>ERZ724523.1089-NODE-1089-length-15908-cov-5.117580_pt1 | contig 15908 bp, 13 predicted proteins | sample MGYA00376056_ERZ724523 | MGnify/ENA primary metagenome ERZ724523 (study PRJEB28724, sample SAMN07190888) | wastewater metagenome | isolation source: influent of sewage treatment plant in Hong Hong | place: USA: Christiansburg, Virginia | collected 2016-03-01 ... | reverse complement strand
GTTGTCCGCCTTGTCGCGAACCACTTCCATCTCGTACTCTTTCCAGCCGAGCAACGACTCTTCGATCAACAACTCATGCGTCGGCGAAGCTTCAAGACCGCGCTTGCAGATGGTCTCAAACTCTTCCATGTTGTAGGCAATACCGCCACCAGATCCGCCAAGCGTGAAGGAGGGGCGAATAATGGTCGGGAAGCCAATCGCGGCCTGCACCTGATACGCCTCTTCCATGCTATGGGCAGTGGCCGATCGAGCAGAACCGAGACCAATCTTGGTCATCGCATCCTTGAACTTCTGGCGATCTTCGGCCTTGTCGATAGCTTCTTTGGAAGCACCGATCAGTTCCACATTGAACTTGGCGAGGACACCTTCACGATCAAGATCCAGCGCGCAGTTCAGCGCGGTCTGCCCACCCATTGTCGGCAGCAGTGCATCCGGGCGTTCCTTCTCGATGATCTTGGCGACCACCTGCCAGGTGATGGGCTCGATGTAAGTCACATCAGCCATTTCCGGGTCGGTCATGATCGTCGCAGGATTCGAGTTAACAAGAATGACCTTGTAACCCTCTTCGCGCAGCGCCTTACAAGCTTGCGCACCGGAGTAGTCGAATTCGCATGCCTGACCGATAACAATCGGGCCGGCACCAATAATCAAAACACTTTTTATGTCTGTACGTTTCGGCATTTTTTTCTCGCTTATTTTGCCGGTTGCAGGGCAGCCACACCGCGCGTCATGGCGTCAAGGAAGCGGTCGAACAAATAGGCCACGTCATGCGGACCGGGACTGGCTTCTGGATGACCCTGGAAGGAAAAGGCCGGCACATCAGTGCGCGCAATCCCTTGCAGCGATCCATCAAACAGCGAGACATGCGTAGCACGCAGATTTTTCGGCAAAGAATCGCCGTCGACCGCAAAACCATGATTCTGGCTCGTAATCAGCACCTGTCCGGTATCCATATCTTTGACCGGGTGATTGGCGCCATGGTGGCCAAACTTCATTTTCAGCGTCTTGGCACCGGAAGCCAGGGCCAGCAACTGGTGGCCAAGGCAGATGCCAAAAGTCGGGATGCCGCGATCAAGGAATTCTCGAATGGCAGCAATTGCGTAATCGCATGGCTCCGGATCACCAGGACCATTGGACAGGAAAACACCATCCGGATTCATTGCCAGCACATCGGCAGCCAGCGTCTGCGCCGGCACGACCGTCAACTTGACACCACGCTGAGCCAACATACGCAGGATGTTGCGTTTGACGCCAAAATCATAGGCAACAACATGAAAGCGATGCGCCGGACCCTGCTCGTAGCCATCCAGCGTCCATTCAGCTTCAGTCCACGCATAGCCTTCCTTGGCCGAAACCACCTTGGCCAGATCCATGCCGGCCAAACCAGGAAACTCCCGGGCCATTGTGACGGCCTTCAGTTCATCAACCTCGCCAGCCATAATGCAACCAGCCTGCGCACCTTTTTCTCGAAGAATTCGGGTCAGTTTTCGGGTATCAATACCAGCGATAGCTACAATTCCGTGCTTTTTCAAGTAAGAGGATAAATCACCCTGCGAGCGCCAATTCGAGGCAACCAAAGGCAGATCACGAATCACCAGACCGGCAGCATAGTTTGCTTCAGACTCAAAGTCTTCTGCATTGCAACCGGTATTGCCAATGTGCGGATAGGTTAGCGTAACGATCTGGCGGCAATAGGAGGGATCGGTGAGGATTTCCTGATAACCGGACATGGCGGTATTGAAAACCACCTCGGCACTGGTAACGCCATCAGCGCCGATGGATTGGCCCTTGAAAACCGTTCCGTCAGCAAGGGCGAGAATGGCGGGAGTAAATGAGGGCAGCAACGACACGACCGGCTCTCCTAGAATTTCTAATTATTGATGTGCCAAGCGGGAAGGCTTGCGCCCTCCCGCTTGTGCTTTTTAACCTTGCTATTCTAGCCGAAAACAGGCTGATCAGGCAAATTCAGAGGACAACCCCAGAACTGACAAAACGCTCCAACTCAGGATGTATAGCCTCCATTTGCGCTTCGAGATGACCCAAATACTGACGACAACGCACCCAGTCGACATTTTCCAGCGAGATTGCTGCATTTTCCAATTCCATCGCATAACGCCGGGCAGTATCAGCATGAAACATGGCCAGCAAGCTTTTCAAAGTATGAGCATGCATGCGCAAATCATGTACATCAGCAGACTCGACAGCACGCCTGACCCGCTCAAGATGGTCGTCCCATTCCGCCAAAAACATGGCTGCCATTTTCGAGAAAAGCTGAGTATCACCAATTTCTTTTAGCGCCAACGGCAAATCAAGCGGCTTACTTTCCGCCGACAGAAACCCTTCTGCACTTTCAGGCACAGAATCTGATTTTTCGGCAGTTGCTCTCGCCAAGGCTGCATAAAGCGCGTCAGGACGTAGCGGTTTGGAAACGTAATCATTCATTCCCGCCTCCAGGCAGCGATCACGATCACTGCTCATCACGTTGGCGGTCATGGCAATGATATAAACCGGCTTGAATGCATCGGAAACCACCCAGCTACGACGCATCTCCCTGGCACGGATTGTTTCCGTCGCTTCAATGCCACCCAAAACTGGCATTTGCATATCCATTAGAATGACGTCGAAGCGCTTGTTCTCGAATTGCTCTACGCCCTCAGCACCATCGTTAGCCACCACCACCCGATGTGAATGCTTCTCCAACAAGCGCAAAGCTAGCTCCTGATTGACAGGATTATCTTCAACGAGCAAAACATCGAGCGTATTGGCGGCAGGCAACACTTTCGAATCAAGCAGGAATGAATCGAGTTCAAAATCAAACACACCCTCAGCCTTGCGCGGCGCCTCGGCCAGCGCCAAGGCATCACTCAAGTCGCCCGGCCCGACCGGCTTGACCAAGTGCGCCGACACTTCAAGCTGCCGTAGGTGCGCCAAATCCTGGCGTTGATTTTCAGTAGTCAGCAACATCAGGAGCTTTTCACGCCTTCCATTTGCTTTCCAATTTTCGGCCAAAGCAAAACCTACCGGCTCTCCCATATTCGCGTCAGCAAAAATATAGTCATACGGGAAGTCGACAGAACGAGTTCGCTCGACTGCAGCCAACGCAGCCTGACCTTCAGCTACGAGTGATGCCTGAATCCCTTGGCGCTCAAGCAAGCGCACAAAATGCTGTCCAGCCAACACATTATCTTCAATTATCAGTGCTCGGCGCCCGGCAAAAGGCAGAGGAATCGGCTCAGCCTGAGCGTCCAATTCACCACCCAAGCGGGCCGTAAAATAAAACACTGAGCCTTTGCCCTCGGCACTTTCCAACCAGATACGGCCATCCATCAACTGTACAAGTCGGGCACAAATAGCCAAGCCCAGACCAGTACCACCAAATCGCCGTGTTGTGGAGACATCGGCCTGCGAGAAAGCTTCAAAAACGGCTTGTTGCTTTTCAAGCGGAATGCCCATACCGGTATCACGCACGGCAAACTTGATGAAAAACGAGCCACTAGCAGCCTTATCGACGGTTGCCTCAAGCACCACCCCGCCCTGCTCGGTAAATTTGATCGCATTGCCGACCAGATTCATTACTACCTGACGCAAGCGAGTCGGGTCACCAATCACTCGCTGCGGCACTTCCGGGCGAACATCGACCACCAACTCCAGGCCTTTTTTATGCGCGCCAACCGCCAGCACACGCGCCGCTTCAAGCACGGTATCAAGCAAAGAAAAGGAGACTGACTCAAACTGCATCTTGCCAGCCTCGATTTTTGAGAAATCGAGGATGTCATTAACAATGGTCAGTAGCGATTCCGCCGATGATTTGACGGTCCGCAAGTAGTGGCGCTGTTCGGCATCTAGATTGGTATCTAAAGCCAACTCAGTCATGCCGATAATGCCGTTCATCGGCGTCCGAATTTCATGGCTCATATTAGCCAGGAAAGCACCGCGCGCTCGATTGGCAGATTCTGCGGCCTCCTTGGCCTCAATCAACGAGCCTTCGTCCACTTTCACATCACTTATATCGCGATGCAGCACTAGTATCCGTGCGACTTCACCATCTGCTCCACGCCCCGTCACCACGCCACGGATCATCAGCCAGCGCCATTGGCTATCCCGAGCTTTCAGGCGGCACTCAGCCTGGAAAAATTGTTCCTTGCTTTGTGCATGAGCAGCGATACGCGATTGAAGCTCGCGCAAGTCATCGGGGTGAACAAGTTTTTGCCATTGGGAGATACTGTTGTCGAAATCACTTGGCTCGTAGCCGAGCAGCCTTTTCCACTGGCGCCCGGATTCAATTTGTCCGCGACTCAAATTCCAGTCGGAAAAAACATCACCGGATAGAACACCCTGCCAGTGCAACATACCGGCATATGAACCGTAGGCAGCATCGATTTTATCAAGCAGTTGCTCAACGCCAGCAACCAAAATAGGTGACCCAGCTTGAGCGGAATTAAGCAACGCTCTGAGCGGCAACTCACCTTCGCCGGCGAAGATTTCCTTGAGCTGCCTAATCAGGAGCTGTGATTTCATTTGGCGTTAGCGCAAACCCAAAACGTCCTGCATATCGAACAAGCCATTCTTGCGCCCTGCCAAAAACCGTGCGGCGCGCATGCTGCCCAGCGCATAAGGCATGCGGCTACTGGCTTTGTGCGTCACTTCAACTCGCTCACCCAGACCACAGAACATAACCGTGTGGTCACCAACAATATCGCCGCCACGTACCGTCGCAAAGCCAATCGTTGATGGATCACGTTCGCCAGTCACTCCTTCGCGACCATAGACTGCACACTCGGCCAGATCGCGCTCAAGCGCATTGGCAACCACTTCCCCCATACGCAAGGCAGTACCGGAGGGTGCATCAATTTTCAGACGATGGTGCGCCTCAACAATTTCAATATCATAGCCCTGATTGAGAATTCGAGCTGCCGTATCGAGCAACTTGAAAACCAGATTTACTCCAACCGCCATATTCGGGGCAAAAACCACTGGAATATCGAGCGCGGCAGCGGCAATTTTGGCTTTTCCTTCGACATCAAAACCCGTCGTGCCAATAGCCATCGCTACGCCAGCCTGGCGGCAAAGTGCCAAATGTTCCAGCGTGCCTTCCGGACGCGTGAAATCAATCAGGCAATCGATATTTTTCAGGCCGTTAAAAAGATCAGCCGTAACCACGACATCGCTGGCCATGCCAACCAGTTCGCCTGCCGTTTTACCAATCGATGAACTGCCGGCTTGGTCAAAAACCGCGCCCAAAGTGACAGCAGCGTCCTTGAGTGCCGCTTCAATTAGCATACGCCCCATCCGACCGCCAGCACCGACAATACCTACACGTGTTCCAGCCATACTCAAAACCTTACCCAATCAAAGAAACGACGGAAATAACCAGGCTCCTCTGGCGGCGGCATTTGTGTGCTCACGCCAGCGTCACCCAGAGAACCCAGATCAACCAACCGCGTGCGGGAGGCTGGCACAGTCAAATCGGCCACCGTTGCAACATCGACATCACCACTTGCGCGTTCAAGCAGATCATCCTTGTCGAAAAACAAGGAAAACTTGCGCTGCTCAACAGTACCGGTTTGACCGTTATGATAGCGATAGACGTAATCCCAGCGCTGCTGATGAAATATATCGGTTATGAGAGGCGTGCCGAGGATAAAGCGAACCTGATCGCGGGTCTGCCCGGGTTTCAATTGCGCAACCATTTCCTGAGTCAGCACATTGCCTTGCTGAACATCAATCTTGTAGGCGTTGAAATGGTTAGGCAACGAAGTGCAGCCAGCCACGCTGACGCAAAAAAGGCAAAAAAGTAATGTGCGTGAACAGAACATGCGGTATTCCGAAGTTTCTCAAACATCTTTGAAGCGGTATATCATACCCGAAATCGCCATCCGGCCCGCCCTGACAACTACTGGAAATTAAACAATGAGCGACCCCCAAAGCCTTAAAAACATGGGGCTCAAGGCCACCGTACCGCGCCTTAAAATTCTCGAATTATTCGAGAAAAGCACGCAGCGCCACATGACTGCAGAAGACGTCTACCGCATGCTGATTTCTGAAAATATGGATATTGGCTTGGCCACCGTTTATCGCGTTCTCACCCAGTTCGAACAGGCCGGCCTGCTGGAGCGCCACTTTTTCGAGTCTGGCAAGGCGGTATTCGAGATCACTCGCGGCAGCCATCATGACCATCTGGTATGTATCGATTGCGGCCGCGTTGAAGAGTTTTACGACGCAGAAATCGAGCGCTTGCAGAACAAAATTGCCAAGGACCGGGGCTTCGCCATCGAAGAGCACGCCTTGTATCTCTATGCCAAGTGCACCAAAACCGGCTGCCCAAACCGAAACGACAAGAACAATAAGTAGCAGGCAATTACTTGAATGATTTATTCGCGGCCCAACTCGGGCCATGGCTATCTTCGGCCGGCGCCACATTTTTGCTTATCGCGCTGGCAGAGATCGGCGACAAAAGCCAGTTGGTCTGTATGACTCTGGCCGCCCGCCACCGCCCAGCACCTGTCATCATCGGCGCCATTTCAGCTTTTGCCATTCTCAATATGCTGGCCGTGCTCTTCGGTGCCGCCGTTGCCGCCTGGCTACCGGAATGGCTGGTCATTCTCGCTGTTGCCATCCTGTTTGCCATATTCGGCATCAGTAGCCTGCGTTACCGCGAAGAAGAGGCTGACGAGGCGATAGAAGAGAAGCCAGGGCATAACGTATTTGTCACGACATTCCTGCTTATTTTTCTTGCTGAATTTGGTGACAAGACACAGATCGCCGTCGCCGGCATGAGCAGTACGATTACGGCATCAGCAGTATGGTCAGGCGCAACGCTGGCGCTGGTTGGCACTTCGCTACTGGGTGTACTCGCCGGCCGTAAGCTGATGCAGAAACTGCCGCTACTCTGGATTCACCGGATTAGTGGTGGATTTTTTCTGCTGCTTGCTGTACTGGCAATTATTCGGCTGATTCAGACGCTGTAATTTTTTTGCCGTTTTTGGCCGTTGACCGCGCCCCGTAGGAAGCACTCTTGAGGTGTAACAGTTCACCGGCGTGTTGCAAGGTGATGTCCGTAATCTCAACACCACCCAACATTCTGGCAATCTCCTGCACACGACTTTCATCACCCAACGGCTGAATGGCGCTGAGCGTCACTCCATCACGTGTTGTCTTGCTGACTTGCCACTGCCAGTTAGCCTGCGCCGCAACCTGTGGCAAATGGGTAACGCATAAGACCTGACGCTCGCCCCCTAATTCATTGAGCAGACGGCCAACGATTTCGGCCACGCCACCACCGATACCGACATCCACCTCGTCGAAAATGAGCGTTGGTACGCTGGCCGAGCGCGATGTGAGTACTTGTATCGCCAAACTGATACGCGAAAGCTCGCCGCCTGAAGCGACCTTGGCCAGTGGCTTTGCCTCGTTGCCAGCCAAACCTCCGATCCTGAATTCAACCTGCTCTAAACCGTAGACCGAACCATTTTCAACCGGCAACAAGGCTAACTCAAAACGGCCGGAGGAAAGCGCCAACTGACGCATGATTTTACTCACTGCCAAGCCCATTTCAGTTGCCGCTTTTTGACGACCCTTCGATAATTCAGCAGCCTTTAGCAAATAGTCCTTACTTGCAACGGCAACACGCGCTTCCAGCGCTGCCAGATCGGCTGCTTCTTCAAGGACGGCGAGACGTTGCTGCCAGCTAGAGAGCAGCGTAGGCAACTCCTGCGGCTGAACACGGTATTTGCGGGCATTGTTCATGACCGCATCCATCCGGCGTTCCACTTCGGCCAGACGGGAAGGATCAAGGTCCACACGATCAGCGTAACGCCGCAAGGTCGAAACAGCCTCCGACAATTCAGCCTGCACCGAACCGACCAACTCGGCAACCTCTGCGAGCGCCGGATCGTATTCAGCCAGATTGGACAAACGTGTTGCGACACTGTCAATCTGCCGTTCGCAGGCCGCATCGTTGTCGGCCAGCACTGCAATAGAGAATTGAGCACCTTCGATCAGGCTGGCTGCATGACCAAGACGACGGTGTTCAACATCCAATGCCCCCCATTCGTCCTCAGCAAAGGCCAGCGCATCAAGTTCGCGAACCTGCCATTCAAGTTGTTCACGTTCACGTAGCAACGCATCAGCACCTTCACTAGCGGCGCGCAAGGTTTGCTCAGCTTCACGCCAGATGCGAAACGCAACGCCGACGTCGCGAGTTAATCCACTCAATCCGGCATGGGTATCGAGCAGCGTACGCTGTGCGTCAGATCGCAATAGCGATTGATGAGCATGCTGGCCGTGAATATCGACCAGCCATTCGCCAACTTCGCGCAATTGCTGAGCTGTCGCCGGTGAACCATTGATATAGGCACGCGAACGTCCGCCGGCATCAACGACACGGCGCAATAACAATTCGTCGTCACCTTCAAGATCGTTGGCCACAAGCCATTCACGCACCGCCGGCAAACCACCAACATCGAAAGTGGCAGCAACTTCGGCCTTGTCGCAACCTGAACGAACGACACCGGCATCAGCGCGCTCGCCCAGCGCCAAGGCCAGGGCATCGATCAAAATGGATTTACCGGCACCGGTTTCTCCGGTCAACGCGCCAAAACCGGCCAAAAACTCCAGTTCGAGCCGATCAACAATAACGAAATCACGAATAGTAAGGTGACGCAGCATCAGGGACCTTTTGGGCGTTCGCTCCACTGCAACTTCTGGCGCAGCATGGCGAAATAACTATATCCCGGCGGGTGCAGGAAACGGATGGCATACTCGGAACGGCGCAGCCGGACACAATCATCTTTTGCCAGATCAAGCGTGACCTGACCATCAAAGTGCACACGCGGGTCGTCAGCCTGCACAACTCGCAATTCGATTTCGGCACTGTCGTTAACAATGATCGGTCGATTGCTTAAAGCGTGCGGGCACAGCGGTACGAGAGCAATGCCGGTCAAGGTCGGATGCAAAATCGGACCGCCTGCCGACATTGAATAGGCGGTTGAGCCAGTTGGCGTAGAGACAATCAACCCATCGGAACGCAGGTTGTAAATAAATTCGCCTTCAATAAACAACTCGAATTCGATCATCCGGCCAATCGCACCTTTATCAACCACGACATCGTTGAGCGCCAGATTCGCGGCAACCTCCTTGCCCTCGCGGATCACCTCAGCCGCCAGCAACATCCGCGTTTCGGGCGTAAAGCGGCCATCGAGCAAATCATCCATACAGGTCAGCATGTCCTGACGGGAAATATCAGTCATGAAACCCAGGCGCCCTTGATTAACACCAACTAACGGCACACGATAGCGTGCCAAGCGACGGGCGGCATTAAGCATGGTGCCATCACCACCCAGCACAATCGCCAGATCAGCATGTGCGCCAATATCATTGAACCCGCATGTAACCCAGCGCGCCAGATCAACCTGGCGACCAATCTGTTCCGAAGTTTCGCGTTCAATAAATACCGTAATACCGCGCTCATGGAGGTATTCCGCCAGACCGCGCAGCGATTCAGCGATCTCCAGACTATGGTATTTGCCGACCAGTGCAATGGTCTTGGGCGAGCGGTAGGAGCCGAAGCTTGAGTTCATGAGCCGAATTCTGGCATAAAAATGGCCTGTAGCGCCGCCTCCGGTTTTTTGTACAATGGTCAGCCATGCTTGATGACCGCTCCCGCTCCCTTCTTAAATCGCTAGTCGAACATTACATTGCTGACGGCCAGCCGGTTGGCTCGCGGGCACTTTCCAAGTTTTCCGGCCTCGAACTATCGCCGGCAACGATCCGCAATGTCATGGCCGATCTTGAAGACGCCGGCTTTGTTGCCAGCCCGCACACCTCAGCTGGGCGCGTACCAACCTCGCGTGGCTACCGTTTATTCGTTGACAGCCTGCTCACAGTGCAACCGCTCGAAGCCCGACAAATGGGCGAAATGGAAGAAGCTCTGCAAGGACGCCCGGTGAATCAGATCATCGCTAGCGCCTCACAACTGCTTTCCGGCCTGACACATTTTGCCGGTGTCGTCATCGCCCCGCGCCGTGCGCCAAGCCGCATTCGGCAAATCGAATTCCTTACACTTTCCGAGAAACGAATTCTGTTGATCATCGTCACCACCGATGGCGACGTGCAGAACCGAGTGCTAACTACTGAAAAATCCTATTCATCAGCAGAATTGGTCAGCGCGGCAAATTATTTGAATCAGAACTTTGCCGGCATGGATTTCGAGCAAATTCGCCAGCGTCTCTCAGTCGAAATCATGCAACTGCGTGAAGACATCAAACCGCTAATGACCCAGGCACTTGAAGCTGGCGATGCAGCACTCTCGGAAAACTCCGCCCCTTACGTCATTTCCGGCGAAAGGAACCTGCTTGATGTTGAAGAACTCTCGTCCAACATGAAGCGCCTGCGTGATCTGTTTGATCTCTTCGAGCAACGCTCTAGCTTGATCCGCCTGCTTGATGTATCGAACCGCGCCACCGGCGTCAAAATATATATTGGCGGCGAATCCGGCATTGCCACGCTCGATGAATGCAGTGTCGTTGCCGCCCCCTATGTTGTTGATGGCCAAGTACTTGGTTCGGTCGGCGTCATCGGCCCGACGCGGATGGCTTACGAGCGCGTCATTCCTATCGTCGACATCACCGCCAAGCTGCTTTCCAGCGCCCTCTCCCAGCAGAACTCCTAATGTCCAACTTGCTCCCCGAGCCGCCGCATCGCCACGGCACACGCGTATCAACAGCTGTCGTTCTAGTCAATCTCGGCACCCCGGAAGCGCCCACTGCGCCGGCGCTCAAGCGCTATCTGCGTCAGTTTCTCTCCGATCCACGTGTGGTCGAAATTCCCAAACCCATCTGGTGGCTGATCCTCAACGGCATTATTCTCAATATCCGCCCGAAAAAATCAGCAGCCAAATACGCCTCAGTCTGGATGGAGGAAGGTTCTCCTTTGCGCGTTCACACCGAACGCCAGACGAAAATGCTCGCCGGCCAGCTCGGCGAGCGTGGCCACCAAACCACCGTCACAATGGCCATGCGCTATGGCTCACCATCAATTCCCGACGTTCTGGCCAAGCTGAAAGCTGGTGGCGCAACGCGCATCCTGATCGTGCCGATGTACCCGCAGTATTCGTCCAGCACCACCGCCACCGTCGTCGACGAAGTAGCTTCCTGGCTGCTAAAAACCCGCAATCAACCGGAAATACGTTTCATCCGCAATTTCCACGACGATCCCGGCTACATCGATGCCCTGGAAAAATCCGTGCGCAAACACTGGCGGACAAATGGTATGTTGGGCGCCAAAGACAAACTGGTCATCAGTTTCCATGGCCTGCCCAAGCGCAGCCTCGATCTCGGCGATCCCTATTTTTGCGAATGCCAGAAAACTGGTCGCCTGCTCGCTGAACACCTCAATCTTTCGCCGGAACAATTCCGTATTTGCTTCCAGTCACGTTTTGGCAAGGCCGAATGGTTGCAACCCTACACCGCTCCAATGCTGAAACAACTGGGCAAGGAAGGCACTGAACGAATCGACATCATCTGCCCTGGCTTCGCTGCCGATTGCCTGGAAACCCTGGAAGAAATTGCCATGGAAGGCAAACAGGATTTCATTGCGGCTGGCGGCACGGCCTACCACTACATCCCGGCGCTCAACGAAGACGAAGCCTGGATCAAGGCACTGACCGATTTGGTCGAATGCCACCTCGGCGGCTGGCCAAGCAAGCTGGCAGAAGATCCGCATGCACTTGAGGCTACTGCCCGTAACGCCATTCGATTGGGCGCACACTCTTGAAGTTTGGCTGGGCAGCCTCATATCAGACGTAACTAATATGAGGCTGCCCATGGCTAATCCAATTCACCTTGTTTGCCCCCACTGCAATGCCGTCAATCGAATCTCCGACGAGCGTTTGTCGGAAAATCCCATTTGTGGGCAATGTAAATCACCACTATTCAGTGGCAAAGTCCTTGAGCTGAACCGTATCAATTTTGAGCGTCAGATCAGTCGCAATGACTTGCCTGTTATCGTTGATTTCTGGGCACCATGGTGTGGGCCATGCCGCTCGATGGCACCCAACTACGCTCAAGCTGCGGTCGATATGGAACCATTCGCCCGCTTCGCTAAACTTAACACTGAAGAGGAACAACAACTCGCCGGGCGCTTCAATATTCGCAGCATTCCAACTCTGGCAATCTTTAAAAATGGCCGTGAAATCGCCCGACAAAGCGGCGCGCTTGATCTTGGTAGCCTTAAACGCTGGATACAAAGCCATCTGTAAACACTGGCAGAATATCTTTCATGGCGCTGGAAGGTAATTGAATACTCATTTCGAAACATTTTGTCCACGAAACGGACTCCGGTTTGGCATTTAGTTGAAAACAGCCAATGTGACTTGCAACCACAGGCCTATACTCTTGCCAAAGGAATATCCTTAAGCCATATCCGGAAGCCAAAACCAATCAAATTCCATGCAAAAGTCCTAATGGCAAGGTTTCGCGACTCATGAATCTTTTTGCAACATAGTGGCGAGGCTGGCACAATCCAGAATATTGATTTAACCGTCTGATAAAGACGGCGGCTAAAAGAGGGGACAATATGCCGCGCCTTGCTGATATGAAGATTTGGGTTCGCCTGACCGCAGCGATCTGGTTAACGATGGCCATCATCTGGACAGTGATGATTTTCTGGACCACCCAAGCCAACCGCGAAACGGCAGTTCGTCAGGCACAGGATTTCTCACAAAGCATCCATGAGATGACCATGGCCGGGCTGACTGGCATGATGATCACCGGCACCGTCGGGCAGCGCGAGGTGTTTCTCGACCAAATCAAGCAACTGGCCATCATCAAGGATTTGCATGTCGCGCGCAGTGAGGCGGTGGTTAAACTCTACGGCCCGGACACCAAGAGTACTCGCCAACTGGACACCCTTGAACAACAGGTGATGACAACTGGCAAGCCATATGTTGCTTCTGAATCAGTAGGAAATAGCTCCTACTTGCGCGTAATCAACCCAACCATCGCTTCCAAAAATTATCTAGGCAAAGATTGCATTCTTTGCCATCAGGTTCCCGAGGGCACCGTACTTGGTGTCGTCAGCATGAAAGTATCACTGGATTCGGTTGAGGCTGAGGTTGCCTCTTTCCGCCTGAAAATTGCGGGTATTGCCTTGGTTGCACTAGGTGCATTACTCGTCATCATTTACTTGCTGACACATCATTTCGTCACTGCGCCGCTTGAAGAATTACGTAAAGGTCTGCGTGACATAGCCAGCGGCGAAGGTGACCTGACCCGCCGCCTGCCAGTCAAGGGCAAGGACGAGGTTGGCCAGTCAGCTGCCGTCTTCAATGAAATGATGGAAAATTTCAATCAACTGGTGCGCCAAGTTCGCGACTCTGCCAGCCAGCTATCCTCTCGCGTTGTAGCATTATCCGACAGCACCGACCGCGTGGCCCAAAGCTCGCATTTACAAAACGAGAAATCGAATGATGCAGCAACAGCGGTTGAACAACTCGTCGCCAGCATTTCTTCAATTGCCCAAAGTGCCGGCCATGTTCAGCATCAATCACAGGAAAGTCTGGCGCGCGCCAATGAGGGAACACGCAATCTGAACGTACTGCTCGGCGAAATGAATGTCGTCGAGAGTGCCGTCAAAGGCATGGCTGACTCGGTCAATGAGTTTGTTCGCAACACAGAGGCCATCACGCATATGACTCGTGAGGTCAAGGACATCGCCGAGCAAACCAATCTGCTGGCACTCAATGCGGCTATTGAAGCGGCCCGAGCCGGTGAACAAGGTCGCGGCTTTGCAGTGGTCGCCGATGAAGTTCGTAAGCTGGCTGAGAAATCTTCGCGCTCAGCCAGCGAAATTGACGCCATTACGGCCACGTTGAGCGCTCAATCGGTCTCGGTGCGCCGAACGATAGAGGAAGGCCTGGAACATTTGGAAAGCAGCCAGGCAGCTGTCGCGCAAGTATCCAGCGTTCTTCAGGCAACCAATGGTTCGGTCACTGAAGTCGGTCACGGCCTGGACTCGATAGCCGAAGCCACCGACCAGCAACGCCGGTTTTCCGGCGATGTTGAAGCCAGCATTGAAGCGATTGCCGGCATGGCGCGCGACAACACCGGGACGGTTGAGCAAACAGCCGGGGCTGCGCACGACCTCAAACGACTGGCCGAAGGACTGGCCACCATCGTTGGGCGCTTCAAGGTTTAAGACTTACCGTCTTTATGTTACCGAGCCGCCTCCTTGTGAGGCGGTTTTTACATCGGCGAGAGTTCCATATCGAGTCCGCCTGGACGCGATAAACGTCCGGGACCGGAAAGTGACCCCGTGCCAGGTTCAACCGCCGGCAAGCCTTGCGCTGCAGCGATCTTATTCACTTCACGCATGCGATTGATCATCCGCCCCAAAAGGGTGTTGCGCATGCGTTCCATCAACTCCTCCGATGAGAGCGAAAGCGCCGAGGCATTGATTTCAACAAACAGCACCGGTTCCAAAGTAACTACCGTGGCATGTCGCAAATCGCTTGTCGGATGCAGGTAAGCCACCTCACCCAACACCTCTCCCGGGCCAAGTCGGCAAAGCACTTTGCCTTCAATCGATACTTCGGCGTATCCGGAAACAATAAGTCCGAACATCTTGTTGTGCTCACCCTCGCGAATGATTGTTACCTTCGGTGCAATTTCCCGCCAGATAGCGACTCGCAAGACTTCCCATATCTCGATATTTTCAAATTCAGTAAAAAATTCGAGCTTACGCAGGATTTCAAAATGACGTTTATCAAGCTCAGTATCGTCCTCGTCGAGTATCTGAAAACGAACCGTGGATAGATCCTTGGCAAACTCGGCGCCATTCTTGTAGCGGCTGTAGAGGTCTTTTTCCAGCGACTTGCGAATGATTGGATCCAGCGCATCGGGCAAATTCGGATTGAGGGCCGTAATCTTCGGCGCATCGGTATTGATGATGCGATAAATCAAGGTTGCCTGATTCGATGCCCGGAAGGGCAAGCGCCCAGTCAAGAGCTGGAAAAGCACAACCCCCAACGAATAGAGATCAGTTTTTTGATTGAGTTGATAACCCTTGATCTGTTCCGGCGACATGTAGGCAGGTGAACCGACGCCCATGATGAAAGTCGAATCACGATCCATATTTTTGCTCAGATTGAGCGCCAATCCGAAATCGGCAATTTTCGGCTCGTCATTCTCGTCAATCATGATATTTGCCGGCTTGATATCGCGATGGACGATACCCTGCCGGTAAGCGCTATCGAGCGCCATGCAACACTTGAAGATAATGCCGATTACCCGATGCATGGGCATCAACTTATCAACCCGGATGAAATCTTCAAGCGAGCAACCCTTGATGTACTCCATCGCCAGATAGGCATAATCGTCTTCAACCACGGCATCAAACACCCGAACGATATTGGGGTGATTCATGCGCTGCGAAACCATGCCTTCATTCTGAAAAAGCTTGCGCATACGCCGCGACATGGCGGTGCTGTCCTGGCCAAATTGAATCAGCTTGACGGCAACTTGACGATCAGATTCCGGGTCGTGACAGAGGTAGACCGTAGCAGTCGCCCCCTTGCCCAACTCGCTGATGATCCGATATCTGCCTATCGATTCCATGCCGAACCTGTCTCTTTTGCGTAGTTTTTATCGTAGCACGCCTGTTGCAAGCCTGCTGTTTTACTCAAGTTCAAAGAATATTACATCGCCTCTTGAAACACGGAAACAAGACCCCATGTATCGAACAGCTTTTTTGGAGAACAACGCATGTCGAAACCCGAAACAGCCCAGGAATCGATGCTGGGCAACGAACCAATCAACGAACCTGTCGTCGACGCCGTCGCCGAAGTTCATACCGACACCTTGCCGAGCATTGAGGAACAGTTCCGCCAGCTCCAACTCAAGGCTGCCGAACAC
>ERZ724523.1079-NODE-1079-length-15968-cov-5.151637_pt1 | contig 15968 bp, 13 predicted proteins | sample MGYA00376056_ERZ724523 | MGnify/ENA primary metagenome ERZ724523 (study PRJEB28724, sample SAMN07190888) | wastewater metagenome | isolation source: influent of sewage treatment plant in Hong Hong | place: USA: Christiansburg, Virginia | collected 2016-03-01 ... | reverse complement strand
CAAAACGGCTGGCAGCATAGCGTTGATGGCGTCTACGATTGACGACCTACCTCAAGCCGAACTGATTCGAGATTTGAATTGCTTGACCGATGTATCCTAAAGCGACCATAGGTTTTAAAGTCGCCCGAGTTTCCGATACAGGGTATTGCGACTGACACCGAGCAGTCTGGCTGCAGCTGAGATATTCCCCCCCGCTGCTTCGAGTGCATTTTGTGCAGCTTGCCGGCCAATCTCTTCCAGGCTGCCATTGGCAAGTGCATTGCTGCTCTGAACAGAAGCGCCGGAAAGTATATCCGGGTGTTTTAGCTGGATTGGCGTTTCAAATAACTCTTCCGGCAAATGGCTTTCCGTAATCAGACTTTCGTCGTCATCCATCAAGGCAATGGCAACACGGATTACGTTGTTCAATTGGCGGATATTGCCTGGCCAGGCATAGGCTTCCATCGATTGCATGGCATTGCTCGAAAACTGGATTTTTTCGACCCGACCATTTTTGCGCGCTTCTTCAAATGCGAGCGCCATCGACAGTGCCCGAATATCAGAGCGTTCGCGGAGTGCAGGCAAGGTAACGCAGAGTCCGTTGAGGCGGTAATAGAGGTCTTCGCGGAAGGTGCCGAGCGCAACTTCATCGCGTAGCTTGCGGTGCGTGGCGCAGACCAGAGAAATGTCGACCTGAACCGATTTGCAGCTGCCCAGCGGCGTCACACTGCGTTCCTGGAGCACCCGTAGCAAACGGGCTTGCAGGTTGAGCGGCATGTCACCGATTTCATCAAGGAATAGCGTGCCACCATGCGCTTGCTGGATCTTGCCCGGTGCGCCTTCCTTGCGCGCGCCGGTAAAGGCACCGCCCTGATACCCGAAAAGTTCTGACTCAATCAGGGTTTCCGGAATGGCAGCACAGTTGAGCGCGACAAAGGGTGCGCTTTGGCGCGGGCCGGAGTTGTGGAAGGCTTTGGCGAATATTTCCTTGCCGGCGCCGGATTCGCCCTGAATCAGAATCGGGATGTCGCGGCCAATGATGCGGCGTGCCCGGGCGATGGCCAGTTGCAATTTCGGGTCGCCGGCATTGAGCGTGTCGAGATTGAGTTCTGGTAGAGGCTCGACAATCGGCTGGGGACGGACTGGATGTGGACTGATGATTTCCGGCGGCGTTTCATAGACGTAACCTGAGACTGCTTGTGCCGGCAGCTGGCCGCGAATCTGAATATAGAAACTACGTTTGCCGATCTTGATTTCGTGTATCCCGAAAGGTGTGCGGCGCGCCTGATCAATCAGGTTGGCCAGGCTGTTTTCAAAGACCATTGAAAAATCACGGCGCACAGCATCAACCCGGCGGATGCCCAAGAGTTTCAGGGCATTTTGATTGACGGCGATGAGTTGCCCATCGGGTGAAACGGCGGCAATACCTTCGGTCGGGCTGCCGATAAAATCGGCACGTTCATGGAAGCAAATCAGGATGTCGCGGGCGTGTTCCGCCTCAAACAAGCGACGCTCAACAAACTTGGACGACATACGGACCAGTCCCAGTGTATGGCTCTGGTAGCTACGGTAATCACCGGAAATATCGAGAACACCAACCAGCAGTCCATCTGGCCCGAAAATCGGGCAGGCGCAGCAGGTTAAAAAACCGTTGTGGGAAAGAAAGTGCTCGGCACCAAGAATTTCGGTCGGGGCTTCTTCAACCAGTGCGGTCCCGATGGCGTTGGTGCCGCGCTGGTTTTCATCCCAGGAGGCGCCGGCAGTCAGCGCAACGCGGTCGGCGCGGTCGACAAAGTCAGGGTCGCCGACGGTGTCGAGCAAGAGGCCGTTGGAGTCGGCCAGAATGACCATGCTGCCCGATTCGCGAATTTGCTCAAAGACATGCTCCATGATCGGTCGCCCGTGGTTGAGCAACTGGCGATGACGGTTTTGTTCGGTTTTAAGCGCCGTGCGATCGAGGGAATCTGCACTCAGCACTTCACTGGTTTCGGTCAGGCCGAAGCGGTGGCAGCGTTCCCAGGAGCGCAGGATGACTGGCTCGACCAAACCTTCCGGGCGGTCGCCGCGATCAAAAAAGAGCTGTCTTGCCTCAAGTAGTTGCTGGCCATGTATATCGGCAGCCAATTGAATTCGACCCATTCTCTCCTCCAGATTCCCGGTGTCTTATTTTTGTGTATCTGCTTCATAACGTAGCACTTGCCCTTTTTATTAGCAATGTGCGAACAGCCCCGCATTCACCTGAGCAAGCAACGTGCCATAGGTAAATGCGTTTCTCCATGGTGAATTCAACCCGCTAACGGCGATTTCATCACTTGGCACAGGGTTTGCTGAAAGGAGCCGACCAAGCTAATCCCAGCGATAACTCAAGGAGACAATGTGAAATATTCAGTAAATCGTTCCCTGCGCAGCCTTTACCATGTGCTAGCCGCTTTCTGTATTGCCACGGCAGCCACGCAAGTGCTGGCGCATGGAGATGTCGTGCCGCAGGCGGTGGATACCAAAGGACTCAAAAATCTCGGTGCCGACTGGCTGGCAGCCAATCCCTTCCGCAAAGATAAAACAGCAATCCGCATCGGCGACTCAGCATTTAACCAGAATTGCGCCCGATGCCATGGCCTGGGTGCCATCTCCGGCGGTATTGCCCCAGATCTGCGTTTTCTGCCGCTCGGCGACGAAGGTGACGAGGTGTTCATGCAGCGTATTCGCAAAGGCGCTGTGCGCGATGGGCGAGTATACATGCCGCCGTTTGAAGGCACGCTGAGCCAGGAAGCCATGTGGGCAATTCGCACCTGGTTGGAGACCGTTCATGAAGACTGAGCGCCGATTATGGTTGAAGGCGCTGGCCGGTTTGCCGCTGATCGCGGCGCTACCCAGTCGGGCTGGCGATCTTGAGGCATTTCGCCAGCGTGGCCGTTTGCGCATTGCGGTCTACAACGATTTCCTGCCGTTTTCCAAAGCCGGTAAAGGGATCGATGTCGAGCTGGCGCGCGCCATCGCTGGCAAGCTGGGCCTGGCCGCTGAAGTGGTCGGTTTTAATGCGGATGAGGACATGAATGACGACCTGCGCAACATGGTCTGGAAGGGTCATTATTTAGGTACCCAGCCGGCTGATCTGATGATGCATGTGCCGGTCGATGTGCATCTGGCCAAGGCCAACGACAAGGTTCGTATCTTTGGTGCTTACCATCGTGAAGCGCTGGGTGTAGCCCGTGACACGGCGCGGATTCAGCCGTTTTACGGCTCGGCAGCGGTAGCGCTGGAAATCTTTACGCGTGAAAAGATCGGCGTGGAAACTGCAACCCTGGCGGATTCTTTTTTGCTCGGCGTGCTTAATGGCCGGCTGCGCGAGAATGTTGTTCATTTCAAGAATGTGGCGGAAGCAGCGCAAGCCTTGCTGCACGGTACGGTGGCGGCAGTATTGGCACCGCGTTCCGAGCTTGAGGCCGCCTTGGCGGGGCAGTCCAAATTCCCGGTTGAGACAGCCAATTTGTCTGAATTGAAAGTCGGTGGCTGGCCGCTCGGCATGGCGGTCAAGGTTGAGGAGAACGAGCTGGCTGATGCGGTCGTCGCTGCGCTGGCTGACCTCAAGCGCGAGGGTGTGGTCGCCGATATTTTCAAGCGTCACGGTATTACCTACCAGGCAGCCTGAGCATGAAAACCCGCTTGCCAATTATCCTTGCCATGCTTGCCAACCCAGTGTTGGCAGCCCCCTTCGCCTATGTGCCGAACGAAAAATCGGCGACGATCAGCATCATTGATACTGCCACCGATCAGCGCACCGCCAATCTTCCTGTTGGTCAGCGCCCGCGTGGTGCGGTGACTGATGGCGCATTGCTGTATCTCACCGATGCCAAAGAAGGTAGCTTGCTGACGTTTGATCCGGCGAACGGCAAGGTGCTGCGCAATACGCGCGTGGGCGCCTCGCCGGAAGGGCTGGGTTTGTCTGCCGATGGCAAGTTGCTGGCAGCGGCGGTCGAGGACGACAACAGTGTGGTGCTGGTTGAGGCCAACAGCGGCAAGGAACTGGCACGCATCAAGGTGGATGGGCGCAACCCGGAACATGCCGTGTTCAGCCCCGATGGGCGCTGGATTTACGTTAGCGCCGAAGAGGCGGAGCAGGTCGATGTGATCGATGTCGCCAAGCGCCAACAGGTAGGCCATATCGTGGTCGGCAAACGCCCGCGTGGCATCGCTTTTCTCGCTGATGGCAGCCGCGCCTATGTCGCTTGCGAACTGGCCGGCAAGGTCTACGCGATTGATGTCGCCAGCCAAAAAGTGATCGCTGAAGTCACGGCCGGGCAATACCCGAACGGCGTTGCCGCGCATCCCGATGGTCGCCATGTCTTTGTTTCCAATGGACGTGATGGCACGGTGATGGTGATTGAAACGGCGAGCAACACCGTTGTTGCTACCATCGCCGTCGGCAAACGCCCGTGGAATATGGCGCTGACGCCGGACGGCGCCAAACTTTACGTCGCCAATGGTCGCTCCAACAGCGTGTCGGTCATCGATACGGCAAACTACAAAAAACTGGTCGATATTGAAGTCGGCGAACTACCATGGGGAGTGAGCATCCGATGAACAATCAACGCTATACGTTGCCGGCCATTGCTCTGCATTGGGGGCAAGCAGTGCTGGTGGTTTGGCTGCTCTGGCTGGGCTGGACGATGACCGATCTACCCAAGGGCGCCGAGCGCAGCGCAGCTTACGGGCTGCATAAATCGCTTGGCTTGCTGGCTTTGCTGCTGGTGGTGATCCGCTTGATCTGGCGCCGCAGGAATCCGGCGCCGCCAGCGATCTCCTGTGGCTGGGAAGCCAAGCTGGCGACCGCCACCCACCACGCGCTGTATGTTTTTCTGATCATGGCCCCGCTGGCTGGCTATCTCGCATCATCCTTCACGCCCTATGCCATCAAGTTTTTCGGCTTCGAACTACCCAAGGCCTGTTGGCCGGATGAATCGCTTAATGGTGTTTTCAAGCAGTTGCACGTGGCTTTTGTCTGGAGCGGGGCAGGGTTGATTGCCTTGCACGTGGCGGGGGCGCTCAAACACGCCATTAAACGTGACGGAACATTGCTCCGTATGTTGCCCGGTGGGTTGTTCAAAAACTGAACAACTGCTCCACGGCGGAGCAGGTTTGTCGGGCTAAAGTAATAGAGGTTGTTACACCCCAGGAGTGCTTCCTGCGGGGCGCGGTCAACGGCAAAAAAAGGCCAAAAATTTGGCCGTGGGTGGTTTGCCGAATTCAGCAGCCGATCAGTCGCAACGCTTCTCCAACCAGCCTAACAAAGCCCCATACAGCTTCTCCGGATCGACGGGCTTACTGATGTGCTCTTTCATGCCTGCTGCGAGACAGACTTCACGATCCTTATCAAAAGCATTTGCCGTCATGGCGAGGATGGGGATGGTTTGGTTGAGTGAGCAGGCACGGATCGCTTGCGTTGCTTCGACACCGTCGAGCACCGGCATTTCCATGTCCATCAGGATCAGGGCATAGCGGTGCCGCTGAGCAAGCTCAAGGGCCTGCTGACCATCTTCGGCAATATCTACCACCAGCCCCACTTCCTCCAGCAAGCCGCGCGATATTTCCTGCGAAATTGGGTCGTCCTCGGCCAGCAGGACACGCGTACCGGCATATTCGGCTTGCAGGCGCTGTTCCGCCATGATGGTTGCAGAAATCGGCATTGGCAAGACTACGCCTTGCTCACGTTTTTTTAAGGGAAGGACGAACCAGAAGGTGCTGCCTTGTCCCGGTGAGCTCACTACGCCAATCTTGCCGCCCATGAGCTGAACCAGCCGCTTGCAGATCGCCAGTCCGAGTCCACTGCCACCGTATTTTCTGGCCATGCTGTTATCGGCTTGTTCAAAAGACTGAAATAACCGCGACTGGGTATCGCTATCGATACCAATGCCAGTGTCAATGACTTCGAAGCGCACATGCACTACCTCTATTGTTTCGCCGACTGAGTGAGCGCGCAGGGTGACTGTGCCGTGCTCGGTAAATTTGATGGCGTTGCCAACGAGGTTGTAAAGGATTTGGCCAAGCCGCAGCGGATCGCCCTTGAGAGGCTGATGCATCAGATCGGGATAGAGTTCGATTGCCAACTGCAAGCCTTTTTCGCTGGCTTTGTGTCCAAGCGTGCTGGTCAGGCTGTCAACGACAGCAGAAATCTGGAGTGGCACATTTTCAAAAACCATGCGATCAGCTTCGATCTTGGAAATATCGAGGATATCGTTGAGTAGTCCGAGCAGCCGTTCTGCAGAGAGCTTCGCCTTGTCCAGTTGATCAAGTCCTTTGGGATCAGCCATGCGCCGCCTGGCCATATCGATCATGCCCAATACGCCGTTCATTGGTGTGCGAAGTTCGTGGCTCATGTTGGCCAGGAAAATGCTCTTGGCACGACTGGCAGATTCGGCAGCAACTTTAGTTTCGACGAGTGCAGCAGTGCGCTGCAGCACCTCATGTTCGAGATGGTCGCGGTGACGCATCAGTTCCTGCGCGATATGTCTGCGCTCAGTGATGTCACGGGTAAAGCCGACGGTACCCAGTAACTTGCCGTCGAGTTCGACAGGCGACTTGTAAGTTTCGAACCACAGGCGCAGGCCATTACCGTCAATGATCTCCTCTTCGACATTTTTCGCCAGACCCGAAGCAAGCACCGCCCTGTCGTCGGCCAGGTAGCCTTCGGCCAGTTCGTTCGGGGAGATATCAAAATCGTTCTTGCCCACCAGATCGTCAGCGCTGCGCACCCCGAACAGCTTGGCAAACTGGCTGTTTACAGCCAGGAATCGGCTTTCAGTGTCCTTCAGCCAGACGGCGAAAGGGAAGTTGTCGAGCAGGGCGCGCTGATACTGGTCACGTTGTTGCAGCGCCAGTTGGGTATTCTTGCGCTCGGTGATGTCGTCGTAGATTCCGAGTACCCCGACCACCTGTCCAGAGGCATCCTGCAATGGCACCTTTGATGTGCGCAACCAGATGGTTCGGCCATCCGGCGTGGTCTGGGGCTCCTCATAGTTCATGCGCGCCACTCCTGACGCCATCACCTGCCGGTCGTCGGCGCGGTAGATCTCGGCCTGCTCAGCCCAGCCCATGGCAAAGTCATCTCGGCCGATGAGGTCGGCTGGCGTCTGCAGTCCAGCGTCTTGCGCGAAGGCCGGGTTACAGCCCAGATAGCGACTCTCACGATCCTTCCAGAAGACGCGGATCGGGGCGTTATCGATGATGGATTGCAGCAAATTGCGGGATTCCTGCAGTGCTGCTCTCGACTCAATACGTGCCAACTCACTCAGCAGGTAACTCAGCAAGCCAAGGCTCGGTGGTGCAACAATGCATGCGGTGACGAAGCCGGTAAGAACATAATCCCAAGTCACTTCGCCTTTTAACAACAGGCTCATCACCGATACGATCAAGATCGCAACCAATACAGTGCCTAACGACAAAGATATCGACAGTCGCCATCCCCGCAGTCGCAGAAGTAATGGAACCAGTCCTTGGCGTTGAGTACGCAATTTGCAAAACCCTGTTGATATCTATGGATTATCCCAATGTTTGCACCTTGGCTGGATTGACCCATGTCAACAGAGAGTTGGAAAGCAATAGAACAACCTTGCCGCCGAACATGTACGTTCGATACGGGGTGGTGCTGCGAAATTTTCAGCCGTTTTTGGCCGTTGACCGTAACACTTTGCTTGGGCGCGGTGCCCAGCCAGTTTTTGGCTGGCCGGGCGCCTCTGGCTTCACTGGCGATGGCTTGTGACCATTCATTTGCGGAGTTTGCTGTTCTCCTTTTTGGCTGCACCTGGAAACCGTTGGTGCCGCGAATTGCTTATTCCAGCGCGAGAATCCAGGCGATGGCCGCTTTCAGGTCATCGTCACTGATCTTGTCAGCCGGGTGGGCGAGCATCGGGACTTCGCCCCAGTTGCCGCTGCCGCCGTGGCGAACCTTGTCAAAGAGTTGAGCTGGCGCTTTGGCATTGCCTTTGTATTTTGCGGCGACGTCTTTGTAAGCCGGGCCGACGCGTTTCTGGTCGACGGCATGGCAGGCGACGCAGCGGGCTTTTTTGACGATGGCTTCGCCGTCAGCGGCGTGGGCTGGCGTTGTGTTGGCGAATATAGCGGCTGCGAGCAGGGGCAGCAGCAGGGTGGTACGCAGTTGCTTGTGCATGTGAATTCTTCCTTTGATTAAACGAGACCCGCCGCCTGCAGTTCGGCCCATTCAGCATCGGTGAACAGCCGTGACCGGGTGTGGAAGGCCTTTCCGGTGTTGCCTTCGAGTGAGAAGGTGCCGCCTGAGCCGTCGATTACATCGATGATCAGTTGCGTATGCTTCCAATACTCGTATTGCGAGGCGCTGATGTAGAAGGGCACGCCGCCGATGTTGCCGAGATGAACGTCGTAGGCGCCGATGGTGAGATCGGTCGGCAAATAGCAGTTTGCTGCGCTGTTGTCGCAACAACCGCCGGATTGGTGAAACATCAGTTCCGGGCCGTATTGCTGTTTCAGTTGCGCGATAAGTTCAAGTGTTGCCGGGGTGCAAATAACGCGGTCGACCATGGTTTTCTCCTAAAAAAGAGGGGCGGTTGCCCGCCCCCTTAAATTGCCCGCATCGTGGGCCAATGGAGGAGATGCCCGGTTTAGAAGAAGCCCAGCTTGCTTTCGCTGTAGCTGACAAGCAGGTTCTTCGTCTGTTGATAATGGTCCAGCATGACTTTGTGGGTTTCGCGGCCAATGCCGGATTCCTTGTAGCCGCCGAATGCTGCGTGTGCCGGGTAGGCGTGGTAGCAGTTGGTCCATACGCGGCCGGCCTGGATGGCGCGACCCATGCGGTAGGCAACGTTGCCGTTACGCGCCCAGACACCGGCACCGAGGCCGTAGATGGTGTCGTTGGCGATGGCCAGCGCTTCGGCTTCGTCCTTGAAGGTGGTGACGGCGAGTACCGGCCCGAAGATTTCTTCCTGGAAGATGCGCATTTTGTTGTTGCCCTTGAACATCGTCGGCTGGATGTAGTAGCCGCCTTCAAGGTCGCCGCCCAAATGAGCACGATCACCGCCGATCAGGCATTCGGCGCCTTCCTGCTTGCCGATGTCGAGGTAGGACTGGATCTTGGTCATTTGCTCTTGCGAACACTGGGCACCCATCATGCAATCGGTATCAAGCGGGCTGATCTGCTTGATCGCGGCGACGCGTGCGAGGACGCGCTCCATGAACTTTTCGTAGATCGATTCCTGGATCAGCGCACGGGATGGGCAGGTACAGACTTCGCCCTGATTGAAGGCGAACAACACCATGCCTTCGATAGCCTTGTCGAGGAAGCCATCATCCTTGTCCATGATGTCGGCGAAGAAGACGTTAGGCGACTTGCCGCCCAGTTCCAGGGTGGCCGGAATCAGGTTGTTGGCGGCAGCTTGAGCGATAACGCGGCCGGTGGAGGTCGAGCCGGTAAAGGCGATCTTGGCGATGCGCTTGCTGGTGGCGAGTGGCATGCCGGCTTCGCGGCCAAAACCGTTGACGATGTTCAGCACGCCCGGTGGCAGGATGTCGGCGATCAGTTCAGCCAGGATCAGGATGGAGATCGGGGTTGATTCAGCCGGCTTGAGCACGACACAGTTGCCGGCGCCAATGGCAGGAGCCAGTTTCCAGGCGGCCATCAGGATCGGGAAGTTCCACGGGATGATCTGGCCAACGACGCCGAGTGGCTCGTGGATGTGATAAGCCATGGTGTTTTCGTCGATTTCCGAAATGCCGCCTTCTTGCGAACGCAGGCAACCGGCAAAGTAACGGAAGTGGTCGACGGCGAGTGGGATGTCGGCATTCAGGGTTTCGCGGATGGCCTTGCCGTTATCGACGGTCTCGGCATAAGCGAGCATTTCGAGGTTGGCTTCGAGGCGGTCGGCGATCTTGAGCAGCACATTGGCGCGATCAGCGGCAGAGGTCTTGCCCCATTTCGGGAAGGCAGCGTGGCCGGCGTCGAGAGCGAGTTCGATGTCTTCGGCAGTAGAACGGGCAGCCTGGGTGTAGACCTTGCCGGAAATCGGGGTAACAACGTCAAAGTACTGGCCTTTGACCGGGGCGACCCATTTGCCGCCGATGAAATTGTTGTATTGGGCCTTGTAGGTGATCTTGGCGCCAGCGGCGCCGGGAGCTGCATAAATCATGTTTGTCTCCGATTCATTGACTGGTTAGTTGCGAATAGTTGTTGCAAGCCCGACAGAGGGTGGTTCTTGTTGAACATTGCATCTCTCGTGGCCCGTGCCATATAAATTGCACGCTGCGTGCCAGTCAGTCTGAATCGAATGGCATTGCTTAAAACTTATAAAAAACAATGAGATGCCAGGCTGGGTCCGTGCTGTGGCCTGTGCCACTTGGGTTTCGGTTGATTTTATATGGAGCAGGTGTTGCGTTTTGGAGCAGAGCAGGGCTGAGCAGCGATTTGGGCCGGCGTAAACGAAAAAACCGGCCACGCAGGCCGGTTTGTTACGGTCAACTCGATTATTCGCTATAAAAACCAACGCCGATCAGGCTGCCGTTTTCGCGGCGGATGAAGGTGCGTTTCTTTTCCACGGTGTTGGTCACCGGGTTGCGCCAGACGTAATCGACAATGCCTTCGCCTTTGCTCTTGGCCAGTGCCAGCATTTCCTTGACCAGCGGCTTGCCTTCGACGTCGTGCAAGTCGCTGGCATCGGTGCCGGTCCATTTCGGGTTCATGCCGTGCGCTTCAAATTTGCCGCTTTGCAGATTGACGGCAAATACATAGAGGTCGTCATGAACGAAGTTGCCACGTGTGTCATTGAAGCTGGCGAGCGCCTTGGCCATGCCTTGTTTTTTAATTTGAGCGCTGGCCGCATCCAGCAGCTTGCGGGCATCGTCGGAAGTCGAGCGCGGGGCGTAGTAGCCAACACCAAGAATGTAGTCGCCTTCACGGTGCAGATAGGCAACTTTCGGTTCGACATGGTTGTGTTTGCGATTGAGCCAGACGTAGCGAATGCGGGCTTCGTCCTGTTTCTCTGTCACCGCAATCATCTGGCGGAAAAGTGGATTGCCGGCGGCATCGACGCTGTCGAGCACGTTGAGGCCAATCAGACTATCCGGCGCGGCGCCATTGGCGATGTAAGTGCCTTTACGGTCGATCACGTAGACGTAAAGGTCCTTTTTGACGAAAGCGCCTTGGCGATTGTTGAACGCCGCCCAGGATTTCTCCGGTCCGTTGGCTTGCAGGTATTTGACGGCCTGATCAAACATGGCGCGGGCTTCGCGCGGGGTGGAATGTTCTGCGGCGCTGGTCAGCGAACTCATGGTGAACATGAGCATGCCGGCCAGACCGGCTTTGATTTTTGAATGGTTCATCGAGCCTTCTCCGGAAAGTAAAAACAGGTTGTATTCAGGCGCCAAAAGCGTGCTTGATATCCACCAGGCCGTGGCGGGCTGCCAAGTGGAGTAGTTTGAAATCGTTGTCGGCATCCAGCTTCTGGCGGATCAACGAGAGGTAATTGAGTACAGTTTTGGGACTTAAATGCATGGAGCTGGCAATGTGATTGGCGGATTCACCATGCACCAGCATGCGCAGCACTTCGAATTCGCGTGGTGTCAGGTGGGTAAATGCGCCATCGCCATTGACTGCTTCCTGGGCCAGAATTTGGGCGATCTCAGGTGAAAAAATGCGCTTGCCGGCGGCAATGCAGCGAATGCCGTCAATCACCGCGCCTGGCTCGCAGTATTTGGTCAGGTAGCCAAGTGCACCACTGCGCAGGGCTTGAGTGACATGCCCGGCATCTTCATGCATTGAAAGAACGAGAATTTTCAGATCACTGCGCCGCGCCAGCATGCCGCGTATGGCTTCGATCCCGCTGCTGCCGCGCAGGCTGAGGTCGACCAGTGCCACGTCGGGCGTTGTGCGCAGGACCAGGGCATTGGCTTCATCGGCGCTGGCTGCTTCACCCACCACCTGCATCCCCGGTTCAGCATCAAGCAGACGTCGATACCCGGTGCGAACCACGGCATGGTCGTCAATCAGAACGATGCGAATCATTACGCCTCCCCTTGTATTGTTTGTTGCAACGGCAGACTGATTTGTAATTTCAAGCCGCCTTCCTTTTCTGTTCCGATGGTCAGCGTTCCACCAACCATTTCCACTCTTTCCTTCATGCCAAGTAACCCGCCACTTTGTGTAAAGTTGCTTGGTGGCAGTCCTTTTCCGTCATCGGCAATTTTCAGTTGCAGCACCCCAGCGCTTGATTCGATACTCACTTGGCAGTACCGAGCTGAGCTGTGTCTTACTACATTGGTCAGTGCCTCCTGCACGACGCGGTAAAGCACCAAACCTGCCGTTTCACTGACCGCAGGCAATGGCGCCGGCATGCTCAGCTGGAAGTTGATGCCCGATTCTCTCTGTTGCCAGCCGGCAACCAATTCGCGCAAGGCGCTGGCCAGACCGCCGGCATCTAGTCCGTGCGGGCGTAAACCCTTGAGCATGGCGCGTAACTGTTCGCCGCTGGTTCGAACATCACGGCGTAGTTCATGTGCACATTCGGCGACTTGTTTGGCATTAATTTGCTCGGCATTGCGTTCAAGAAAAGAGGCGGTTACTCCAATGGCAGTCAGTGTTTGACCCATCTCGTCATGCAATTCCCTTGCCAGTGTTCGGCGTTCGTCTTCCTGAACCTCGATTAATTGCCTTGCCAGCGCTTGCTGTGCGTTGCGTGAGGTAGCTAATGCGGCTGCCAGACTGTCGATGGCACCGGCTACCTGGCTGAATTCACGCAAGTTAAAGGTGGGCAGGGCTGCCTCATTCTTGCCGTCGGCCAGTCGTTGCAATCCGGCTTCCAACTCACGTACCGGGGTCAGCGCCCGATCGGCTGACCACCATGTGATGAGCAAAGTTGCTCCAGAAAAGAGCAACAGGGTGATGCAAAGTCGAACAGTGTCACCCAGGCGCTCGTCAATTTCCGAGTTGGGGTTGGGGGCAATTCGCAGATTTTGCTCACCCAGGCGTATCAATTGGCCTGATGTGTCCGTTGATTCGATACTGAGCAATCTGCTTAACCATGTTGATGTTGATGTTGCTGGGTGCTTTTTTTGCGCTTCATTCTGTTCAAGTGTGATGGTCAGGTGGCGCAGAGGTGCAGCTTGCAGCATTGCCTGGAGGCGTGTGCCTGCTTCTTCTGCCGGCAGGTCGTGTTCAATCTGGCCGGCCTTGAGTAATACCTGAACTAGTTGAGCCGAAGCGCTGACTTCTGCATTGATGTCATGGCGCAATGAACTCAGGTTGATCAGCACGGCAACAAGCATCAAGGCGCCAAGCAATGCGCCGAGGGAGCCGATCAATCTTTTCCTGAGATCCATAACCCGCCTTTTGAATTAGTCAGGGTGAGAACTCAGCAGGTTTCATACCGGGTGGTGTGCATGTCGGGAATTTTTCCCGGATTGCTGGTGATTTACTCCCGAGACTGGAAGCAATTCGGCTTCCTATACTCGCTCCACCTGTCGGAGTGGGCAGGCTGACCCTGAATTTATGGGCATTACGAGACTATCAAGGAGACAGATAAAAAATGAAATTAACCCGGTTCAATCCCTGCCAGACCTTAATCGCAGCCATGGTTGCGGCAAGCTTTTGCATGCCGGCGATGGCGGCCAAGACGGTGAGTTGGGAAGATATTCTCAACGACGACAAAACAACGGGTGACGTGCTTTCCTACGGGTTGGGCTTGAAGGCGCAGCGTCACAGCACGCTTGCTACGGTCAACACCAAAAACGTCGAAAATCTGGTGCCGGCCTGGAGCTTCTCCTTCGGTGGCGAAAAGCAGCGCGGTCAGGAAGGCCAGGCGCTGGTGCACGACGGCGTGATCTACGCCACCAGCTCTTATTCGCGCATCTTCGCCATCGATGCCAAGACCGGCAAGCGTCTCTGGGAATACGAAGCCCGCCTACCGGACGACATCCGTCCGTGTTGCGACGTGGTTAATCGCGGTCCGGCCATTTACGGCGACAAGGTCTTCTTTGGCACGCTCGACGCCAGTATCGTGGCGCTCAATAAAGACACCGGCAAGGTGGTCTGGAAGAAGAAATTCGGTGACCACAAGATAGGCTACACGATGACCGGCGCGCCGTTTGTCGTCAAGGATCAGAAGACCGGCAAGGTGCTGCTGGTGCATGGCTCCTCGGGTGACGAATTCGGCGTTGTCGGCTGGCTGTTCGCCCGCGACCCGGATACCGGCGAAGAAGTTTGGGCGCGGCCGCTGGTCGAAGGCCACATGGGCCGCCTGAATGGCAAGGACAGCGTCACCACCGGTGATGCCAAGGCACCGAGCTGGCCGGAAGGCCCGGATGGAAAGAAGGTTGACGCCTGGAACCATGGTGGCGGCGCCCCGTGGCAGACGGCCAGTTTCGACGTCGATACCAACACCGTGGTCATTGGTGCCGGCAACCCGGCGCCGTGGAACACCTGGAAGCGGACCAAGGAAGGCGACGACCCGCAGAATTGGGACAGCCTGTTTACCTCCGGCCAGGCCTATGTCGATGCCAGTTCCGGCGAACTCAAGGGCTTCTACCAGCACACGCCGAACGATGCCTGGGACTTCTCCGGTAACAACTCGGTCGTTCTCTTCGAATACAAGGACCCGAAGACCGGCAAACTGATCAAGGCGTCGGCCCATGCTGACCGCAACGGCTTCTTCTTCGTCACCGACCGCGAAAAATTGGCGACCGGCGCCGGCTACCCGAACAAGCCGACCTCGCTGATTGGTGCCTGGCCCTTCGTTGATGGCATTACCTGGGCCTCCGGTTTTGACCTCAAGACCGGCCGGCCAATAGAGAAGAACAATCGGCCACCAGCACCGAAAGAGGGTGCGGAAAAGGGCGAATCGATCTTCGTCTCGCCACCTTTCCTCGGCGGCACCAACTGGCATCCGATGTCCTACAGCCCGAATACCGGCCTCTTCTACATTCCTGCCAACCATTGGGCAATGGATTACTGGACCGAGCACCTGACCTACAAGGCTGGTTCCGCCTACCTCGGCCAAGGCTTCCGCATTAAAAAGCTGTTCGATGACCACGTCGGCATCCTGCGCGCCATCGACCCGAAGACTGGCAAGATCGCCTGGGAGCACAAGGAGAAATTCCCGCTTTGGGCAGGCACCCTGACCACCGCCGGCGGCCTGGTGTTTACCGGCACCTCGGACGGCTACGTCAAGGCGTTTGATGCCAAGAACGGCAAAGAGCTGTGGAAGTTCCAGACTGGCTCCGGCGTGGTGTCGGTGCCGATCACTTGGGAAATGGATGGCGAGCAGTACGTCGGTATCCAGTCCGGCTACGGCGGCGCGGTACCGCTGTGGGGCGGTGATCTGGCTGATTTGACCAAGCAGGTGACGCAGGGCGGCTCGATGTGGGTCTTCAAACTGCCAAAGATGGCGAAGAACTAAAGCAATGGCGTGGCGTTCCCAACGTTCGCCACGCCTTGCTTTTGTCGAGAAAACTGACTTGAGACGAATTCTATTTTTTGCTGTGTTTTCGGCGTTGGCCGTAACACTTTGCGCGCAACCCGCCATGGTCGAGCCGCTGGTCATCAACGGCTGCGGTATTTGGCCGCACACCCGCTGTCGCGGTGCTGATCTGCGCCATGCCAACCTGGCTGGCAAGAATCTGGCGGGGGCTGACTTTACGGGTACCAATCTGGTTCGCGCCGATTTACGCGGGGCAAATCTGGCGGGTGCCATTTTCGATGGTGCCGATTTGACCGCCGCCCGATTGACCAAGGCAACGGCGCCGACTGCCAGCTTCCGCAAGGCCAAATTGATTGGCGCTGATCTTGAATTCGCCCGCCTGTTTCGCGCCGATTTTTCCGGTGCCGACCTTACGGCGGCCAATCTGGAGGCCGCCAAGCTAAATTTTGCGTGGTTTGCCGGCGCACGCCTGAATAACGCCAATTTGCAGGAGGCCAAGTTTGTTACGGTCAATCTGAAGGATGCCAATCTCGAAGGTGCCTACCGGCGCTATAC
>ERZ724523.1075-NODE-1075-length-15983-cov-4.171145_pt1 | contig 15983 bp, 12 predicted proteins | sample MGYA00376056_ERZ724523 | MGnify/ENA primary metagenome ERZ724523 (study PRJEB28724, sample SAMN07190888) | wastewater metagenome | isolation source: influent of sewage treatment plant in Hong Hong | place: USA: Christiansburg, Virginia | collected 2016-03-01 ... | reverse complement strand
CGCAACGCGTCATGTCAAGTGCGCCTGAGGTCTGCGATAGCCCAGGCTGTCGCTTGGCTTCGGGCTTGCCCGCGTGAGCGGGCGCAGTCGCTCCCGCTCAGTACGGCCAACGGGTCAACACCCCGCAGATACAGAATCAGAAGCAGTTCTGATCTGAATGGTAACGGGGAGCTCTGTTTCTCTAGCTAAGCTAGACGATTTGCATACTGACAGCGAATTTCACAACTGCTGTTGCCCAGTGCCACACACCCTCCGGCTCTCTTTACGAGCTGCGATGAGATGAGCCGCCACGCCCGTGACGCAGTGGCCGGGCATGCTCCTTGCTTTTCTGCTGGTCCGTGCTGGGGCGTGGCTCGTTCCCGCTCTTGACACAAATTGAGCACCGCCAGGAGGGGGGCCGATGGCCGATTTTCAGACTTTTGCTGATAGCCGGAGCGCAACAGCGAGCGCTCCCTTTGCTCCGAACCCCGCGTCAACCTCGGGTGGCAGTTCCTCTCCGGCGAGCGCAGCGGGAAGCCTCCCGCTCTCTTTCGCATCCGGCAGCGCGGACGACGGCGATCGCGGGACAAACGCCACCGAACAGGCCGGGGACGGCCCAGCCCAGCTTATGGCTCACTGGGCTGATCTGGGGGGGGCATCGCCAGCGGCTCCGGGCGCGGCCAGTGCGGGAGCTCCCCTGTCGGGACGCTTGGTCGGCGAGTTGCAGAAGCTCCAGACAGAGCTCAACACGACTAGCAGCGCTGCGTTGGACTCAACGCGTTCGGCGCTGAACAACTCACCGACCGGTCCGGAGCAGCCCGCAAATCAGGAGGGAGCAGCGGAGGCAGGTATGCACGCTGTCGCGGCTCACGGGCTGACCGGTAGCGCACAAGCGCTGCCCTACCTCGAGCAAATCCAGCGCTCTTTTGGCGCTGGGCACGACGTCTCGCAGATTCGGGCGGTCGTCGGAGGTTCCGCAAAGCAAGCGTCAGAACGCATGGGGGCCAGCGGCTATGCGTCCGGGCGCTCGGTTGCGTTTCGCGAGTGGCCCGACCTGGCGCTGGCCGCGCACGAAGCCGCGCACGTCATTCAGCAGCGAGCGGGCGTGAACCTGGAGGGGGGCGTCGGCAAACAGGGCGATGAATACGAGCAGCACGCCGACGCAGTCGCAGAGCGCGTCGTCGCTGGGCGCTCGGCCGAGAGCCTGCTAGCCCCGTATAAAGACAAATTCCAGTCCAGCCATGCCGTTCAGCACAAGAAGCCCAAGGACGAGCCGTCAACACCGCTAAAAGCTTTTCTTAAGCAGCTCAAGGAAAACGACTGCAAGGGTGCCGCCGCGGCGCTGGATTTGGCCACCACAATTGGTCAGTTGGTTTACATCGAAGAGGCCTATAAAGCTGGGTACGGCTCTGTTCTCCATAAATGCGCGAACATCGTCCAAAGCGCAACAGTCAGAGCATTTATTCAGCTATACGAACTCGCCCATGAATCCAAAAATACGCAGGCTGATATAAAGAGAATTCAGGAAATCGCTCAGACGGTTCAGTGCCTGCCGAAGAACCATCAGAACGCGCTCTTTGCATTAATCGCCAGGGTACGAGGCGGAACGGTCACAACCGAGGGGCTACTCAGCCTCCTCCAAGCCAATGCTCCGGCGATGTGGACGGCAATGGGGCCCACGACGTCGGTGCTGCCGAACCCATGGGCCCCGCCGGGTAGGCAGCCGATACCGTTTTACATTGGCAATGAAGCCCACATTGGCATTGCTATCCAATATAGAATCGCACATGCAGGAGACACCCATGTATATACAAATAGCGTTGCATTGAAGGCAATCGTCTCAGATGCGAAGAAGCTCGGTCTGGCTGCCAGAGAGAGCCCGGCAGACGAACTTAACCTAGATGAAAAGCCCGATATCGCCAACCTGAACCGTATGCATCTGTACGAGATCAAACCGCGCGGCAGCGAGACGCTCGCCGAGACGACTGTCCGGCGCTACCAACGCACCTTAATGGCCGCCGGCGTGCCCATGGGTCTGGGCGGGCCGGCCGAGCAGGGCACCAGCGGGGTTATCCCAGCCCCCGGCGGGCACTACATCTTCCAGGCCGTATTGCCCGGCGTAATTATTTATCAATACCGTAAAGGGGCTTACCAGCCCGCTCCCGTCCCGGTGACTGTTCCGTCTCGCGTCCCGGCGGCGCAACCGCAGGAGGACCCGAGCTTTATGAAAAAGATGGAAATCTTAACGGGCTTGACTGGGACCGCTTTGGTTATATATATAATTTTGTCTGAAGGTTCGCGACTCTTCCCACCAAGAAATCTTATTCCTGTACCTTGATGTAACCACCAACCTTTCAGATGATCACAACTCCCTTCTTCGACGGAAAACCAGGCTCTGGCCGATCGAAGACGTTATTCGGCGGGACGACCCCTGCCCCTGAGCGATCCCCTCATCTTATCTCTCCGACGAGAATCCGAGCCAATGACGTAACTCGACTGCGCAGTTCCCAAGTACCCGGCTCAGGATCGGAAACAGATCTTCGACTGAAACCATATGGATGAGCCTGATCTCGTTTTCGTCGGTGACAAAATGAGGGGATGGCTCAGCCCCTGCCCCCGTACATGTAGAGATGCGACCATCCGAAAGCCACCAACCAGAGCCTTGTACGAGGCTTGAGAGGATGACGAGTTGCTACTATGCAGATACCCGCGTTGCTTCATGGAAGCTACAAAGAAGTAAGAAGTCGGTGCCAAAAGAACGTGTCTGCGCTGGCCAAGGGGGCGAGCTTCGAGAGCGCGTTCGGCAGCGGAGCAATGCTGGATACCACCGCTACGGCCGGGCTCCTTGTTCTCGATGGCCCAAGCGCTTCCCTTAGTTCGGACGCGCATTTTCAGTGCTTCCTGCCTCTGCGCCTCATCTATGAGGCGATCGACCGAGGGCGGCCCCCCCAGGGGCTCGCCGAGGCGGTCTTTCATGCGTCGCTTCAAACGCCTTGGAGCCTGCTTGGCCTCTTGGCCCCGAACAATGCCAGGTGGCTCTATCTTGAACAGCGGCTGCGTCCGACGCTGGAAGCGGTCGAGCGGTTTTGGAATGAGCTGACGCAGTGCGGGCCGCGCTACACAAACGGCTCGGCGAGCGGGCAAGAACTGTGGCCAGCGTACAGCAACCTCCAACATATCCTGGCCCGCCTTGGAGCGCCTACGGAGAGCCTCACTCAACCACTGACCCGCGCTGATCTCTCGGCCTGGATGTAGGCCGCAAGGACTGGCAGAGAGTTCAAAAACCGGCCCGTGGGAACTGCCGATTCCAGGACGGACGCATCGGCCCGTATCGGTCGCCTGACTCGGACTCCTTTCCGCCAGATCGGCGACAGGCTGGGGTAGAACGTCTGCCAGCGTCAGCGGTGAGGCTATGGTTCAGGAAGGAAGAAGTGCTGGCCTACCGAGAACCATCACTGCCCGATGGCAAGGGCAGACCACTTCACTCCCATTTTATGGAAGCTAAAGTAGTTCCCCCAGCCTGTAGCACTGGACGAAGACGATCCCCTTGCTACTTCCAACACCCTCGGTAAAATCTTACGGAAGCCGTACATCAGGGTGGGATGTCGGTCGAGTGGAGAACGGTGGGGCAGTGTTTCGAATGGCAATTGGGGAGCGCCGTCCGGGATGGCGATCAGGGAGCGGTGCTGGGAATGGCGCTCGGCGAGGCTCGTGCAGAGCCCGAGCGGTGACGGTGCTGCGGTGGAACTACCAGCGGTCGCTGATGGCGATCACGCGGCCAGGCTTAGCTGCGGTTCACCGCTCGGCCCAGCCGAGGAAGCTGATCATCGCCCATCACGCACTCTGTCGCGCTGGGGCTTGTCGGAGACGAGGGCTGCGAGCGCCGTCCTTGCCGCGTTGGCGCTTGGGTACTTGCGCCATGACAACGCTTGCTCAGTGAGTGAGAGCGTGACGACGGAAAACCGATCCTTCGTCGGCTGCCAATTAAGCCACCGCACAGCGATGAGCAGCTCGGCAACGTCGCGACGGATGGCGAGCGGACGCCAAAAGGCTTCCTTTCCCGTCGATGCACGGCGCAGATAGTCCTCTGCCCACGCTTCACCGGGCTTGGACAGCTCGAGCTTGGCGGCAAGGGTTGGCGGACGCTTCTGGTAAAGCGCACGACGACGAGAAGACACACTTGTAGCAGGGACATGACAAGGCATAGACTGCTCCTGTTCGGGTCGGGCTGGGCTTTTCGAGGGCTGAACAGTCCGACTCGGGCGAATGGCTCGATTGGCAAAACACCGCCGTCGAGCCTGTTTTGTTTCCGGGTATCGCTACCCGTACCTACTTGTTACCTAAAGTTCCCATCCATGACAACATTTAAGACCATCATTCATGTGAATTGATCTCAATTGGTGCCCAAGGTGGGGGCCGTGCTACCGACTGCTCGTGGTTCGAGGACGGAGAAACCCTTTTCACTTTGGCTTTGCGGCTCGTTTGCGGCGTGCTCGCAAGGCCGTTGACCTTTCCTGCTCAGGGCTCACCCAACGGGCGGGCTTGCTCGACGGGAAGTCGGTTCTTCTATTAGAGCAAGGCCAGCGAGTCCCACGTCTTGATACCGTCGAGCGGGTCGCCTACGCGCTTGGGCTGTCGCCTGCATTCCTTGCCTATGGCATCGAAGCGGACGCCAGCCAGCCCAGCGAAGGTTTGCGCAGTGAAGGTGTGGCCTCGCGACTGCGGCAGTGTCGCGCCGATCGCGGACTGTCCGTGCTTGGCCTTGCAACTTGGGCCGGATTGAGCCACAACGCCGTGCGATCCACTGAGAGGGGGGCCAGCATGCCCACCCTCGCGACTGCCGAGGCGCTAGCGATAGCCCTTGGCGTGTCCGCCGGTTGGCTCGCCTACGGACTCGGACCGATGGAGCTACCAGGACGGCGACGTGTGGCTGCGTCGCCAGCGGTAAGCCCTGGCTAGACCGCTGGACGCTCGGGAAGTCTCCGACAAGAGGCCGCGGTTTGCAGCGATGACAAGCCGGGCGATTTCATCTCCCACCACCTCGACCATATCCGTGGTTGTTTCGCTGAAGCAGAGGCTTGACCCGGTGCGGCTGCCGCAACTGGCCTTCTGAGAAGTCGGCGTCGGAGGGGCCAGACAAACTCCGCACTCCTTGAGGGGACATGATCGGCTGCCTGGGCTGGGCCGAGCATCGCGCTGCTGCCCACCCTGGTCGGGCGATCGCCATCAGCGGTCGCGGCCACTCCACCGCAGCGGCGTCACGGAGCGCGCCCTGAACGAGCATCCCCGAGCGCCATCCAGAGCACGGCTCCCAAGTTCCACTTGACCACATCACGCGCTCCTTCCGTACATTCGAACAGCCGCTGCCCTCGCTGCGATGGCTCAGGACCTTGCCGATCTCAACGTGTGTTCGGGCCAAATTTGAATCGTGCTACCATCGCTCTGGCATCCCTTGTGCTCGTGCACAGAGTCATGATTCCCATACGACAAATCCGGACCGCTCTGTGCCTGCTGATGGCGTCCGTTTCACCGGTGGTTCTGGCGGGACCACCGACGCAGTCGCCAGCAGCGATGCCCGTGATCATCGACCGGCCCATCCGCTACGATGCGGCGCGGGTCAAGCTCACACTCGACTACCGCCATGTGCATCAGGACCCGGCTATTCGCGACACTTCCATCACACCGCGCATGATCGTCCTCCACTACACGGGGGGAAATTCGTTCCAGGCTACGTGGGGGTACTTCAACCATTTGGAGGCGGAGGCGAGCCGCAAGGGCATGGTGCGCGCCGGTGCAGTCAACGTGTCGGCACACTACATCGTGGACCAGGACGGGACGATCTACCGCCTGCTGCCAGAAACAACGATGGCCCGCCACGCCATCGGCCTAAATCATATCGCCATCGGCGTAGAGAACGTGGGGGATGGCAAGAGGTATCCTCTCACCGATGCCCAAGTCGCGGCGAACGCGGCCTTGTCCGGTACCTTGCGTCTCGATATTGCATATTCCACGCATCGTGACCGGTCATTCCAGCTCATCGTGACCGCTTGATCCACAGCATCGTGACCGCGCCGGGCGGGGGCTTTCGGAGCGAAGCGACGGGGGTCTGGGTTTGGGGTTACTGCTCCTCGATTGGGGCGAGGGCGCGGACGTGGGAGGCCAAGAAATCGGGCACCTGCTGCGAGGGGCTGGCCTCGGCGTAGGTGTAACTGGAAGCACCCAGCGTCGCGACAAACAGCTCGCAGGCGACGCCATCGCCGGTGGTGGGGTCGGTATAGTAGGCCTTGAGGCCGGAATAATCGACAAACAGCCTGTCGCCGCCTTGGTGGACCTGGCGCATCGTCAGGCCGCGTGTCTTTTTCCACGTCTCGTAGTGCGCACAGAAGGAGGAGCGCCGGTAGCCCTCGGGGTGCAGCGCCAGATACTCCTGATGGAGCAGCTCGAGGGTGACTCCTTTGCGCCGCAGCTCCAGGTCGATGGTGACGAAGTCAGGCTCCGGGCGCAGCGTGCCTGCCGACGGCGGCGGTGGGTACAGCAGCAGCTCCAGCTCGGAGTCTAAAAGCGCACAGACGGAGTCCCAGTTGAGGCCCGCGCGTAAGGCCCGTTAGGTGGTGTCCGTGATGGCCCCGTGGCTGACCGCCAGCGACGATGTGACCAGGCGGTGACTGCTTCCCAGCAGCCACTTGTGACGAAGAATCTCTCGGGTATGACGCATGCAAAGTCTCTCGGTGGGCATCGGGCTCCTTAGGGGAACCGATGCTGTAGAGACCCCACACCCACTTCGCAAAAAACAGCCGCCTCCACAGCGACCTCATCCATTCCTAAAAGCGGTCACGATGCCGCGGAATGGGCGGTCACGATGCGCCGGAATGACCGGTCACGATGCCGTGGAATGAGCGGTCACGATGCCGTGGAATGGGCGGTCACGATCGCGCGGAGCATGCAATTTCCTGGGCTCGGCTCCTTGGCCGGACGACGAGGTGCGCCGCACGGCGGTTCAGTTTGCCTTGACCGATGTCAGCAGGTGCGTTCCGATTCAGTCGCTGAGCTCGGTCTGGGCCAGTACCAAGGTCGACTGTATCCCGGTCTGCAACATCACCTCAGCGCCGTAATCTGCACCTACGCATTCATCGTCGCTGAACGCGAACGAGCCAGCGCAGACAGCAACCCGATCGCCGCCCCGATGCAGCGCACCGTGCGCATCCTACAGCGCCACTCGCAGTACTCCATCGCCACGCTGCGCAAACAACACGCCTTCGCCCCCTGGCTCGTCGACTACCGCGAAGCCCACCAGCGCCGACGCGGCTCACTTCCCAATCCTACCCCCGTGACCGGTCAAGCGAGCACAACGGGTGGATGACGCAGTACTGCTAGGCGCTGTCTAGGAACCGCCCTCCATCTTGTATTTTAGGAGGTAGATCGAGCGGCCATCTGCGGACCAGCGTGCATCATTCAGAATGTCCGCAGCGTACTCGAAGATGTCGCGATTTCCCGGTTTGGGTCCATCGACCTCTGCTTCGAGTACGAAGTGGCCCTCAGCGTTGCGATCGATGTGAAGGCATGACTTGCCACTCAGACAGCGCGGTACGTGCAGCGACTCATGGAAGCGCACGGCAGATGCAAACTCGCCGCGATCCACCGTCTGTCCTAGGTTCTTGAGGGTGTTCCCTCGCACCGCGAATTCGTGCAGCGCTGGGTCTTCGGCTTGATCGCTGAGCAGTGCCACGTAGAGGATGTGATTCTCGACGTGCTTGGATGAAGCGACGAGCGCGCTGATGCGCTGGTTCGACTTTCCGTGCTCCTGCCGCCCTACCTGGTACATAGACTTGAGCTTATCATCTTTGCCGAGAACGAAAATTTCGTTCTCAGAGGCTAAGAAGATGCGCCCATCCGCAGTCGGCAGGATCGAGATCACTCGCTTGTCGAGCGCGAGGTCGCTGCCCACTTGTGTGCTGGCTATAGCCCGCTGTTCAAGGACTAGCTTGGCACCGCTGCCTCTTTTCCCATCATCGCTGTTGCCTTTCCCATCGCCATTGTTGCCCTTGCTGCCGCTCGGTCGCTCATTCGGCGGGACCGTCTCATCTCGACCGCCCCTGGTCAGCGCCCAGTTCAATATCTGGCGCAACTTGGCGACCGGAAGCGCCTCCTCTTTGCTGAATGCATCTCTACCAAAGAGCAATGCGAGGACGATGCTAGTGCGTACCAGAATACTCTTGTTCAAGGTAGCCTCCGATGGCGACCAGCGCGGCCCATACCTTGGGCGGCACGTGGTGATTTATGGCCTGGCGCTGCTCCGCAGCGAGCGCTGCTGCGGCAGCCCACGGCTCGAGCCGAAAACGCTCGTGCAGTCTCTGCATGAGATAGGCGGTTTCATCTGTATCTGGGATCTTCCAGAGCGCTCCCATCACGGTGCCAACTCCTTTTTCGAGCAGCGCCCGCGGTATGCCCATGTACTCATCTCCAGCCGAGCGCCGACCGCGCGCCAGATGGCAAGAAGAGAGAATGGTCAGACAGGCAGAAAAATCACGCCTACTATCGAGAATATCAAGTACAGACAGGTGGCGTTCGTCTTCCGTACTCACCGGCATTGCGAGAGTGGCGAAGCCATCACGCACAGGTACGTCTCCATGCGCGATGACGTGTACGATGCTCTTTGACACGAGAGCGGACAGCAGCATCTCGCCGTTTGCCCGATTGCTGAGCCGCGACGGAGCCAGGCCGTAGGTGCGGAGGACCAGATCTCGCTCGAGAGAGCCCGAGCGCAGGTAGCTCGATCCCGAACTGTGCAGAAGAACCCCAACCCCCAAATCGGGACGCTGGCAGGTGGCGGTGGTGCGGCCAATTCGTGGGCGATAGCCGGCAAAGGGGAGCACCTGCAGATCGAAGCGCTCGATTAGATGGCTGGCATCACCGAACGGCAGATAACCCATCGGAAGTTGGTGCAACTCGCTGTGCGGGACGACGAGCAGCCGACGCACCCCCTGAAGATTCAGCAGTGCAAGCGGCTCCTTGAGCAGAATGGCCGACAGCGTGCGGGTATCATTTTCGAGCTGAACATCCTTGTCCACGATTGAGCGGGACAGAATGTCTACGAGTCGGCGAACTCGTCCGCGCAGTTCGGCGCGGGGAATTTTGTGCAGAGTTACTACAGCCGGCTCATCGCGCCGCACGGCAACCGTCACCACTTCATTTCCAGTCACGAAGTAATCAAGAAGGACAGTGTCGACCGGAAGCGCCGTCTTGATGGCCGACAGCTCCGTAGACTGCTCGGAGCTGGGCGCATCGAAGCGCTGCTGCGCTCTGCGTTCCTCATAGGTGCGCTGTAGCTCCGCGAGCGCTCGTTCATGCTCCGTGCAGTCGGGCGTGGCCGACCTTCCACTGCGACAGTGGAGCGCGGTGATGCTCTCGACTCGAAGCCGGACGCTCTGTGCCACGGCCTTGAGTTCTCGCACCGCAGGGTCGTCGCCAGCCAGCATCAGTGCCTGCATGGCTCGCGCCTTGCCTTTCTCCATGTAGCGCAATGCATCTTCAGGCTGATTGGCCTGTGCCGCTATGCTCACCGCAGCTTGATATACTCCGGTCGCATCCCAACTGTCGAGAAACCCGTCTTGTAGCAGCGGATCAAATATTTTTGCGCGCCGTCCTTCGAGCTGCTTAATCATTAAGCTCGTCAGGTGCAGCGCTTGCTTGTGATCGCCGAGCTTGCTGCGGGTCTCAGCAAGGAGCATGGTGTGATTCCAGGGCTCGCTTGACTCAGCGATCCACCGAGCATCCGGTTCTTTGCCTAGAACGTCCAGTAGTTTGTCCGCCTGGATGAAGTCCTGCGCCATAATATGAAGTCTCGTCTGGAGTACAAAATCGTGCGTGAGCTTGGTGCAGAATATTTGCCTCAGCGAAGTAGGATTCTGAGCACTCTGGCAGTCCTTGAGATCCTTCGACCGCACGTCCACATTGAGCGTCTTTAGCATCTCCTTTGCGACATCTAACTCCTGGCGAATGATCTTGACGCTCGCCAAGGCTACCCGCCGAATCTCGCTGGCCGGAATTTTAGCTGCGGCTTCGGCAGCACGAACGCGGCTTTGCGGCGGCATATCTGGATCGCGCTCGATCGCATCATTATCGTCCTGTGTCGCGACAAAGAACCGCCAAGATGGAAGGAGTGCCAGATTTGCCACGGCAGCCATTGTGCTGAACTTTCGATCCGTAGCATTGCACTCTATGGCAGCGTTCTTGAGCCCCCGACATTTAAGAAGCTGATGGAGAGCTTCCTCGGTCTGCGGATATATGCGGCGTAGGTCGGTGTAGTCTTCCCTCGTGATATCGAGCTGCCCGATCTGCCAACGGATGTCCGCACGGAGTCGCAGTTTGCTGCCGAGGTTGCCAGGCTGTTCGCATGCGTCCTCTATGAGCGCATCTGCGCGCTGGAGCTCAGCAATGGCCGCAGAGTGCGCATTGGAGGCCTTCAGCACCTCCACTAGACGCAGGATGCTATGAGTGCCCTCGAAACTCCAACCGGCGCTTCGATATGATGCATCGGAGAGTCGCAGCAGAAGCTCAGCCTCTGCCGACTCGGCCCGATTCACAAGTCGGTTGAGTCCGATCGCAGCGAAGAGACGAGCCTGGCCACCAATGAGCCCCGTCTCCTCCTCTGCACTGGCCAGCCGCAGCAGCTCGTCGAGAGCCTGCTTCGCACGCAGATTCTGTCCATCCAGCGCATGGACGATGATCCGCAGCGTGCCGCTTGCAAAGAGGAGCCGCAGATCTCCCGCCTGCTCGGCGGCGCGCTGCGCTCGCCGTACCGCGTGCTCAAGGGCTGTCGCTTCCATCTTTCGTTTGGGATGAGAAGGCGCGCCGTCTAACAGCGCATGCAAGAGCTCGTCTGCGGCACGAACATACTGCACGCGGGCCGAACCGCGGTGAAGCCCAGCATCAGTAAAAAATTTCTCCGCAGAATCGAGAAAAAGGAGTCCAAGGTTGCGGCGCGCAGTGGTGCGCCAGGTTCGTAGCCGACGGTCATCGAGCCAGGAGTGGTTGTCGGTCTGGAATGCGCCAATGGCGCGAGAGGGAGCGTGCAGTATGTAGCCTAGCTCATCTGGAGTGGATCCGGGAAAGAGCTCGGCTTCTGCACAGCTCAGAGCCGCTTGGGCGCGTAAGGTCGTCTCAGCCGGGTCGTTCTTGCCGGGCATCGCGAAGAGCCTATCGCAGGTCGCCCAAGCGGAAAAATCAGCGCGATCCCGGATGTACGCACCGACATGCTTTTCGAGGTGCGTTGCCCACTCCTCGCGTACGGCGGCGGCACCAGACTCTGAATGGGTGGGGCTAAGCGGACGTGCTCGGTTGGCCATCGGTGTGAGCAGGCGCACGCGCATCCCCATCGCCCGCTCTGCGGTCATCGTCTTGTGGCTCATCCGCGTCGACACTTCAAAGTCGACAGATTGGGCCAGATCCTCCACCTGCACCTTTGCGAAATTGGGCACAGTCGACAGTTCTCGCTGCCAATCGCTCGTGCTCAGAATGGCAGCCACGGACGCACGCATAAAGGAGAGGTATAGCCAGCCCGACAGTCCGAACCCCTCTTCACGCTGCGGTACATCGTTGGGCAAGTTGCGCAGCAATGCGTCGCGCGCCTCGCGGTATTTCGTCCGGAATGCGACTCCGGCGATATCTGCATCCTGACCGAGACAGGCTGCATCGTCGTTAATGACCTCCAACGCCACGCCAGGAGTGGAAAAGTGATCGATTTGCAGCCAGCGTCGCTCCGCAAGCAAGCGAACATTGAGCAGTGCATCCTCGACAGCGAGTTGATGCTGACTCGACTCAGCCTGCTCTAACGCGAGACGGGCAGACTTGAATGCGCCCCGCAAGCGATGTAACCGGGCAATCAGGATGTAGGCGTGGGGCCGAAGAACATCTCTCGCTGTGGCAAGAAACCGCTCTGCGCTTCGCAGTGCCGGCAGAAGGTCCTGGCGGTACTCCTGAGAGAATAGGTCCGACTCTTGTAGTGACGCCTCGATCTGCGGATCGAACGGAGGAACGGCCGATGCGGCGAATGCCGAGCGCGACAGACAGTTGCTCAACATCAGGAGAAGCAGAAGCGCTCTTGTCCTGAAAAAGCCACATAAGCGTATCATGTGGTCAATCTACTTGAGTGTATTCGTGCGATTCAAGCCGTAAGATATCGAAACGGGACTCTTCCCGGAATTCTACTCGACCCGCGCTGAAGCGTACTCAGCAGAAACAGCTCGACACTGCACGGATCTTGTAGGTAAGATACCTATGTACCATTGTTGCTCTAAGGATTGGGGCTTCTTTGGCCGGTAGTTTCATGGCAGGAACAATCCCAAGCGATCCCACGGCGACCCCTGTTAGCACCGGGGAGATAGTCGATGGGCGCTACCTCATCCTCAATGCGCTAGGAAGCGGCACGTTCGGCGAGGTGTTCGCTGCGCAGGACGTGCATGAGAGTTGGCATCAGGTCGCCATCAAACTCCTGCGTGCAGAGCATCAAACGCTCAAGGCATGTCGACGATTCGAGCGCGAGGCGACGCTCCTACAGACGATCAAGCACCGCAACATTGTCTCGGTGTACGGACGCGGCGTCTTCCGCGGCCGTCCCTACTTCGTGATGGAGCGCGTAGAAGGTCGTCCGCTCGGCCAGGTTCTTGATGAACACCGCAGTGCGTCTAGACACCTGACGATGGACTCTGTGCGCGACCTCTTCCTTCAACTCTGCGCCGGAGTGGGGGCCGCTCATCGTCTCTCCTCAGCGCTCGGCTCGCCCGAGGCACCAAGGTCGATTGCCCACTGCGATTTGAAACCCGCCAACATCATGCTCTCCGAACGCGGTGGGAATAGCTATGCACTGACCATCCTCGACTTCGGCATCGCGCGCATCTTCACGGATGCTAAGGGCCCAGGTACTGCGGCCGGCCTCGGCTCGCCAGGCTACATGGCACCCGAGCAGGCTTGCGGAGATGCTACCTCGATCGGTGCAGTCAGCGACGTCTATGCGCTAGGTGTACTACTGATCGAACTGCTCACGCTCAAGCGACCGGCAGAGTTTCTTGTATCGACCGGTGAGCGCCGTCTCCTCACGATGCTGCGGAGCGTTCGACCCAATATTCCGGAGGCTCTCGGCACGGTGCTGTCGCATGCGCTCTCTCGTGATCCAGCGCTGCGTCCGGCCGATGCCCATGTCCTGTGGCACGAGATTCGTCACGCCGCCGGTTGGGAGGATCCGCCCGCCGAGATACTTGGCAGAGGCATTAAAGCGCATGGAACAGATGTCAAACGCAGAAATCCGAAAAGCAAGTTGCTGCTTGCTTCGCTGGCTGGCGCTCTTCTGGTTGCTGCGATCGGGCTTGGCTGGCAGCCAAAACCGGTGCCACGGATAGCGGCAGGAGCAGTCCTTCTCGTAAGCCCGAGTTCAGCTTACTTTGATCTGGCGGCCGAGCACGTCGCGCTCTGCCGAGCTCTGCGTGCGGTCGATTCGGCGAATGGCTGCGTGTGGGCACCGCTGCGTGCGGGGAGCGGAACGCGGCTGCGCGCATGGAGTCGGAGCGCTTCAGCCTCACTAGTGGTGATTCTCGATCAAGTCGACTCGCTGACGCTCGATCCGAGTGAGCAGCAGCTGCTTCCGCTCGGCTCCCTACCGCTCAAAGGTACCGCGACCGTTGGGGCCGATAGCGACAAGTGGACACATCTGTCTCGTGTCCTCACCGGGCTCTCCCGGTATGTGGCGTCACAGAACGGAAAGAGTGCCGCTCCCATCGAAGTCAATCGGATGGAACCAGCGCTGTTTGGCGAAGCCGCAAGCCTACTCGCTGCCTATGTCCGATATGTCAACCATGGAGCACGACCACCGGGAAGCGAAGAGCAGACCGACCTTGAGTTGGCGTTCCTGCATGATGCAGCTCAGCACTGCCAGAGCTATTCCGAGCCGCGGCCGTGGTGGTGCACTCTGGCTACGTATCTGTATCCTAATCGCTGTGACTGCCTGGACGGCGTTCAATTTCTGCGTCAACTCGCAGCCGACGACACCCTCGAATTCGGGTTGCGCCGCCGCGCCCGGCTGCGCGCTAGCCAGCTTCTCTGTCGCAACCAACAGGAACCCGCGGCAGCGGCTGAGATCGCGCCGCTCCTCCGCGTTGGTCAGCCCTATACTTGTGACGATCTCTTCCTCGTAGATGCTGCGGTCTGCATCACCGCCGCGTTATCCCCCTCGCCAGGCAAAGAGCCCGCGCTGGACTGGCTCGCTGGGCTCACCGACACACCTATTGCCTCATTCTCCGATTGCGCGAGGGATCACCTCGCACTCTCCTTGAGCAACCGCGGCTATCGCCTGCTCTTGGCTCGCCAGTGGGAGCGTGCAGCGCGCGACCTGGCCCAGGCCAACGCAATGGCACCTCTCCCCAGCCGCCGCATGAACCTCGCAGAGAGCCTTCTTGGTCTGCCTCACCGGCGCTGCGAGGTTTTGGACCTTCTCAATCGGCAGGACGCCCTTAAGCGGCTCGACGGAGTGCGGCTGTTACGCGCCTTCACTTATCGGTGGCTGGTCGCACGCACGCGCTTCGATGCCATCGGTCTCCTGGGGGCCTATGAAGATATGCCCGCGCACAGCGAGGGGTTAAGTGACGGATCCGGGGTGCTGCGTGATCTGGCATGCGGTGACAGTACGAGCTCGGTTTGCGAAATTTATGAGATCCTGCGGGCGTCGAAGTCACGCGATCCTGCGACTCAGCATCACCTACGTTCCCTCTTGCTAGCCGAATCCTGGAGCGGCACAATCGAGTGCCCGCACACTCTGTCTCCGAGAAGCGCAGACGCTCGCTGATGAACCACGGTGGCTCGCAAATTGCGGGGCTCCCTAAGACTACGCACTCCTACGCGGAATCCGCGAGAGTAGCAGAATCTCTCTGACTTGCTGCTGAAGCCGCATTCCTACACGTTTGGGAGTGAGTCCGAGCAGCATCTGTTCCTCCGTGATTTTCCGTGGCGGATAGATAGTTCGTGCGACGCAATCCGACAGCAAACTCCATTGCCTTGACCTGATCGCAGGAAGCCGCTGATTCCTATCGATCCGTTACGGTCTTGCCACTGCGACCCCACATCCGGCATCAGCCTCTCATCTGTGAGCTGCCGCCCTGTCCTTTTGTATGTGCGTCCGTTTGCGCGTAGTTTTGCGATCCACCTTCATCAAATCCTGATCACGAATTGCGCCACTCCGATGCCAAGAATTATGTAAGTACGGACCCGCCTTGTTCAGAATCCGCCGCACTGCTTCGGTATTCCACCACTTCTTAGCAGTACTGCGTTTGAGCTAAGCGAAGCCTGGGCAAGGAGGATGGCTGACGTGAAACTTTGCAATGAGACCCTGCGGGTAACCAAGCCCGCCCGGCGAAGCTGACCACGCAGTCGGAAACGAGTCTTGCGTGGTGGCGGGGAGACCTGTGCTGCGAAGTGTAGACAACGAGGGTGCAGGCCGTGTGATAGAGCCCCGAAAGCTGTTTATAGCGGGAGCCGACGCTGTACAAAGGGCGGAAGGCAACACCTAAGCGCAGCAGAGGCCGAGCGCCGAGGTCGAAGAGCGGGGTACGCAGCCGTGGGTTCCCCAGAAACTTGGGATATCATGCCGTCTCCGCAGAAATGCCGGGTCGGGGTTCCGGCATAAAACCCCCAGGCTCGCTGGCCGTGCGCACCTGTCCGAGGAGAGCAGAGAAGGCGCGTGCGATCGGTACCGGTGAACGAAGGGCGGGAGATGATCAGGGATGGACGGCAAGAAGTCGGCGCGATTTTGGTTCAGCAGCATTGCTGTCCGACGAACCAGATCGGTACTCGGAACAGCTCCGCGAATTGAGGATCCTTCGGCGAGGATACGCGAGCCGAGCGGCCGGTCCATCATCGGTGCAGCTCTTAACGATGGGGCTTGGAAGTACCGCGTGAGCAGGTGTGTCAACGCCGCTAACAAACTATAGGTTTTCGCTGATTAGTGCAGCACCGGCGCG
>ERZ724523.1074-NODE-1074-length-15993-cov-5.059292_pt1 | contig 15993 bp, 13 predicted proteins | sample MGYA00376056_ERZ724523 | MGnify/ENA primary metagenome ERZ724523 (study PRJEB28724, sample SAMN07190888) | wastewater metagenome | isolation source: influent of sewage treatment plant in Hong Hong | place: USA: Christiansburg, Virginia | collected 2016-03-01 ... | reverse complement strand
GCGCGAGGCGACGTGCGACGAAAAATCAATCACCAGCGGCGCATCAACCCCCAGGGCCTTGAGGTCAGGCAGCTCGTGAAATTCAACGCCATGGATGGTTTCGTTGGTGCAGATGTGCAGGTAGCTGGCGCCCCGGCTGGGTTGCCAGTGGGCCGGGTCGGGCAGGGTGGTGAAGTGGCTGTCCTTGCCCGATGCAATCACGTTGACTTCCGAGGCGTACTTGCGCGCCTCTTTTTGCGAGTTCTGGCTCCAGCTGCCAGTAACGACAAAGTCCACCGTGGCCGCGCGAGAGAGGTTCATCGGCACGATGGCATTTTCTGCCAGACCGCCGCCTTGCATGAACAAAATCTTGAAGTGCTCTGGCACTGCCAGCAGCTCGCGCAGGTCGCTTTCGGCCTGCTCGTAGATCGAGATGAATTCCTTGCCGCGGTGGCTCATCTCCATCACGCCCATGCCGCAGCCGTGCCAGTCGAGCATGTCAGCCGCAGCTTGTTCCAAAACCTCGGCAGGAATGGCCGCAGGGCCCGCAGAAAAGTTATAAGGACGTTGCATTTTTTAAGGTCAAATCAGGCTATAGCCCTTGTGTATCGGGTGCTAGTAGCTATTAATTTAATAGTAAAAAGCAGCGCTGCCCAGGTGCAGCGCCACTGGCTGGCTCAGGCCTCGGGGGGGGCGGTGGGCGCTGCGGAAGCGCTGTCTGCGTTCTCGGGGGGCTCTGTGCAGTCGCTGGCGCTGGTGTCGGCTGCGTTGGCATCGTTTTCGACGATGCGTTGCAGGCCGCTGAGCTTGGCGCCTTCGTCCAGTGCAATCAGCGTCACGCCTTGTGTGGCGCGGCCCAGTTCACGGATCTCGGCCACCCGGGTACGTACCAGCACGCCCCGGTCGGTGATGAGCATGATCTCGTCGTCGGCATGCACCAGCGTGGCGGCCACCACTTTGCCGTTGCGCTCGGATTGCTGGATGGCGATCATCCCCTTGGTGCCACGGCCATGGCGGGTGTATTCAGCGATGCCGGTGCGTTTGCCGTAGCCGTTTTCAGTGGCCGTGAGCACGCTCTGCTGCTCGTCTTGCGCCACCAGCATGGCGATCACGCCCTGGCCTTCTTCGAGCATCATGCCGCGCACGCCGCGGGTGTCGCGACCCAGCGCACGCACATCGTTTTCGTCAAAGCGCACGGCCTTGCCGCCGTCAGAGAACAGCATCACGTCGTGCTGGCCGTCGGTGATGGCAGCGCCGATCAGCTGGTCGCCTTCATCGAGCTTGATGGCGATGATGCCGATTTTGCGCGGGTTGGAGAACTCGGCCAGCGCAGTTTTCTTGACCGTGCCCATGCGGGTGGCCATGAACACGTAATGGTCTGATGGGAAGGTGCGCATGTCGCCAGTGAGCGGCAGCACGACGTTGATTTTTTCCCCGTCTTGCAGCGGAAACATGTTGACGATGGGGCGACCACGCGAGCCACGCGAACCGGCTGGCACTTCCCAGACCTTGAGCCAGTACAGGCGACCCCGGTTGGAAAAGCACAGGATGTAGTCGTGGGTGTTGGCAATGAAGAGCTGGTCGATCCAGTCGTCTTCCTTGGTCGCCGTGGCCTGCTTGCCGCGCCCGCCGCGCTTTTGCGCGCGGTATTCAGACAGGGGCTGGCTCTTGATGTAGCCCGTGTGGCTGAGCGTGACCACCATGTCGGTGGGCGTGATCAGGTCTTCGGTAGAGAGGTCTTGGGCGCTGTATTCGACCAGGCTGCGGCGTGTGCCCAGCTTGTGCTGGCCAAACTCCTGCTTGATGGCCCCCAGCTCTTCACCAATGATGGTGGAGACGCGCTCGGGTGTGGCCAGGATGTCGAGCAGGTCTTCGATGACTGCCATCACATCCTTGTATTCGGCAACGATCTTGTCTTGTTCCAGCCCAGTGAGGCGTTGCAGGCGCATCTGCAAAATTTCCTGGGCCTGCGTTTCCGACAGGCGGTAGAGGCCGTCCTGGCCCATGCCGAATTCCGCTTCCAGTCCCTCGGGGCGGTAGTCATCGGCGTTTACCACGCCGCCATCCTGGCGGGTGCGGGTAAGCATCTCGCGCACCAGCTTGCTGTCCCAGGTGCTGCCCATCAGTGCGGTCTTGGCCACGGGTGGCGTGGGGGCGTTGCGGATGATGGCGATGAAATCATCGATATTGGCCAGCGCCACGGCCAAGCCTTCCAGCACGTGGCCCCGGTCGCGCGCCTTGCGCAGTTCAAACACCGTGCGGCGTGTGACCACTTCGCGGCGGTGCTGCAAAAAGACTTCGATCAAATCCTTGAGGTTGCACAGGCGCGGCTGCCCCTCAATCAGCGCCACCATGTTCATGCCGAAGGTGTCTTGCAGCTGCGTCTGCTTATACAGATTGTTCAGCACTACCTCGGGTACTTCGCCGCGCTTGAGCTCAATGACGAGGCGCATGCCCGACTTGTCGGACTCGTCCTGGATGTGGCTGATGCCTTCGATCTTTTTCTCGTGGACCAACTCGGCCATGCGCTCTTGCAGCGTCTTTTTGTTGACTTGGTAGGGCAGCTCATCAACGATGATGGCTTGGCGCTGGCCGCGGTCAATATCCTCAAAATGGCACTTGGCCCGCATGATCACCCGGCCACGGCCTGTGCGGTAGCCGTCTTTGACGCCATTGATGCCGTAAATGATGCCGGCGGTGGGAAAGTCGGGCGCCGGAATGATTTCCATCAGTTCGTCAATGGATGCCTCGGGGTGTGCCAGCAGGTGCAGGCAGGCATCCACCACTTCATTCAGGTTGTGTGGGGGAATATTGGTGGCCATGCCGACAGCAATGCCGGACGATCCGTTGACCAGCAAATTGGGCAGCTTGCTGGGCAGTACCAGCGGCTCTTTTTCGCTGCCATCGTAGTTGGGGCCGAAATCGACGGTTTCTTTATCGATGTCGCCAAGCATCTCATGGGCGATTTTTGACAGGCGGATTTCGGTGTAGCGCATGGCGGCGGCACTGTCGCCATCGACCGAGCCGAAGTTGCCCTGGCCATCGACCAGCATGTGGCGCAGCGAGAAATCTTGCGCCATGCGCACGATGGTGTCGTACACCGCGATATCGCCGTGGGGGTGGTACTTACCGATCACATCACCAACGATACGGGCAGACTTCTTATAAGGTCGGTTCCAGTCGTTGTTGAGCTCGTGCATGGCAAACAGCACCCGCCGATGCACTGGCTTGAGGCCATCGCGTGCATCCGGCAGTGCCCGACCCACAATCACGCTCATGGCGTAGTCGAGATAGCTGCGGCGCATCTCTTCTTCGAGGCTGATAGGTAGGGTTTCTTTGGCGAACTGGGTCATGGGGATGGCGGATACAGCAAGGGAGGTTCATTTTAGGCGCAAGCCGATGTAGCGACCGCGCAACATATCCGTGCAAATGCGCACCCGTCCTGCGACTAGCGGCCTTGCAGCGGCATTGCTGCCCTGTTACGTATGGCACAATCAAATCAACGTTTTTGGTGGTGGTCACCGACGACGTCATTGATTCGCAGCGCGGCTGCGGCTTTTTCCCCAAGAGGAGAACCATGAAAAAACTGAACAAAGTGGCGATGTTGTTTGCCTCTGCAGCGCTCGCAACCGCCGCTGGCGCACAGACTATCGACAACTGGAAAAACGGTTCCGGCGAGTTGGTCTGGAAGAACGGTACCAACGAACTGTGCTGGCGCGATGCCAACTGGACTCCTGCCACGGCCGCTCCTGGCTGTGACGGCGCTCTGGCCGCAGCTGCACCTGCAGCAGCACCTGCTCCTGCAGCAGCACCTGCTCCCGCAGCAGCACCTGCCCCCGCAGCAGCACCCGCTCCTGCCGTGGCCAGCAAGGTGACTTACGCCGCAGACGCATTCTTCGACTTCGACAAGGCTGTGCTCAAGCCCGAAGGCAAGGCCAAGTTGGATGACCTGATCTCCAAGGTCAAGGATGTGAACCTGGAAGTCATCATTGCCGTGGGTCACACTGACTCCGTTGGCTCTGATGCTTACAACCAGAAGCTGTCGGTGCGTCGTTCTGAAGCCGTGAAGGCTTACTTGGTGTCCAAGGGCATCGAAAAGAACCGCGTTTACACCGAAGGCAAGGGCGAAAAGCAGCCTGTCGCCGACAACAAGACCAAAGAAGGTCGCGCTAAGAACCGCCGCGTTGAAATCGAAGTGGTCGGTACCCGCGCCGCTGCCAAGTAATTCTTGGTTGCACCAAAAAAGCCCCGGCGACGGGGCTTTTTTTATGGCTCCGCACTATTGTTCCCATTGCTGGAAAATCATTCCCATGAATCAGACTGTCAATGCCGATCCGGCCGAACTGGCCAAGTTTTCCGACCTGGCCCATCGCTGGTGGGATCCGGAGAGCGAATTTCGTCCGTTGCACCAGATCAACCCTTTGCGTCTGGAGTGGATCAACGGTTTGTCGCCGTTGCAAGGCCAGCGGGTGCTGGACGTGGGTTGTGGCGGCGGCATTCTGGCCGATGCCATGGCGCGCAAAGGGGCGCAGGTCACGGGCATTGATTTGTCCACGAAGGCGCTGCGTGTGGCCCAGTTGCACGCGCTGGAGGCGCAAACACCACATATTGAATACCGCGAAGTCAGCGTAGAGACTCTGGCGCAGGAGCAGCCCGGCAGCTTTGATATGGTCACCTGCATGGAAATGCTGGAGCACGTGCCTGACCCGGACTCGGTGGTGCGTGCCTGCGCTGCGCTGGTCAAACCGGGGGGCTGGGTGTTCTTCTCCACCATCAACCGCAACTTGAAGTCGTTTTTGTTTGCCATCGTGGGTGCGGAATATGTATTGAATATGCTGCCCCGGGGTACACATGAATACGCCAAGTTCATCCGCCCTAGTGAACTGGCCGCCAGTTGCCGCGCTGCCGAGCTGGATTTGCTGCACACGCGGGGGTTGGAGTACAACCCGATCACCCAGCGCTACTGGTTGAGTGCCGATACCAGCGTGAACTATTTGTTCGCCACCCGCCGCCTGGGCTGAGAGGGTGCCTGCCATGTTCCAGGATATTCGCGCGGTGCTGTTCGATCTGGATGGCACGCTGATTGACAGTGCCCCCGACTTGGGTGCTGCCGCCGACAAAATGCGCACCGATCGCGGCCTGCCCCCTCTGCCTTTAGCTGCTTACCGGCCTATGGCCGGTGCCGGGGCGCGGGGCATGCTCGATATCGCTTTTGGCATGGCGCCAGACCACGCCGAGTTTGCGCTGTATCGGGAAGAGTTTTTCGCCAACTACGAGTCCCGTATGACGCAGCACACGCGCATTTTTGCGGGTGTGGCCGAACTGCTGGCGCAGCTACAGGCGCAGCAACTGCCCTGGGGTGTGGTGACCAACAAGTCTGCCCGTTTCACCGATCCGCTGGTGCGCGCCATTCCCACCTTTGCCTCGGCCATGACGGTCATCAGCGGCGACACTACGCCCCACGCCAAACCCCACCCGGCGCCGCTGCTGGAAGCCGCGCAGCGGCTGGGCATAGCCCCGGCGCACTGCATTTATGTGGGTGACGATGAGCGTGACATCGTGGCGGGCCGTGCCGCTGGCATGGCCACCGTGGCCGCTACCTATGGCTACCTGGGCGCGCAAAGCGATGTGGCCGCGTGGGGTGCCCACAGCGTGATTGATGCACCGCTGGCGCTGCTGCAGCTGTTGGGCGGTACTCTTTGACCAGCCACCACCGCGTCGTGCGGTGGCGCGGGGTGTTGGCCCTGCCGTCAGCCCATGGCCTGTAGCAGTTGAGATGCTGCCGCTTCCGGGTCAGCGGCATTGACCAGTGCCCGCACCACGGCAATCGAGCCCACACCCGTGGCACGTACTTGGGCAAAGTGCTCGGCCGCAATGCCACCAATGGCCACCAGCGGATACGCCTGCATCAGCCGGGCATAAGCAGCCAAGCGCGCCAACCCCTGCGGTGCTGTGGCCATGCGTTTGAGCGTGGTTGGAAACACGGCCCCTATGGCGATGTAGCTGGGGCCCACGGCGTCGGCACGCAGCATTTCAGCGTAGCCGTGGGTGCTCACGCCCAGGCGCACCCCTGAGGCGCGCAGCATGACCAGTGCCTCGGGAGCCAGGGCATCCAGGTCTTCCTGGCCCAGATGCACGCCATAGGCACCAGCAGCCAGCGCCTCTTGCCAGTGGTCGTTGATGAACAGCAGTGCGTTGGTGCCTTGCACCGCTTGCACGGCAGCGCGCACTTCGCGGGCGATGGCAGCAGCATCCTCGCTTTTGAAGCGCAGCTGCACCGTGGGTACGCCAGCGCGCGCCATACGGCCTACCCAGTTGGCATCGGGCAGCACGGCGTACAACCCCAGTGCCTGTGGGCAGGGGGCAAAAGCCTGCGGATGCGGCTGCGCTTGCAAGCCAAAGTCTTGCGGCGCATCGGGCCAGTGGCTGGCATCTGCGCTGCCGGTGCGCTCAAAGCGCGCTTGCCAGGCCCGGGCCAGGCACTGGGCGTCAGCGGCGATAAAGCCCAGTGCGCTGCACGCTTGTAGCGCCGCACGGTACACGGGGGCGGTTTCCATGCTCTCGGGCACGGGCTGTGCGGTACTGGGTGCGAACGTGGCGGTGTGCTCGCGCACGACGTTCTGGGCCAGGGTGGCTATGTCGGTCATGGGCGCTTTCATGCGGGCTGGTCGTGGTGCCAGAACGGCGTGCCCAGCACGGGTGTGCTGGGTTGGGCGGCATCCTGGGCTTGCATGGCGCCAGCGCGGCGGGCGCTGCGGCCTGCCTGCACGGCATCGGCAAAGGCACCGGCCATGGCCACCGGGTCTTGGGCCAGCGCCACGGCAGTGTTCAGCAGCACGCCGTCGTAGCCCCACTCCATGACCTGGCAGGCGTGCGATGGCAGGCCCAAACCTGCATCCACCAGCATGGGCACATTCAGCCGCTGGCGCAGCAGTTGCAGTGCATACGGGTTGACCGGGCCGCGCCCGGTGCCGATGGGCGCCGCCCAGGGCATGACGGCCTGGCAGCCTACGTCCACCAGCCGCTGGCACAGCACCAGGTCTTCAGTGCAGTAGGGCAGCACGTAAAAGCCGTCGCGAATCAATTGCTCGGCAGCCTGCACCAGGTTGAGCGTGTCGGGTTGCAGCGTGTAATCGTCGCCGATCAGTTCGAGCTTGATCCATGGCGTGTTGAACACCTCGCGCGCCATGTGCGAGGTGGTGATGGCTTCTTGCACGCTGTGGCAGCCAGCGGTGTTGGGCAGTACCGGCACGGCCAGTTCGCGCAGCAGTTCCCAGAAGCTGTGGCCGCTTTCCGCCGGGTTGCTGCCCTGGCGGCGCAGCGATGCCGTGACCATGGCGGGCCGGGCGCGCTGCACGGCAGCTTTGAGCGTGGCGGGCGAGGGGTAGCGCGCCGTGCCCAGCAGCAGGCGGCTCTGGAAAGTCTGGCCGTACAAGACCAGGGCGTCGTCAACAACAGAAGATGGGTTCATGGCAAGGCGCGGCGCTTTAGCCGCCGGTAACGGGAGAGATCACTTCCACCCGGTCGCCCGTGTGCAGCGCATGCTGCGCGTGCTGGGCGCTGGGCACAAAAACCGTGTTCACGGCCACGGCAAAGGGCGGTTTGGCGGCAATGGCCGCCACGGCATCGGCCACGGTAGCGCCGTCAGGCAGGTCGTAGGGTTGCTGGTTGATGGTGATGTGCATGGCAATTCAAAGGTGCAGATAGCGTCAGAGCAACTGCACTGACAAATCAAAGGTGGCGGCCAGCGGTGATTGTCCGGTGGACAGCAGCTGCAACACCACATCGAGCATGGCAGGCGCAATCATGAAGCCGTGCCGGTACAGACCGTTGATTTCGAGCACGCGCGGTGCGCTCTGGCGCACGGCGGGCAGGTTGTCGGGCAGGGTGGGGCGGCACTGGGTGGCGATTTCCACAATCCGTGCTTCGGCAAAGCCCGAATGCACGGCATAGGCCGCGCTCATCAGCTCCAGTGCCGAGCGCACGCTGGCGGGCGAGAGGTCGTCCGATTCGATCTCGGTGGCGCCGATGACGAACAGGTGGTCTTCCTTGGGCGCGATGTAGATGGGGTAACGCGGGTGTACCAGCCGCGTGGGGCGCTGCAAGGTCACTTCGGGGGCGTGTACGCGCACGACTTCACCGCGCACACCGCGCAGCGCGCTCCACTGGTGGCGCGCACCCAGGCCCCGGCAGTCCAGCAGCCAGTCGGGTTGGCCCGCTGTGCCTGGGGCAAAGTCGGTCACTTCGCGCGGGGTGTTCCAGTGTGTGGTCACGCCCGCTTGCACCAGTGCGTGCGCCAGCGCGGCCAGCAGTTGCCGGTTGTCAAGCTGGCCCTCGCCGGGCAGGTACATGCCCTGGGCAAAGCGACCGGTCAGGGCGGGCTCCAGTGTGGTCAGGCGATCACTGCCCAGCGCCTCCATGGCGGGCAGCGTGGGCACGGTGGTGCGGGTGGTTTCAAACTGCAAGCGCAGCCGGGCAGCATCGGCGGCGTCCTGGCGGTGCCAGACCACCAGGGTGCCGTTTTGCTGGAAGAACACGGGCTCTGGCAACTGCGCCAGCAACTGCGGCCAGCGCACCAGAGCATGTTCGCCCATGCGCACCACACCCGGCTCGGTGACGGCCGATTCGGCCAGCGGCGCCAGCATGGCCGCAGCCACCCGTGCGGCGCTGCCCTGCGCGTCGGCGCCTTGCTGGTCGTAGAGACTGACGCGGTGGCCAGCGCGCGCCAAGGCCAGCGCCAGCAGCCTGCCCATGAGGCCAGCGCCCAAAATGGCAAAGGAGGAAGGGTGAGAGATCATCAACGTTGTCCGTCTGTGGGGTGTACGCGGACAAAACGGGCAAGCGCCAGTGCTGTGAAACTCCCCACGCCAGCATGACCTGGATCGGGTAACGGGGCCTGGGCGCCAGTGCGCCTTGCCAACGGCCCCAGGGTGTTTCTCAGTCCGCGCCACATTGGTGCAGACACACCTGTTTCGTACTGGCCGGAATTACAGCACAAGCGGCCAGCACCGGTTTCGACCTTGCGCATAGGTCACAATGTCGCCCCGACCATGTGCCATGGCTGCAATTTCGGAGACTTCCCCGGCATGAACCCTTCCCCTTTGAACGCCCCCGCGCTGGCGCGCTATGCCCGCGTACTGTCGATTGCTGGCTCGGACAGCGGCGGCGGCGCCGGTATCCAGGCCGACCTCAAAACCTTCAGCGCGCTGGGCTGCTACGGCATGACCGCCATCACCGCCATCACCGCACAAAACACGCTGGGTGTGCGCGCCATTCACGGCATTCCGGTGGATATGCTGCGCGCCCAGATCGACGCCGTGGCTGAGGACATTGGCGTCGATGCCGTCAAGATCGGCATGCTGCACACGCCCGACGTGGTGCGCGTGGTGGTCAAAGCCATTGCCCGCCACCAGATGTTGCAGGTGGTGCTGGACCCCGTGATGGTGGCCACCAGCGGCGACCGCCTGATGGCGCAAGACACCGTGGAGGTGCTGGTGCAGGAGCTGTTTCCGCTGTCCACCGTGGTCACGCCCAATCTGGACGAGGCGGCGCTGCTGCTGGGCCGTGCCATTGACGGCGCCGATGCGCTGGACGAGGCCGCCACCGCCTTGCTGGCGCTGGGCGCGCCCGCCGTGCTGCTCAAAGGCGGGCACCTGCCCGGCGATACCGTGACCGATGTGCTGGCGCTGGCCGGTGGCGGTCGCCTGCGCTTGCAGTCGCCGCGCATTGCCACGCACAACGGCCACGGCACGGGTTGCACGCTGTCGTCGGCCATTGCCTGCCACCTGGCGCTGGGCTTGCCGCTGCCCCAGGCCGTGGAGCAGGCGCGCTCTTACATTCTGGGCGCGATTGCCGCTGGTGCCGATGTGCGCACCGGCCAGGGCCACGGCCCGCTCAACCACGGCTACGCACCACTGGCGCAGCGCGTGGTGCGCGGCTGAAAAACGCGCTCTGGCGCGCAGGGATGGGCATCGCATCGGCGCAATGCCCAGAGCACTGCCTCGGCTGCCAGCGCAGCCGCCTGCGCTTTACCAGCCCCAGGCCAGGCGCCGCGAAATCCAGCCTTTTTGGCCACCCTCGCGCTGCACCTGGGCCCAGTCGCCGGATTTTTTCAGGGTGCGCACCACCTCGTGCTGGTCGAGCTTGGCCAGTGGCTTGTGTTGCGTGCCCGGCCCGGCGCGCAATTGGGCGCTGCGTGCGGTGATGACCATGTGGGGCTTTTTGTGCGTTTGCGGTGCGTGTACCCAGCCCAGCGTGGCCTCGTGGTCTTTCACGCGCAGCCAGCCGTTTTTGCGCTGCGTCACTTGCAGCGGGTAGCCCGCACCCAGCTCCCACAGCGAGGGCGCGCGCGCTGCGGGCTTCTCGCGCACATGGGCCGTGGCGGTTTTGATGCTGACAAATTCCTGGGCCTGGGCTGCACTGATGCCAGAGAACACAGCGCCAGCGGCCAGCCCCAGGGCGAGAAAAGTTTGCGAGAGTCGGTGGGTCAAAGACAGCACGGGAACATCACTCCTATCAAAAAAACATGGAACTTGCGCCGCCTGTGCGACAGGCCTGTGGTAACGAAGTTCCGGGCATTGCTCTAAAAAAGAGAGCTGGTCGCGCTTACTGGGTGCTGGTTTCAGGAACTTTTAAGCCTGAAAGCTTTGTACGGCATGCGCAAGCAGCTATTCTTTTTGATTGATTTTTGTGGGCACGCAGCCTGTGGTGGGCCGGGGTCACCCCCGCGAGCGGCTGAAAAATGCCAAGGCAAAGCACAGCGCCAGCGTGGGCAGGGCCGAGCCCAGCGCGGGCGCAAAGCGCGGCACCAGGTGGTAGAACGCGATGCCCGCCAGCCACAGTGCAATTGGTACGGCATGGGCTTGGCGGGCTTGCGCCAGCAGCGCGCTGGCATTGGTGCCAAAGGCCAGGCGCCCCAGGATCACGCCAAACAGCGGCACAAACACCGAACTGAGCAGCAACAAAAACGGCTCCAGGCTGTGCATGGGCAGCACCAGCGCCAGCAGCGTACACACCAGCGCCACGCCCACGCCCCATTGGCGCACGCTCCAGCGCGGTTGCAGGCTGTGGGCCGAGACAGCGCCCGAGTAGGTGTCGCCATAGGCGTTGTCCACCTCGTCGATGAGGATCAGCGACAGCGCAATCAGCCCGCCTTGCGCCAGCAGCAGCGCCGTGACCAGGTCTTTGCTGGGCAGCGTCAGGGCCACCAGCACGCCCAGCGCATAGCACCAGATGTTGGCCAGCGCATAGCCCGCCCAGGTGCCGCGCAGTGCCGCGCGGCCACTGGTGCCGTGGCGGGCGTAATCGGCCACCAGCGGCAGCCAGCTGATGGGCATGGCAATCACCAGGTCGAGCGCGGGCAGCACGCCCATGCCGCCCGTACCCCGGCGTTGCCAGAGCTGCTCCAGGCCCTGCGTTTGTGCCAGTGCCACAAATTGCCAGCTCAGCCACAGCAACGACAGCACCACCAGCGGCAAGGCCACGCGCGCAATGGTGCGGCGCACCAGCTGCACCATGGAGCCGCTGATGAGTGCCACCACCACGCCGCCCCACAGCAGCGTGGCCAGCACCGGCCAGTACGCTGCCAGCTGGCCCGACTGGCGGCCAATGGCCACGGTGGCATCGCGCATCACCACCAGCTCAAACGTGCCCCAGCCCAGCAATTGCACGATGTTGAGCAGGATGGGCAGGCGGGCAAAGCTGCGGCCATACACGGCGTGCATCAGCCCTGCGCTGGCCAGGCCGCTGTCGCAGCCTATTTTTGCCACCCAGCCCAGCAGGCCCGCGCCCAGCAGGGAGCCGACCACGATGGCCAGCAGCGCCTCCTGGGTGCCCAGGGCGGGCACCAGGTAGGCGCCCACCTGCATCACCAGCAGGCCCACGCCCAGGCTGAACCACAGCGCGGCATGGTCGTGCCAGCCAAAAACGCGCTGTTGCGCCGCGATGGGGGCCAGCGCCTCGTTGGTGGGGGAAGTGGAAAGGGTCATGCCGGGGTTGCCGCAGGGGCGGTGTCGTAAATGTTCAGGGCTTCCACTGGCCCGGGGCGGCCAAACAAATAGCCCTGGCAGGTGTGGCAGCCATTGCGTGCCAGGCAATCGCGCTGCTCGGGCGTCTCTACGCCTTCGGCAATCACTTGCAGACCCAGGCTGTCGGCCAGGGTCACGATGGTGCGGACAATAGCGGTGGCCCGGGGCTCATTGACCACATCGTGGACAAAGCTGCCATCGATCTTGAGCTGGCTCAGGGGCAGGCGGCGCAGGTAGGCCAGTGAGGAGTAGCCGGTGCCAAAGTCGTCCAGCGAGAAGCCCACGCCATACGCTTTCAGGGCGGTCATTTTGGTGATGGCGTCTTCCTGGTTGTCCAGCAGCAGGCTTTCGGTCAGCTCCAGCTTCAGGCGCCGTGGGTTGGCGCCGGTGCGCTCCAGCGTCTCCAGCACCTGGGCGACAAAGTCGGGTTGGTGCATTTGGCGGCCACTGACGTTGACGGCCAGCGTCAGCGTGGCGTGGGCGGGCACCTGTGCCCAGCGGGCCAGCTGCTCGCAGGCGGCGTTCAGCACCCATTGGCCCAGTGGCAGGATGAGGCCGCTGTCTTCGGCCAGCGGGATGAAGTCGCTGGGCGAGATCATGCCCAGTTGCGGGTGGTGCCAGCGCACCAGGGCTTCTGCGCCCAGTACCCGGTCCAGGGCATCCACCTGGGCCTGGTAATAAAGTACCAGTTGGCCCTCGCGCAGGCCCTTGCGCAGGTCTTTTTCCAGGGCCACGCGCTTGACCACGGCGGCGTGCATTTCGGGGTCAAAAAAGCGCAAGGTGTTGCGCCCGGCCTCTTTGGCCTGGTACATGGCCAGGTCGGCGTGCTTCATGAGGTCGTCGGCGTTGGCGTTGTCGTCGGTGAACAGCACCACGCCGATGCTGCAAGAGTTTTTCACCTCGATGCCCGCCAGCAGGCAGGGCTGGGCCAGGCTGAGCAGGGCTTTCTCGGCCACCACCTCGGCCTGCTTGGCCGCCTCGTGGGGCTGGGGGCTGAGGTTCTCCAGCACCACCACAAACTCGTCGCCGCCCAGGCGCGCCACGGTATCGCCCTGGCGCACGGTGGCCACCAGGCGCTGGGCCACTTGCTGCAGCAGCATGTCGCCCTTGTCATGGCCCATGGTGTCGTTGATGAGCTTGAAGTTGTCCAGGTCGATGAACATCAGCGCGCCCTGGCGCCGGGTGCGCCGGCTCGTCAGCAGCGCCTGGTGCAGCCTGTCGAGCAGCAGGCGCCGGTTGGGCAACCGCGTCAGGGGGTCGTAGAAGGCCAGGTGGCGGATTTCGTCCTCGGCGGCCTTGCGCTGGGTGATGTCGGTCAGGGTGCTGACGTAGTGCGTGACCTTGCCGTCTTCGGTCTGCACGGCGGTGATGGTCAGCCACCCCAGAAAAATGGCGCCGCTTTTGTGCCGGTTCCAGACCTCGCCGCTCCAGGCGCCGCTGGTGCGGATGGATTCGTACATGGCGGCGTAAAACTCGGGGCCGTGTTTGCCCGAGCGCAACATCGCTGGTGTGGCGCCAATGGCTTCGGCGGCACTGAAGCCGGTGATCTCGGTGAACGCGCTGTTGACGCGCAAGATGGTGCTGTGCTCGTCGGTGACAAAAATGCCTTCCTGCGACTCAAAGGCAATGGCGGCGATGCGCAGGTTGGCTTGGGCGTTTTGCAGCTCGCGGTGGTAGCGCAGAAACAAATGCCGCGACCAGTGCGAAAACGCGAACGAACCGGCCACGCCCAGCGCCAGCGCAGCCAGCAGCACCAGCGCCAGGCGCACCCGGCGTTCGGTGCTGCCTTGCTCGTGGGCCTGGCGCTCTGCGTCCATCATGGGGCGCAGTTCGTCATTGAACATGCTGGTCACCAGCACCCAGCCCCAGGGGGCGTAGGTGCTGACCAGGGCGGTTTTGCGGCCCATGACGGGTTCGGCGGAGTCAGCTGCTGCGGCGTCGGTGCGTGGCCAGTCGTACTCCACAAAGCCGCCGCCCGCCTGGGCCGTGGCTTGCAATGTTTCCAGGGCTTTGCGCGCATGGCTTGGCATCTGGCGCGGCAGCAGCCCCTCCAGCGCGGCATTGCTGGGGCTGAGCAGGGAGCGGCCATCGCTGCTGAGCAGGCCAATGTGGCCGCTGGCACCAAAGCGCAGGGAGCGCAGGCGCCCCAGGGCCTCTTGCTGTTGTCGGGTTTCCCATTCGTAGAGGTAGTCGCCCGTGCCGATCAGCCAGTCGTAGGGCTTGAAGTGGCGCACGTAGGCCAGTTTTTCGGCCATTTGCTTGGGGGCGTCTGGGCGGTACCAGCGGTAGCTGGAAAAACCCTCGCCCTGGGGTTTGCGCGCCGCCTCGATGAGTCCGCGCATGATGTAGTGGCCGGTGTCGTCCTGGTTGTCGATGCCGTTGCGCCCCTCCAACTCGGGGCCTGTGGGCAGCAGCACAAAGCGGCCCTGCATGTCGTCAATGAAGAAGTAGCCCCGGCCATCAAAAAAACGCATCGGGCGCAGGGCCTCGATGATCAGGCGCTGCACCTCGGGGGCCGGGCGCTTGCCCGATTCGCGCGCGTGGATGGCCTGCGCCATTTGCATCGCCATGTCCACCTGCTCGACGGCGCTGCGGCGCAGCACGCTTTCGGTGCGCTGGCGCACGAATTCCAGGTAGTCGGTGGCGGACTGCGTTTCTGCCGTCAGGCGCGCTTTTTGTTCCTGGCTGACGGCTTCTTCCACCCGCCCCAGCGAGGCGCGCTGCTCCTGGATGTTCTGCCACGAGAAAAATCCCGCCATGGCCAGCGTGACGATCAGTACCAGGCCCAGGGTGCCAATCAGGTGCAGCCGAGGCATAGTGGTTTCGTTGGCAGACAAGCGCATCAAAGGGGGCCCAAATTAGTGCTGCGGATTTTAGGTGGCATGGCACAGGGTTCTGGCCCAGTGCGGGCAAACAAACTGCTGTGCCAGCACCATGAAAGCTTGTTTTGCATCAAAAAAAGGCTGTAAGGCCCGCGCAGCGTGCGCAGGATGCTCCTTTTTTTGAAGGGTTCAGGGCGCTGGTGCCACGCCCATGCGCTGTTGCAGGCGGGTGCTGCTGGTGGTGTATTCGAGGGGCACTTTGTGCTGGGCCAGGCGCTCGGCACAGGCAAAGGCGGCCAGCGTGGCTTCGTGAAAGCCACAGACGATGAGCTTGCGCTTGCCGGGGTAGCTGGCGATGTCACCCACAGCGTAAATGCCCGGCACGCTGGTGCTGAAGGTGGCGGGCTCCACCACCAGCTGCTTGCGCTCCAGTGCCAGGCCCCAGTCGGCCAGTGGCCCCAGCCGCGCGGCCAGGCCCAGGCGCACCAGCAGCACATCCAGGGCCAGGCGCTGGCTGCTGCCATCGGGGGCCAGCAGCGCCAGGGCGCGCAGGCGGCCAGCGTCTTCTTCGATGCCGGTGGCCTGGCCCACCGCTACAGCGATGCGCCCGGCCTCGCGCAGCGCCTGCAACTGCGCCAGCACGGACGGCGGTGCGTCGAACACGTCGCGCCGGTGTTGCAGCGTGGTGCGGGCAGGGCGCAGGGCCTCGGGGGCGCTGGCGCAAGCGATGGCTTGCTGCACAGCGGCCTCGTCGCCACCGTGTACCACCACGTGCTGGCCAGCCAGCGCGGCAGCGTCGTCCAGGTGGTAGTGCACTTGCGTGCCGACAAAGGCGTCCAGTCCGGGCAGGTTCAGCGCCCGGGGCACAAACGCGCCCACGCCCGCAGCGATAAACACCGCGCGTGCCAGCAGCTGCGTGCCCTGGCCGGTGCCGACCAGCAAGCGCCCATCGGCCTGCACGGCCACGCTGCTGACCAGATCGCCCCAATGCCATTGCGGCGCAAACGGCGCTACCTGCTGCTCCAGGCGCTGCACCAGCTCGCGCGCGCTGCACACGGGCACGGCGGGGATGTCGTAAATGGGTTTGTCGGCGTACAGCTGCGCGCACTGGCCGCCCGCGTGGGGCAGGACGTCGATGACGTGGGCGAGAAGTCACTGTAAGCCCA
>ERZ724523.1072-NODE-1072-length-15995-cov-6.599937_pt1 | contig 15995 bp, 14 predicted proteins | sample MGYA00376056_ERZ724523 | MGnify/ENA primary metagenome ERZ724523 (study PRJEB28724, sample SAMN07190888) | wastewater metagenome | isolation source: influent of sewage treatment plant in Hong Hong | place: USA: Christiansburg, Virginia | collected 2016-03-01 ... | reverse complement strand
TGCACACCAGGCGTTACATCCAGTCAGATGGTGCGGTCGTCTTCTGAAAACGACATATATTGAACCAATAATTTGGAACCAGTGTAAACAGACTGATAGGGGGTTCAATGTTCATACGGGCGTATTTACGTGCATCGACAGTGGAACAGGATGCTGAGCGGGCAAGAGAGCTGCTGATTGGCTTTGCTGCGGAGCATGGCCATCAGATTGCCAGTTTCTATGTAGAGAATGAGTCGGGGGCGACGCTGGATAGGCCTGAACTTATGCGGCTGATCCGTGACGCTGCAGATCGTGACATTGTGCTGGTAGAACAGATTGATCGTCTGGCTCGTCTCAATCAGACGGATTGGCAAACATTGAAGCAGTTGCTGGCGCAGAAACAGCTCTCCATCGTTTCTCCGGAGCTTCCGACTTCCTGGGTGGCGTTACAGGGGGACAGCCGCTCCGAGTTCACCAGCGCCATCTTGCAGGCTGTAAATGGCATGCTGCTGGATATGCTCGCAGCCGTCGCTCGCAAGGACTATGAAGATCGCCGTCGCAGGCAGCAGCAGGGTATTGCCAAGGCCAGGGATGAGGGGAAATATCGCGGTCGCCAGAAAGATGAAAAGAAGCGTCAGCACATCGCACAGTTGTTGAGCACCGGACACAGCTACTCGGTGATCCAGGAGATGTTGGGTTGCTCCCGCCATCTGATTTCGTGCGTGGCAAAAGAGGTACGTTCAGCAAAATAGCGGGTCATTTATCCGAAGCACCCATACGACGCTTTTCGATATACAGCCATGCAGCAAAGGCGCCAAAGCCTATCAGGAATGCAAACAAGATGCTCAGGATGACGATGCTGTTCATGGTGATGACCTCGCAATCAGGTGATCGTGTGACAAAAATCCATATCACCATGGACTCTGCTCAGGAAAAAATCAACAACGCACTGAAAGTATTGAAGTTTGTTCACTCATGACAAGCATGATTGCGTGGAATCACGCAGGATGTGGGGCCATGAAATGAGCCTTGTCATCCCCAGCCAGTTCCCGTCCAGTTTCTTTCCACATAACTATCTATCTGGAAAAGTGGTGCGAATTTTCCACATAGTGGAATGCCTGTTCAGAACGAGTTATGTGGAATTCTGCTCGAAGACTTCCTATCTATCTGGAAACTTCGTGCCGTTTTTCTCTCTGGAATATTGGTCATCTTGTTTGAAGGGATGATGGACCTTGGTGTGCTGGAATTGATGGGGGCGGATTCCTATCTATCTGGAATCTTGGCCTTTGCGTTCAGCGAGAGCTAAACCTGCTGACTGGCGATGGGGCTAACTCAAGCTATGCCCTTCAAAAAGCATTCAGCGCAACATGGTGATGCCATTGCCAGACGTTTCCTTGACCAGAAGGCTCGCCATCAAGAGCTGCTCTCCTTGTTGCTTTATGAGTCTGAAATCAACAAAACCCGGCTGATTTTATGAGAGAATCTTGAGCAATATTGTCCCCCGACCGGAAGAGTGCTCATGGCCGAGATCAACAAAGCAACCCTCACCGAAGCCGACATCATCTCCAAATATCTTCTGCCTGCCATCAAGGCGGCAGGGTGGGATGACCTGACCCAGGTCCGCCAAGAGGTGAAGCTGCGAGATGGCAAAGTGGTGGTGCGCGGTCAGATGGCAGCACGCAAGAAGGTCAAATCGGCCGATATCGTGCTCTACCACAAGATGGGCTTGCCACTGGCGGTGATCGAGGCCAAAGCCAACAAGCATGAGATTGGCAAGGGGATGCAGCAAGGGCTCGATTATGCCCGTCTGCTGGATGTGCCGTTCGTATTTGCCAGCAACGGCGATGGCTTCGTATTTCATGACAAGACCAATCCGGCCAAGCTGGAATCCGAAATTGCGCTGGAGGACTTTCCCAGCCCGGGCCAGCTTTGGGACAAACTCTGCACCTGGAAGGGTTACACCCAGGCACAGTTGCCTGTCATCAGTCAGGACTATTACTCGGATGGCAGCGGCAAATCTCCCCGCTATTACCAGCTGCAGGCCATCAACAAGACCGTAGCAGCCATATCGAAAGGTGAGGATCGGGTATTGCTGGTGATGGCCACCGGCACCGGCAAGACCTACACCGCGTTCCAGATCATCTGGCGTTTGTGGAAGGCGGGCGCCAAGAAGCGCATCCTGTTTCTGGCCGACCGCAACATTCTGGTGGATCAGACCAAGATCAATGACTTTCAGCCCTTTGGCCCGGCCATGACCAAGGTCACCGGGCGCACTATCGATCCCGCCTACGAGATCCACCTTGCCCTCTATCAGGCGCTCACCGGGCCGGAAGAGTCACAGAAAGCCTTCAAGCAGGTATCTCCTGACTTCTTCGACCTGATCGTGGTGGATGAGTGCCATCGGGGCAGCGCCGCCGAAGACAGCGCCTGGCGCGAGATCCTCGAATACTTTTCATCGGCCACCCAGATTGGCCTCACCGCTACACCCAAAGAGACGGAAACCGTCTCCAACACCGATTACTTCGGTGACCCTGTCTATACCTACTCATTGAAAGAGGGGATCGAAGATGGTTTTCTTGCCCCCTACAAGGTGGTGCGGGTCGATATCGATGTGGATCTACAGGGGTGGCGTCCCACCAAAGGGCAGCTGGACAAACAGGGTAACCTGATTGAAGACCGCATCTATAACCAGAAGGATTTCGACCGTACCCTGGTGATCGACGAGCGCACCCAGCTGGTGGCCGAGACCATCACTAACTACCTCAAGAAAACCGACCCGATGGCCAAGACCATCGTGTTCTGCAACGACATTGATCATGCCGACCGGATGCGACGGGCGCTGGTCAACCTCAACCCGGAACAGATGGCCAAGGATGAGCGCTATGTGATGAAAATCACCGGCGATGATGACCTTGGCAAGGCCCAGCTCGACAACTTCATCAACCCGAAAAAGCCCTATCCGGTCATTGCTACCACCTCAGAGTTGATGACCACCGGCGTCGATGCCAAGACCTGCAAGCTGGTGGTGCTGGACCAAAACATCCAGTCCATGACCAAGTTCAAGCAGATCATCGGCCGTGGCACCCGTATCGACGACAAGTACGGCAAGCTCTGGTTCACCATTCTCGACTTCAAGAAGGCCACTGAGCTGTTTGCCGATCCTCGTTTCGACGGCGAGCCGGAGCGCGTCATGGTGGTCAAACCGGCAGACATCAACAACCCGGATGAAGGCCTGGGCGATATCATCGACGGCGCCGATCCACTGCCAACCGATGAACCCGGCGATAATGACGATCCGTTTGCCCCTGGGGTCGATGAACAACCCGGCACTTACACAACCGGTAGTGATGGTGGTCAGAGTGGCGTTGGGGGCCAAGGCACAGGCCCGCTGGGTGGCCCCGAGCCCGGGGTCAGCAAGTATTATGTCAACGGCGTGGCGGTCAGCGTCATTGCCGAGCGGGTGCAGTACTACGATGCCGATGGCAAGCTGGTGACCGAATCCTTCAAGGACTACACCAAAAAGACCCTGCTCAAGGAGTTTGCCACCCTCGATGCCTTCACCAAGCGCTGGCAAGCCGCCGAACGCAAGCAAGCCATCATGGATGAGCTAGCACAGGCGGGTGTGCTGTGGGAGGTGCTGCAAGAAGAGGTGGGCAAGGATCTCGACCCGTTCGACCTTATCTGCCATGTGGTATACGATCAGCCGCCACTGACCCGCCGCGAGCGGGCGAACAACGTCAAAAAGCGCAACTACTTCACCAAGTACAACGACACCGCCCAGCAGGTGCTCACCAGTCTGCTCGACAAGTATGCCGATCAGGGCGTGACCGAGATTGAGACCAAGGATGCGCTAAAAGTCGCCCCCTTTACCGAGTTGGGTCGTCCGCTGGAGTTGGCCAAGAAGGGTTTTGGTGGCCCCAAACAGTTCGAGCAGGCCATCACCGAACTGGAACAAGAAATTTACCGTGAGCAGCAGAGCGCCTGACGCCAAGCCTGCAACAGCACCACAGTGCGGCCATGGCAATCATGGCCGCTTGTTTTATCGATCTTCCTGACGCATTCGCCCCTGTATTCGTCACCATTTTTGTAAAAAGCAGAGAACCCCATGTCATCCATCAGCTCAGTCATCAAATCCATTCAGGACATCATGCGCAAGGACGCTGGTATCGACGGCGATGCCCAGCGCCTCGGCCAGCTCTCCTGGCTGCTGTTTTTGAAAGTGTTCGACGCACAGGAAGAGGAGCTGGAGTTTGAGCAGGATAACTACCGCTGCCCCATCCCCGAGCGCTTCCTGTGGCGCAACTGGGCGGCCGATAGTGAAGGGCTGACCGGTGATGCCCTGCTCGATTTCGTCAACAACGATCTGTTCGACTCCTTAAAAAACCAGCCTGCCAATATCGATCTCAATCCCCGTGGCTATGTGGTGAAAGAGGCGTTCTCTGATGCCTTCAACTACATGAAAAACGGTACCCTGCTCAAGCAGGTGATCAACAAGCTCAACGAGATCGACTTTACCGACAGTAGCGAGCGCCACCTGTTTGGTGACATCTACGAGCAGATCCTGCGCGACCTGCAAAGCGCCGGTAACGCGGGCGAGTTCTACACCCCGCGCGCCGTCACCCGCTTTATGGTCAACCGCATCGACCCCAAGCTTGGCGAGCGGATCATGGACCCGGCCTGCGGCACTGGCGGCTTTCTCGCCTGCGCCTTCGACCATGTCAAAGAGCACTATGTCGAGACATCAAACGACCATCAGACCTTGCAGCAGCAGATCCTCGGGGTCGAGAAGAAGCAGTTGCCGCACCTCCTTTGCACCACCAATATGCTGCTCCACGGCATCGAGGTGCCGGTGCAGATCCGCCACGGCAACACCCTCGACAAACCGCTGTCGAGCTGGGATAGCGATATCGATGTGATCCTCACCAACCCGCCTTTTGGCGGCACCGAAGAGGATGGCATCGAGCAGAACTTCCCTGCCGACCTGCGCACCCGCGAAACCGCCGACCTGTTCCTGCAGCTCATCATCGAAGTCCTGAAAAGTGGTGGTCGCGCCGCCGTGGTGCTGCCCGATGGCACCCTGTTTGGCGAAGGGGTCAAAACCAAGATCAAGCAACTGCTCACTGCTGAGTGCAACCTGCACACCATAGTGCGGCTGCCCAACGGCGTGTTTGCCCCCTATACCGGCATCAAGACCAATATCCTCTTCTTCACCAAGGGCCAGCCCACCAAGGATGTCTGGTTCTACGAGCACCCCTATCCGGCTGGGGTGAAGAACTACAGCAAGACCAAGCCGATGAAGTTTGAGGAGTTCGAGGCAGAGATTGCCTGGTGGGGTGATGAGGCGGACGGCTTTGCCGCTCGGGTAGAGAACGAGCAAGCGTGGAAGGTCAGCATCGAGACCATTATCGAGCGTAACTTCAACCTCGATATCAAAAACCCCCACGTGGGTGAGCAGATAAGCCATGACCCTGACGAGCTGCTGGCGCGCTATGCCACAGAGCAGGCTGAAATCCAGAGCCTGCGTGACCAGCTAAAAGTCATTCTGGGCGACGCTTTGGGCAAAGGTGCGGCCAAGCAAGGGGGGCAGGCATAATGGCGATCGAGAATCTGATTACCGACCACCTGGATCTATGGACCGCGGCGGTGCGCCCCAAAAGCAGTGCCGGGCGAGGCAGCAATAGCAAGCTGGAACTCACCGGTATCAAAAAGCTGCGCGAGCTGATCCTGGAGTTGGCGGTGCGCGGTAAGCTGGTACCGCAAGACCCAAGCGATGAACCCACTTCTGTGCTGCTGGAGCGGATTGCGGTCGAAAAGGCACGGTTGGTCAAAGAGAAGAAGATCAAACAAGAGAAACCTCTGCCAGGAATAACGGAGGAAGAGAAATTATATGGAGTGCCTGACTCCTGGTGTTTCTGCCGATTAGGTGACATATGTCATGGAATTACGTCGGGCTCTACACCGCCAAAGGATAAATTTTCAGAGTCTGATGGTGTGCCATATCTTAAGGTATATAACATTAGGAATCAGCAGATTGATTTTGATTATCAACCACAGTTTATTGAAAAAGATTACAATGAATCTAAGCTAAAACGGTCCATGCTATATCCAGGTGATGTTGTAATGAACATTGTTGGTCCACCACTTGGCAAGGTAGCAATAATTCCAGATACTTATCCCGTCTGGAACTGTAACCAAGCTATAGTGTTTTTTAGACCTATAGATAGTCGCATTAACACCTATATATATACCTATTTGGTTACAGGACTCTTTCTACGCTCAATAGAACTGATCGGTACAGCAGGGCAAGATAATATTTCGGTCACAAAGAGCCGCCTTGTTGTATTGCCTGTGCCGCCACTAGCAGAACAGTATCGCATTGTTGCCAAAGTTGATGAACTGATGGCCCTCTGCGACCAGTTGGAGCAGCAAAGCGAGGCGCAACTGGCGGCGCACCAGACTCTGGTGGAAGCCCTGCTGGCGACCCTGACCGACAGCACCGACGCCGATGAGCTGGCCCAAAACTGGACGCGGCTAAGCACTCACTTCGATACCCTCTTTACCACCGAGGCCAGCATCGACGCCTTGAAACAGACCATCCTGCAACTGGCAGTGATGGGCAAGCTGGTACCGCAAGACCCCAGTGATGAGCCCGCCTCCGCTCTGCTGGAGCGTATCGCTGCCGAAAAGGCGCTGCTGGTCAAAGAGAAGAAAATCAAAAAAGAGAAACCTCAGCCTGTTATCAATGAAGATGAAAAGCCATTTGAGTTACCGCAGGGGTGGGTGTGGTGCCGACTAAATGACTTAGCATTGTCTTCAGAGGCAGGTTGGAGCCCACAATGCGAACCGACATCCCGAGAATACAACAAATGGGGGGTGTTAAAAGTTAGCGCGGTTACATGGGGGATATTTAAACCGGAAGAGAATAAAGAGCTGCCTGAATCTCTTGAGCCTAGACCTGAGTATGAAGTGAAACCTGGTGACTTTCTCATTTCCCGTGCAAATACAGCGGAGTTAGTTGCGAGAGCTGTTATTGTTCCTAATGATGCGCCGATTCATCTGATGATGAGTGATAAGATTATTAGATTTAAATTTTCTAAATTAGTAGAGCCTCATTTCGTTAACATGGTTAACAACAGTGTGTTTTCTAGAATTTACTATGCAAAGGTCGCTGGTGGAACAAGTAGTTCTATGAAGAATGTCTCTAGGAGCCAGATTCAAAATCTAGTTGTTGCACTTCCACCTAGATCTGAAGAACTAAAAATTATCGATAAAGTGAATGGATTGATGACTATCTGCGATCGACTTCAATCCCGCCTGCAAAGCAGTCAGCAGACTCAGCTAAAATTGACTGAGACTATTATTGAAAATTCAATGCGATAATGACTTGATTAAATTTTAAACTAGCAGGGTGGTTTTCAATTTTTTATGAGTAAACCACTCGCTTTTGTTGAATTGAAGTGAAGTGAAGTGAAGCTATATGAAATTAACTCAACTTTATGTAAGTGATTACAAGAACCTAAATGAATTCACATTAGACTTTTCAACACAGTCCTTCCTAGAAATGCTTGTGGGTAAAAATGGTTCTGGAAAATCAAATTTTATTGAGGCTCTTCTGGAGGTATTTCGTCATATATACCAGTATGACTGGGGAGAAAAGAGATATGAAGTGTATTTCTCATATAGAATTTGTTACGAGATTGATGGTGAAGGACAGGTTATAGAATATGATTTTCTAAATGAACAATTAAAAATCAATGGACGTGAAAGAGCAACGGTGGGAGGAACAAGAGTTCCTGAGCATATTTTAATCTACTATGCTGGGCATAACTCTGTTATTACAGAGCACTTAACCTCATTCGAAAAAAGATTCTCTGAGCGTCTTATTCGTGCAGATCAAGAGGATAGTAGGCCTTTTATTAACATAAACAAATCCTATAATGAATTATTGCTTACAGTCATGGCTATTCAGCCAGATATTTCAGAAGCAAAGCAGTATGTATTTGATAAGCTTTCGATTGAACAAGTTGATGATGCTATTAAATTAGAACTCAGTCGCCCTTATTATGCTAAAACAGCACATTATGATGTGCTGTCAGGTGATGATGAGGATGAAACAAAGTATTGGAGGTTAGCAGGGACAGCAAGAGATTTTCTCAATGAGCTAGATCTTCACTGTAAACATATACTTGTTGCGGGTGCTGGAATTCGAACAGAAGGATATTTGAATGAAAAAGAAACATATCAAAGATATTATTCGTTAAGTAATATCCGCGAACATTTTTCAGCACTTTCATCACATGATTTATTTCGTGCGTTTGACAATTTGAAAATGTTGGGGATGCTCAAGTCAATTTCATTGAAAATTAGACTGCGTGATAGAAGTGAAATGACTTCTAGGGGATTTAGTGATGGTCAATTTCAAGCCGTTTATTTATATTCGATTAGTGAGTTATTTAAAGATACAAATAGTATTACAGTAATGGATGAGCCAGACTCTTTCCTTCATCCTGAATGGCAGGCACAATGTTCATCCCAAATTCAGGATATTTCAACCCAAGCAGCAGCAAAAAATCACGTTCTTATGACCACGCATAGTGCGGTGACATTAATTAATGCCCCACAAGCAAGAATTAGATACTTCGAAGGAGGCGAAGGTCCGGTCAGAACATATACATTGCCAAAAAGGGAGTCAGTCCGGCGTCTTTGTCAAGGTGTGATAACATACACAGAGCAAGAGCAGATTCTGAGCATTTTAAATGCAATAAAAATCGAAAAGAAACCCGTATTATTCACAGAAGGAAACACAGACCAAGTTATAATTAAAACCGCTTGGTACAAGTTATATCCAGATACTGAGATGCCATTTATTCCATTTTATGCATTCAGTTGTTCCTATATCAATCAGTTGATAACTGACCTGCGTGTCCATACTGAGATGGATGGGCGAAAAATATTTGCGCTTTTTGATTTTGATGAAGCATACAATCAGTGGCATGGCTTAAATGGGAACGTTATATGCAATAACATATCTGCAGGGCTCGTAAAAAAATGGGATGGCGGTGAGTCATACGCAATAATGTTGCCTATTCCTAATCATGCTGATATTCAGAAGCAAGTATTTAAAGACGGGTCTTTAACTCAACATTATGAGGGGCTCTCATATTGTATGGTTGAGCATATTTTTTACGGCAGACCTGGTACTGAGGATTATTTTCTCCTTGAGAATGTACCTGGTGGGAAGTTGATTAAATTTCAAGGTAGTAAAACAAAATTTGCCGAAGATGTCATCCCCACCTTACCTGAAGAGAGCTTTGAAACCTTTCGGCCTATGTTCGATTGGATTCGCGCACAGTGCGCATAGTTACGATAGAGAAAAACAATGACCCTCTTTCATATCGCCAATCAACAACTGACCCCATTAACCCAAACCACCTTTGCCGCCGAAGGGCTGCAAGAGCGCCAGGATCTACAAGAGGCGTTAAAGCGCAATATCGCTGCCATCGCCCCCGATTGCCTGGTGATCGCCGACGAGTTCTCCGACTGGGAAGATAGCCGCCGCCGTATCGATCTGCTGGCCATCGACCGTAATGCCAATCTGGTGGTGATCGAGCTAAAGCGTGATGAAGTCGGCGCACATATGGAGCTGCAGGCACTGCGCTATGCCGCCATGATCGCCAACATGACCTTTGATAAAGCCTGTGAATACTTTGCGGCCTATATCGAGCAGGAAGAGTTACAAATTGATGCCCGCCAAACCCTGTTGGAATTCGTCGATCTGGATGAGAGCCAGCTCGATGATTTCGGCAACGAGGTGCGCATCGTGCTGGCGTCGGCTGACTTTGGCAAGGAGCTGACTACCTCGGTGCTGTGGCTTCGTGAAAAGGGCATCGATATCAGTTGCGTGCGGCTGACCCCGTTCAACTATCAGGGGGAGGTGCTGATCAATGCCGCGCAGATCATTCCGTTAGAAGAGGCGGAGGCCTACCAGATCCAGTTTCGTGAAAAGCGCGCCGAGCAACGGGCCAGCCAGCAAGGCACCAAAGACTACAGCAAGTACCGCTTCAACGGCGAAGTTTACAACAAACGCCATTTGGCATTGGCGGTCATCGCCCATTGGATTAAGGATTGCCAGCCTACTAGCCTTGCCAAAATCACCGAATATCTGTCGAAGTCGAAGCTGGCAAGAAAAGTAAAGCTGGTTGACCAGATCCCGGAAAACAACCGTGCCCGTTGGCATCGGGCTCATATTCAGCTTCCATCGGGTGAGCTGATCGCTATCTCTAATCAGTGGGGGAACGGAAATCTACCCAACTTGCTACAAGCCATGGAGCAACTGGGGTATCAGGTTGAAAAGATATAGCGATGCAAGGGGGCGTTGGGAGTTAGCGGGTCGTCCATCTTAAGATGACCAGGCATTCACATCTTCGACGAACAACCAACGCTGGCAGGCAAAAAACCATCAAACAACAACCCCGGCGTAAGTTGTAAAGCAACCAAGCGGCCGGGGTCATGTTGTGGGCAACCCTAAAGAGACCACTCCATTGAGTCAAACTTTTTGCCTATTTTGTGACAGGGTTGATGGTAGTCGAGCGGGTATCTAGGCAGGATCGCCACAGCTCTTCACCTTGGTTAGAGCTTGCCTGAAACCTAAATATGACAAGGAGTTGTGATGCTACATGCCATTTTGCGTGGCAAGGCGGGCCGCATCGAGCGGGAAGGGGAATCCCTGCGCTGGCGCGACCTGTTCAAAGGCAGCGAAGATCTGCTGACCGCCACCTTCTTTGGCCGTCTCCCCCACCTCTCGGACGGGGCACTGCGTGCCGTGCTGCGCTTTCTACTCGGTGACAATCCGCTAGACTCGACCACCTTTCAACGGTTGGAGCTGTGGCCAAAACTGGCATCGCTGCAGGATCGCCGTTATGTCGAGCCCGATGTACTGCTCCACTTTGACGACGCTCTGGTGGTTATCGAGGTGAAGCCCCCGTTCGGTGGTGACCAGTATCGGGAGCAGTGGCTGGCCCAGGTCAATGCTGTGGTCAGCGAAGCCGAGTTTGATGACTATGAAGACCGGCTCTATTACGTGGCGCTCGGCAATATCCCTGTCGCCCCGCTGTCTCGCCCAGATCTGCCAAAGCGCTTTGTCCAGATGACCTTGCGTGAATGGGATCCACTGCGCCGCTACCTGCAAGCCTTCGACGAGTTTGAATCCTGCCGACAGGATCGCGCCATTCGCGATGAGTGGCTGCAGGCGTTTGAGCTGTTTGGCATGGCCCCGGTGGTGCCTGAATGGGCGCCGTTGTTTGCCTACGCAGGGCAGCTGGACCTGGATTGCGGGGTGATGTCTGAGCGGGAAACTCCCCCACCGGCTGAGTCTACTGGTTGGGCTGCTCTGCTCGACTATGCCGGGACATTGCACCTATCTCGCCCCGATTTCTCTTTTTTGAATCACTGACTTTGGCTAAGGATGCCGCCATGCAACACGATCTTGAACAGACCACCCAGCTGGTTACCCAACTGCAACAAGCCCACCGACTCGCAGCCGGTTTCTACCAGCGTATCCTTCCGCTATTCGATCAGATCGCCAGTCAGGCGCTGGCCGCCGAGTTCTGGTACTGGGATCCCAGCGAAAATAGCCGCCCTTGTCGCTCGGGAACCCGCCCGTCCAGCAGTTGGGCATGGGACTATCTGCCACTGTTTGCTTCTACCCATTGTTACCGTGATTGGGGTGGCGATACGGCCGAAAAGAACGATATTACTCTGGCTTTCCGCCTTTACATTGATAGCGATTTTCGCCATACATCAGTGCTGCGGGCAGGGGTAAAAGGCCAGCCAGACCCTCTGCAACTTGATGGCCAAGCTATTGTGGAAGTGAGTCTGTTCCGTTGTCTGGAAGATAGCGACAAGCATTTCGATGAGCTGTGGCGCACGGTGCCTTGGCCCCTTCATCAACCGGATTGGAAGCAAAGTGAGGAGTGCAGCCAGCTCGCGTTTTGCTCCAACCATGTGCGGCTCACTCAGCTGCTTGCTGATCCTGATAGCGTTGGCCGTTGGATTGAAGAGATGAGCCATCGTTGAGCCTGTGGTTGGCTTGGGATAGCTAACCTGGTGGAGCCTGATTGCTTTACTGGCGGTCTCTCGCCAAAATTTCACATGTGAAATTTTTTCCATTTCATCTGGCTCTACCAATCCCCTTCCTGTTTCCATCTCAAATTTCACATGCGAAATATTTTCCGGAAAACACTGTAAGTGCCCAAAACGGGCATTTACAGCGCTCTGGATTTCGTTAGGTCCTCGGTACGCTTTGCATGCTGATGTTTGTAACTAGGAGACCATCTGCATGCGTGAGCAAAATTCGTCAGTTTATAGCGATCCGAATGGATCAATTTTGAAAGAGCTTTATGAGCTTAAACAGCTGGTACGCCAGCAAGGGCTGGCGCAGAAAGAAGTGATTTCTGCCGAGGAGTGCGCCGAGCTGCTGGGGGTGTCGGTTAGCTATGTATACCGACTGACCAGTGAAAAACGTCTGCCGCATTACAAGCCTCAAGGCAAAAAGATCTACTTTAAGCGGGCCGAGCTGTTGGACTGGCTGCTCTCCCACCGCATTTCACCGGACGCCGAGCTCACTGAGCATGTGACCAAGCGTGTGCGGCAAGCTAGTCATGGGCGATTGTGAGGCTGTTATGGAGCGAGATCTCATCGCATCTCATAGGCCCCAGGATCTCCGGTCGGCTTTTGTTGAACCTCCGAGACCCCTCGATTTTGTCCTCCCGGGGCTGCCTGTTGGCTGCGTTGGTGCTTTGGTGTCGCCGGGAGGAGTGGGCAAATCGATGTTGGCATTGCAACTGGCAATGCAGATATCCGGTGGGCCGGATTGGATTGGACTTGGCAATCTGGGCAGGGGGGCTGTGCTCTACCTACCTGCTGAGGACCCTTGGCCTGTACTGCACCAGCGCTTGTTTTCCTTGGGCGTATATCTTGACGCTGAACTTCGTGCCAACGTTGAACGAGACCTTCGTTTGATATCGCTTCAGGGTGCCAGTCCGAATGTGTTGGATAGCCACTGGTGGGAAGCGATTGCTATTTGGGCTAAAGGGGTGAGGTTGATTGTCATCGATACTCTGAGGCGCTTCCACGATGCTGACGAGAACGCGGCCTGTGCCATGACGCAGGTACTGGGTCAGTTGGAGCGGCTGGCCATGGGGCTGGGATGCGCTGTGCTGTTTGTACACCACACCAGTAAATCTGCGGCATTCCAAGAAGCTGGCGATCTGCAGCAGGCAAGCCGTGGTTCGTCGGTACTGGTGGACAACGTCCGCTGGCAGGCCTATCTCGCCACTATGACCAAGAAAGAGGCGCAGCAGCTGGGCGTATCGCCGGATCAGAGCCAGCACTATGTGCGGTTTGGGGTCAGTAAAAGCAACTATGTGCCGCCGTTACCAGAGCGCTGGCTGATGCGGGGAGAGGGCGGCGTGCTGCACCCCGCTAGGTTGGACGTAACACGCCGAGCGGGAGGCAAACGTGCCTTGCTTTGAATTGACCCATGCCCGGCACGACCATATGCACTGTCTGGCCCCAGGATTGTTCAGAGCCATCGCTCCTGGTCAGCGCCGCCGAGACAAGCTGGATGCGGTGTATCGGTTCGGTGGGGGCAATCAGATTGAGTTTTCCGGGCCAGAGCCGCTGGGTGCCGATGACCTTCGTGTGCTTCAGGGGCTGGTTGCCCTGGCTGGTGTTGAGGACTATAGCGCCATCATTGAGCCCATTGCCGCTACCGGGGAGGGCAACAACTTACGTACCCTGCTAGAGCCTCGCTGGGCAGCCAATCAGCAACGAGTCTTGGTAGTCAAAAGCAGCCTGCACAAACTGGCCAAGGAGATTGGCTACGCCAACCCTCGTGACACCAATACGGTGCGCCGCTGTGTCGAGCGGTTATGGAAGGTGTCGGTGATAGCGCAGGTAGCAGGCCAGCGCAGCGGTTTTCGTCTGTTGGCGAACTATGCCAGCGATGCCCTGACCGACGGGCTCTTTGTGGCGCTCAATCCTTTGCTGACCTCCGCCATTATGGGCTCTGGCCGCTATGTTCGTATCGACATGACAGAGGTGCGGCGCCTGAGTGGCAGCATCACCAGACTGTTGCATCAGCGGCTATGTGCCTGGGTCGATGTTGGCCAGAGTCGGACGGTGCAGCTAGACACCTTGGTTGCTTATGTTTTTCCTGAGGAAGCCAGCATGGCCACCCACCGCAAGCGGCAATCGCGAGTCCGCAAGGCACTGGATGAACTGGCTGAACTGGGTTGGTCAATCAGTGAACATGCCAAGGGGCGGTTCACCATAGGCCGGCCTGCGCTATCACGATAATGGTCACAAACCATCACGAAAGTGGTCACAAAGTTCACGATATTGGTCACAGGCCTAATCAGTTAAACCCAGGTGCTACTTGGGCTGCAGGGCGATCCTGAGATTCGATCTAGATTATCTAAGATCATCTACGCCAGCGCTGGGTGGCGCTGGCGTTTCTGTTGGCTCTTCCTGGCTAGGATCCGCTTCCTGCTCTAACTGGTTAAGTATCAGCGCAGCCTGCCGGTTGGCGGCTGCGACTACTTCAGGCTTCTCACTGGCCAGGATCTCTTCAAGGGCGCGTCCCATCTTCTATCACTCCAATACGTTGGGAAAATCGAGCATGGCATCTCTACGCCGTGATTCAAGGATGTCTGCATAGATCTCGGTGGTTCTCAACTCGCTGTGCCCCAGTAAGCGGGAGAGCGCATAGATATCGACGCCACGGTTAAGCTGGATGACGGCGAAGCTATGGCGTGCGCTGTGGAAGGTGACCTTCTTGGTTATACCCGCCTGCAACGCCCACCGGGTGAGCTCCATATTGTGCCAGGCCGAGTATTTCAGGCCTTTGAAGATCCGCTCCGATGTCTTTCCTGAGCGCCCCATCAGCTGCATTGCCATGTCATTCAGATCCAGGTATTGCAGGCCACTGGTCTTCTTCTGGATGAAGACGATGCGGTAGTGACCATAGAAGGGCTCCAGCTCGGCCCAGGTCAGCTGATGAATGTCGGACCAGCGTAAGCCCGTGCAGCAGGAGAACAGAAAGGCGCGCTTAAGAACGTCGTAGCGGCACTCGGCCTGTGCAAGGGCCCGTACCTCGTCCTCGGTCAGGTAAACACGCTTGTTCTTCTCCCCCTGGATAGCTTTGACACGTCGTACCGGATTATCCGGCAGCAGCCGATCCTGCTCTGCCTGGTTCAAGGCTGCTCTCAACTTGTTGAAGTAGGCGCTCTGGGTGTTGCGGCTCAGTGGTGTGCCGCTTTTTGTGCGAGCCTTATGCATCAGGTGGTGCCGAAACCCCTCAAGGAACAGCTGATCTACTTCCTCGAAAGTCAGCTCCGGCAGCTTATGGTACTGACGCAAATGCTTGAGGGCTGATATCCAGATGGAGTGGTTGCTCTTGCTGCCTGCCGCTTTTTGGTCCGTAACCTCTTGGAAGTACTCGAAGAAGCTGGCCTTGTAGGCGTTCGAGAAATCCAGATGGTGTTTACCTGTCTCATGCTCGAAGAGCCGCTTGGCGCGGATGGCTTCGGCTGCTCGCTGGGTTTCTTTGTTGTGGAGCCGCTGTGCTGGGGTACGCGGCTTGTCGTACAAGAAGAGATCCAGGGTCTCTCTGCTGCGTTTGTGCTTGCGGATGCCCGTGGTTGGGTCAAGGTAGGAGCCGGCGTAGTAGGTTAAGCGCAGAGCGCGCTTGCCTTCGGCGTCTGTTGCGCGGTATTCGATGCTGATCTTCATAAGTGTCCCCCAAAAGTACCCCAAGAGGTTACTTCGGGGTACTCTCGGGGTAAATTCTCACGAAACAAGATCAGGCAAGAATAGCCAGTAAAAAACAAAGTCCAATATTTACAATGTATTATGTTCTCACTGGCTGCTTTTTATTGCTTATTTTTCACTACATTACTTCCCGATGCAGAAGCTGGAGAAGATGCGACCCAGCAGATCGTCCGAGCTGAACTCGC
>ERZ724523.1067-NODE-1067-length-16049-cov-9.011629_pt1 | contig 16049 bp, 14 predicted proteins | sample MGYA00376056_ERZ724523 | MGnify/ENA primary metagenome ERZ724523 (study PRJEB28724, sample SAMN07190888) | wastewater metagenome | isolation source: influent of sewage treatment plant in Hong Hong | place: USA: Christiansburg, Virginia | collected 2016-03-01 ... | reverse complement strand
GCCCTCGACCATACCGGCAATCGAAAACTCGGCCAGGATGCGCGCCCGCCCGGCCGCGCCATAGCGCTGGCGCAATGCGGCATCGCCGGCAAGACGGCTCACCGCAGCGCCGAGCGCCGCCACGTCGCCCGGCGGACACAGGATACCGGTCACTTCGTCCTGCACCGCCTCCGGCAGGCCGCCGGCCCGGCTGGTGATGATCGGCACGCCGGCGGCGGACGCCTGCAGCAACGACACACCGAGGCCTTCCATGTCGGCCGGGTGCACCAGCATGTCGAGCCCGCCGATCCAGCGGGCCAGATCATGGCGAAAGCCGGTGAAATGGACCACATCGGCGAGGCCATGCTTCGCCACTTCGGCGCGCAATTCGGCCTCGAGTGGCCCCTGACCGAAGATCAGCACCTGCAGCGCCGGATAGCGCTGGAGGAGTTCCGGCAGGGCCGCCAGCAGGTAGCGATGGCCCTTGCGTGGAATCAGCTGGGCGACCACGCCGGCCACCAGCGCATCGGCGGGCAGGCCGAATTCGGCGCGGAAGGCGGCACCCTCCACCGGCACGAGGTAGGGCGTGGCATCGACCGCGCTGCGCACACAACTCACCTTGCCCGGCGCCAGCCCTTCGCCCAGCAGTACCTGGCGGATGCCTTCGGAAATGGTGATCACGTGATCGTAGAGCCGGTACTTGATGGCCACGGCGAGGCGCGACTCCGGGTTGTCCACCCGTCGCGACAGCACGCAGGGCACGCCGGCCAGCTTCGCCGCGAGGCCGCCCCAGGTGTCGGCGCCACGCCGGCTGTGGAGGTGCACCAGATCGGGCTTTTCGGCGTGGATCAGGCGGGCCAGGCGCAAGGCCAGGCCGATGTCGCCATCGCCGCCCATTTTCATCGGCAGCACGCGCACACCGGCCGGCTGCTGACGGGACATCTCGCTGCCGCTCGGGCAGGCCAGCAGGTTGTCCACGCCCCGGGTGGCAAGGCCTTCGGCGATGTACAGCACCTGGCGGGCACCGCCGTAGAGGTGCTTGCCGGCTTCCACGTGCAGAATCTTCATGTTGTGCCCTGACCGGCGGCGAGCATGGCTTGCGCGCGCGCCAGCACCATTTCCGGGGAGATGTCGCGCAGGCAGGTGAACTTGCCGCCGCAAGTGGGCCGGCGCCGGCACGGGGAGCATTCGAGGCCCAGCCAGATCACGCTGCCGGTGGGCCGGCCGGTGTTCCGGTAGGGGCAGGTGGAGCCGAAGATCGCCACCGTCGGCCGCGCCAGCGCGGTACCCATGTGGGTCAGGCCGGTATCGACGCCGATCAGCAGCGCCGAATGGGCGATGGCGGCGACGGCTTCGGGCAGGCGCGTCTGGCCGGCGAGATTGACGATGCGCGGGTCGGCGGCGGCGATGCGCGTGGCGGCTTCGGTATCGGCCGGACCGCCGAGAATCACCGGCGTCAGGCCGGTGGCGGCGATCAGCTGCGGGGCGAGAGCCTGCCAGGCGTCCTCGAACCAGTGCTTCTGGGGCCGCGTGGTGAAAGGGGCAAACACGGCATAGCCGCCGGGGGCAAGGCCGTGTTCGGCGAGCTTGCCGAGCACCGTGGCTGCGGCGACCGGCGCCACCGTCAGGGTCGGCAGAAAGTCGCCCGCCTCAAAGCCCATCTGCTGAGCCAGGTACTGGTATTCGGAGCCGATGCGGGCCGCCTCGCCGCCCCGCGGGATGACCTCGGTCATCAGCAGCTGGCTGCCTTCCTTCGAGCCGAGGCCAACCCGCCGGGGTGCCCCCGACAGCCAGGTGATGAAGCCGCTCTTCATCAGGCCCTGCAGGTCGAGGGCGATGTCGAAATGGCGCGCGTGGAGTTCGCGCCGCAGCTGGCGCACGCGCCGCCACAGTTCGAGCCGCTTGCCGTCCTTCCACAGCCTGACCCACTCGGCCTTCGACCAGGTGATGACTTCGTCGATGTTCGGGTCGGCCAGCAGCAGTTCGTGGATGCCCGGCTCGACCAGCCAGGCGATGTGGGCATCCGGATGCGTGCGACGGATCGCCGCCGGCAGCGCGGAGGCAAACACCACGTCGCCGATGGCCGAGGCACGAACGATGAGGAGGCGCTTCACGGCGTGCTCAAACCCGTCCCGACCGAACAAGGACGGCGTCGACGAATCCGGTGCACGGCATGGAAAAGACAGGCGTAATCAATTGGCGGGATGGAAAACGGAATGTGGACGGGCGGGCGAGGCCGTATTTTGCCGCAATCGCCAGAGAGCGGGTTGAACTTGCAGGGAAGGCACCGGGCGCCCGGTGCTCTAAAATGCCAGCCGTATCCAGATACTTTCAACTCACAGCGGCTACGCTCACCCACAAAATGCTTGACCTCTCCTCGACCAGCCTGCTTTGCCTCGACACCCGCAATCCAGAGTTGGCTGTGACCGTCATGCAGCGCTGCATGGCCGGTACGCGCTTTTGCGAGGCTGTTCTGCTGACCCATGCAGACTTTAAGTGCAGCGACCCACGCATCGCCATTCATCCCGTGGCGCCCCTGCGCAATGTGACCGAGTATTCGAACTTCATGGTCAAGGAGCTGGGCCGGCACTTCCGTGGCAGCCATGTACTGGTGGTGCAGTGGGATGGCTTCATCCTCGATCCGGCAGCCTGGGACCCGGCCTGTCTCGACTACGATTATGTCGGCGCGCCATGGGCCGCACACCCGGCATCCCGTCGGCAACGGGGGCTTTTCCCTGCGCAGCCGAAAACTCGTCGACGCCCTGCAGGACCCGGACATCTGCGAACTCCAGCCCGAGGACTATTGCATCTGCGATCTTTATCACGACCTGCTGGTCAGCCGTTACGGCATCCGCTTTGCCCCGGTGGAGCTGGCCAGTCGCTTCGCCTTTGAACTGATTCCCCCCACCGGACCGACCTTCGGCTTCCACGGTTTTTTCAATCTGCATCTGGCACTGACGGATACGGAAGGGGTTGATTACCTGGATCAGGTAAAGCCGGACGTGTTTGTCTCGCGCATGGGTCGGCAGACATTGAAGAGCCTTTACCGGAGCGGCCATTACCGGTCTGCCGGACGAATTCTGCGGGTGCGGGCCAGTACTGGCCATATCCGGCAGCGGCTGGATGCGATGAAACTGTATTGCCGACTGGGCGTACACCGTTTTCGGAACCTGCTGCGCCCCAAACGGCGCAATCCCCTATTCCGCCAACACTGACACGACGGCTAGCGGCCTGTCGGGCCAGCCCCCGTGTCGCGCCGGATCGCCTGGCCCCGCGCCCGGTTTCTGGCGAGCAGCATCCAGAACAGGCGGAACGCGGTAGTGCCCTGGGAGACCGCCTTGCGCGGCAGGGTCAGCAGGTCATCGGCCGGCGTGGCGGGCCCCCACTGGCAGGTCGTGCCGCTCACATAACCGGCCGCGCTGGCGGCTTCGACGGCACGGATGTCATGGCTGCCGTAGGGGTAGCACAGGTGCTCGACGCACCCGCCGAGCACGTCTTCCAGCATCCGCTTGCTGGCACCCAGTTCTTCGACGATGCGCGGGGTCTCCAGCGTGGCCAGGCGCGGATGCGTCACGGTATGGGAGCCGATGGAAAAGCCCATGGCGTGCACTTCCCGCAGCTGGGCGACGTTCATCAGGGGGGCCTGCGTCAGCCCCTCCGGCGCCACCCATGCGTTAGCCTGGCCGAGCAGGCCGGCGACGGCATAGACCGTTGCCGGATAGCCATGCGCCAACAGCACCGGCGCCGCATGCTCCAGAAAATCCACGTAACCGTCGTCGAAAGTCAGTACCACCGACCGGGACGGCAGGCGCGCCTCCCCGCGCAGGGCGGCGACAGCCGCATCCAGGCTGACCACGTTGTAGCCAAGCTGCCTGAGCATGCTCATCTGCGCCTTGAAACGGGGCAGATCACAGTATTGCGCCCGGTGGCTGGGCATGCGCTGGGGAAAATCCCCCACGCGGTGGTACATCAGGATGTGGATACGGCTCATGGATGGAAAAAATGTAACTGCGGCATCAGAACCAGCCGGATGCAAACCACACGGCGCCTGCCACGACGAGGCCACCGAGCACCACGTTGCGGACTTTCTTGATCACCCGCTGCAGTTTGACGCGCCCGCGGCTGGCTTGGAAGTGCTCGATCACCGGCGGCTCAGCGCCCCGGTCGAAAATCTTGACGTAGCTCTCCGGCAACGGCTGGATGACCAGCGCCGGATTCTGCTCGATGGCGACGGTGAAGCTGTCCTGGTCGACGCCGAGCACCATGCCGTTCTGAGCATCGATCCAGTCCTGCACGAAGGCATGCACGGCCGGGGTGTTGCGGAGGTACAGCGTCCCGGTCAGGTAGCGGTGCGACAAGCCGCTGGCCGCCGGCGCGACAAACACCCCGATGTCACCAGGGAAGTCGAAGAACAGCATGAGCGGCGCACGCACCACCGAGTCGGCATCCAGGTACACGATGTCGCGGCCGGGGAAGCGCTGCAGACAGTCGCGCAGAAACTCGGGCTTGATGCGGGTGTTGGCCTCCCAGTAACCGCGGCTCGGGCAGCGCTTCAGGAAATACGGGGTACGGGTGTGCTCAAGGGAGGCCTTGAGCTGTTCCGCCTCGGCAGCGTAGCTGTCGGTGAAGAAGCAGCAGGTGAGGAAGGGCGCGCCCGGTACATCGTTCAGCATTTGCCCGTCGGCATCCATTTTCATCGTCGACCTTCGATTACGCGCGCACAGGTGGCAGGACAAACAGAGCCGTCATTGTGCCCGATTGCCCCTGTCGCGATGGCGGGCCAGCGCGCACAAGCGGCGCGCCATCAGGAATACCGCGATCTTGCGACACTGCGCCTCGGCCACCCGCTTCAGGTGGCGCACCAGCGTATTGCGCTCGTCGCCTCCCATGCGCCCCCCGCCGATGGTGCTGTTCATCGAACAGTCCTCCTCCACCAGCGTGGGAAACACCACCGGAATGCACAGGCCATGCTTCCAGTACGCATCGAAGGCATCGTCCACGGGCTGCTTCGGCACCGCCAGCCGGGCCAGCAAGCGCCGGGCGCCGGCCTGGCTGACGAGATAGCCTTGTGCGCCACTGGGATTCTTGTTCGGCAGCACCAGCCGCTGACCGCCGGACAGCGTGACCACCGGAATGCCCCGCACCGTCTCCAGCGCGGACAGCCGCACGGCGTCGAAAGGCAGCGCGAGCGCAGCGATTTCCTCGGCGATCCGCAGCAAGTCGGGGCTGATGATCACGTCGTCTTCGAGCAGGATTGCATGATCGAGCTGGCGCTCGACGACCGTTTCCCAAAACCGGCGATGCGACAGGTAGCAACCGATTTCACCGGCCGACAGACCCGGCGCGGTATCCGCCGGCAGACTCTTCCGGTCGACACGGGCACCGTCAATGGCCGGCAGTATCTCGGCCGGCCAGCCCATCGCCTGCAGGCGGCCGAGCATCACGACGCGGCGGTCGGCGGCACGCGCCAGATTCAGCACGAAGATTTTCATCGGGCGCTAGCGCCCCCCGGGAACGGGCTTCGGCTTGCCAAGCAGCACGACGGCAAAGAGCACGAACAACAGGCTGGTGTTCGAGCGCCACAGGTAATCCTCGAAGAGACAGCTCACGCCGATGAACACGACCAGGCCGATGCGCAGGTGATCCAGCTTGTCCCCCTGGCGCCGCCACAGGGCGGGCGGGAAGAGCGTCAGCAGCAGGATCGCGCCGCCGAGCAGCCCGGTGGTCGTGAGCACGAACAGATACTGATTGTGCGGGTTCGTCGTCGTCAGCCAGCCGGGCGAGTGCTGTTCATGAACGCGCGCATATTCACGCGTGAAATCCCCGGCCCCGACCCCGATCAGCGGATGCTCGGTGAACAGACGCACCGAGTTGGCGTAAAAGGTGAGGCGCAGGCCGGTGGAGGTATTGACGGTGTTGTCGATGCTGGCGATTTCCTCAACCGCCATGTCGAGCCGGCTACGGAAGTAGTCGTTGCTCACGTAACTGACCGCCAGCAGGGCACTGATCAAAGCAGCCGACAACAAGGTGGCCAACGCCGGCCGTCTGGCGAAACGCTGGAAAACGAGCACGGCCAGCAGCGCCAGGAAGACCATCTGCCCGGCCCGCCCGCCCGAAAACACCAGGTTGCCACAAGTAGCCAGGGCCAGCAGGCCATAGCCACGGCGGTGGCCTGCCTCACCGAACAGGAAGCGGTAGGCCGCCAGATAGCCCGCCCAGGCCAGGATCGGGGCGTACAGGATGTGATCGACGAAGGGCGCGGTGTCTTCCGCTTCCTTTTGCACCCGGATGCCGCGGGGCCATTCCGGAACGACGTGCATCTGCAGCCAGTTGTAGTACGCCAGCACTTCGGCACCGGCGATGCCGGCCAGAAAGACGAGGATGCATTTGCCGGCATGCTCGCGGCGGGCAACCAGCAGGTAGAGCGGCGAAAGGAGGAAGAATCCGTAGCGGCCGAGCATTTTCAGGCCGGCGGCAAGGTCTTCGGTCCATAACAGCGAAAGCGGGATAATCCAGAAAAAAGCCTGGAAAATCCAGAATAGGGAGTCTCCGCGCAGGATCGTCCACTTCTCCCTGAAACGCCCCTCGAACAGCGACAACAAAAGCATCAGCGCGGTCAGGACATAAACCGGGGCGACGTGCGCAGGAATAAAGAAGAACAGGGACACGAACAGGGCCGCCCCCATGCGCGGCGCCAGTTGCCGGAGCGAAGTGATCACGGCAATCGTCACTGCACTTCAACACCGCAGGTGGTAAAGGCCGCCCGCATGTCGCGCCGCTGCGCGTCCGACTTGAAACGAATGCGATCCCAGCCGAAAGCGATCACCCGGGTTTCCGCCGGGCTGCTCTGGCGGGCGAACAGCAGCGCACTGGAACGCACGCCGAGTACCGCGTCGTAGGGCGTGTTGGCGAGGTGTACCTCGAGGGCTTCGTCGAGGTTCACGAGCATGTAGTCGGAAAGCCTCAGCTCCTGTCCCGGGTCTTTCGGATGGGCCTTGTAGAAAATCCGCTCGATACCCTGGGCAGCCAGCCAGGCGCGGATTTCGGCCGCCACCGCGTCCCGGTCTTCGGCCGCCATGAGGCCGGCCCCGACCAGCGGCTGACCAATGACGAGGGCCCGCCGCACGCCCGGCTCGCAGGCGGTACGCGCGGTCGACACGGTCACCAGCGGCGGCAGCACCACGACCTTGTCCGCCGGATAGTTGTGCGGCAAACCGGGGATCACATAGATGCGGTCGCAGAAGGGCGCATCGGAGCCGATCCGGTCGCCGGAGAAGCACCAGTAATCCAGCTCGGGCGCGATCAGCCGACGCAGCTTGCGGGCGTACTGGGCCAGACGCTTGGTGATCGACAGGGGATAGCGGTGAATGCTGATGATCCCGTCGGGCAGGATGCGCGCCTTCATCTGGCGCGCCCCGCAGGCCTTGGGCAGGGCCCGCAGGAAGTAATTGATGGCCTCGGTGTCGAACACCGCGCTGTGAATGTGCAGCGTCTCGCAGCGGCCAACCAGCCCGACCACCAGATCGATGTTGTGACGCAGGCGACGATGCCGCCCGCAGATACCGGGCAGCGGCTCCCAGCGGGGCCACGGCATGTAGCGGGCAGCGTCCCAGTCCTCCATCCGGACGATGGGCGTAACGCCGGGCTTGTACCACACCAGCACCTGGCGGGCCCCGGCCTCGAAACGCTCGGCAATGCGCCGAACTGCCAGGTATTGAAGCGGCGAGGCGACAAAGTAGAGGGCGACGCGTTCGCTCACGATATCAGGCACCCTCGACCTCCTTGACGACCTGCTCGCCGCTGGCGAGAAGGCGGGCATAGGCCTGGCCGCGGGCGAGGAGTTCGTCGTGAGTGCCGGCCTCGACGATGCGACCGTGCTCCATCACCACGATACGGTCAGCGTCGCGAATGGTGGACAGGCGGTGGGCGATGACGATCACGGTGCGGTTCTTGCGCAGTTCGATCAGCGCTTCCTTCACCGCGCGCTCGGATTCGTTGTCGAGGGCCGAGGTGGCTTCGTCGAGGAGCAGGATCGGCGCATCGCGCAGGAAGGCACGGGCGATGGCGATGCGCTGGCGCTGGCCGCCGGAGAGCTGGCTGCCGTTGCTGCCAACGCGGGTGGCGAGGCCATTGGGCAGCTTGTCGATGAACTCCATGGCGTGGGCGGCGCGGGCCGCGGCGACGATGTCGGCCTCGGGCACGTCGGGGCGCCCGTAGGCGATGTTGGCGGCGATGCTGTCGTCAAACAGCACCACCTGCTGGCCAACCCAGCCGAGCTGCTGGCGCAGGTGGGCCAGCGGCAGGCTGTCGAGGCTCGCCCCGTCGAGCAGGATGCGACCCTCGCCCGGCTCGTTGAAGCGGGCGATCAGGTTGATCAGGGTCGTTTTGCCGCTGCCCGAGGCGCCCACCAGGGCCACCGTCTGGCCGGGATGCACGTCCAGACTGAAGTGCTGCAGGGCCATTTCACCCTGGCCGGGGTAACGGAAGCTCAGGTCGTCGAAGCGCAGCTCGCCCTTCGCCCGCGGCAGGCTGCCGGTGGCGCTGTCGACTTCCGGCGGTGTGTCGAGCAGTTCGAAGATGCTCTGCGCGCCGGCGAGGCCGCGCTGGATCACCGCGTTGATGTTGGTCAGGCGGCGGATCGGCTCGAAAAGCATCGACATGGCGGTGACGAAGGAGACGAATTCGCCGGGGCTGAGCTTGTCCTGGGCCGACAGCGACGACGCCGTCCAGATCACCGTGGCCACCGCGGCCGCCGCCAGCACCTGGACCAGCGGCACGTTGACGGCGGAAACGCGCACAGTGCGCATGGTTTGCTGACGCAGGCGTTCGGCCACGTCGTGGAAGCGCCGGTCTTCGTGGTCGTGGGTGCCGAACAGCTTGATCTCGCGCACACCGTTGAGGGTTTCCTCGACCATCCCGGTGAGCTGGCCGGTGGTTTGCTGCATTTCCTGGTTGGAGCCGCGCAGCTTGCGGCTGGCCACGCGAATCAGCCAGGCCACCACCGGAGCGATGGCAACGATGACGAGGGTCAGTTCCCAGGCGGTGTAGATCAGGTAGCCGGTCAGGCCGACGATCACCAGGGTGTCGCGGATGACGATGATCCATGCATTCGACAGGGCCGCCCCCACCTGCGGAATGTCGTAGAGGATGCGCGACAGCATGCGCCCGCCGGTTTCGGCCTGATGCACAGGAATCGGCAAATGCATCTGATGGCGGAACACCTGCTGGCGCAGATCGGTAATGGCCTTGTTGGCGATCCACTGACTCGACACGCTGGCCACGTACTCGGCCACGCCCTTGGCCAGGAAGGCCAGCATCAGGAACAGCGGCACCTGCCACTGGGCCACCTGGTTCTTCTTGATCAGGCTCTCGTCCACCAAGGGCTTGAGAAGCGCCGGCAGCACCGGCTCGAGGGAGGCCGCGGCGATCATCGCCAGCACGGAGATCGCCACCACCTTGTAATAGGGGCGGATCGAGCCGAGCAGGCGGCGGTACAACTGGATGGAGTCTTTCATTCGGCGTTACTGGCCGCAGGACTCGTCTTGCGTACGGCGGCAAAGACCTCATCAACGGTGATGCGGTCCAGGGTGGCATGGTTGAGGCAGTGGATCAGCGGGTCATGCAGCAGCAAGGGGCGCTTGCCCAACAGACAGATCGACGGCTTGTCGGTGGCGGCCGCCATGTTCAGCACCCCGGTGTCGTTGCCGACACAGCAATCCACCGCGCGCAGAACGCCGGCGGTTTGCAGGATGGTGTTTTTTGTCAGACCGCGAATACCGCCGCGCCGCTCGGCCGACACGCAGTCGAGGATCCGCTGGGCGCTCGCCGCCTCGCCGGGGCCACCCAGCAGGACAACTGAGTAGCCTCGTTCGATCAGGGTGTCAGCCAGGGCGCCGTATTTCTCGTCGCCCCAGTGCTTGTGCACTTCCGAAGTGCCAATTGCAAACCCCACCACGGGATGCGGCAAACCGGCCACCGCCTGCCGACCGAAGGCCAGATCGACCTCGGGCACCTTCATTTTCGGAACGACCCGCTTGTCGACAAAACCATGCGCAACCGCCAGGGACGTAGCGTCCTCGAATACCTCGACACCCACCCCCTTGTATTTGACGATATAGGGCTGCTGGTTCAGGAAAAGGCGCTGGCGGAGATTGGTGCCAAATCCGGCCCGCATCGGAATACCGGCCAGCCAGGCCACCAACGAGTGGTGATAGCGCCGCGAAAAGATATAGATCCGTTCAAAGCGGTATTTCTCGATTTCCCGCGCGAAACGGAACATGCCCCGGATTCCGCCATGCAGGCCCTTGCGCTTTTCACCGCGCCGCGGGTTGCGGTCATAAAGGATGACCTCGTCGATGCAATTCTCGGCAGCCAGGATTTCCGGGGCTCTGGTAGTCGGGGCGGCAATCACCGACACCTTGCCGTCGAGGCTGTCGGCAGCAATGGCACGGATATAGGGCAAATGCCAGATCAGATCGCCTATTCCGATGTGACGAAGTAAAACCACGGTTTTCTTGCGCGCAGCGGTCACTTGCTTGTCCATATCAAAAATAAGCTCCTACCCTTTCCCGACCCCGGGGGTATTCGTGCAACGGGAAATGAAATAACCGCTCGGGATCCGGCAACTATTCGCGATGAAGAACCTTGTCCACGATCAGGCTGGCCCAACCTTCATCGTGGAAACGCGCCTGAAGTGACTCACGATTGTATTCCGTATCCACCCACTCGAGAAAGTCGATGGGCTGGGCTGCATTGCGGACCAGATACGTGGCAAAAAAGAAGTCCAGCACGCCGGTCTTGGCCTGCTTGAAATGACCGTATTTCCAGCTCAGCTCGGCCACGGCATCCTCCACCCGATGTCCGAGATGCAGGATGCGGTACAGCGTGGCCCCCAGTCCGGCCCGGTCAGCGCCGGACTTGCAATGCATCAGGGCCGGGCCTTCGAGTGTCCGGAAAAGATCGTCCATGGCGTGCACCTCCTCCACTTCGGGCGGGGTGCGGGAATACAGTTTGACGTCATGGAGGATCAGCCCGAGCTTCTCGCAGGCCTCCTTTTCCAGCGCGTAGGAGCCATAACCGTGGGGCCCGCGCAGGTTGATGACATTGCGGATGCCGTATTTTTTCCGGTACTTGGCGAGCTGTGCCGGGCTGGGCTGGCTGCAGCGGTACATGCCGTCGCCCAGGGGATAGAAGTTATTGTAGATCGCGCGGATGCAGCCGTGATCGACCAGATGCATGTCGAACCAGGCGCGGACCCGACCATTGGTCGTGGAGATATCCATCGTCATGAACGGGCCTCAGTCGGGCAGCACAACGGAGTGCAAGCCGACGGCAGCAGCACACACCTCGACGGGCAAACGCGCCAGCACTGCCGCGGAACCCAGCAGCATGTCCGGGCGGATCTGCACAAGGATACGGTCGCGCGTGGCGTCATCGGCCAGCACGACCCAATCCACCGGACGCAGGGCGGCCAGGATGGTCGTGGCATCGGGCGGCGTGCCGACGGGCTCGATCACCAGCAGGCGGTCACCCATCTGGCTGGCCTGATCCAGCAAGGCCAGGGAAGCCGCATCGAGGGGCCCCAGCGGGCCCAGCAGCACCGCGATGCGCTCGCCGGCGGCACGCGCGCGCTGACAGGTGCTGGCCGCGGCGTCGGCGTTCAGCAAGCCGCGGGCCAGCGGCGCATGCACGTTCATTGCCTCGCACAACTCGTCGAGGCTGGCCGTGGCCGTTCCCAGCTTGCCGACCACCACGCCGGCCGCCAGATTGGCCAGGGCGGTCGCTTCGCGCAGGCCGAGACCGGCGGCGATACCGCAGCCGAGGGCCGCCGACACCGTGTCGCCGGCGCCAGTCACATCGAAGACGTCCCGGGCGCGCGTCGGCTGGTGATGGGCCGGCTGGCCCTTTTGCAGCAGGGTGACGCCTTGCTCGCCCCGGGTCACCAGCAAGGCTTCGAGGTCCAGCTCGGCGCGCAGCGCCTCGCCACGGGCGATCAGCGTGGCCTCGTCCGGACAGGGGCCGACCACCGCCTCGAACTCGGACAGGTTGGGTTTGACGACGGTGGCGCCGCGATAACGGGAAAAGTCCGTGCCCTTCGGATCGACCACCACCGGAATGCCCCGCGCCCGCGCCGCGGCGATCAGGGCCGGCACGTCGGCCAGGGTGCCCTTGGCGTAATCGGACAGCACCAGCACGTCCACGCCGTCGAGATGCGCAGCGAGGGCGGCGCCGATGCGCGCCGCGTGACAGGCATCGAAAGGCTCCTCGAAATCCAGGCGAATCAGTTGCTGGTGGCGGGAGATGATGCGCAGCTTGGTAATCGTTGGCGCGTCGCTCAAACGTTCGAAGGCGCATTCCACGCCCTGGGCAAGCAGGCTTTCTTCCAGCAGGCGACCGGCTTCATCCTCGCCGATCAGACCGATGACCCGCGCCTGCGCGCCGAGGGAGGCGGCGTTGAGGGCCACGTTGCCGGCCCCGCCGGCGCGCACCTCGTCGTTCTTCACCTGCACCACCGGCACCGGCGCCTCGGGCGAGATGCGGGCCGTGGCCCCGTGCCAGTAACGGTCGAGCATCACATCACCGCACACGAGCACGCGGCAGGCGGAAAAGTCCGGCAGGGGAAAATGCATGCGCAGTCGGACGCCCGCACAGCCGGGCGCCAAAGGAAATAAAGCGCAATTATCGCATCAAGTGGCACAGCGGGCGCGCGCCGACTTGCGGCCGCCCCGCCATCACGCCAGCCGGTTGCGCGGCGCCCCGGCGGAAAAGGCCTCGATGTTGTCGATCAGCTGGTCGGCCAGCACCTGCATGGCCTCGCGGCTCGACCAGGCGACGTGAGGCGTGAGGATGAAGTTGCCGGCGGCGAGCAGATCCGGGGCCAGCAGCGGGTTGTCAGTCGGCGGCTCTTCGGTGAGCACGTCGAAGCCGGCGCCACCGATGCGCCGTTCGCGCAGGGCTCCAGCAAGGGCCTGCTCATCCACCAGACCGCCGCGGGCGGTGTTGATCAGGAGCGCGTGGGGGCGCATGGCAGCCAGTTCGGCAGCGCCGATCAGGTGGCGGGTGGCGTCGTTGAGCGGGCAGTGCAGGCTGATCACGTCGGCCTCGCGGATCAGTTGCTCAAAAGGCACGTAGCCGTCACGCACATTCGCCGCGCCCTTGTGTTCGCCGAGCATCACGCGCATGCCGAAGGCCGCCGCCAGCCGGGCGACACCCTGCCCCAGCACGCCACCGCCGAGGAGACCGAGGGTCTGCCCAGCCAGGTCGCGGATCGGGTAGTCGAAATAGCAGAATTGCTCGCTCTTCTGCCAGCGCCCGGCGGCCACCGACTGGTGATAAGGGCCAATCTGCCGGGACAGGGCCAGGAGCAGCGCAAAGACATGCTCGGGCACCGTCTCGCGGGCGTAGCCGCGCACGTTGGACACCACGATACCGCGGGCCCGGCAGGCGTCGAGATCGACATTGTTGTAGCCGGTGGCGGCAATGGCGACCATCTGCAGATCGGGCAGGCCGGCGATGATCTCCGCCGTGAGCAGGCGCTTGTTGACGATGGCGATGCTGGCACCGGCCAGACGAGTGGCGATGTCGGCCTGGGCCGTGGCCTCGTACTCCGTCCATTGATGGGCAAAGGCGGGCCGGCGGATGTCGGCGATCAGGGCGCCGGATTCGAGGTGAACGATGCGGTGCATGGCAGGGCTTTCAGAACTCGACACCGGCCTGCGCAGCGATACCGGCCTTGAAGGCGTGCTTGACGACACCCATGTCGGTCACCGTGTCGGCAGCCTCGATCAGCGCTTCGGGGGCACCGCGGCCGGTGACGATGACGTGCTGCATCTCGGGCCGGCTTTCGATGTCGGCGATGACCTGGTTCACGTCGAGATAGCCGTACTTGAGGGCAATGTTCAGCTCGTCGAGCACCACCAGGCCGATTTCCGGGTCGTCAAGGAAGGCCCGCGCCTGGGCCCAGCCGGCCTGCGCGCTGGCTGTGTCGGCGGTGCGGTCCTGGGTATCCCAGGTGAAGCCGTCGCCCATCACGTGCCAGCTGACTTCGGGCTGGCGGCGGAAGAAGGCTTCCTCGCCCGTATCGGAGCGGCCCTTCACGAATTGCACCACACCGACCTTGAGGCCGTGGCCGATGGCCCGGGCCAGCACGCCAAAAGCGGCGCTGGACTTGCCCTTGCCGTTGCCGGTGTTGATCAGCAAGAGGCCGCGCTTGTCGGTGGCCGCGGCGATGCTGGCATCCACCACCGCCTTCTTGCGTTCCATGCGGGCCTTGTGGCGGGCGTTGCGTTCGGCTTCGGCCTCAGTGGCGGGCGGGTTCTGGTGTTCGCTCATGGTTTCTCTCGGGGAAGGAACAAGGCCGGTTCAGACCGGCACGAATAAGGTCGAGTTGCCATCCACCACCGCCCGCAACGGGTGACCGAAGGCGGCAGACAGGCGTTCGGCGGTGAGCACCTCGGCCGCCGGGCCGATCACGTGGCCGCCTTCGCCGTCGAGTAGCAGCACGTGGCTGGCGTAGCGGGCGGCAAGGTTGATGTCGTGGAGCACCATGACCACCCCGGCGCCACTGGCAGCCAGGTCGCGAAAGTGGTCGAGGACGGTGATCTCGTGGTGCAGGTCGAGGTGCGCGAGGGGCTCGTCGAGCAGGTACAGGCGCGGCTGCTGGACCAGCAGCGCGGCAATGGCCAGGCGCTGACGCTCGCCGCCGGAGAGGGTCGGCACCTGGCGTTCGGCAAAGCTCTCGAGGCCCATGGTCGCCAGGGCGGCCAGGGCGATGGCTTCGTCCTCGGGCCCTTCCCAGTCCCAGCGACCCAGGTAGGGATGACGGCCGACGAGGGCGGTTTCGAGCACCGTGGCGCTGAAAAAGTCGGGCTGGCTCTGGGCCAGCAAACCGCGCAGGCAGGCTTCATGGCCGCGCGGCCAGGCGGCGTAGGGCTGGCCCGACAGCAGCACGGCGCCGCGGGCGGCATCGCGCAGGCCGGCCAGGGTATGCAGCAGGGTGGTCTTGCCGGCGCCGTTGCGGCCGAGAATGACCAGGGTTTCGCCGGCCTGGACGGTGAAATCCAGCGCGCGGCACACGTCGCGACGACCCACTTCAACGCTGAGCCGGTCGGTGGCGAGCACGGGCGGGCGGGCGTCCATCTTCATCGCGGATGCCTCGCCAGCAGAAAGAGGAAGACCGGCACGCCGATCAAGGCGGTGAGCACGCCCACCGGCAACTGGATCGGCGCCACGACGGTACGCGCGGCGGTGTCGGCGGCACACAGCAGCACGCCGCCGGCCAGCGTGGCGGCGGGCAGCAGCAGGCGCTGGTCGTTGCCGATGAGCAGACGTACCAGGTGCGGCACGATCAGCCCGACAAAACCCACCGAACCCACCGTCGTCACGGCGATGGCGGTGAGCAGCGAGCCCAGCCCGTACACCAGCCCGCGCAAGCGCCCGACCCGCACCCCCAGGGAACGGGCGGTGACTTCGCCGCGGGCCAGCAGATTCAGCTCCCGCGCAAAAGGCATCGCCAGCAGCAGGCCGACGACCAACAGGGCCAGCGCCGGCCACGGCCGGGTGGCACCGCTGGCGTCGCCCATCAGCCAGAACAGCATGCCCTTGACCCGCCCTTCCGGGGCCAGGCTGAGCATCAGGGCCACCGCCGCGCCGCAACCGGCAGCAACGATGACGCCGGTGAGGAGCAGGCGCGTCTGGGTCCATGAGCCGTCGCCGTGAGCGAGGCCGAAAACCAGCAGGGTGGCGCCGAGGGCACCGATGAAGGCGCCGGTGTCGATCCAGCCGGAAGCAGCACCGGCCAGGATCGCCCCCAGCGCACCCACCGCCGCCCCGCCCGAAATCCCCAGCACGTAGGGGTCGGCCAGCGGGTTGCGCAGCAGCACCTGCATCAGCGCACCAGCCAGCGCCAGCAGGCCGCCGCAGGCAAAGGCAGCAACCGCCCGGGGCAGGCGCAGGCTGCGGATGATGTCCACCTCCATGCTGCCTTCACCACCGCTGAGGGCGGTGACCAGATCATCGAAACTCACCGGCAGCGAGCCGGCCGAGAGGGACCAGGCGAAGGCCGCCAGCGC
>ERZ724523.1066-NODE-1066-length-16059-cov-7.364471_pt1 | contig 16059 bp, 11 predicted proteins | sample MGYA00376056_ERZ724523 | MGnify/ENA primary metagenome ERZ724523 (study PRJEB28724, sample SAMN07190888) | wastewater metagenome | isolation source: influent of sewage treatment plant in Hong Hong | place: USA: Christiansburg, Virginia | collected 2016-03-01 ... | reverse complement strand
TTCTTTGATATCGTGTGTAGCGAGCTTACATTTGGTGAATCGGATCTCTCATAATGTTTTTTTCTATGTGATACCTTATCCCCATTCTTGTTACGTTGGTTTTTTGTGTATTCATTCTCGTTATTCTTGCGATTTTTCTCTCACGAATCATTCCAGAGATTCGATCTAATCTCCTTTTTCGCAAGATGTTGATTACTTGGACAAGTCTCATTGCTGGGTTACTTATTTTTCTCGTTATTCTTGCCTTTCGTTTTGATGGTGATTGGAGATCTCCTTCATCTATAACAGTTTCTGATTATTCTTCAGAGCTCATCTATTAATCTTATTTTTATGCAAATTGGTATTGTTGGTCTTCCAAATGTCGGTAAATCTACCTTGTTTAACGCTCTTACAAAATCATATGCTGCAGAGGCAGCAAATTTCCCATTTTGTACCATTGAGCCAAATGTATGAAATGTGAATGTGAATGATGATCGACTCGAACAAATTCGAAAGATTGTAAACGGTGCAAAAATTATCCCAGCAAATGTTGAATTTGTTGATATTGCTGGCCTGGTTGAAGGTGCAAGTAGGGGAGAAGGTCTTGGAAATAAATTCCTCTCACATATTCGTAGTGTTGATGCTGTGTTGCAAGTTGTTCGTGCTTTTGATGATCACAACGTTCATCATGTAAATGGTTCAGTTGACCCGAAGCGCGATATCGAAATCATCAATACAGAACTTATTCTTGCAGATCTTGAAACTCTTGAGAGACGAATAGGGGACAATATGAAGAAGGTTCGCGCAGGTGACAAAGAAGCAAAATCCCGAGAAGCAGTCTATGCTCGACTCAAAACCTATCTTGAATGAGGAAATATAGCGTCAAGCATGGAAATGGATAAAGATGAACGAGAAGCACTCCTCGATCTTCATCTCCTCACAAACAAGCCTTTTGTCTACGCTGTGAATGTCGAAGAAGCTTCTGATCTACTTCAGGGTGATAGTTCGACAGATCAAGCTCATCAGACAAGACTTCGTGAGATTACGTGAATTCATGATGCTATGATTCCAGTGCTTCCTGTGAGTGCAAAACTTGAGATGGATATGCTCGAATTTAGTGACGAAGAGCGATCTGAGTTCTTGAAGGATCTTGGTATTGAGCACAATCCTATGGATGTCATCATCAAGACATGTTATAATCTTCTTGGTCTTCAATATTATTTCACTGCTGGTGAAATAGAAGTCCGTGCATGGACTATCGAAAAATGATGGAGTGCTCCACAGGCAGCGGGAGTTATCCATACAGATTTTCAGAAAAAATTTATTAAAGCAGAAACGGTGAATTGGAAAGATCTTGTAGAATTTGGTGGATGGTCGGGGGCTCGAGAAAAAGGAAAAGTTCGAATGGAGGGAAAAGAATATATCGTTGCCGATGGTGATGTAATGTTATTTAAATTTGGTGGGTAATCTAAAAATAGGCATAATGCCTATTTTGTTTGGGAGTTATTTAAAGTTTCCTTGAAATCAATGTATTACTACACCGACTAACCATGCGACAGACATAATTCAAGCTCACATCATTGCAAATAATGGTCACCATTCTATACCAAGTCCTGCTATATTAAATGTAATTACAGCCCCAAGTATCAATCCGATGATAGTTAGTCCCGTAAGGATAATTACACTGATTTTTGTTAGCGTTTTTTGTTTTGCTAGCATACCTTTTAATATCCATGACTGGATAAAATAGATTCCTAGTAATGATACTGTAAAAATCCCAATGATAATATCCATGGTTATTCATTCATAATATTTCCTTGATAATACTTTAAAAAGTAAATTTTCAAATATTTTTTAAAGTATATACTTTTGTTTCAGAATCTACTACTTTGTCATCTCGAATATACTGAGAGATTCCTTATCCATACAATTCTCAGTGAAATAAAGACTGGAGTAATAGATGTAAAAACTGTAAATCCATCCCACTTTCAGCACCCTCAAGAGGACAAGAATAGACCTCCTTTCGAGATGATAGAAATAAAACTCTCAAACATTGAATGCTTGAGAGTTTTATTTAGTAATGAGCATACATCAAGGTTTCCTCTCGTATAACATGAGAGAGGTCAATTATGCCAGTTTTTCTATTTATAATATCGAGAGAATCGATATTTGTAGGATCAAATTTCTCATGAAATACTCGCTCAAATGGGGGAATATCGATTTCATACTCAATCCCATCAATTTCAGCAATTGTCTCGAATCGTGTAAAATGTACTTCAATGCCGTGTTTGATATGGGTGAGTTGTAGAGCGAGATTGAGTGAATCCTTGATGATAAGATCATCCCATAGATCATCGGGAACATCATCACAGAATGTAATCAATTTAGTACTCCCTTCATAGCTTGCCAGAAGTTCTCCAACAGGTATCTTGAACATAGTTGTGTGATTATCTTTGATAAATGCATCGAACTGAGTATAGTGATCGGTCAAAAATTTCAATTCTCTTTTCTTTTAAGAAGCCTTTCTCATTATGCAATATTTCCACCATTTTATCGTCCGTTATCGTTTTCCAGTTATTCTCTCAACTGCTTTTCTTGATTTACTTGGGGTTGGAGTGCTTATACCAGTTCTTCCTGATATTCTCAAACTTCTTCATCTTTCAGGTGAATGGGCTTGATATTCACAGGCACTCTATGCACTTTCGACCTTTCTTGTAGCTTTCTGGATCGGTGGATTGTCTGACCGAATCGGTCGAAGACCCCTCATCTTTGCAACGAGTTTTGCAAATGGTCTTGGTGCTCTCTTTCTCCTTCTGAGTATAACGGGTACTTTTTCTCTTGAGATTGGCGTATTTTTGTTTCTTCTGTCTCGAGTTGTTTCATGAGTGAGCGGTGCTTGATTTGGTATTGTCCAAGCTATGGTGAGTGATGTTGCTCCGAAGACGGAACGTGCAAAATATTTTGGTCTTATGGGTGCTACATTTGGTCTCGCATTTCTTATATGACCACTTGTTGGTTGATTTTTATCGCTCATTTTTGGTCTTGCCTGTATTCCGATTGTTATTATTGGATTAGTTCTCCTCAATCTCCTTGCAATCTACTTTGTACTTCCAGAAACACTCCATTACCAACTGCCAGAGCATACGAATGCGCAGAGTAGCAATATGTCTCCCATTCTACAGGATTATGGATTGATGCTACTGTTATTTCTCTCTGCTGGAGTTACCTTTGCTTTTAGTATTCTCACGACGCTTTCAGCACAGTACTATAGTGATCTTTTTGCAATGAATTCTCATCAGATTGCCTGGGTGTTCTCATGAATTGGTCTTACATCCATTGTCTACCAAGGTGCTATTGCAAGACATCTTCGATCTCGATTCACGAACAAATCAATTCTCACATTTGCTTTGTTGCTACTTTCATGATCATTTGTCTGATTTGCGATGATGAATCAAGTATGGATGGTATATGTCTGGATGGTTCTTGTGCCAGTTGCATTTTGATCGTTTTCCCCAATTATCAACTCTCTTTTGACGATTGGGCGCGAATATGAGTCCGGGCGAATTATGGGTATCAATACAAGTGCTACGGGCCTTGCAAATGTTCTTGGTCCTGTTCTGGGTGCTCTGATATACGCGTATCATATTCGTCTTCCTTTTTTCTTTGGAGCAATCGTTTTTCTTATACTACTCTGAATATTACTTTTTGGAAGTCGGTGGATATTCGCATCAAAGAGTTCAAGATAAAATCCCTCAATTGAGGGATTTTATCTTTTAGTTACTCACTTACTAATTTGTTGTTGCTCAAAAATTATCCCCAAGAACTCTTCTCGTGCGACTGCTTGTGCCATTGGTAATGCTTCAAATTCACATAAGATGATTGTATTCCTGTTTTGCTTTTGCTCGAAAATTCTCATCTTTGCTATCATTATATCTGTTAAGCTCACCGGATTCGTCCCAATTTTTTATACTAAATCAGATACTATCCTGGAGCATAAGATACCATGCTGGGCGATTTTCCCCTGATTTGAGCTGTCGAATAATATCCGTTCCAAATTTTTCTGTAACTTTCTTGAGAATTTGAAAAAATATTTCATAGAATTTATCTTTTCGAAGCTCTTCATTTTCGATTTTCTTGACTCGACGAAATGCATCTCGGAAGGACATGAAAATATATTCATGCATTTGTGAAGCATCATCTTGTTTGAATTTACCAGTATGTACATCAATGGCTTGGAAGCTATTCGCTGCTTCCATAGGATTGAGAACAGTATAACTACCGCTATCCATATCATAATGTCCGTTCTTGTGTGCTGGTAGCTTCGCCTCGAATGATCGATTGTCGGTTCTTCCTTGTGTATTTTCAATGTGAGTTTTGACTTCCGGCACCTTGTCTTGTATTTGAAGGAGTCATAGATTCTCATCGGTGACATTCATAAGTTGGGTGAATTTTGCACCATGCCTTGACCAAAATATTTTTGCTTTTTCCACATTTCTTCCGAGTTCTGCTTTTCCTTCTGCTCATTTTGGAATAATCTCCCCATTAAATATCGCTGCAAGATCTTTTCGCTCTACTTCGGTGAGCACTGGTTGTCCATTCACTTTATATTCATTATCAGCAAGCTTTTTGAGCATTGCTATAAAGTTATCATGTTTTTCTTGGCTTTCGAGCGCTGTAAAAATACTTGATGCAAATCCTTGTTCATAAACTCCATTAATGTGAAGTTCTCGAATGAGTTGAGTACTCATATGCCCACGAAGTCCAGTAGTCACTATTGCAAAAGGTAATCACATCAAAGTGCTCATTGGAGCACCACGAGGAATAAGACGTTCATAAAATCCTATTGCTTGGGCAATCTCCCCATCGCCTGCAAGCATGTACATACGTTTTTCGATTTGATCTGTTGTGGAATAACTATTTGCTTCTCATTCGTTAGCTTGTTTTTTCTGATCTTGTTCTCATTGTTTCCACGCTGTTGGAATTTTTGCATGAAATGATCATGGAACGGGTGGTGGATCCATTTTTTGAAGATATTCTTTTGAATATATGGATATGAGATACATTTCAGGTATTGGTTTCATACCTCATTCATATGCATAATTACCTCATTTTTGAGAGAGCTTCATTACATTCTCAATGGATTTTTTTGGATCATGACCATTAATCATGCAGAGTTTGTAGAGAAACATTGGAAATGGGGTTGGGTATCCCGACATATGATACTTTGCCTGTTTCTTCTGAATATTACCTATTCCATAGAGTGTTCCTACTTTCTTGTGGATGGCAAAAATAATCCCAAACATCTGTTCCGTAGTTGTATATGAGTCATCAAGGAGTGCACATGCCATTTCTCCGCAATCGCCTGTACTGAGTCCGCCCCATTTACTTGCAAAATCATCAATATTTTTTTTCTTTTTAGACTCCATTTCTGCCTTCATATCGAGATATATTTCCTCTGGCATGAATTTTCCGATGATTCCACCTTTCTTTTTCATCCACGTGATGAATTGGTATTCCATCTCTTTTGCTACATGTTCATCGCCATGCTCGATAAAGTGTTTGAGCTCACCAAAAGCCATCCCGATACCCTTGAAGAGGTGTCATAAATTTTTTGAATGTGCGAGCCACTGAAGTGGTCCACCATGGTAGTGTGGTGGGTGATCATGGTGTTTATCATGTTTCTTATGTTCCTCGTGTTTCGCTGCTTTTTTGGTCGTCTCTTCGTCCGTCTCTTTTGCGAACCATCCACCGTTATGCTGATGGTTGAGTTGATCGGCAAAAAATTTGAGAGATACATCTTTGTATTTTCGTATCGATTTTACTTTACTCGTATCTCAAGTAAGTCTCTCCACATTACCATCTTGTTCAATTTCCCCCTCTTCGAAATAAGTATATGTAATTTTATCACCATTAATCGAATCGATAATGATATGATCCGGTCTATCACCAGTAATTCCGCTTGTACGAAATGATCCTACCTGAAAATCTTGATTTTCTGTACTATTCTTGAATCGAAATGCTTTATTGGTACTATCATAGGAAATATTTTTGAAATCTGAAGGTTTTTTGGTCGTTTTACAAAGATCCACAAGAGCCTGCCCATTGTCTGCTTGGCCAACTCTTTGGCAACTGGTATGATAAAAAATGGTAAGAAATTCAGCAAAGCTTAATTCTTTGATGTTTTGTGTTCAGACTGAGTCGAGAACGGTATTAACCTTTATTTTCTTGGTTTGTGGATCGATTCCGGTTATTTCGATGAACATGTCACCAGAATTGCTCCCATCCTCTGCTTGTCAACGGGTTTTGATTATTAGACCTGGTTTGACTCCGAAATTCATACTGTCAATTTCCTTGAGTCTTTTTTCGAGCTCTGTTTGATCCATGTCTTCATCGAGAGTGTTCTCTTGGACAATCTTTCCATCAATGAGTCATTTCCATTCTGCACTTGTGAATATTCTTCCCTTCATTCCTTTTTTTCCGAGATCAAGACGAAGAAGGTTAGCATTGATTTCTTTGGTAAGTGTGACTGCATTTTTGACTCACAGAAGAAGCGCATCAACTGGTGCTGATTGCTCATTTCCATTCTTTGTATATTCACCCATCGTATCTGTATGATTGATGAAGGTGATTTGTCTGTTGATGGGATTATAAGTACGAACTTCTACATATCGATCATATCCACCAGATCGATAGACGAGAAAAAGAGGTGAAGTGTTTGGTGTTGCTGATGGGAGGAGTGTCTTCCATTGATCTGATTGGTCGATCCCATATCACTTAAACTTGTTTGCTATTGCCTCGAGACTATATCCCTGTGCGGTTTCTGCATTGTCTTCGAGTTTTGTTAGTTCTTCCTCAAGTGTTGTGTTATCTTTGTTTGGCTCTTCTGGTTTTGCATCGAGAATATTTTCAGAGAAATTGGTCAGCGTTTCTCATCGTTTTTTTGGATCATCATTTGTACCGATATTTTCATTGATAATATTGTCAAATATACGATTTACCTCTGCGTTATTGATACCACCATGCTTCTCAAAAAGATCTTCAGTTGAGAGAAATATAGCGCCTCTATTTGAGTCGATTCTCTCAATAATTCGGTTGTATATAGCTTTGTATTCATTACTTGCAATGGCAGGAAGTCATACAATGCCAGAGTTTGCAATAATATCTTCGATAATTTCATTATTTTTCGTAATTCGCAGCTTATTATCTGCGATCGTATCATTTTTAATGATCGAAACATACTCTTTCAATGAAAGAGTTGGTCGAATAATAACAAAGATTCGCTGCTTTTGTTCGATACTGAGATTATCAATATTTCCAAGAATACGAGTTAAGGTATCTATCGGTACTGATCTTTTTGCTTCGATGATATCCGTAACTCTTTTCACATCTGGATCGGACATATTTAATCCGCTTTGCGCGATAATCGCCGCTACTTGATCTATTTTTTTATCTACAAAATTTATATCATCTGTATTTGCTGTAAATTCTTTATGCCAAGCATTTACAAGATTAGTGAGACGAGACGATGAGTAGTTCGCAATATTGATTTCTTGGCCAGATAAACTTCCAATCTTGGTTTTTATATCGGTTAGCGCCATGTTTGGTACTCAGGCTGTATACCAGGTAAGAATTTTTCGCTCAAGAGTTTTCTCTTGCTTCATCAGAATACTTGCCTCTTGGGCAAATCAAGAGAGTACATCATTTTTGTATTTCCCATTAAATAATTCGTCTATAACTATTGTCTTATCAGCGTCCGCAAGACGTCCTATTTGTCTGTATGATTTTGCAATGTAATCAAAATATCCGTCACTAAGTGTGTTTTTTTGTCCATTGGTCAGCCCATTGTAAATATTTGCTTTCAATCCGCGGACAAAATTTGTCCCATTTTTTGTATTGAGGAGACTTGTAAAATAATCTTTGAAGATGGTATGTTTGAGATTTTTTTTCTCATCCAAAAGCTCACTTGCTTCATTTTGCTTTTCCCCATTGTTTGGAGTATTTGTATTGTTTGCCATATATATTTATAGATATTTTTTGTTATCATACTCTAAGCTTTGTATCTATGCAAATTTCTTCATTGACAAATAATTCTCTATAGATTTTGAATAATACAAAACTCTTCATTTCTGAAGAGTTTTGATTTTTCTCGCCGTTTTGACTAGATTTTTGTATCTCATGGAGCGTAATCAGTATTATTCGAAATCACGGATGATACTGTTGAGAAGTGCGGATGGGGACGAAGCCGCCACCCTCTCGCGACCTTCTCTCCTGAGCAATGGTTTGATGAGAAAAAATAATAGCCAGATGCACGGACGAGCGAAACACTGGTATTATCGACCTTTGAGATCAAAAAGCAAGTTCTTTCGCTTGACTCTTTCTTTTCCTATTTTTAGCTATTTTCTCAATGTTCCTCTTGCTGAGCAGAGGAAAACATTACTTCGAAAAATATCTTTTCTTTTGTTATTCAAAAAAAGAAAAATTCTCAAAAAACCGCTTGCAATAAAGAGAAAACTCTATATGCTCGAACATATTTTGTCTTTCTTTTTCGTATGTCTGTTTCTTCTTCAAATAATAAAAAAGTACTCTTAACTCAAGAGGGTCTTGAAGAAATCAAATCTGAACTTCAACATCTCAAAGAAGTTGAACGTCTCAATGTTGCTGAAAAACTCAAGGAAGCTATATCATTTGGTGATCTTTCTGAGAACTCTGAGTATGAAGATGCTCGTAACGAGCAAGCTCGTATTGAGCTCCGTATCGCAGAACTCGATGAGATCCTCAAGAACTATGAACTCATTGATACAACAGCACGTAAATCTGGTGCAAAAGCGATCATAGGATCTTTTGTTTCACTCTCTTTTGCAGATGGTCGTGAGGAAACATATAAAATAGTTGGTCCGACGGAAGTAGATATTTTTGAAAATAGAATTTCAAATGAATCTCCTATTGGATCAGCACTTTTGAATCATTTTAAGGGTGATAGTATCGAATGGAAGGGTATGGAAGAGACCTACAGTGCAACTATTTTGGAGATAAAATAATTTCTATGACCATATCGCAATATTTTCTTGGACACCTCCTTCTTGTTCCTACTATCGCTTGGCTTGCCTCGATCATAGGAAAGGGGATATGGCTCTTGGCGATAGGTCGTTTTAGTGTTCCTCTGATGCTTTCATCCGGTGGTATGCCATCTTCGCATTCAGCACTCGCCACGTCTATGGCAACAGCACTGGGTATCAAACATCATGTAGATTCTGATTATTTTATGATTGGGCTTATAATTTCGCTCATTATCATCTACGATGCAATGAATGTTCGATTTGAAGCCGGACTCCATGCAAAGGTACTCAACGAACTCACTGGACGCGAACATGACTTCAATGAATCAATAGGACATCTTCCTTCTGAGGCTTTTGCTGGAAGTCTTCTCGGGATGTCGGTCGCTGTCATTTGTCTCATCTAATTTCACTCAATAGCTCTCTCCATGCAACAAAATTCTCCTAAGTTTTTTCAGTTCTTTCTTGTTTTTGGTATTACATTCTTGATGGTGAGTTGGCTCATGCCAAAGCCTGATCATCAGAACTCTTTTCAATGAAAATACGCCGTATCGGTCGCCGATTCGAATGTTACTATTCCTAATTCACCGGTACTTACAATCGAAAATAATACGAGTGATCCAAAGAAATTTGAAGTATGTCGTGATCTTGCTCTTCGTAGAAATGGTGATCTTGTGGCAGATCTTCCAAAGGACTTTTGTAAGAGCGAGACAATTATCCCAGCTCAGTCCAAGATAAATGTTGATACTTATGCTCTCAATAAGCTTTTCTATGTTCCTGCCAGTTTTGATATTCGGCTTTTCTCATCAGGAAGTGAGGTGAGCAATATTACCGTCATAGCCGAGGAACAATGATTTTTCCGATCGCTTGTTACTACAGCTTTTTATGCGCCGATCCTCAATCTTTTTGTCGGTATTATTACATTTCTCCCAACACATTCGCTTGGGTTAGCAATTATTCTTTTGACGGTGTTAGTGAGACTTATCCTTCTTGTGCCACAGCACAAATCTATGGTGGCAGCTCGTCGAATGCAAGAACTCCAGCCAAAGATCCAAGCACTCAAGGAAGAATATAAAGATAACCAACAACAGCTCGGCCTCAAGATGATGGAGCTCTGGAAGAAAGAAAATGTGAGTCCTTTTGGAGCATGTCTCCCAATTCTCATTCAGCTTCCATTTCTCTCAGCGATTTATTTTCTCCTCATCAGCGTTCATGATACGGCGAATGGGTACTATCTCTATTCATTTTTTTCAAATTTTTCATTTCCATCCATTGATGAAATATTTTTATGAATAAATCTTGGATGAAAATGAGGGACACTCTGAATAGTGGCTGCTATCATTCTTGGGCTCGCTCAGTTCATCCAGATTCGTCTTTCTCTCAAGACAAACCATGATCCGTCAAAGCCAAAAAAATCACTCATGCAAGCTCTCGAAGAGAGTGCTGCTAGTGGTTCGGCTATGCCAAATCAAGAAGTTATGAGTCGATTCTTCCTCTACTTTATGCCGGTTATTATCTCAGTATCCGCTATCTTCTTTCCGCTTGGTCTTACGCTCTATTGGTTCATCGGCAATATATTTATGATCGCTCAACAGATCGTTGCAAACAAGGTTGCAACTCATAAGAAGAAATCAAAAAAAATCTCTGATTAATCAGAGATTTTTTTTGACAAGATAGGATATTGCTTATAATGATGTTCCATTTTACTAGAAAAAGGAGCACAAATATGTGCACTGGTGATCAAAACGATGAGGGTGATATTATTGTTGATGGTGGACAAAAAAAGTTGGCTGAGCCTTCTATTGAGGTGAATTTGCCTGAAGTTCCAGATCTACATGCGCTTCACTGCTTGAATATGCAAACCAAGTATCGTCGTCTAAAGCCACGCCGACCTTCCGTACAGGCTGACAAATCTTCCGCCTAGTTATTTTTCATAAAAGCCATCCCTTAAGGGATGGCTTTTTACGTCACTATCATTTTTATTGCAAGTATGATGAGAAGTATGCCAAACATCCTATCGATCCATATATGAAATCTTGCGAGGTATGTCCTGAATCGCTTGTAGCTCACCATGTAGGCAAGTATAGCATACCAGATTACAATCGTAAGGATCATCACGAGCCCGTATCACAGCATGACCAACCATGAGATTGTATCATTAATAACTTGTGTGAATACGCCGAGAAAAAAGACAACAACCATAGGGTTGAGAAGATCACAGAGAAATCCTTCAAGAAATGACTTTTTACTATCTCTTTCCTCTTTCTTTTTAACCTCTCCTTCTTGATTCATTGTGTATGGCTTGATGAGCTTGTAGGCAAGATAGATGAGATAGTATGCGCCGAGTGTTTTGAGAATATGCCATGCAATGGGGGATGATGATAGAAGGGTTGCTATACCCAAGATACAATAACTCATATGAATCATGAGACCCATGCTACACCCGAGAGCAGTTATGAGTCCATGTTTGCGTCCGTGGATGAGAGCATTGCGTGAGATGATGAGTGAGTCAGGTCATGGACTGATGGCTGCAAGGGCGGTGATGCTGATGACAAACAGAAGAGTAGACATATTTTTATGAATGCTACCATATCTCTGATAAAATTGCAATATTCTTGATGTATGTGCCTTGCAGAGATTTGACAGAAGCTAGAAAAAAACTATATTTCCTAGAGTTATTCACTCACCACCCTTTGGTATGGTCACACGACTGTGAACACGCACAATATCTTTCTTCTCTGCATAGGGTGTTTTTTGGTGAATCAAAAACTTCCTGTGTTATCGGGGAGTTTTTTATTATAAAATTAAAAGTATGCTCTTATATATTTTATTTTTGTTTCTTTCCACAGGTGTTCTGTTATTTTTTGTGCTATTATTTCTTGAGCATCTTTCATTTTTACGGAAGTATCAAAATACAGTTCATATTGTTCGAAAAGTGTGTTTTTACACGGTGCTTATTTTCACAGTAGTTTTTTGTTTTTTATCTTATGGAATCTTTGGGAATTAGGGATTCCAATGGATGGGTAATATCTTTCATTAAAAAATTTATGCGATCTCCTCATCTTTACGGCGCTGTGTATGCTATCATTCGTGATGCATCCGGAAAAATACTCTTCATGCAGCGTAAAAATTCTGGATTCAAAGACGGAAAATATCAGCTTCCTGCTGGACATCTTGAGTCTGGTGAGCTCGTAAAATCTGCTCTTGCCCGAGAGCTTCTGGAAGAGCTTTGTATCACGGTCCAAGAGTCTGATATGGAAGTGGTTCATGTAGGTCATCGTATTGCTCCAGATCGAGAATATTTTGATATCTATATGAATATTCAAAAATATTCTGGAACAATAACGATCGGTGAACCAAATAAGTGCAGTGATCTGAAATTTCTAGATATTTCAATCGATCATGGTGATATATTTGTTTGATATGATCGTCAGGTTTGTGAAGATATTCAGAAAGGATTATTTTTCTCGGAGATTCATTAAATACATTTGTTTTTCAATTCTATTTGAAGATGAGCAAAATTATTTAATTTGTCATCCTGAACTTGATTCAGGATCTACCACTTCTGTATTATGAAAGGATGATTTATATACATAACTGCAAATAGGAAATGATGAAGTCTTTATGTCTGAGTTACATCTGATCTTGTGAAACGAATATATGAGCATAAAAATATGATTGATTCAAATTGTTTTACTGCAAAGTATAATTGCAAGAGGCTTGTCTATTATGAAGCCTTTGATGAAATTACACAAGCAATCGAACGTGAAAAACAACTCAAAAACTGGCATCGAAAATGGAAGATAGATCTTATAGAATCCATAAATCCAAATTGGGATGACCTCTATTGGGTGGTAGCTCAATAGAAGTCGAAGATCCTGAATCAAGTTCAGGATGACAAGATTAATAGCATTACAATAGGACATTCATTTATAAAATTTGTCATCCTGATGAAAATCAGGATCCACTATTCACAATCCTATGACAACTCAACTTCAAAAAACATCGCTCATTCGCTACGAAGACAGGCTCGAGCTTCAGCTTGATCCAAGACAAGATACGGTCTGGGCGAGTCAGGCTCAGATTGTAGAGCTTTTTGATATCGATCAATCGGTCGTTGCTCGCCATATTCGCAATATTTTTCGAGATGGAGAGATCGATGAAAAAAGCAATATGCAAAAAATGCATATTGCAAATTCTGATAAGCCGGTGAAATTTTACTCTCTTGATGTCATCCTTGCTGTTTGATATCGGACAAATTCCTGAAAGGCAACCAGATTCCGTCAATGGGCGACAACGAGACTTAAAGAATATCTCATACAAGGCTATAGTATCAATCAAAAGCGACTTGGAGAACTTCAGAAGACCATCGAACTTATTAGTCACCGCAAGGATATCGAAGATATTTCACTGCAAGAGGCTCGATGACTCCTTGATATTATCTCCAGCTACAGTGAGAGTTTTGCACTACTTGGTCAATTTGACTCGTGAGATCTGTGGAATAGTCGAAGATCCTGAATCAAGTTCAGGATGACATAATTGATTAGAGCTTCAAAAGAATATTCATTTGTAAAATTCGTCATCCTGATAAAAATCAGGATCTGCCTCTTAAAATTAAATATTGTTATGAAAAAAATATTACCAATAATTCTCTTTTCAGTACTTCTTTTTTCCTCTTGTTCTATTGATCGGAATGATGACTGAGACTATTATGACAATCTTCTAAAACAGTGCTGATGAATTGGGACGATTGGTCACGATGATTGTGAATCTAGCGTAAAGGGAATGCGAGAGTCTTGATATCGAGAACCGGAAAAAACAAATAGTTGATATCTGTGTCCTCAGGGAACAAGACTCAATGGTTATAGGGCTATATGAGCGATATGGTGGTGTGAACCAATAAAATAACTTCCTTATTTCTCTCTTATGTCTACTTTTTCAAAAAATATTTTGCTTTTCTTGCTTCTCTTAGGTATACCAAGTGCTGTATTTGCACATTCCGTTCCCGCGGTGGTATTCATTCCATTAATCGTTTTATTATATATCGTTCCGTTCTTTCTCATTTTTTGAATATTCTTTTTGCTTTTTAAGCTATTTATAACAAAAAAGTATGGAGTTGTAAAAAATTCAAAAAATTGGTGGCAATGTTTTATTCTATCAATAGGTTTATATTTGGTAATGCTTCAATTTTCACAATTGGTTGCGAATGCTCTCCATCTCTACTATTTGTTCTTTCCCCTTTGATTCATTTTGCTATTTCTTTCCTTTTATATCTCTCATAAAATCATAAAATAACTTTTCTTTCCTATGTCCACTTTCCCAATTTCTACAAAGCGTCATTCGCTTTCACATATTATGGCTCAGGCTGTAAAATCTCTCTACGGAGACTCAGTTCAGATGGCTATCGGTCCAGATATCGATACTGGTTTTTACTATGATTTTGACTTTGGATCTATCGAGGTCAAGGAGGAGAATCTCAAAGAGATCGAGAAGAAGATGAAACAAATCATCAAGCAAAATCAAAAATTCGAACAATACTCACTTCCACTCGCAGAAGCTCAGACTTACCTCGAATCAAGAGGGGAGAGCTATAAGCTCGAGATGGCGAGTGAGCTTGGTGCGAAGGGTGAGCAAGCTATAAGTTTTTATCGAAATATATCTCAACAAGGTCAAGAGATATTTGTCGATATGTGCCAAGGTCCTCATGTTGATCAGACAAGTCGTATCGATGAGAATGCTTTTAAGATCGAGAAGATTGCTGGTGCGTATTGGCGGGGAGATAGCGCGAAGAAGATGTTGACTCGTATCTATGCACTTGCTTTCGATACTCGTGAGGAACTCGATGCTCATGTGAAGATGCTCGAAGAAGCGAAGAAGCGAGATCATCGTATCCTCGGGAAGAAGCTCAAGCTCTTCACTATCTCTGATCTTGTTGGTTCAGGGCTTCCACTGATGCAGCCTCGTGGCATGATTATCCGTAAGGCAATTGAAGAGTATCTCTGGGATCTTCATAAGGATCGCGGGTATGATCGTGTCTGGACACCGCATCTTGCAAAGGAAGAGCTCTATATTACATCCGGTCATGCAGGGCACTATCTCGAGGATATGTTCTCAGTCTATGGTGGTACGAGCAAGGAGAAATTCCATCTCAAGCCAATGAACTGTCCACATCATATGCAGATATTTGATGATAATCAATTCTCCTATCGTGATATGCCGATTCGATATTTTGAGCCGGCGACGGTCTATCGTGATGAGAAGACTGGGCAACTCTCAGGACTCACTCGTGTGCGAGCGATCACTCAGGATGATGGACATCTCTTCTGTCGTGTCTCTCAGATCAAGGATGAGGTATCGACAATCGTGAATATTATCAAAGAATTCTATCAGACATTCGGTCTTCTTGACGGCTATTGGGTATCATTCTCCGTGCGAGATAGTCAAAATCTAGAGAAATATATTGGTGGAGATGATGTGTGGCAGGTTGCGGAGAGTTCACTGGAGGAGGCTGCAAAACAGAACGGTCTCAACTACAAGCGTATCGAGTGAGAGGCTGCATTCTATGGTCCGAAGCTTGATTTCATGTTCAAAGATGCTATTGGTCGTGAATGGCAACTCGCAACGATTCAATTGGATTTCAATGCTCCAAATCGATTTGATCTTTCATTCACGAATGAAAAGGGTGAGCAGGAGCGACCAGTCGTGATTCATCGAGCTATCTCTGGGTCACTTGAGCGATTTATGGGTATTATGATTGAGCATTTTGCAGGCACTTTTCCACTCTGGCTTGCACCATTGCAGGCTCGAGTTGTACCAGTAGGTGAAGCATTTTTCCCGTATGCTGAAGAAGTGTACTCTCTTCTCAAGCAAGCAGGTATTCGTGTAAGTCTCGATGATTCATCAGATGGACTCAATAAAAAGGTCCGAAATGCAGAGACAGAACATGTGAATTATATCCTTGTTGTCGGTGAGCAGGAGATGATCGGTAAGAGTGTAGCAGTGCGTAACTACAAGACCAAGGAGCAAT
>ERZ724523.1063-NODE-1063-length-16084-cov-8.669599_pt1 | contig 16084 bp, 13 predicted proteins | sample MGYA00376056_ERZ724523 | MGnify/ENA primary metagenome ERZ724523 (study PRJEB28724, sample SAMN07190888) | wastewater metagenome | isolation source: influent of sewage treatment plant in Hong Hong | place: USA: Christiansburg, Virginia | collected 2016-03-01 ... | reverse complement strand
CCGGTACCTGCTTTGCCGGCATACAGCAACGCGCCTTTGGCGTCGTGCACCCCAAGCAGCAGGGCGCCCAGGCCACTGCGCCCCCCTTGCGGCTCGGTGAAACCGCCGACGACAAACTCTTGCCGCTGGCTGCATTTGAGCTTGATCCATTGGCTGCTGCGGCCGCTCCGATAAGGCGCATCGGCGCGCTTGCCGATGACGCCTTCAAAGCCAATCTTGCAGGCGGATGCAACGAGGTCTGCGGCGCGGGCGGCGAAGGCTGCGCTGAACCGCAGGATCTCGCCAGCGTCTTTTTGCACGAGCGCTTCCAGCGCTGCGCGGCGCTCCAGCAGCTGTTCTTCACGCAGGTCACGCCCCGCGTACACCGGCAGGTCAAACACGGTGTAGACAAGGTCGGTGGTGGCCGCGCGATCAAAAGCGTTTTGCAGGCGCTGAAAGTCCGGCGCTCCGTTGTCGCCCGTAGCGGTGAGCTCGCCGTCGAGCCAAGTGGAGCGCAGGCCCAAGGCCTTGATGGCATCGGCGATGGACGCGAGTTTGTCGGTCCAGTCGTTGCCGCTCCGGGTGAACAAACGCACGGCGCCGCGCGCGTCGATGCGAGCAAGGATGCGGTAGCCGTCAAATTTCAGCTCGTAGATCCAGCCCACGCCATCCGATGGCGGCGCGTTGGCCAGCGTGGCCAATTGCGGCGCCAGCGTCTGGGGAAGCGCCTTGAGTGGGCTTCCGAGTGCTGCAGATTGGGTTGATTTTTTCGCGGTGCTCTTGCGCTCTGGCTGGCTGGGCGCTTGCTTGGCCGCCTTGGGCGCGGGTTGGGCCTTTGCCGCTGCGCCAGTGTGCACGCTGTCGGGCAGTGCTTCGGTCACGTCGTACACGTCCGCCGGCCGCGCCTCAGCATCCCGCTCTTTGATGAGCAGCCAGGCGGGTTTTTTCGGATCAAAACGCTTTCCGCCCATGCGCACCAGTGCCCAGCTGCCGTGCAGTTTTTCGCCTTGTAGCGTGAACTTCAGATGCCCGTCGCGCAGCCCGGCGACGGGATCGCTGTGGGGAATCCAGTGTCCGCGTTCCCACAGCACGACCCGGCCCGCGCCGTACTGGCCTGGCGGAATCTGGCCCTCAAAGCTGTTGTAGCCGATGGGGTGGTCTTCCACCTGCACGGCCATGCGTTTGTCGCGCGGATCCAGGCTGGGGCCTTTGGGCACGGCCCAGCTTTTCATCGTGCCTTCGCATTCCAGTCGCAAGTCGTAGTGCAGCCGCGTGGCCCAGTGCTTGTGGATGACAAATCGCAGCGCTCCGGCGGCGGGTTCCACCGTACCTTCGGGCTCGGGGGTTCGCGTGAAATTGCGCTTTTCCCGGTAGCGCGTCAGTGCGTCTTCGAATAGTTTTCGGCTGGCCATGGCGGGGCGTTCCCTCAGGCCGCCTTGCGTTTGGGCGCGGCGCTATCGCTGCCTTTTTTGGCACCTGATTTGGCGGTGGACTTGGATGCGGATTTGGTGGGCGCCTTGGGCTTGGTGGCTGCCACTTTCGCTGCCGGTTTCTTGGTAGCTGTCTGGCTTTTGCTTGCCGTCGTGGCTGCTGCCGTTTTAGCCCCTCTCTTGGCACCCAGGCTGCGTTGCAAAAGGGCGGTGAGGTCAATCACCTCCGCGCTCTCTGGCGCGCTCTCTTCGGGTTGCAGCACGGTTTCGGTATCGCCTGCATCGCGCTTGTGTTCCACCAGCGCCATGACTTGCTCGCGGAACTCGTCCTTGAAGTCGTCGGGGTTCCATTTGCCGCTCATCTCGTCGACCAGTTGTGTCGCCATCTTGCGTTCGGCGGCGCTGATTTTCTGGCTGCCGGTTTTGGGCAAATCCAGTGCATCCACCGGCTTGACTTCGTCGCCCCAGCGCAGCAGGTTCAGCACCAGCGCCGGGCCGCAAGGCATCAACGCGGCCAAGTGCTGCTTGGTTTGAATCACCACCGTCGCCAAGCCCACCTTGCCGCTCTCGTGCAGCGTTTCGCGCAGCAGCGCGTACACCTTCGCGCCCTTGTTGATGGGCGCGAGGTAATAGGGGCGTTCGAGGTAGGAAAACGGGATGTCGCTGGCCGCGACAAAACGCTCAATCTCAATCGTCTGCGTGGTCTTGGGGAAGGCCGCCTCAATCTCTTCTTTCGACACCACGACGTATTCGCCGTCGCCCGTTTGCACGCCTTTGACGATGTTGTCGCTGGTGATTTCCTTGCCAGTGCGCTTGTTCACGCGCTTGTAGCCCACCGGGTCCATGGTGCGCTTGTCGAGCCAGTCGAAATCGATGCCTTGCTGGCTGGTGGCAGTGTGGAGACCCACCGGAATGTGCACCAGCCCAAAGGAAATCGCCCCTTTCCACAAAACGCGTGTCGCCATGGTTTGCCTCCGTTCGGCTTAGGCCGCAGCGTTTGACGATGGCATTGGCCGTCGGCTGCGCGCGTAGGAGTCTTGCTCCGGCGCCTGTCGGATTGCGACGGTGCGCAGTGCCGACAGGCAGGTGAGGCCAAAGCCCACACGCACGCCGCACTTTTCGCCCAATGATGGCCCTATCGACGCCCCCGGCTCGCGTTTCAGGAGACCCGCATGAACCCATCCGATACCCACAACCCGCAGACTGCCCAACGCCAGGCCGAGGCGCAGCTCCCCATCAACCGAGCCAATGAACCACACGCCGGCGACCACCTGTCGCAATACGGCATGCGGTCCAAGCGCGCTGTCGATGGAACCGCGCCGGCAGAGAAGGCACCCGAGGAAATCGACGGCCTGCAAGCCTTTGACGACGAATACACCACCCGCGAAGCGCGCGACCAGCGCCCGCGCAGCATTCCTACCGGCGTGAGCGACCCGGCGGGCACTGCGGGCCACCAACACGCCACGCCTCGCGAGTAGACGCGCAGAGGTTTTCCGCGGGCTGCTACACTGCCCGCTGCAGGAGAGCGCACGCCCAGGAACCCGTTCCACAGCGTGCCACCGAAGGCGCAAACTCCCATGAACGCTCAGGTACCGTACTGCAACCCGTGGAACGCTCACACGTTCCAAACGCCGTCTGGAGAGCCGTCACACCTGTGACGCACCGAAGGAGCAAGGCAGCGCTGGCACAGCGCCGCTGAATCTCTCAGGTACCGAGGACAGAGGGAGCGGCACGCAACCAACGCTTTGTTGGCTGCGACCACCGTTCTCTTGGAGTTCTTCTCATGCGAGTCATCGTATTGGGCGCCGGCCTGCTCGGCGTCACCTCGGCTTATTTCTTGCGCCAACAGGGCCACGACGTCACCGTCATCGACCGGCAAGCCACGCCTGGCGCTGAAACCAGCTTCGCCAACGGCGGGCAAATCTCCGTCAGCCACGCCGAGCCCTGGGCCAACCCCGGCGCGCCGCTCAAGCTGCTCAAATGGCTGGGCCGCGAGGATGCGCCGCTCTTGTTCCGCCTGCGCGCCGACATGCGCCAGTGGCTGTGGGGCCTGCAGTTTCTGCGCGAATGCACGCCGGCGCGCACGCGCCACAACATCGGGCACATCGTGCGCCTGGGCACCTACAGCCGCGACACCTTGCAGGCGCTGCGCCGCGACCTAGGCCTGGAGTACGACCAACGCACGCAGGGCATCCTGCACTTCTATACCAGCCAGAAAGAGTTCGATGCGGCGGAAGCGCCCGCGCAGCAGATGCGCGAGCTGGGCTGTGAGCGCCAGGTGATTTCTGCCGACGAAGCCGTGCGGCTGGAGCCCGCGCTGCGCCACATTCGCCCGCAGCTCGCCGGTGCCACCTACACCGCCGAAGACGAATCGGGCGATGCCAACCGGTTCGCCCGCGAACTGGCCGCGCGCTGCGTGGCCGATGGCGTCGAGTTCCGCATGGGCCACCACATCACGGCGCTGCGAGAAGCAGGCGGTCGCATCGACCATGTGGAAGTGACAGACAACGAGGGCCGCTACCAGCGCATTCAGGGCGATGCCTACGTGCTGGCGCTGGGGAGCTTCTCGCCAGTGCTCGTCAAGCCGCTGGGCCTGAATCTGCCGATCTACCCGGCCAAGGGCTACTCGGTGACCATGCCGGTAAAAGACGCGTCCATGGCGCACCAGGTGTCGCTGACCGACGACGAATTCAAGCTCGTTTTCTCGCGCTACACGTCAGAGCAAGGCGACCGTTTGCGCATTGCGGGCACGGCCGAACTCAACGGCTACGACCGCGACTTGAACCCGGTGCGCTGCCAGGCCATCGTACGGCGGGTGGAAGCGCTGTTCCCTGGCGCGGGCGACAGCACGCAAGCCCAGTTTTGGAGCGGCCTGCGCCCTGCCACGCCGTCGAACTTGCCGATCATCGGCCAGTCGCGGGTGCAGAACCTGTTCCTCAACACCGGGCACGGCACGCTGGGTTGGACGCATTCTTGCGGCTCGGGCAAGAGCCTGGCGCGCATCGTCAGCGGCCTGGCGCCGGAGGTGGATTTTGCTTTTGTCGGGGCAGACGCCGCGCGCGCACCACGTGGAGCGCTCGCGCCCGCTGCGCAGTAATGCTATTGGCTTGATAGCTTCTAACGCTTACTGGATAAGCGCTAGCAGCCAATTTCACTTGAAATTTGAAGGGAGCTGTGCGGCCATCCGCGGCCGCGCAGTCTTTAGCCAGGAAGCAGCTTGTTCGCCGTCTCGGCCACCAGCTTGCCTTGGTGGCGGGCACCTTCGAGTTCAATCGCGCTCGGCTGGCGCTGGCCTTGGCCGCCGGCAATCGTCGTCGCGCCGTAGGGGCTGCCGCCGACGATTTCGTCCAGCGTCATCTGGCCCTGGTGGCTGTACGGCAGGCCCACGATCACCATGCCGAAATGCAGCAAGTTGGTGATGATGGAAAACAGCGTCATTTCCTGCCCGCCGTGCTGCGTGGCGGTGGAGGTGAACGCACCGCCCACCTTGCCGTGCAGCGCACCGCGCGCCCACAGGCCGCCCGCCTGGTCCAGAAAGCTCGCCATCTGCGCCGGCATGCGGCCAAAGCGCGTAGGTGCGCCGATGACGATGGCGTCGTAGTGCTCCAGGTCGGCAATGCTGGCGACGGGCGCTGCCTGCTCCAGCTTGAAGTGCGCGGCCTTGGCGACTTCGGTGGGTGCGGTTTCCGGCACGCGCTTGATGTCCACCGCAGCGCCGGCAGAGCGTGCGCCTTCGGCCACGGCCGAGGCCATGGTTTCCAGATGGCCATAGGAGGAGTAATAGAGAACGAGGACTTTGGACATGGTGGTTTCTTGGGTGAATGGAGAGGGTTGGCAATGCCCCGTGCCGGCCGGCACTGCGGCAGCGCTCAGGGCGGAGGCTTCAGCGCCCGCTGCGGCGCTCATCCAGGCTGAGCGCGCCTGCGCCAAGCGCCGAGATCAGCAGCATGCCGCCGACCACCGAGATGTTCTTCATGAACAGCAGTTGGGTCACCATGTGCTGTGCTTCAGGCACCGACCAGAACGGGTGAAACAGCACGCTGGCGGCCAGCGTGAACAAGGCCATCGCCAAGCCCACCCAGCGCACCTGGAAGCCGACGACCAGCGCCAGGCCCCCGAACAACTCCAGCAGGCCGGTCAGCACCGCCAGCACGCTGGGGAAAGGTAAACCGCCGCTGGCGATGTAGCCCGCCGTGCCGCCAATATGGGTCAGCTTGCCAAAACCCGCGGGAATGAACATCAGTGCCAGCAGAATGCGGCCGGCGAGGGAGACGTACGCAGAATATTTGTCGTTCATGAAAGGGTTCTTGAATCCGTGGGAAAGAAGAAGACATGGTTGCGGGGTGCAGCCACTGCAGCAGACCCAGCAGGGGCCCGCTACAACGTGCATAGAACTTTATGCTGTCTGTAATCAAAGATAAATCGGGCTTCGGCCGATTCACTGTTCTGAATTTCGTTCGAATGCGCCTTCCCATTGGCGCGGCCGGAGCCGTGGGAATGGGGCGACGGCCTGTCGGCCCAGGCTTGTACCGCCGCGGCCCCTAGCGAGAAATAGCTATTGAAAATATAGCTGATGGCGCTTGCTGGATAAGCGCTAGAGGCCAATTTCACCCATATTTTCACTGGCGATTGCGTTCGCCCAGCTCCTCCCGGCTCAGGCAGGCGCGAAGGCGGGGGCCAGGACAACACGCCGGCGCTGCGGTCTTCGTCGAGGGCGTGGGCCATCTGGCGCAGGAAGCCTTTGTCCATCCTCGTCTTTCAGTACCATGGCCTCCTCCCTCGACTCTTGCGATGTCAACTATGGATCTTTCCCTTAGCGGGCGCGTTGCCCTGGTGACCGGCGCAAACACGGGCATCGGGCTGGTGACGGCGCGTGTGCTGGCCCAGCGCGGCGCCCATTTGTTTGTTACTTGCCGCAATGCGGCCACCGGCGCGGCAGCGGTGGAGAGCATTCGCTCGACCAGTGGCAATCCACAGGTCGAAGCCTTGTCGATGGATCTGGCCGACTTCGCTTCGGTGCGCGCCTGCGCCCAAGCTTTTCTGGCCCGCGAGCTGCCGCTGCACATTCTGGTCAACAACGCAGGCCTTGGCGGGACGAGCGGGATGACTGCGTCGGGGTTTGAGCTGGCCTTTGGCGTCAACCACATGGGCCATTTTTTGTTCACGCAGCTGCTGCTCGAACGCATCCAACGCTCGGCACCGGCGCGCATCGTCACGGTGGCGAGCCGGGCGCATTTTCGTGCCACGGGTTTGGACTGGGAGGCTTTGCGCCAAGGCACACGCAGCCGCACCGGCATCGATGAATATTGCAACTCCAAGCTTGCCAATGTGTTGTTCAGCGCCGAACTGGGCCGCCGGCTGCAGGGCAGCGGTGTCAGCACCTACGCTGTGCACCCGGGCGTGGTGGCCTCGGACGTTTGGCGTGCGGTGCCGTGGCCCATCCGTTCGTTGATGAAGCTTGGGATGATTTCTACCGAAGAGGGCGCAGCCACGAGCTTGCACTGCGCCACCGCACCCGAACTTGCCACAGCGTCTGGCCTGTACTACGCCAAGTGCCGGCCGCGCGCGCCGAGTGCCCTGGCGCTCGATGCGGCCTTGGCTGCCCAGTTGTGGCAGCGCAGTGAAGCCTGGGTGGAGACGGCAGCGAGCGCCCGCTGACGTAGCCTGAACGGTGGGCAACCTCTCGGGCGGTTCAGCGTGGCTTCAAGCGGCTTGTTCTCTACCTCCATGGTCCGAACGGCGCCCGCTGGCGAGCAGGGGCGAACTGGCTGGAAGCGGGCTGAGCCCGGCCCATGCCTGCTTGCTGGAAACCATGACGATGGGCGCGCTGGCGAGGTCGGTCTCGAACAGCGGTTCGCCGAGCAGCGCCTTGACGCGGGCACTGACGATCTGAATGTCTAGCTCAAGAACGTGCTGCTCTGCCAGGATCGCGTCCTTGAGTGCTGCAAAGCATCCGCCTTCTCGATGGGGCGATTTTGAGTCAGGCATATGGATTCTCCCGTGATTGATTCATCAGCGCTCGGTCAGGGTGCGCAGTACCGATTCGAAACCGGTACGGCAAGTACAAGCTTGACCAGCACGTGGCAAGCATGGCCCGTGCACAGGTTGTTGTCCGTGCGCTAGCGAACACTGGGCGCGCTGCTTCCACGGGAAGCCCCCATTTCATGGGGTTGGGTGATGGCTGAGCCCATTTGCGCTTGATCCGACAGCGAAAGCGGCATCGGCCCGAAGTGCACAGGCAATGAACGAATCCGACCCGGCGCAGGCGACGTCTTGAAGCGCGCGAAGGTTTGGGGAGTGCAATTTCGCCCCTATGTGCGCTAACGCACAGATGGGACACAATGGCCTTCGTATGCTGAAGGGTTCACCTATCGCCTACGGCGCAATCCCGCAGGAGAACTTGCACATGGGTACCACTCCAGATCAATCGGCCAACAGTTTGCTGGCGGCGCTTCCGCCCGCGGAATGGCTGCGCATCGCACCGCTGCTTGAGGAGGTGGACTTGCCGCTCGGTTTCGTGTTGCATGAATCGGGCGGCAAACTGAACCACGTGCACTTTCCGACCACTGCCATCGTTTCCTTGCTGTATGTGCTGAAAGACGGCGATTCGGCCGAGATCGCGGTGGTGGGCAATGAGGGGGTGGTCGGCATCGCGCTCTTCATGGGTGGTGAAACCACGCCGCGCCGGGCTGTGGTGCAGAGCGCCGGCAAGGGCTACCGACTGCGTGCGGCCGACATCAAAGAGGAATTTGCGCGCTCCGGCGCCGTGCTGCACCTGCTTTTGCGCTACACGCTGGCGCTGATGACGCAAATGGCGCAAACCGCCGTATGCAACCGCCACCATTCGCTCGACCAGCAGCTTTGCCGCTGGCTGATGCTGAGTCTGGACCGCCTCACGGGCAACGAACTGGTGATGACGCAAGAGCTGATCGCCAACATGCTGGGCGTGCGCCGTGAGGGCGTGACCGAGGCGGCGCTCAAACTCCAGAAGCTCGGCCTGATCAAGTACGCCCGCGGCCGCATCACCGTGCTCGACCGCGCTGGGCTGGAGGAGCGCAGCTGCGAGTGCTATGGCGTGGTGAACAATGAATACGATCGCCTGCTGCCCTACCGGCTGGCCCGACAAGGCCTTGCAGACGTGCGCTAGCGCACAGACGGTCCCCGGCGCAGACCGCTACAAAGGCCCCTAGGGCGGCGCACGGTGCGCGGCCCACAGCCAAGGCCTCCCCATGATCACGCGCGCGACTTCGCTCCCTTTCACGCTGGAGCAGCAGAAAACCGCCATGACCCGCCTGGGCGCGCCGCCCGCCGGCCGGGCAGCAGGGCCCGCCGTTCTGGCAGCCCAAGCCACTGAGTCCGCAGCACCATCGTCCATCCGACTGGCCCACACCGCAGGCGCGTTTCCAGGGACGAATACGAAGTGAGCGCGGCACAGAGTTCGCGCAGCGGCCAGACACGGCGGCTGTCGCGCGCGATGCGTTAGCCAGATCGGGGCGGCGCAGCACCCTTTGTGTGCGCTGGCAGACAGTCAGAACCTGCGGCGACCACCACACTGGAGCTCGGTTGGTCAATGCGTATGGGCGTGGGTGCTTCCGAACGCCACCCCGTTCAGGGTGTTTCTGAACAAACAGTGAAAAACATCCCCATGCCCCAAGCTCAAAACCTCCTCATCCAGCAGCTTCCGCCGGCCGTTCGCAAGCGCCTGCAGGAGCAGTGCGAGCCGTTTGAACTGGTGCTCTCTGCCGAAATCAGCAAGCGCGGGCAGCCGCTGAGTCACGCCTACTTCCCGCACTCCGGCTTCATTTCACTGGTGATCGATGTAGACACCTACCCCGCGCTGGAGGTGGGCATGGTGGGGCGCGAATCCATGCTCGGGTCCGAGCTGGTGCTGGGCTTGGCCAAGACGCCGTGGCGCGCCCTGGTTCAAGGGGCGGGCCACTGTTGGCGCATTGAGGCGCAGACCCTGAGGCAGGAATGCGACGCCAGCCCCGTGCTGCGCCAGGTGATTCAAACCAGCCTGCTGGTGCGGCTGCACCAGCAGACACTCGCTTCGGCGTGCGAGCGCTTTCACGAAATTGGCCCGCGCCTGGCCCGCTGGCTGCTCATGAGCCAGGACCGAGCCCAGGCCGACACCTTTTACGTCACCCACGAATTCATGGCGCTCATGCTCGGCGTACGCCGTGTGGGCATCACGGTGGCCGCCAGTGAGTTCCAGAAGAGCGGGATGATTGAATACCACCGCGGCGAACTGACCGTGCGGGATCGCCCGGCGCTGCAGGCGCAGGCGTGCAGTTGTTACGCCGCCGACCTGCAACTCCATGCCGAACTGACCGAAGGGCAAGCGTAGGCGAGGGCCTGTTTTTCCCCGTCTTTGAGCCAGGCCGCCTTGGCTTTTCTGAAGGACACACGGTGGATGGGAGCGCTCGACCCAGTTCGCTTGAACTTTCTGGCTAGGTGTGCCCGATGGGGTTCGAGGCGTTCGATTGCTGGGCTGTATAAAATCACAGCCCATTCGGCCGTCTTAGGCTGGCCCCATGCCGTCAACGCACCACTTCTACTATCTTTACAACTTTCTGTTCGCGATGGACTGGCTCCGGGCGCGCTATGAGGATGTGCTGGATGAGCCCCAGCGTAGATTTCTCTCGGAATTTCAGCAGCTTCCCCTTCTTGCTCAGGCCTTGCTGGTGCGCCTGCTTCTGCGCCGCGGCCCCTGGTTTCTGCAGGGCAAGCTCGCTTACGAAGAAATCCCGGACGTGTGCGCGGCAGCCGCTCCGCTCCTCGCACTGGGCTTTCTCGAAGCGCAGCACCCGATGGGGCTGGATGCGCTTTTTGCACTTCATACCAAAGCCGAGCTGCTGCCGTTGTTTCCCTGCGCCCCCATCCACGCAGCCATGCGCAAACCGCAGATGTTGGAGGCCCTGCGCGCGCAGCACCCTGTGGAGCAAACGTACTCGGCATGGAACCCGCAGTCGCAACAGGATGCCTGGCGCGTCATGGTGGGCGAGCTGTGCGAGCGCTTGCAGTTGATGTTCTTTGGCAATCTGCACCAAAGCTGGGCCGAGTTCGTATTGGCAGATTTGGGCATCTTCAAATACGAGAAGGTCCAGATCGATGAAGCCTCCCGCGTATTCGAACGCAGGGCGGACGTGGATTGCTACCTGGCCATCCACAGGTGCCGCCAAGCGCTGGATGCGGGAGAGATGCCGGAAACGCTGCTTCTGGAGGCTGCTCGCTGCTCCAGCCCCAACCCTTGGCTGGAAGCACGCAGGGCCAAGCTGCTGCTGAGAATTGGACAAGCATGCGAGCGATCCCAGGACTGGGAGCTTGCCCAGCAGGCCTATGACCAATGCGGCTACGCGGGTGCCCGCCACCGGCGCATGCGTGTCCTAGAGCGCACAGGCCGCTTTGTGGAAGCATTCGCCCTGGCCCAGACGGCGGACGCGGCACCTGAGAGCGAAGAAGAGAGCCAGCTTCTGGCGCGCATGCTGCCTCGTTTGCAGCGCAGGTTGGAACAGGCAGTGGGCCGCGGAGGTGTCCATCAACCCGCTGTGCCCACGGTGCGAGAAGACATTGCGCTCGAAAAGCCTGTCGAGCCAACACCTGTGGAGTTTCTTTTGCGAGACTGCTTGCACAGCGAGCCAGCTCCCGTTTTCTATGTAGAGAACGTGCTCATCAACTCGCTTTTCGGCCTGCTGTGCTGGCCTGCTATTTTTGCGCCGCTGCCGGGTGCCTTCTTTCACCCCTTTCAAAGCGGCCCTGCGGATTTGGGAGCCCCCGATTTCGTGCTGCGTCGCAAAGCCGAATTCGACGCCTGCTTGGCGCTCCTGGCTGACGGGAGTTACCGTGGCGTCATTCGGCAACGCTTCGTGGACAAACACGGCGTGCAGTCGCCCTTTGTGTTTTGGGGCGCGCTGACCCCAGAGCTGCTGGATTTGGCGCTGGCGTGCATTCCGGCGGAGCACCTCGGGTTGATTTTCAAACGCATGCTCGCTGGTATCAAGGCCAACCGAACGGGCTTCCCAGACCTGGTGAGGTTTTGGCCGGCGGAGCGGCGCTACGCGCTGGTCGAAGTCAAAGGCCCAGGCGACAAGCTGCAAGACAACCAGATTCGCTGGCTGCACTATTTCAGCGAACACGGCATTCCGGCGAGCGTCTGCCATGTGCGGTGGCGCGAGACGTCCGAGGCACAGCAAGCCAAGTCCCCAGACGGCTGGATGGTTGGCGCATGAGCTATTCGGTGGCGGTCCGTGCGCTGTGCGAATTCACCGCCCGCGCGGGGGACCTTGACCTGCGCTCTACCCCTGCGCCCAGCGCCCTCGAAGGTATTGCGGGTCACACCCTCGTGCAGGGACGAAGAGGCAATGGCTACGAGGTCGAGATCAAACTGACGGGGCAGTTTCAGGACCTCACCGTGCAGGGCCGGGCCGACGGGTTTGACCCCTTGGCGGAGCAGGTGGAGGAGATCAAGACCTACCGGGGCCCGCTTGAAGGGGTGCGCCCCCACCACCGTGCATTGCACTGGGCGCAGGCGAAGGTCTACGGCCATTTGCTTTGTGCCGCCCGCGGGCTGTCGCAGCTCAGCGTCGCACTGGTGTACTTCAACGTCACCACCCAGGAAGAGACGGTCTTGGTTGAAAGGCACGAGGCCGTGGTGCTTCGCAACTTTTTCGAAGCACTGTGCACGCGTTTTTTAAGCTGGTCTCACAGTGAAGCAGCGCATCGACAGAATCGCGACGCTGCGTTGAAGGATTTGTCATTCCCAATGGGCCGGTTTCGGGAGGGCCAGCGAGAGCTTGCGGTGGCGGTCTACCGCAGCGCCCAGTCAGACTCCGGCGGGCGCTGCCTGATGGCGCAGGCGCCAACGGGTATCGGCAAGACGCTGGGGACGATTTTCCCCATGCTCAAGGCCAGCGCTGGCCAAGGCCTGGACAAGGTGTTTTTCCTGACTGCCAAGGGAACAGGCCATGGCCTGGCGCTGCAAGCGCTGGCCACCATCAACGGCCAGGCTGCAGACAAAACGCCGTCCTTCCAGCTGCGCGTGCTGGATGTGAGGGCGCGAGACAAGGCCTGTGAGCACCCCGACAAAGCTTGCCACGGTAATTCTTGCCCATTGGCATCCGGCTTCTATGACCGCTTGCCCCAGGCACGCGAAGCCGCCACGCGGGCGCCTCAGCCGTGGGACGCGTCGTCCGTAAGAACCGTCGCGCTCGAACACCAGGTCTGCCCTTACTACCTGGCACAGGAGCTGGTCCGTTGGAGCGATGTTGTGGTGGCCGACTATCACTATTACTACGACACCTCCGCCATGCTGTATGCGCTGACGAAGGCCCAGCAATGGAGGGTGGGCGTACTGGTGGACGAAGCCCACAACCTGGTGGAGCGCGCGCGGCGCATGTACAGCGCAGAGCTGTCACAGTTTTCATTGGCTGCAGCGCGCAAGCAGGCCACCGGGGCGGTACAGAAATCGCTGGACAGACTGCACCGCGCCTGGAACGCCACCAACAAGGAGCAGAGCAGCGCTTACCAGGCCCACGACGAAGTGCCTGGCGCGGTGCTGGGTGCGGTACAGCGCGCCATCGGCGCCATCTCGGAGGCTTTCGCCGACGCTCCCATGTTGCCGGGCGACCCGCTAGCCATCTTCTATTGGGAGGCCCTTGCGTTCATGGCTCTGGCCGAGCAGATGGGTGGGCACGCGATGTTTGACGTGAGCTTGGCCCCCAACTCGGCGGGACGGGGAAGGACCCCCATGTCCACACTGTGCATTCGCAACGTTGTGCCTGCGCCGCACCTGGTTGCGCGCCACGTCGCAGCGCACGCGACCGTGATGTTTTCAGGCACCTTGCGCCCCACCCAGTTCTACCGCGACATGTTGGGCCTGCCCGAGCACGCAGACGGTCTGGAAGTGGAAGGCCCGTTCCACGCAGCGCAGCTCACAGTGCAGGTCGCCGGCCACATCTCGACGCGCTACCGGGACCGCGAGCGAAGCCTGCAGCCCATCGCAGAGGTGGTTGCAAAACAGTATGCCAAGCAGCCAGGAAATTATTTGTGCTTCTTCAGCAGTTTCGAATACATGGAGCGTGTGGCGCAATGCCTGCAACATGCCCATCCAGAATGGCCTGTCTGGCTGCAAACGCGGGCCCTGGACGAGGCCGGTCGGCATGCGTTCCTTGCACGGTTCACAGAGCAAGGAGAAGGTATCGGCTTTGCGGTGCTGGGCGGAGTTTTTTCTGAGGGGGTGGACTTGCCTGGCCAACGCTTGATAGGCGCCTTCATTGCGACGCTTGGACTGCCGCAAGTCAATGCCATCAATGAGCGCATGAAGCTCGCCATGGACAAGCATTTTGGTGCGGACAAAGGCTACGACTACACCTACCTGTACCCGGGCATGCGCAAAGTGGTGCAGGCCGCCGGGCGGGTGATTCGCACGGAAGGCGACCGCGGCGCACTCTTCCTCATCGACGACCGATATCGCCGCGCCGAGGTCCGTGCGCTGTTGCCATCGTGGTGGAAGGTGGGCTGCTGAAGCCCGCGCTCCAAGGCAGCGGTGGGGGCACATCAAGGCGGTGAGACCGTGCGCGTTGGGCTGCTGGCACTTCAGCGCTTCGGGAACGGTGCTGCAGGCAGCGGTCCGTGCGAAAAAGCCAAGCGCTTAAGCGGCCGGCCCCGCCTCAAATGTCTCGACCGGCGCAAGCCGCACCAGCTTGCTGGCCTGCTCTACGGTTCCCGCGAGCCAAACGTCGACATCGGCAGCTTCAATGGGCACCACGCTGCGCTTGTCCTGCGCGTCTGTAGCCAGTTTCGCGTCGGGCTTGTGCATGCGCCGCATCAGGGGGTGCGCGTCGGCGTTGAGGGTCAGCAGGGTGTAGCTTTCATGCTGCTCGCCGGTGGTTTTGTCGGTCCAGACGTTCCACAGGCCGGCCAGGCCCCAAGGAGCGCCATCAGTTCGTTGGAAGCGCCACCACACGTTCTTGCCCGACTCCCAATTGGGTTCGTCGAAGTCTGCCGCCGGGATGATGCAGCGCTGACCGCGCGCCCAAGGGTGCTTGTAGCTGGCCTTGTCCGCCAATTCCTCGCTGCGTGCATTGTTGGTCGGGTACTTGAGGCGGGGCTCCTTGGCGAACCAGGGAATCAAGCCCCATTGACCGACCACCAGCTCGCGCTCATAGCCCACGGCATCTCGCGCGCGGCGGATGAACGGGCCTGTGCCGCGCGGGAACAGCACCTCGTCCCACCAGCGCACCGGATTTTGCCGCCCCAGTGCCCATTCGCGCTCGATGTCGCGCAGCGCAGGGGGCGTGTAGCGATTGCACATGGCGGTGGGCTGATGTTGGAAACAACAAAGGCTCCATGGCGGAGCCTCTGCAGCAATGAGGGACGATGGTGCCTGGCTTGCGCTCAGATGTCGATATTCCCCGCCCTTAGTGCATTGGTCTCAATAAACTCCCGCCGCGGCTCCACCTCGTCGCCCATCAGCATGGTGAACACGCGGTCCGCCTCGATGGCGTCGTCGATTTGTACGCGCAGCAGGCGGCGCACTTCGGGGTCCATGGTGGTTTCCCAGAGCTGCTCGGGGTTCATTTCGCCCAGGCCCTTGTAGCGCTGGCGGCTGGTGGTGCGCTCGGCCTCTGAGATCAGCCAGGCCATGGCTTCGCGGAAGTCGCCCACTTTTTCCGACTTCATGCGTTCGCCTTCGCCGCGCTGCACGCGGGCGCCTTCGCCGAGCAAGCCGCGGAAGGTGTCGGCAGCGGTGGCCAGGGCGGCGTAGTCGGCGCCGTGGATGAAGTCCTGCGTGATGACGCTGCTTTTGATGTTGCCGTGGTGGCGGCGGCTGATGCGCAGCAGGGGCTTGTCGGTGCGGGCGTCGAACTCGCTTGAAACTTCCGCTGGAATGCCGGTGCTGGAGAGTTCGCGCAAGGCCGTTTGCAGGGCGACCGCGCTGGCTTCGGCGGCTTCCACCGTGTCGAGGTTCAGATGCACGCCGCCGGCAATCGCGCGCAGGGCTTCGAAGTCCATGAAGTTGGACAGGCGTTGGATCACGTTTTCAGCCAGCTGGTGCTTTTGCGCGAGCTCGGAAAGGGTGTCGCCGGTGAGTGTCTGCGGATCTGCGCCACCCGTGGTGACGCTCGCGTCCCGCAGCGCCACGCGCAGCAGGAAGGTGTCGAGCGCGGGCGCGTCCTTCAGGTACAGCTCTTCCTTGCCGGCCTTCACCTTGTACAGCGGCGGCTGGGCAATGTAGATGTGGCCGCGCTCGACCAGTTCGGGCATCTGGCGGTAGAAGAAGGTCAGCAGCAGGGTGCGGATGTGGGCACCGTCGACGTCGGCGTCGGTCATGATGATGATGCGGTGGTAACGCAGCTTGGCAACGTCGAAGTCGTCGCTGCCGGTGCTGCCACCGGCCTTGCCGATGCCGGTACCCAGGGCGGTGATCAGCGTGAGGATTTCATTGCTGGTCAGCAGCTTTTCGTAGCGCGCCTTTTCCACGTTCAAAATCTTGCCGCGCAGCGGCAGGATGGCCTGGAATTTGCGGTCGCGCCCCTGCTTGGCAGAGCCACCGGCGGAGTCGCCCTCGACGATGTAGATCTCGCACATCGCCGGGTCTTTTTCCTGGCAGTCGGCCAGTTTGCCGGGCAGGCCCATGCCGTCGAGCACGCCTTTGCGGCGCGTCATTTCGCGGG
>ERZ724523.1060-NODE-1060-length-16089-cov-4.004553_pt1 | contig 16089 bp, 16 predicted proteins | sample MGYA00376056_ERZ724523 | MGnify/ENA primary metagenome ERZ724523 (study PRJEB28724, sample SAMN07190888) | wastewater metagenome | isolation source: influent of sewage treatment plant in Hong Hong | place: USA: Christiansburg, Virginia | collected 2016-03-01 ... | reverse complement strand
CCAGCAGCGCTGAGTCCTGGTACCCCGGCAGCAGACACAAGCGCCACGGCACCCCCACCAGCAGCAACAGAACCAGCCGTCGTTCCCCACCGCCCAACTTTCCTTGCGGAACGCTCTTGCTCCGGCAGACAGGGATCGTCCCTCAGTGCCACATGAGTTGCTGCTGTCGTCAGAATGGATGGTCCCGCAGCGAGCAACGTAACTCCCCCGATAGCCCCCGAGCCAATCGTGCTGCCGACACTTGCGAGCCCAGACATGATCCCCGGCCCACTGAGCCCTGCAACTGTGCCAGTTGCAGAAACCACGCCAATCGACACAACACCGAGGCCGGCACTGCTGCCGACACTCGCCGACTTCCCGACCAACTCACGTATCTGCTGGCTTTCTTGAGCGCCTGTCTTGCACCACCTGGCAAAGTGCTCGCAGTTGTTGGAAAATAGGCTGTATCCATCCCGCCCAAGACATTTCCGAGCACGATCAATAACCACTTCAGGTGGTGAGCATTCTGCGTACTCGCCGCGCCGTACCCGATCTTTGTTGGCAAAGTCGTCGATGGAATCGATCCGAATTTCGGCCTCCTCTTTCCGCTTCGATGTTGCGGTGAAGTGAATCACCGAGCCATCGCCTAGGTAGATGCCGTGGTGTTCGTAGAGCACTCTGTTTACCGCGAGATGATCTCCAGGTCGAAAGCTAGTATTCATGCCTGCTCACATAAGCACACACGGCAACCTGTCAAGTCCGCAGAGCTTTTTAGACAAAATCTGATTGGGCATACGCCTCCGGCTGTCTTGCGGCAGGAAGTCGCTAGCATCTTTCCTTGGTGCGACGGTGTTCCGATGGCAGCCAACCGCCTGCATCCTTACAGGACGCCGCAGTGTCTGACTACGGGCAGCCCGCCGCAGCAAACCGAGCGAGTGACCTGCTGAAAATCACCTTCGCTGGCACAAGAAGAGAACCTGGTTTCCAGCATCCCAAGTCGTGTTCACTGATGCACTATCGCCGACGACTCGTCAGTGGTGTGCCCTTGTAGTCTGTTGCCGCAACGCAGTCCTTTGCCCAATGGCTGGTGCGTCCACACTTGAAGCACGCCGTCGGCACAGACTCGACGCGTCCATGCATCCTGGGCGTCAGTGCCACCAGATTGTGGGGGGTGTTGTTGAGTTTGTTCCCGTCAATGTGGTGAACCTGCATCCCATCGAGACTGTCCTCTCCGATTCTTTTGGCCAGGGTCCTTCGGTGAGTGCTCTCCCAGCGCTGGGTTTTCTCGTCGAAAAACTCCGCATAGCCGTTTCGATGCCGTGTCTTCAATGTCGATTGTTGGGGGCTGGTTCGATTTGTGTTTCTTGTTTTGCTCATTTGTATCCTCCGGCCCACAAGATAGACCCGAGGTCTGACAACGCCACGTTTCTCGTCGGAGCACTCAAAAAAGACGAATCCTACAGAATGGGCCCAGCGATGGCTCGCCGAAGCCGGCCAACCACTGGGAGAGACATGGAGCAGATGGAGATGCGTCCCAGACGCTCGCAGTAGGCAGGTACCGATCGCCAGATCGCTTCGCCAGCGGACAGCGGCATCTGGCGACAGCACCGACGAGCAGTCGAATAATTGGAATCGGCACCTCCCGCACGAAAACCCTCGGCTCATCTGTGGCAGGTGTCGTATGCATTCCCTCGCTCGTTCTGGATCGCGAAAGTGGTCCAAGAGTGGACCACGACGCGCCACGGCCCCTCAACTTCCGAGGGAAATCATGCCAGCAAGGCCGCACAGCGGCATGCCAGGTCGAGCGGAATCGCTACTGAGCGACGAGCGAGAAGCCAATGCGCTGCACTTGGCCGATATTCTTCACAGTCAGCGATCCGGTGCGCAAGTCTGTCTCGGTCGGGCGAACCGTGGCTGGTCTACTTACCGCCAGTGCGGACCAGAACGCCCGAAGCATGGATGTTCTTGCACGAACCCGTCTTGCCTGATGCTGCGACGGTGTAGTCGGTGAACAAATCTACTTGAAGTGCGTTGCCATTGAGAACAAGCGCTGTGTCCCGAATCGTTCCAGTAACGAGCGAAGTTGGTGTAGTCGTTGGTGGGCATGTCACAGCCCGAGACTGCGTTGCGATATTTCCATGCTGGTCGAAGTACAGGTCGCCGCACTTGGCATGCCAAAAAATTTGACTGTTGCCAGCCGTCATGATTGTGAACGAGACCTGTGAAGACTCCGCTTGGACGCTGCTCCCGTCTGAACAGGTGACCGAGGCGGAAGACAGCGCGCCCATCCACATCCCAGTGAAGTCATACTTTGCATTTTCCTCCGCATCATTGCCACAACCGACGGTGGCCAGAGATGCCGCAACGAGACCAGAGAGCAGGATTTTCCGCATAGTTTCCTCCGCTACTTGTTCCTGACCGATTCGAGATTATGAGAATTCACCATCTCTAGTCGGGCAAGGTATGACTACCCGACAGGACAGTCAAGGCCACGACTGACAGCGACGGATCGGGCTTCGTCCGGTGTCCCAGGTGGTGGGGTTCTCCTGATTGGCTCAGTTGCTTAGATCCTAACGACCATGGGCTCAGACGGGGGGGTCTCGTCTGCCTTCGGTTGTCCAAAGAGGAAGACGAAACGGTAGTCGCTGTCCTCGCCATGTTTTCCCGTGAACATGCGAGTCTGCGTCCCTTGCTCATTCGACGAGAAGGGAACGGACTCGTCCGCGAGGTTAGTGTCCATCCGATCGGATATCGGCAAAGACCGGGCCGCTCCTGTGCTCATTATGATCAGAAGCAAACACTGCTATTCACATAACGGCTTGCCCGAGCGAGCGTTCTGCCCCGCAGAAGTAGGCAACTTCTGCCAAGGTAGCCCAAGTCTGACGAGCCAGCGACGAATTGACCAGCCCGTGACCGGACCACTGCCCAAGCAACCACCAGCCCGGTCCATCCAGTAGGCTGGCAGACCTGAATAATGACCATTTTAAAGCCCCATGGATTAAGAGTGCTCGACGGTGCGAAAAAATTGCTTGAAATGTCCGTGTCCAGAACCAAATGATCTCAGTCGGGAAAATCGTAATTACGAGTCCATCATACACGGCGAGTCCTTGTAATTATTCGAGTGATTCCATACATTTCATTAGGGTCTCAAGCTGAGGAACCGACTCCCAGACCACAGCGTTGGTGGGGTAGCGGACAGGTAGCGGACAGGTAGCGGACCGCTTGCTACTCCTTGCCTAGGATAAACGGTCCTTGGGAAAGCAGCGGCAGGCCTCAAACACGGCCCTGTTATAGCCCCCACCCCTATGTCGGCAGGTGCTCCCCGCAGTGTCCAATGAACACGACCGATGCCTGCCCTGGCTGTCTGTCCCAATAAAAGTGAATACGGGGCTCCTTCCTATTGAGTGGCTTGGCATGGGGCTCAAAGACTACCGCACGTCCGTCTGGCAATGTAAACGTGCGTGCTTCCTTGCAAGCCTGTTTTGCCATTGTGAAGCGGCTCTCCTCAGTTGCCTCAACTCCAGTAATCCGGTTGTAGCGGTCCATTGCCTCTTTATCGTTTAGACCATCATCGCGTGCAGCTTTAAAATGGACTAGCCCAATCAGACAACGGAGGAGCTCTATCCATGTCAAGCGCTGCTCCCATCTTGGAAATCGATGAGCACTGTCGAATGCAGATGGAAGCACTTTGAGTGCCCCCTGTGACTCGGTTTCAGCGTAGCGCAAGACGTCTGCGGCACAACTGAAGCTGACAGAATGCTCGCCCTGGCGGTCTTGCACTCTGGCGAAATCATCAACGTGGCGTAGGTTGCTGACACAGAGCTGTCGCCCATTAAACTGGCTACGGTACTCAGGCTGTGTAAGATTAGTGGTGTCATCTGGGGAGACTGCGCATAGCGGAGCAGCGCCCAGGTTGGATACGTGGCCTAGCAAGTGCCTAAGTAATTCCTGCACATGCGGATCGGCGCTAGCTACTTCTGGTTCAATCTGAAGCGCTTCGTGCAGCAGGGGGAGATCATTCCAAAACGGACCTCGAGTGTGAGCGAGCAGCCAGGCGGCTTCCTGTCGGAATCGGATGATTAAGCTTTTGTCGCCATCGGGTGGATTGGTAAGCCAATCTATCAGCGTTAGTGGAGGGCTGGACTTTGGATCTACGATAATAGCGCCGAAGCCTCGGTGAACTTGACATGGGTCCGTTCTAAATAGTTGACTTGGCGCACGTTCCCGCAAACGGCGTAGTGAACCGAGCCGAGCCACCGCTTGGTCGAGTGGAAGTGATGCGATTGCCCTCAGATAGCTATGGTTGAGCGCCATCCCAATCCGCACGGGCCACCTCTATCCAAGCAACGCCGTTAGATCCTGTGAAGACTGATCCATAAATCCAAGCGGCCACTCCTGAACTCTACCATCGTCATCGACCGTTATTTTCTGGACAGAACTTCCTTGATCATCATGGGAAATGAAGTGGATACACAGGTCGGTAGAGAGCAATCTTTTTCTCTTAACCGCTAGACATAGACCGTTGACTAAGTGGTCACTATGTGTTTCGATTAGTAGACGGCGACCAGCGGCAGTAGCGGTTACCAGCAATTCGGCAAGACGGTGTTGGGCCGCCGGATGTAGATGTGACTCAGGTGTGTCAATGATTAGCTGCTCACCCGTCTTGCTAAGAATTACAGCAGCGATGATGGGTAATGTTTGGGACAGGCCCGCTCCGACTTGGTAGAGCTTCAGGTCTTCCGCCTCAGGGGTAACAACGCTAAGTTCATGGCCTAACCTCCCAATTGACTGTGATTCCACCCGAAGCGTCGGCAGGTCGAATAAGTACGCCCACCATTCATTAAGCAGCGTTAACCCACGGCGCGGCACAGACACACCAGGGAGTGGACCAGGGATGTCGCTGTCACGCTCTCGCAATTCGTCGATTGCTTGGCCAACATGTTCACCAAATAACCCAAGCCGTGGCCCAAAGTCTGGACGTGGCACATACAGGTCCATCGGCGGTATGCGGTATGCACTTAGGATCTGGTGTCGATTAGGATCAAGTGCTATATGCATTTTACGTAATGCATCTGCAGCAAGTGCAATATGCAGATACTTAGAAATTACATCTCTGGCCTGGGATGTGAGCGGTTTAGCATCTTTATCAATCTCCGCCAGCATCCGAGGGAATTCGTTAGCGAAGTCCAAAATCACATCTTCAATTTTGCGGTGAAGTAAGTCATTTGTTTCTAATGCGTCAGTTAGGCGTTTCAGTGCCGTTTGAAAATCGCGCACTGTGTCCATTTTTGCTTTTTTATAGATATCAGGTGCCTGCGTTGCCAGCAATATTGAAGGTTCAAATGCAGGGAGCGTTGGCATGATAGAATTATTAACGGCAAACACAGACTCATTTATGCCAACCCAGCAATTTCCGCGCACAGGAACTTCCCGAGGCAGATCTCCTCGTCCTTCCCAATGTGTACTATATTTTCGTGGTTCGCCTTCCTTTGGGCGAGTGCTTTCAATATGCAGAATGTCTTGTTTTTCACCTGGCTGTCGAACAATGATCGTGACTCGTTCCAGCGGTGCAAAATATGGGAATACATCGCGTTCCTCGGTAGCATATTCTAGGCGCAATGTTGCAACATATGGCCACTTGGCCCCATCTGTTAATTGTAACTCCCCGGAAATTTCCATACCAAGTGCGAAACGACGGGCATTTTCGCCACGCCGTAGTTTGTGGGGCACCTCGGATGCTCGACCTAGACGAGCCCAGGGTCCATGGGTATTCAGACCTGGTTCTGGGCGATAGCCCGCTTCTTCGGTTTGGATGAGGGCCGCCAATGCTCCGGTGATGCTACTTTTGCCGGAACTATTCTTGCCAGCTAGTACAGTGAGCGGGGCTAGTTCAATCTCGGCTTCACCGAAGAACGCTTTGAATCCTTCTAGGTAGAGCTTGCTTATCATGGAATCGATCCTGTTTCATCGCAGGGGGGAGGCTCTGCCTTCTCGACCCGCAAAACATCCTGCCAAGCAGCGAAGCGCCTGAGCACATTTTCAGTTCGGTCTGTCGCTGCAGTGACTGACGAAATGAAGTCCTGTTGACTCCAGAGTTTCGACAGAGCGGTTTTCAATCGCAGTGAACGCTGCGCCCATGGCTGTAAGTCTTGGGCCTGCGCGAAGCCTGCGATAATCGCATCAAACACTGGAGCGTTCAGCCGGGCTGAGTGGGGATTATCGAAGGCACTATCGCCGAGCGACTCCCGTGCTGCCTGAAGAGCGCTACTAAGTTGTGCCACGGTTCTAAAAATTACACTTTCGGAACTCCTATTGAGTTGGTCTAATGCGCGGTTAAGAAATCGTTTAAGGTTACCAGTGTATTGATGGACACCCAGTAGAATAAATGCTACGCCGCGTAATACTAGCTCGTGATCACGGAAACGAGATAGGTTACGACGCTTACGTACTAACCGTTGAAAATCAGGATTGTCGCTGGCAAAAAGTTTGAGCGCTTCAAGTCCTGGACCCCTGTAAACTGCGTTACGGATCTCCTGTGGATGTAGTACTACTGCTCCTTGGTTCAATCGCTCAAACAGCTCAAACTTAAACCGTGGGTCAGACCCACGTTGAACAATAAAGCAGGTGAGCGGAGAATCCTCAAATCGTCTCTGCATTAGAGCTGGCAATTCGCTGAACCGTTTGTGTTTTAAGCCAGACCCCAATAGCTGAGCAGATCCAAGTGCAAATTTACCGTCTAAGTAATGAAATAGGGTTGTCAGTCTCTGTTGTCCATCTATAACGATGGAGAGATCTTCTGCCTCTTCGGATAAATAGATAGCTGGTAGTGGAACTTTCGCCAGTACAGACTCGACAAGTCGTTCCTTCTTATGTTTATCCCAGACAAATTTTCTTTGAAAGTCAGCCTGTAGATCTAGACGGTTTTGCTTCCAGCGACGGTGTAATTCAAATATACTACGCTCGTACTTTTCGACCCTGGTTAGCCAGTCCGGCGGCTCTGATTGACCGGCCTCTTCCTCTTCCTGCGAGGGTTCGACGTCCTCGTCGAGTTCAGCAACTTGACTTTCAGCCTCACGTTCGTCCATTTCCGGCAGAATAATCAATGGAACCATCGCTGTCTACATGCCGAGGTACACAAAGCCGTTTACTGATGGGGCAGCGTTCTGGCTTTGGTACCATGCCGTCGAAGAATGGCCACAGATTTGCGTCGGAGCGATGCTGGCTTGAGAGATCGCTTATCCAAGAGTAGAATCGTTCCATGGCCCTCGCCCAAGCCGTCCTAGTTCCTGAGCATATCGACGCTGACACAGGCATTCCGAAAGCCGATCTGCGTCGCATGCTCGACGAAGGGCTTGCTGAGCTTGCACGAGGTGAGGGCATCGAGATGGACGACGCAGCGTGGGACACACTGCGCAATGAAGTGCGCTCTCGTCGTTCGTCGCGGCCATGAAGAGAGCGCGTCTGGTGCTCGCGCCAAAAGCGCGGGCAGACCTGTTCGAGATCGACGCCTATCTTGCTGAGCGGAACCCGCTTGCGGCGGAGCGGTTGCTCGAGCGGTTAATTCAGGCGATGCAAACGATCACCCGCATGCCCCAGATCGGTCGGATGTGTGACGACCTGGGCCTGCCGTTGGTGCGTCGGTTTGTCATCGAGAGCCACCACATCTTCTATGTCGTCGACAAGCAGACGATCAAGATCGTTCGAGTCATCCACGGACGCCGCGACGTACCGACGGTGCTGCGGCAGTAGCAAAGTACCTCCGTGGCTAACGGTGACGGTGACCGTGATTTGGTCCGGTGGGCTGGTCGGCCTTCACTCGAATGCAGGTTTGTTGTGCGGATTCGCGCACTTGGCACCTCGCCAAACTTCGATGTAGCCGTCGGTGGGTGGGATGAAGTACGGTGAATACTGAGGGGATGCAGGTTCGATCGCGTGGTCTTCGTTAGGGGAGCTGGGAGACACGACAGGGCCGACGATATCCCGGTGAGGAAAATACCAATGACCACCGATGCCTACGCCGTTTCATGGAATGATGTCGCTCAGCAGTTGCGCGAGGTGTCCGTCGACACCGTCATTCAGATCGCGACTTCAGAAATCGAGCATCCCAAAAATGCTGGGATGTTTGTGACTCCGTTTACTAGTGAGGATGGGCGTCCGATCTATGGTGCCTTCCTCAACCAGACGACCGGGTACCTGGTCCATGACTGCGGCGACAATTACCAAGCCAAGAAGCACCCGTTTGCGCAGCCAGGCCCTGTGCCTACGCCTGCCGTAGCACCGCAGACAGCGGCAGCGCCGCTACAAGCCCCAGCACCTTGGCCCGTTCCGGTCGAGGCATTGCCGGTGCTGGTCGACGCTCGGCGTTTAGAACGGCACTCCTTTGCAGGCCTCTCAGCCCAACAGCTCGGCTTCACATTTCTGGGGGCGACAGCCGTCGGTGCGCTCTTTGGTGCTCTGGTCGGTGGAGACAGAGGGGCGGCCTACGGCGCATTGATTGGTTGTGGCGCTGGACTCGCTGCTGTCACCATCTGCACTGCGGTGACATCTCCCGCCATCGCTGCCGCTGCACAGACGATGTTCATGGGACTCGCAGCCGGAGCGCTCAGCGGTTCCGGTGGTTCCCGCATCTTGCGGCTGGCCCCTGCCCGACAGGTCACGCTACCTTCTAACCGAGACGACGGCGCTTCGGGTCGTCAGCCCCCAGCCCGTCGAACCACACGGAAAAAGTCGCCTCCCTCATTTTAGTCTGTTCGCGCTACGCGGAGTCCTTTGGCGATGACCGACAAAGCACGGCCTCCTGTCCCACCTCCGACCATCATCCTTACCGCAGAAAATCGCAAGCAGAGCGGAAGCGTTCCATCGGACTCTTCGCGACCTGCACAGATGGTTCCTCGCACATCTCCCTCCGGCTCTGCTCCTGGCAACCACACCGGCGGCCCTGTGCTCATCATGACAGCGGCGCGACCATCCGACACTCCCAAGCAACTTGCATCCCCCGTAGATCCTGGCGTTCAGAACGCGCAGAGAAGCGCGGCGACAACCGTTCAGACCGTTTCTCGGACGTCCACATCTGGACGTCCAACAGACGTCCACAGTGACGTCCAACAGACGTCCACGAGTAGCTCGTCGCTGGCGATGAAATCGGCACAAAGTGCCGTCGGTGTAATTGTCGCCGAACAGACACAATCCGGACGTCAGATGGACGTCCAGATTGTGCCCGAGCAAACTGCAATCGCCGTTGATCGCAGCGCACGTAATACGAAGCAGCCGCGCAAGAGCAAGCCAAAGAAGAAAACGGATCTAGATGAACGCGGTCGATTCCGCCACACCATCCGGTTGGCCCCAAAGATCGAACAGAAGCTCCGGCTGGTGGCCGAGATCCTGGGCGTGGACCTGAACGCGGCGATTGCGGTGTGCGTGTCTGTCCACCATCATCGGCTCACCAAGCTGGGTGGTGGGGATGTGTGAGTGTTTTGGGAAGCGAGCGCTGCGGGGGTCTGAGATCCGCGAGCTGGCGGCTCAGATGTAGCCTGCCATGCTCAGGAGATCGCATTGAACGCATCGCGGGCAGCTCGGAGCGATGGGTAGTCCATCCAAGACAGACCGGGCGGGTTGATGCTCCAGTGAACCACCGCGAAGCGTCGCCGTTTTCGAGGTCGGCGAGGAACGTGCTCGGCCAGTTCACAGATGCGCTCATCGAGCCTTCTGATGGCGAGCATCCGCCACAACGGCCAGCGGCCCGTGTGCATGCCGTGAATCCGGTTGTAGATAAAGCGCTCGTTCTCGTTGGTGAGGTCTAAGGTCGCGGCGATGGTCGGCTGAGACGACATGACAGCACTCCTCTTTGTTGTGACTGCCATTGTGTATTTCATTGAGAAATACATGTCGAATATCATTTGGTATTTCGTCGGTGAGGTGCTTCCAATCGAGAGCGACTTTGGTGATAGTGCCGCCGTGTCACCACGAATCCCCGACCCGCCGGAAGCGTCTCGGCCTCATATGGCCACCGTCAGACTCAGCGACGGTGAGAAGGCCCAGCTTGAGTTGGCGCGTCAGCTTTTGGGCAAGCGATGGAATCGCGCCAGCGTCGGCAACGCTGATGTGATCCGGGTAGCGATCGGGATGTTGCTGGAAGAACTACAGCGAGAAGCCAGCGATGATAGCGCCGACAGAGCCAGCCAGGACCTATCAGTCCCCGTTTGAAAAACCCTGGGAGATCTGTATGCCGAGCCTGCGAGCACCACTGTTGATCCAAGAAATCGTCTCGGTCCTTCAAACTGCTAAGAAAGGAAAGGGACGAGCGCCAGCCTTTTTGACCGCATACCAAATATTGAACCAGTTACCCACAGCAACACGTCAAGGGCTTGAAACAACTTACTGCCCAGGTGGCCGTGGCGGCGGTAAGCACTACAGTGCCGCGACGCACGTCGCACGAGTGACTGCTAGACTTGCTGATGTGGAGGTCTTCTACCTGGACACTTCGGAGATGGAGATCAGGATTGCGGGGAGCAACATCGTTCCCAGTTTTGAAGTCTGTGCTCTCTTCCGTCTCGACCCTCAAAGTGCTAGTTGGCTCGGACGACCTCGCCGTCGTCGAGCTGCTATCGCGTAAGCCCGTCGCGCTGGTCTGACCTGGCCTCGTAGTAGCGCTCGAACCGCCCTTCTATCACCTGCTGCACCTGCGCTGGCCACCAGTGGTCATGACCCTTCGGCGTTTTGTACCCCGCCTCTTCGAGTAGCTTCGCCAGCGTTGGGAACCCAGGCCGCTCGAATGGCTGGCGGGGATTCTCCAGAACATGCGCTCGCTCCATCTTGGTCAGCATCATCTCTAAGTAGCGCCTCGGGCTTAGCAGCTTGGCCGGATCGCTGCGTGCAAGGAGTCGATGCACGTTCTGTTCGGTAAACTGACGACCCTTGAGCGGAATCCATCCTTGCTCGTTTAGGATCGATGCGATTTGCCTTAGCGTGTGACCATGCGCTCTGAGGTCAAAGATGCGCTCCTTGACCTCGCTATCGCTATAGGGACGCTCGTTGTGCGGCTTCGGACAGATGTGGCTCAGGCGCAGCCTAAGGTTGTAGATCAGGCTCTTGGTCCACTTCTCTCCCTGTGGCGGCTTGGTTCCTTTTGCGTTCAGTCGTCGAGCCATCTCAGTGGCTCCGACTCCCTCCATTGCCCACGACTTGATCTGCGCAATGACCGCTAGCTCTTCATCATCATCCACCAGCAACTTCATGCGTGGATTATCAGGGGCCGGAATCCTACGCTTCCCATACGGCACCTTCCCAAAGTGATATCCGCTCTTTCTTATGTGCTGGATGGCTTCCCGTGTCCGCTCCCCTGTTGCCTCCCGTTCCATCTGCGCGAACACAAGCAAGATGCCCACCAGCGCCCGCCCCAGTGATGAGTCGAGCCGGATCGATTCCCGAATCGCCACAAGCTCTTTCGTTCCGTCTTTGAAGTAGCGTTCGTATAGCTCGCAGAAGTGTTTGATCGATCGACTGAGTCTGTCGAATTTGAGTACGATTAGGATATCCGCAGATCGCTGCAACGTACTTAGCGCTTCTTGCAAGCCTGGCCGGACATCCTTGCCTCCCGACATCACATCTTTGAAGGTCCGAACGAGCTTGATACCGTGCAGTGCGCAGTATCCCTCAATCGCGCTCTGTTGAGCCTCCAAAGATAGCCCTTCCATCGCCTGCATGTCTGTAGAGACACGAACGTACCCGACCGCTCTGCGCTGCGTTCCTTCCGCTCCGTAATGTCCTTCGGCCTCTCTGCTCTGGACTCCCTTGTGGACTCTGTTCGCACTCCTCATGACTCCAAACTCCGTCACCAAATGTGGTCGTTAGGAGTCCGTTCATAATTCGGCTAAGCGTCCGCATTAACGAATTGTCGCGAGCTATCGTGAGAGCTCTTAATTCAGGGGTGTTTGCTCGGACTTTCCGTCCTCGCTGGAGCGTAGGTTTCAGTACGTTTCATCGAACTACTGTGGGTCAGAGGTTTGGCTATCTGTCCATGCGGAGCGGTTCCATCCATGGAGCGACGATTGGCAACGAAGGCGCAGTGTAGACGAGCTCTCTCAGGTGGGAACGATCTTTCGATGCTCGACGGGTACTCGCCCGAACGTGGCCTACAGCCGGCCTGCTTGTCACAATTTGTCGGCTACGGACATTATTCCGACCAAGGAATTCCATTCAGGTGTCGGCGAAAAACTGATTCCTGATGGGCGAATGGGAAGTAGGAGGGAAGCGGCTATGTCTTCGCGTCTTCGGCGACCTGCTTCGATCGAAGATCCGCGCTGCGCGCCGCTCAAGGAGTCCGCGCTGCTCGGTTCTGAGTGTCTTCTCACGTTGAGCGATGGCTTTCATGGCCAAATGATATCCGGGGTGATCTTTCTATGAACAGGACCAGATGTGGATGGACTCGCTGCTGCGCAAAGTGACTTGATTCGTAGGGGATGTTCGCTGTTCACTGAAATTACTCGGATTGGATTCGGAGTCGCGTAACGATGGCTCTGGGGGGAAGTTCGATGCAGTCCAGAACGCTGGCTCAAGTTGGGTGTTTGCTTACTCTCGCTGTGCTGAGCGCACACCAAGAGAGCATCTCCGAAACAGCGACCCCATCACTTGTGAGGCAGGCAGCCTGGACCCAGGCTCGCCCCAAGCGGGCCGCCCGCAACTCCGGACGCTCACGCGATCGGAAGAAGAAACACCACCACGACAAGCACAAGGGAGACCACGACAAGCACAAGACGCAGTCAGATGCACCAACGGTTGCGCCAACAACGGATCCAGTCGACCCGGAATCCGACGACTCACACGAAGTCGAATCCAACTACCCAATGCAGGGAGTGATCCAGTCTCCACTTCGGCAGTTGGGTGTGCCACCGCCAGCAGTTCCTGTAGTGGCAACGGCGGTCACGGTGTCGGCGATGGCACTGTGGCCATCGCTGGCAAAAGCGGGAAACGCTGCGCTACGAACGCTGGGAGCGATCTTGCGCCAAGTGATCTCTGGACACCTACGCGTCTGGGCCAAGCGAGGCAAGAAGCTCGATGAAGAAGAGCGATACTTCGAACTCTTCGGCTTCCGGCTGCGTCCGATGGAGCTGCTATCTCTTGCAGCCACGGCAGCGGTGTACGGACTGGCGCTCGCCTATCTGCTCGTGGGCTGGGAGCTGAGCCCGCAACTGGTGCTGTGGCAGATTCTGGCCTCGCTGTCGATCTTGCTGGTGCGCAGCCTAGTGCGCTTTTTCTATGAGCGAAAAGTCGGTCTGGTCACGGTCTTTCGCTTCTGGCCGGCGGGATGACTCTTTTGCCTGGTCTCCGCGTATCTGGAAACGATGCTTGCGACAGGAAATTACGAGCTCGAAGCAACCGGACGACCCGATGCGGCAAAGTATGCGGCACGTCTGCGATTGGGAATCGTACTAGCGACGCTCGGGCTGGCCATCAGCTTTTTTGCGGCCAACTGGCACTATCCGCACAAGGTTCTGCAAATGGGACGACTTGTGGCATCGGGAATCGTACTGTCTGAAGTGCTTCCGGTTACACCGATGCCGGGGCTGCGGATTTTCAAGTGGCATCGCGGAGTCTGGGCGGTGCTGTTTGGGTTGGTTGTGCCGACCTACTTTTTGATCAACTTCGCTTTCTAACCCGAGTCCCCTGCGAGACCGACGGTCTAGCATGTTGCCGTTGGGAAGAGTGCCCACCTAGCGATCTCCTAGGCGAGGTCATGCCCAGAAGCAGATCAGACAATCGTAGCGGATCTCGCCGGACCAGGAATGTCGCGGTTGCTTGCGATGGTACGAACGGCTCTTCCCAATCCGCACGACAGGACGGTGCGTGAGCAGGACTCCGTTCATTACGCTGATCCGATCGAGACGATTCAGAGATCCAAGTGGCATTCGTGCACGCAGAAGCGCGTGGTCCCGAAGTACTTCCCGCAACGTCTCTCTCGATCACGGGAAGATTCCAGGAATCTTTCGACGAGAGTTACCTGATTCCGACCAAGGTGATTTCGCATATTCAAGGTCCGTTCCGCATGCGCCAAGGTGCGCTGCTGTAGGGACATGCTTAAACCCCGTTCACGTCGCCTGCCACGACTCCTCCGCACCCTGCTTGTCCCAAAGCCAGCGTCACCGGACTGCCAAGCCCGCCATTGCCATCGCCAAGAAACGCCATCGGATTGCCATTGTCAGCGCCCACCACCAGATCTTGCTTGCCGTCGCCATTCCAGTCCGCTCGCGCCATCTGTCGACCGTTGGTGACGCCATTGGTATCCACCGTGGGCTTAAACGTCCCATCCCCTTTGCCGCGCAGAATGCTGATCGTCTTGCTTAGGTAGTGAATCACCGCAATGTCGGCCTTTCCGTCTCCATCCCAGTCGCCACGGAGCAGATATTCTGGCGTCGTAGCAACAGAAACGGAACTGACCCCGAACACACCACTGCCGTTATTGAGAAGGATGCTGAGGTTATTGGACAGAGCGTTCGCGACCGCAAGATCGGGCTTCCCATCGCCATTCCAATCTCCGCTGATGACGTGCACCGGAGTGGTTCCTACCGCTACCTTCACTGGCGCTGCGATGGTTCCGTTGCCATTCCCTTTGAACAGAAACACCTCATTGGTTCCCTGACTCACCACCGCCAGATCTCGCTGGCTATCGCCGTTAAAGTCCGCCATCACCACTGACCGCAACAGGAGTCCCTGTGATTGACTCGCTGGCATCGAAAATTCGAGCTTCCCGAAGTAGTAGCGGAATGCGTTGGCCAGCGTAAACGTGTGATTCCCAGGAAACGTCACTGACAGGCTCACCACTCCCGCATTGCCAGCACGCACCGGTGTCATCGCGGTCAGCGATGTGGCACTCCCATACATCAAGCCGAGCGCTGCATTCGATCCAAACATTGCGCCAAGTCCTGGACCACTGAAGAAGTTCTGTCCACTGATCGTCACCGCAGTGGTCGCATTGGTAGGACCGAGGTTCGGCGTCACCTTGCTAAGCGCCGGAGTTGCCATACAGAGGGTCTGGTAACAGACCTTGGATTGACAGTCGCGGTCAAGAGAACAACCTCGACCTACCCCGCAGGCAAGGCAATTGGTACCGCCACAGTCCAGGTCTGTTTCGTCCTGGTTCCACATTCCGTCCAAACACCCAGCAGCAACACACTGCCGCTGCGTACAAATTGAGCTCACACAATCCGATCCAATGTTGCAGCCCTGTTGGTTGTAGCATTTGCCTGGGCAACTCCCACCGCAGTCACTGTCTGTCTCGGTTCCGTTCTTGATGCCATCGGTGCAGCTTGGGACAGCGCAGCTCTGCTGGTCGCACTTGTTGCTTTGACAGTCAGCAGCCACCCGACACCCTTGATAGTCGTTGCAGCGGCTCGGACAAGAGCCTCCACAATCGACATCTGTTTCGTCGGCGTTTTTCACTTGATCGGTGCAGCTTGGCACCGCACAGACCTTCTGGGTACAGATCTGACTCAGGCAGTCTCTACCGAGATTGCACAGGTGCCCGTCCGCGCAAGGACTACATGAGCCGCCACAGTCAATGTCCCCTTCATCTCCATTGAGAACGCCGTCCACGCAAGAGGCGGGTACACAAATCGCGCTGACACACTGTCTGCTCTGACAGTCGGAATCGACTACACAGCGCTGGGAATCCTTACAGCCGACCTCGCAGCTACCACCACAGTCGACATCAGATTCTCCATCGTCGAGCACGCCGTTTTCACAGACCGACGGAGCAGCGCACGATGTAATCAACATCAACAACTCTGCCAACAGTGAAGCACGAGCGATCGGAGTCATACGTCCCCCAGATGAAGTTCAAGCCAAGCACTATCCGACAAGGATAGCAGACATACTTCAGCCCACGCTGTCGTGTAGACGGGGTACGTGCAACCAGCGAGGAATGCTGACACATCTGGCGATCTGTGCGAATGCATCTGGGAGGAAGTGTGAACAGAAGCCAGCTAGTGAACCCCGAGTAGCTCACCATCACCAGAACCAGCTAGAATTCCCATCAAACAGCCAGCAGCGGAATTTCCTTTGGCATTTCCTACTGATTGGTTCTGGGACGCGGGATCAAGACTCCGCTCGTCCGCA
>ERZ724523.1050-NODE-1050-length-16157-cov-4.207366_pt1 | contig 16157 bp, 18 predicted proteins | sample MGYA00376056_ERZ724523 | MGnify/ENA primary metagenome ERZ724523 (study PRJEB28724, sample SAMN07190888) | wastewater metagenome | isolation source: influent of sewage treatment plant in Hong Hong | place: USA: Christiansburg, Virginia | collected 2016-03-01 ... | reverse complement strand
CAGGATGACCCCATGCGCCGACGGAATCAAGTTACGTCGTCGCTCTCTCGTGGTTCTCAATGTTTGCTCACCGCCACGCGTTGCCTCCCTGCCCAGCATCAAGCAATCGACGGCTTTTGTTTGTCGATTTTTTGTGTGATCTTCATAACATGCCGGTTTCTAGCGGAGCGCGAATCTTGGGCCCCTACCAGGCACGCGATAAGTGGCGACTGGTCATCATTGACGGCCCCAGCCGAAAAAGCCTGGTCTTTGGTAGCGTCGAGCAAGCCGAAGCCGCACGGTCCTCGATCGGTGAACAGCTCAAGCAGCACGTCATCCTCGTTGGTGAGGCACTGGAGCAGTTTACTGCCGACAAGCTACGCAAGGGCTGCAAGCCGCAGTCGGCGCAGGCCGTCTTCGATCGCTTGAGTGGAATCTTGCCGACCCACAAGCCACTCGCCAGCATCACCCCAACTGAGGCGCAGCAACTCTACGAGTCGTTGGGTGAACGCTTTGCGGCAGCGACCCATCATGCGGCCCTCAAGCGTGCCAAAGAGCTGTACCGCTGGGCGATCGAACACAACCTCGTCCACCAAAACCCGTTTGCGCTGGTGAAACCGGTCGGCAAACCACGACGCGGCAAGCCTCAGCTCTCGCTCGACGAAGCCCGCAAGCTGAGCCAGACCCTCATCACCGATGCGCGACAAGGCGATGAGCTTGCGGCAGCGCTGTTGTTGCAGGTTCTTCTCGGGCTGCGTACAAGCGAAGTGCTGCGCAGACGGGTGCGCGATCTCGATGACGGCGGACGAGTGCTGGTGATTCCATCGGGGAAAACCGAAAACGCTCGGCGGCGACTCGAGGTGCCCGAATCCCTTTCCGACCTACTCCGGCACCTGGTGGTGGGAAAGCCTGCCGATTCGTATGTCTTCGGTGGCGAGAACGGTCACAGCCAAGCGTGGATGTGGAAAGGACTACGACGCTACTGCGAAAAGCTCGACCTGCCCCTCGTCTGTCCCCACAGCTTGCGTGGTTTACACTCATCGCTGGCGGTAGAAGCGGGTCGGACGAGCCAAGAGATCGCCGCTCAGCTCGGTCACGGCAGCTTTGGAGTCACCGCCCTCCACTATGTCCGCCCCGGGGCGATCGAAAATACGCGCATTCGCAAAGTAAGTGGTCTGCTCACGCAAGCGCCGCACGGCACGAACCCAAATGAGGGAACACCGACGCTGAAAGAATCTGTACTGGCCCAACTGGCGGCGCTGTCAGAGGCCGAGCTCGTGAAGCTGCTCGCAGTGCTGCCGCAGCTTGGCAAAACGTAACGACGGTTCTCGTGGAGACTATGGCTTCGGTGCGGCCGCTGGCTTCGACGGTGGCGGTGGGGTCAACGTGCGGTTGAGGTCACGAACCGTAGTCTTTGGCGGCTCGGCCACCTTGGGCTTACCCCAATCGAGAACCTTGACGCCGCTAAACTCACCCGGATTGCCGGCGCTGCTGCCGGTGGAGACGCTGGTCCGGCTCGGAGGATTGTCACCGGGCTGACCACCCGTAAGCGGCATTTTTTCCCGCGCCGCCGGGTTCTTCGGTAGCTCCGCGCCAGGTAGACCGGCCCGCACCGTCCCGGCTGCCGCCGTTGCCGACGGATCTCCTTTGCGGCGCCGCTGCGCTGGCTCTGAACCATCACTTGCCGAGCCACTCGCCGTCTGACGTTGAGCCACGCCAGAGCCCGTAGCGGGCCTGCCGGTCGCATCCTGAGCCACGGCTTGATTCCGCCGCTGCAGTTCCCGCCGAGCCACCATCACGTCGTATTCGTAGGAATGCAGTCCGGCCCGCAGATCGCGCACCGGCTCGGTTTCACGAAGCGCGCTGTACTGCGGCACCCCGCTCAACGCCACATAGTCGAGCCGCTTGGCCTGAAATTCATTTTCTCGGACCACCACATACGCCGAATCACTCGGGGTCACGTCCGGCAGATTGAAGCGCGGAAACGACTTGGCGGCGGGCAGCTTGAGCGAAACCTTGGGCCCTTGATGCGGCAGCGGACGCCACGCAACGACCTTTTCACCGACGCGAAAATCGACCCACGCCGGTCCCCAATCTCCACCGGGAATCCACGCCCACGCACAGTTTTGCAGGCCTGCCTCGACCCAGCGACCGTAGTGATCCGTCACCCAGCTCATCTTCAAGTCGCTGGTGAAGGTCCAGCCGTACTCGGTCATCACCCAGTGGCCCCGACGGTACGGCTGAAAGTCTGCTCCGACCACATCGGGATGCGGACAAAACGCCGTGCCATATCGGTCCGTCTCGATAAACGTACCTTGCTCACGAAGCACGTCGTAGAAGGCTTCGAGTGGCACATGCTGCGACGGAGTTGGCACTTCCTCATCCGCGATCGCGACCTGCCCGACCGAGCCCATCGTCAGCACGCACAGCGCCCGTCCGAAAAGCTGGGCGAGTCCCTTTCGCACACCGGCCGTTTGAATCGCACGCTGCATGTTGTGTCTATGATGCCCGGAAAACTGCGACCCTTCCACCCCTTGCCAACCCCCAACTCCGCCCAACGTACCAAACCGGTCAATACATGAGCAGTCGGTGCTGATGCTGACGCTCCCAGCGGTGGGCTCGCTCGTACTCGTCGAACAAGCGCTCCTCGGCAAGAAACGACGGAGGATGATAACAGCGACGGCCTCCCAGTTCGGGAATGCCGTGCTTTTGGTGCAGCATCTCGTGGTAGACGATCCAGGCGAGGTAATAAAGCGGCACGTCGGGACGATCGAGCGTGGGATGAATGCGAATCAGCCGATCTTCCACCGAGTACGAGCCCATCGTCAGCGTCTTGTGGAGCCGCGCTGGATCGGGACACCGCTTGCGTCGTCCCCAGGTGATCTTGGCATCGATGGTGCCGGCGAAATAACCTGCGTTGATCTCGTCGAAGATCGCCTTTAGGTCGTGGTGCTGTCCACCCGGTCTCTCGATGATACGGGGTCGTCGTAGCGAGACATCCCGGACCGGCTTGAGTGCCGCCGACCGCTCGGCAATGAAGGCATCCAGGGTGGCCGAAGCTTCCGCTTCCGGATGAATGACGTAGCGACCGAGCGCGGCCACCACCTGTGCCGAGGCAGCGACAAACATGTGATGCAGCCGCAGCCGATAGCGCCCCGGCTCTCGTCTCACCGACAGCATCGTCGAGTGGTTATTGGTCAGCCGAATATCGAGCGTCGCCGTCTCATTCGACAGCACCCCGATCTGTCGACTCAGCCGTCGCTGCAAGCGTTTGGCCGCGCTCGGCAGACCGATCGGCTTGGGCGAAGACAAAGACATGCAGCCGTTTCTACTTGGCCGGCGACGGAAGTCAAAAATTGCGCATGCCATCGACGGACTGTCTGTCGCGACGTAGTCAACCCTGGCAAAATACTGCGATGGCTCGAATTAGGCATGGCCAATGTGTATTTGAACTACAGGGAGAAACCGTCCTAGAAAAGCTGCTGGCAGAGGGAGTCCCCGTCCCGAACTCCTGCCGCAGCGGAGTCTGTCAGTCGTGCCTGCTGCGAGCGACCGAAGGCACGCCACCGCCCAACGCGCAGCAGGGACTAAAGGACTCGTGGCGCGCACGAGGCTACTTTCTGTCGTGCGTGGCCAAGCCGGCCGAGGATCTAACGGTGACGATGGATGACAGCGACTCGCTGCTGGTTCCGGTCGTGCTGATTGAAAGGAAGTGGCTTTCATCGACGGTGCTGAGGCTTCGATATATGAGCGAAGTGCCGTTTCCCTATCAACCCGGTCAATACGTCAATTTGCTTGGCGGTGGACTGACTCGTTCGTATTCGCTCGCGTCGGTGCCCAGCCTCGATCCGTTTCTGGAACTCCACGTGCGCATCCTTCCTGACGGGCGAATGTCCTCGTGGCTACGCGAGGTTGAAGTTGGTTCCACGGCCCAGTTGCGCGGTCCTGCCGGCGAGTGCTTTTATGTCTCAGGGCGACCCACTCAGCCGCTGCTGCTCTGTGGGGTTGGCACCGGACTGGCACCTCTGTTCGGTGTGGTCCGCGAGGCACTCCAGCAACACCACAGCGGACCGATCTCGCTGCTCCACGGGGCGAGATTCCCGAGCGGGTTGTATCTCCGCGATGAGCTTGCGGCACTGGCGACCCAACACCCCAACCTGACCTACGTTCCGGTCGTGCTCGGCGAGGATCCGCCTGGGATGGTGTCTTATCCGATGGCAGGTACGACCGGCTGTGTGGTATCGCCGCTGGACGAAGTGATCCGCACGCGCTTTGCCAAGCTCGGTGGTTATCGCGTCTTTTTGTGTGGTGATGCCGGGCTCGTCAACGCGCTGCGCAAGCAGGTGTTTCTGCAAGGCTGTAGTCGGCGAGAAATCTTGGCCGACCCATTTGTGATGGCTGCTCCGACGAAGAATTCGTAGTCGCGGCACGAGACCTCTCGCGCAGCAGATTCCGCCGGGACGGACGCGAGCCCAACCGACGCTGGGCTCTGCGGGGAACTACTTCACGTTGGCGCGGGTCTTGAGGTACTTGGCGGCGGACTCACCAAGGATCTTGCCGCACTCGTTCAGACGCTCGGTGACGCTGACGTTGACCGGCACGCCCATGATGTTGCCGGTGGCGTACTTGACGGAGGTGGCAACCTCATCGACCACCGCGCCCTGGGCATCGACGATGCGGAGGGTCATGCGGACCTCGGACGGAATGTTGACGACGGCGGCCCACACGCCCGGCTCGATGTAGCTGACCATCGGCTTGACCGAGTACGGACCTGGAGCAGCAGCCGGACCCACCGAAACGGTCAGACCCTTCGATTCCTTGACCAAGGTGTCGGCAAACGCCTGGTTGAGCTTGCCCAGATCGGTACGCCAAGCTTCGACCTGCTCGGGCTTCTTCTCCGCGAGGTAGTCCGATTCAGCCTTGCCACCAACCTTCAGTCCCTCATAAGCGATCGGCTCAACGGCAAACGCCGACTGCGCGTTGAACGGGCTCGGGGCCGCCTGCTTCACAATCGTCCACGCCGGACCACAGCCGCCCGCCGTCATTGCGCCCAGAAGCAGGGCCGCCGAGACACTCGCTGCACGAAAAAAGCTCTTCACCTTGCTGCTCATGACCATTCCTTCGTTGTGGTTGAGGTGACCGCACCGGCCGTTCCATACCAGCCCATCCGGCCACAGATTACCGAACATCAAACGCGATGGCGGTCTCGATCGTCAAGCATGTCGCGAAGATACAGGACTGTTTGAACAATTGCTCCAGCGACGAAAATGGCGAAGTCTGAAAACAGGCTTCACAAGGCCAAGCGCACCGATCAAAGATGGGGACCATGAGCCAACTGGACGGTGACAAGCAGGAAGATCTTGCGAACTTGCCCGGGGTCGGTAGCGCGTTTGGCTACGATCCGGGTGCTGAGCTGAAAAAGAAAGGGCTACCGTGGCCTGCGTACCTCGCAATTGGAATTGCGGTGGTGGCGGTCCTCGGCTTTCTCGCCTTTCGTAGCCAAAAGAAGCGGGAGGAACGCAAAGTACACGTCGCGTTTCTAGAACAGCTTCAGGATTATGAAAAGAACACGGTCAACGCGTTCTGGCGCTGCCTGTTCGGCAAAGAAGGCGACGGTCGACGGTTCAACCAGCCCGAGCAGCTCAACGGTCAGCTCGAGGCCGCTTTGTATGCCGATCCGAAGAATTTCCCCGAAAAAGTCGCCAACGAGTGCGTCAAAAAGGCGCTCGATGCTTCGCGCAAAATTCGCGACTTTTCGCCGCCCGCCCCGGCACCGTATGAGTCGGCGCTCGATGAGTACGGCAAAGCGCTCGCCGGTCTGGCCAACACCCTCAACACCTGGGCCGAGGGTGCCGGCAAGCGCGTCGAGACCAAGCAGCGCGAAAACAAGATCACCTCGTCGGGCGATACCTGGAGCACCACCGACAACCCGAACAAGGCCGATCCCGCCGCGTGGCAGTACGACAAGTTCATCCACTGTGCGGTCCCCAATCTCGACAAGATGAAGGACGGTCAGGAATTGCTCGAGTTCCTCGCCAGCAAGTGCACCGAGAACAAGGCCAAGGGCTGGAAGACCGACACCGAGTTCCTCGCCAAGGTCCGTGATACCTGCATCGCCGAGGCGCAGGAAATTCCGACCAAGACCCCAGCGACGTTCAAGGCGACCTTCACCAAGTTCAGCCCCGACTTCGATCGTCTGAGCCAGGCCTGGGGCACCTGCCTGCGCAAGATGACCAAAGAGTCGAAGAAGGACGACCTCGAGCAGTTCGACAAAGCGTGGGTCGATTCGGTGAACGCCTCGACCAAGATCCGCAAGATCGCCAAAGAGAACCTGCCCGACGAATAGCAAGCGCCCAGCCCGCTGGCTGTACCGCCCGCCCCTCCTCCCAATCGCGTCTTCGGACGCTCCCCATTGCCAAGCGCGAGTCGTGAAGGCACCATCTTGCCGCTTGGCACGACTACGGACTCCCATCTGGCTCCCGACCGAGCCTGTCTTCCCGCCGGTCAGTCTGGCAAACCGAGATGGCCTGCTTGCCGTCGGTGGTGATCTTTCGCTCGAGCGACTGCTGATCGCCTATGCATCAGGGATCTTTCCGTGGCCGAGCGAGGGCATGCCGCTCCTATGGTTCGCACCGCATCAACGCGCCGTCATCCGTCCCGACTCACTTCACGTCGGACGCAGCCTGCGCAAGGTCGTTGTGCGTGGCCCGTATCAGGTGAAAATCGACACAGTCTTTCCGCAGGTGATCGCCGCTTGCTCCAAGATTCCTCGTCGCCACGAGTCGGGAACCTGGATTTTGCCCGATATGATCGAAGCCTACATCGCCCTCCACGAAGCCGGTTTTGCCCACTCGGTCGAGACGTTCCTCGATGGCGAGCTGGTCGGCGGACTCTACGGGGTGTCGCTCGGTGGAATGTTTTTCGGCGAATCGATGTTTGCCAAGACGGACGACGCCAGCAAGGTCGCGATGGTTCGGCTGTGTGAGCAATTGGCCGCGTGGGGCTTTGATCTCGTGGACGGGCAGGTGATGAACGCCCACCTGGAACGGCTCGGATTTGCGCTCATCCCGCGCAGCGACTACATGGCCACGTTGATGCGCTCGCTCGAAACACCGACGAGACGGGGGAAGTGGTCGATGGAGTCTATGACTTAGCGGTCAGGGAACAGCAATGGGAGGGAATGAACGACGAGCCGTTGTCACTTGGTCATGATGCCAAGCGTCTTCACCCCAGCGCCACGACAGATGTCCATGGCCTTGACGACGTCACCGTAGGGAGCAGCATCGTCGGGATTGAAGAAGATGATCTTTTTGGCTCGATTCTGAAGCAGCGTACGCACTTTATCGGCCAGTCCGTCGATCGGGATCGCCTCGCCATTGATCGCAACACGTCCGTCTTCCGCTACCGTGGCCACGAGCTGATCCGACGATGGCGGTGGCTCGTTCATGCTGGCCGGTGCCTTGGGCGGAACGTCGACCGACGTCTGGTTCAAGAGCTTCGGCACCATGACCATAAATACGATCAGGAGCACCAGCACGACGTCAATGAGCGGAGTGACGTTGATGTCAGAGCGCGGGCCTTTGCCGCCTGCTGCAAATGACATGGCTAATTCGCCTCCTTGTACTCTTCGGAGCCAAGGTGAACCTGCGGCACGCCGGTGGCGTTGACCAGCTCCATGGCGTGACGCACCGCACCGTAAGAAGCACGGCGATCCCCTTTGATGTGGACCTCACGACCGCCAGAGCCCTTGCGCATTTCCTTCTGCACAAGGTCTCCCAGCGTCTCGTCCGTTGCGGGATCTGAGCCCACGAACATCCGGGACTGAGCGCACTCCCAGTGGATCGCGCCCATTTTTCCGCCTTCACAAGTGATCGACACGACGATTTGCTCGCCGGAGTCGTTCTTCTTGTCGTGATGGCGAGTCACCGGCTGCTCAACGGGCATACCTCGGGTGATCATCGGCGTGACGACCATGAAGATGATGAGGAGCACCAGCACGACGTCGACCAATGGGGTCACGTTGATCTCGGATCGGATCGATGCGTTTTTTACAGCATGTCGACCATGCCGCTTGTGCTTCCGCGGGGGCAACCGAGGAGGATTTTTGAGCAGTTCATCCAAGTCGGACATCGTTGGTCCTTCGTCCATGAGCCGGCGGAACACCGCACGGGTACTGCTAGGCGGCTCGGCGCCCCTCGCGCAGGATGAACGACACCAGCTCACTGCTCGTTTCGTTCATGTCCACGACGAACTCGTCAATGGCGTTGGTGAAGAAGTTGAACACCATAACCGCCGGAATTGCGACCAAAAGACCGAATGCCGTGGTGACGAGTGCTTCACCGATACCACCAGCCACAGCCGCAATACCACCGGCCCCCTTCGTCGACATGGTTGCAAAGACGGTGATGATACCGATAACGGTTCCAAGTAGACCAACGAACGGAGCCGCAGAAGCGATGGTGGCCAGACCGCCAAGTCCCTTCTTCAGATCCGCAACTTCACGCTCTTTGACACGATCGATGGCACGGTTTACGGCGTCGAGCAGATCAAAATCCCCGATCTCGTCAGGACCAATCGCTTTGAGGGCTTGCAGACCATCGATGTACTCGTGGAGAGCTGACTCGATCACGATCGCAATCGGACCTTGTGGCTTGACCTGGGCGAGGCTGAGTGCGCCCTTGATGTCACGATCCGCCAGCTTCTTCTGGAGAGCGAAGACAAACTGCAGCGACCGCTGCTTCGCACGAGAGAAGGTAATCCAGCGCTCGATGCTTACCGCCAACATGTAGATCCCCATGATGGCGAGCACGATGATGACGGATTTACCGGCGACGGACGTCGAGTCCCATATCGCCTTCGGGCTAAAACTAATTCCTTGTTCCATGTTGTTCCTCGTTTCCCGGGGTAACTTAGCTAGGTCGCGGCACGCTTACTCGAACACGAACTGTAGGTTCTGAATGAAGCAGACCGGAATCTGTTGTGGCTTATAACGCCAGGTTCGCAGCACCTCGACGATCGAGTCGTCCGCACCAGCGATGCTGGTCACGACATCGACGTCCGAGATCGAGCCATCGAGGCCAATGCACATCTTATAAGCCCCCATGACCATACCGCTGCCTCGGCGCTGTGCCTTCACGACCGCAGGAAGGTGAGGATCTTCACCCGATAGCTTCTCGCTGCGGATGCGGATGGCTGGAACCACCTTTGGCTTGGGTGGCGGCTTCGGCTCTTCCTTCGGCGGTGGCGGCGGCGGTGCCCCAACGACTCCACCCGCAACACCACCTTCCACACCACCAGGCACGCCATCCGAACCCCCACCAGTGTCCTTCTCCTCGGGAGGATCGGGCTCTAGCTTGGGCTGGATAAACTTCGGCACCTCCGTCGGCTGAACGACTGGTTTGACCACCTTGGGCGGCGTCTTCGGCTTGCTCGACGACTTCGGTGGCGGTGGCGGCGGCGGCGGCGGCGGTGTAGTCGCAAAGAACTGCACCGTCAACGGTGGCGGCTGCACCTCCTCGACGTGAATGAGCGAGTAGATGATGAAAAAGATAAGCACACCGGCCTCAATCGCCGTCGAAACGACGAAAGCTGCATAGAGCAGTGGGCGCTTACGCCTTTTGTCTTGTACGTAGCGATCAAACATCACTGCTTCTCCGTCGCAGCCGGGCTACCTTCCTCCTTCGCGGGAGGCGGTGATTCCTTCTTTTCGGGACTCGGGGCTCCGCCAGCAAACGGCGCATCCGCCGGGGGCGGCAGATCAGAAGCGGGCTCAGCGGCCTTCTTTTTCTGCTTTTTCGGGGGTGCCGCCACCGCTGGTGCCGTTGGGGCAGCAGGCGCTACAGCCGCAGGCGTCGGAGGTGCCACGGGTGCCGTCGGAGCTTTCGGAACCGTTGGACTAGTCGGCGGACTAGCAGCAGCACCGGCCGGCTTGGCGGGCTCAACTGGCTTGGCGGGCTCGGCTGGTTTCGCGGCCTCGGCTGGCTTGGCGGGCTCGGCTGGTTTCGCGGCCTCGGCCGGCTTACCGGCTTCCGCTGGCTTAGCGGCGTCACCGGGCTTGGCGGCTGCCCCGGCCTGGTTCGCCGCTGCGGCCGCTGCCGCCTGAGTCGCTGCCTTCTGCATGGCGAGCGCAAGCTGTAGGAGCTTGCCGGCATCTTCCAAGTCTTGCCGCTTTAGCTCGTCATTCGGCTGCGCGTAGGAACGCTCACGAAGCAGCAGGTTGCCGTAAATGGCCGGTGTTGGTGCCTGCGGTGATAGCTGACGAGCAAACTCGATCAAATCGAGCGCCTGGTTCGCCTTGGCGATGCGATCCGCCCAGGGCATCTGAAGCTGGTTACGCCGCAGCTCCATCGCCGTGCGACACTGCGAGTCCGCGCACAGCTCATCCCAGGTCATGATCGCCAAGGACACGTAGCCATCGGTGTCCTTGGGGTTCGCCTTGACGCGTCGCTCCAGCCACATCCGGCAGGCATCGAGCTTGCCGATGCTCTTGGCGATGTTGCCAAGGATCGTCAGCGCTTCGACGTCGGGGTTTTCGCGCTCGACCTGTGGCTTAAAGAAGTCGACCGCTTCGTCGTACTTCTTCGCGTCCACGAAGGTCTGAAGCAGGTAGTCGCGTGCGCGCTGACGCTGCTCCGGCTTGAGCTTGGGCATCTCCATGTACTGGCGGAACGACTGCACCGCGATGTTGGCCGCTTCTTGGCCTTCTTTGGTTCGCGGACTGAGTTGGTAGAGCGCCAGATGGGTAAAGCCCCGGTTGATGATGATGGGAGGGACGGTCGAGTCGATCTCGGCGGCCTCGCGGAACAGCTTAGCGGCCTCGGCAATTTCCCCGTCGCGGTACTTTTCCACGCCTTTTTGTGCGCGCGCACGAGCACGCAGCGTGTCGCAGCCGGTGGTGCTTGCCACAAGCGCGACCAAGGCGAGCGAAAAGAGGGTGCGGGACGTGCTCATGATGCGCGAAACGCTACCAATGTGGGCCGACCCATCGCAAGGGTTTCCTGTGTATGCCTGTCGATTTCTCAGTTTGCTCGCTGCTCCGGTCGCTCTCAGCGCATGTCCGGTGCGGTGCCAGCATCGGGAATCGTACGCGCCGGAGCCGGAGGAGTGGACTGAGCAGCCGCGTGTGCTGAGCTGTCCAATGGCACCAAGTTCGATGCCGTGTCATCCAGATCACGCAGCCGGGCAGTCGCCTGCTCCAACGGTGCAACCAGCGTCATCGTGTACGCGATCGGTCCATTTAAGAACAGATACTGCCGCACCACCTGGGCACGCTCCCGCTCCGTCGCTGTCAGGACCGCATCGACCTGAAGCCGCAAGTTTCCAGTCCAGCCCGTGCTCCAACCGAGCGTCGACAGAATCTGTACCCGCACGTTGTCCACTCGCGGCCAGCCTTTGATCGCCGAGGCATCCGACAACAGCTCACGCACGGTTGTGCCCGGTGAAACCCGCTTGCCCACCAGGCTAATCACCGCTCGCTCGCTGCCATCGCCTCGACTCGCCCACGCTATAAGCTGTGGGTAGCTCGGACGTTCGCGAGGCGTCACCTCCCAGCGCGGTGGCGGCTTAAACTCGCCGATCGCCCACTCACGACTGCGCAGCTCCGGGCCGGCCCGTAATGAAGCCAGTGCCACAAAAGTCAGCGCCACCCACACCAAGAAGCCGCCTACCTTCTGACCGAACATACCGACCTGCTGACTCATGGCCCCCTACCCTATCAGCTTCGCCCGCCGCTCACAGCTACCGACATTGTGCCGGTCAACGGAAGCGCCCTCCACCCGCTTCGACAGCGGACCCAATCAGCGCCTGGTTTCTCATAACGATGTTTTAGTAAGTCCAAAAACACAAGATGAGCGACAAAGAAACCCCAAGCCGGTATAGTGGCAAGTAAGAGCCGCAAAGTGTCTCTCGATCGTTTTGGTCCATATCAGGTCATTCGCAAGCTGGGCGAAGGTGGAATGGGAGCGGTGTATGAAGCCGTTCAAGATCCCATCGGTCGCCGGGTTGCCATCAAGATCCTTCACCCGAAGTACGCGCAAGACCCTGGCATTTGCGCTCGCTTCTTTAATGAGGCGCGTGCGGTCAACCTGATCGATCACCCGTGCGTCGTCCAGATCTCGGACTATGGCCAGCTTCCTGACGGGACCGCGTATCTCGTCATGGAGTACCTGAAGGGCGAGACGCTGAGCCAGCGGCAGAAGTCGAAGGGCATGCCGCCGCTGCCAGAGATCATGCGGCTGGCGCGGCAGATTGCCTCGGCACTGTGTGCGGCCCACGAAAAGAACGTTTATCACCGCGACTTGAAGCCCGATCAAGCGCTGACAGATTTCTCAGACGGAGATCGCTCTTGCCAACGCAGTTTGCGGAGGGATTGGCGGAGAGGCATAAGCGGGCTCCGATACTGATCACGTCCTTCAATGTAAGCAGTTAGGAACACAGAATCGTCGGGCTTAGCAGCACCGCAAGAAGCCGCAGGAACCGCCGACGCATGGTTAGGTGGGAGCGAGACTTCTTGTGACGATAACTAGTTATGGTTTCAGAAAGCGATGCTCTCGATGCCAGGCGAAAGCATCTGCATCCGGCCAGTACGATGGGTTGTCTGGTTTCAGGATCAGTCGGTCTGTCAGGCTGATGATCTGTGCCGGCAGATTGGGCTGGAACCGTAGCTGCTCGGAGCCTTTCAGAAAGTAGGCGCTCGTGACGGTGACGAGTCCCTCATCGAAGGTCCAGTGGCAGAGCTTGCACAGCGCAAGTCCGTTTTGCGGGTCGTCGTTGTGCGTCACTTTCCATGGGATGATGTGGGCTGCGTCCACGACCACGCGGCCGTCGGGGGTGATCAGGCGAATGCCGCAGAATGCACAGCGACGCTCGTAGGCCCAGACCACGGCACGACGGAATCCCTGCTTGCGGGCCGCACGTGGGAGAGTGGGTCCATGCGACGTGTCGTGGGCGAGGAGCTGACGGCAGTAGGTCCGCGCCTGCGTGTTGATCTCGCTCTGCTCACGGACAAGCGGGCGCAGCGCCTCGACAAAGTAGGTATCAATCAACACTTGTGACAGGACCGCTCGTCCTTCGGCAGTGCAGAGCACGTCGTACAGATCAGCATCGAGAGTCGCGCCTTGAACCATGCCGACGAGCTGAGACGCATATTTCATCTGCTTCGTTGCCGAGAGCGTGTCCGCTTTGCCTTCGACGGCGCGCAGGTGCCAAAACCCATCGCCTTGTAAATGGAAGAAAGGCAGCACATAGCTCGCGGCTGCGCTGGGCGGCATGACGCGCTTCCAATAGATCAAGAAGTCCTGCGCCAATTCTGGCGTGGGCTGGATGAAGTTCTGGGTCAGCTCGCCATCTGCGAAGCGGTCGATGACCGCCAGCAGCAACAGCGGTTTATGGGGCGCTCGGAAGTAGGTCTGGTCGGTCCAGCGCTGGCTGTTCTTGTCGGTGCGTAGCTTGCCGAACAGACGAACATATTTTTCAAGTGCGGGGGACATCGCCGAGAAATTCGGGGCGAGTGTACGGCTGATGTCTCGGCAGCGGCAAGAACCACAACGGACGGTACTGCTAAGACTGTTGCGGATGCGGTCCTCGCTCGCTGAAGTGGAGCAGGCGTTTGGGGACCGGTCGATCAGGAAAGGATACCCGGCCCCCAGCCGTTCGTTCTGTTGGTGTACGGATTCGGATGAAGATTCCGCCGACGTCGAATTACGTCCAGAAGCAGGTCACGGCAAACAGCGTCATGTCGTGCCAGCCCGTGGCCTAGGGCACGGTTGCACCAGGACAGCGTTTCGTTGGAGACTGGCAGGAAGGAGCAGCCATGTCCGACCCAGAGAAAACGATGACCTACCTGGAAGAGCAGATTCCGGCCCTGTCCTGTTCGGCGGTCACCGTCGCATACTGGCAGACACTGGCATCTGGAGAGAGCGTGCTGGAGACCGACAGTGGCGCGATCTACGAGGTCTTTCCGGATGGTTCGCGGCGTCTGGTCAAACAGATCGCGGCACCTACTCCCGTTGAAACAGGGCGAAAGATTCGATTTCGATGACCGCAGCCGTCCCGCGCCTGCGCATGTTTGCCGGCCCGAACGGATCAGGCAAGAGCACCATCAAGTCGGTCCTGCGGCCCGAGCTATTGGGTGTCTATATAAATCCTGATGAGATCGAGCGGGACATCCGCCGCTTCGGTTTCCTAGACTTGGCTGTCTACGGAGTCGAAACGACGAGAGAAGAAATACTATCGTTTTTTTCGGCGTCCACATTGCTAGCCAGAGCAGACCTTCTCGATGAAGCCCAGGCGCTGAGTTTCACCGATCAGAAGCTGAGCTTTTTTGCGGTACTCGTGAATGCCTACTTCGCAGCGGTCGCGGCGGACTTTCTGCGGCAGAAGTTGCTTGCGCAGAAAGTGACCTTTACTTTCGAGACAGTGATGTCCTCTAGAGACAAGGTTGACTTGTTGTGCAAGGCGCAGCAACTCGGTTACCGCACATACCTGTACTATGTCGCGACGGAGGATCCGATTATCAACATCTCGCGAGTGAAGGCGCGGGTGCGACGCGGTGGGCATTCGGTTCCAGAAGACAAGATTGTCAGCCGATACAGCGCGTCGCTAGACCTGTTGCTAGATGCCATTCGGTGCTCCAATCGCGCCTACCTGTTCGACAACTCAAACCATCAGCAGATCTTTGTCGCTGAGATCACGGATGGGAGATTGCTCGAAATGAAGACGGCGGCGATGCCAGGTTGGTTCAAGTGGGCAGTCTGGGACAAGATTGCACCCTCCGCATCGACGCCCACTCCCCCGCCAGGCTCTCCGGCCAGCATTTGAGTTACTGACGCACGACCCCGCGGGCCATTGCCAGATTGAGCAGCTTCTGAAGGGTCGCGGGCGAGAGCTGGGCGAGAAGGTCTTCGGCCTGTGCCTCGCCAGGGTCGGCGGAGCGCATAGGCTCGGGCCGTGAATCTAGCTCCAACAGATCCACCACCCGCTGCGTCTTCGCCCCACTCACCGCTTCCGGCTGCGCGTAGTGCTTCGCCGTCATCTCAAACGATCCATGCCCCAAGCTCGACGCCACCACGTCGGACAGCGCACCAGACTCAATGCTCAGCGTGGCCCATAGACCGCGCAGGCTGTGGGTGCAGACGCGGGGGACGTTGGCGCGTTCGCAGATGCGGCCGACGGCGGCCCACAGGACGCGGTGGTGGCGGGGGCCCCCGTTGCGGTTGGGGCCGAGGATGGGATCTTCGGGGAGCTTGCCCTCGCAGAGTTTCGAGAGTCGGGACTGGAGCACCTTGGGGACTTTGAGGTGGCGACGGGCGTTGCGGGTCTTGCCTCCGTCGATCCACAGGACCTTGCCGCCGCAGTCGACGTCGCGGACGCGGCGCTTGAGGACTTCGCTGGCGCGCATGCCCATGAGCAGGGCGACGACGGCGGCCAGTGCCAATACATCGCCACCCTCATCGAACATCTGGAGGGCGGTGGCGACGAAGCGGTTGGCCTCATCGATGCGGAGCTGGGGCTTTCCGGCATTGGGACGACCGACGGGACGCACGGCCTTGAATGCGTTGGCTTGCAGATAGCCCTTCTTTTCTGCCCAGCCGAAGAAGCGCTTGGCCAGGTTCAGGTAGAAGCGATGCGACGCGGCTTCGAGCGGCTTGCCGGTCTTGGGGGAGATGACGGTAGTTGCGGTGCGGTAGATTTCTTCGGCGCGCTTGGGGGTGATGTCGCGGATGTCCTCGTCGAGGTGGCGGGCGAGGAAGAATTGCAGGCGGCCGAGTTCGTGGGCGGCAGTCTCCGGTTTGCACGAACCTTGGCTCTGCTTGTCCTCGGCGAACTCGACGATCAGGTCGCTGATTACATACGTGGCGGGCGAGAGCAGCTCGCGCTCGGCATCGTCCTTGGCGGCCAGGGCTTCGGCCCGCGTCGGGAAGTACAGGTTTTTCTCGGTGCCGTTGCCGATGACGCGGATGCGAAAGCGCGTGCCGCCTCGTTCCTCGTAAGGGCCACAGACACGCGGGGGGGATTTGGGTCTCGCCATGAGCTGCTCTATTCCTGGGAGGCTCTCTGGGATGCTGATCAGAGAAACCGGGATGGTGATCTTATCTCGCGGCGCTTCCGTCTGCAAAGCGCCGAATCATGCGGGGTTAGTCCACCGATCGGCTGTCCGTTGCGGCATCGAGAAGGCGCAG
>ERZ724523.1047-NODE-1047-length-16202-cov-4.173469_pt1 | contig 16202 bp, 11 predicted proteins | sample MGYA00376056_ERZ724523 | MGnify/ENA primary metagenome ERZ724523 (study PRJEB28724, sample SAMN07190888) | wastewater metagenome | isolation source: influent of sewage treatment plant in Hong Hong | place: USA: Christiansburg, Virginia | collected 2016-03-01 ... | reverse complement strand
AACCGACCCGCACAAGGTACTCCGTCAGCAGGGATTCCTCGATGTTGCTGTTGTCCCGGTCGCTGCGGTCGCCCAGAAAGCGATATCCCAGCTCTTTGCGAAACAGCGCAATCACCCGATCCTGCGTCACCCGCTCCGACTTGCCGACCGTCATAGCAGCCGAGTCCTTCCGGTCAGGAGTTCCTGCATCATCCCCTGCTTGATCCTCCGCGTCTTGTCCCGCCGCCTTTCCAACTCCGCCAGCTCCGCATCCATATCAGACAGCACTTCAGCGATAGCAGTTTGTTCGGGGAGGGAGGGATGTGGGATCGTAAACTTGCGAATCCTCGTAAGAGCTAACTTGGGCTGCGCTCCGACCGTCTGAATTGAATCAATGGTGTTCTGAATCAATGGTGACATCAACACATGCAACAGGAAGTTCTGTGAGCATGTCAGCTTTGTGATCCTGTCGGCATTCTCGGTCAGATTGGCTCCGTCCAGTTCTCTGGGAACCTTCCCAATAATTCCGAGTGAACCAGCAACGGAGATGAAAATATCTTCGCAGTAAATTCGATAGTATTTGATTGCCGGAAACACGCTTTCGGGCACATATTTGATTTCAGAAAGCGAGACAGTCCCAGGCCGCATATCGGTGACTCGAACGTAAGGATGCGGCGTTGGCTGATCGACCAATGAACATCCCAGCGGAAGCCTTTTTCCACTGGTGACGAGGCCAACTTGATCAATCGTCTTCACCTCCCACTCTCCCTCAAATCCAGGGAGGCGGGTTTGGCCGGTGAGGAGCTGCTGCATGGCAGCCTGTTTGAGATCGCGCTTCTTGGTGATCAGCCGGTCCAGCGCCCCCAGCAACGCATCCACATCACCGAGCGCCTCCGCGATGGCACGTTGTTCGGGCGGCTTGGGCAGTGGCACGGGCATCTCTCGCAGAGTGCCTGCGTTTACATTCTTCTGCGCTCCACCGATCTGACTCTGAGTGAAGAAGCGCTGTCCAACTTCCGAATTGATGAAGTGGCACAAATAAGCGCTCTCAGCGTCGTGTTGTTTCAGTCTAGTGATTAACGTGGTGAAGCTTTGCGCTGACTCATAGCGAGCTGGAACTATAGCCGTTACTCCTGGATAGCCAGTTCTCATGGTCAGCAAATCGCCACCACGTAGTCGCTTGTTTTTGAAAGAAATCTCGTATTCAGGCGCGATGAACAGCAAGTCACTATCGCTCAGATAGCCGTTCTTGATGTCTTGATTTCTGAACATCGGGACGCCTTTGGTTCTGTAGGCGTGCGTGGCGGCACTAGCAATGCCGACCATGATCTTGTCGGAGATTGCAGAGAGCGGCTTCACTACCCAATCCTCCGGGATTACCCCCACCTCGGTCTGTTTGTAGCCGGGTTTCACTTCCATGAAACACCCATCTTTAGCAGGTGGGAATCCACGCGGGCGGTGAGGGTGGCGACTTCATCGAGGATCTGTGGCAGTGGGGTTGCGTAGCGTTCCGCGAGCTTTTGGACCCGTCCGGTCAAGGTCTGCGAGACTCGATCCAGCTCGGATTGAACAGCAGAGGACAGGCTGCTGAGCCACTTGTCATCGACCACCAGGGTCTTGATTTCATCGGGGGTCAGCTTGGCGAACTGGGCGATGACTTTCTGCATCAGCGCCTCTTGGGCGCTCTTGATTTCGCTACCGAGATCCGACTCTTTCTCGAACAGAGCCAGGCACTCTTGTAGCGCCTTCCGTTCGTCGGCGTCTGGGTCTTGATCGGCTTTCCACAGATCTCCTTGTCCACTCCCTGGTCGACTCTTCGGATTCTGCGCCCGCAGCTCTTTCAGCCGTGCCGCTACCGAGGCTTTGGTGAGCTTGTCTTTTTCATTCTTGGCGTCTTCCAAAAGGCCGTCTTCGCCGCTGTGTTCTTCGATCAGCTCCTCAAGCTGCTGCTCGACGGCAGAGCGCTCTGCTTCGAGTGCATGGATCGCGGCTTGCTCCTTGGGAAAGTAGCGAGCGATGAGGAGCGCAGAGGATATGAGTTCTGCCAAATACTTCTTTTTGCCAACCGCAAAGTCCGGCTTGACCTTGCTCTTCTTGATCTTGTCATCCAAGAACAGTCGCGGCTGCGCGGCCTGCTGCCAGTCATCGTCGGTGACGAGGTAGCACTCGTCTTGCAGCGTCTCCGACCAGTAGTCGAGCAGGATCTGATAGACATCGTACGGGTCGATGAGCGGCGCGCTGCCAAAGGTCGCGAGCAGTAACTCGGACAACGTATCGATGAGCGTCTTCGGCTGACTGCCCGGCATCAGTCCCTTGAGTCGTGGCGTTGCAAACGTCCGCCACTGCTCAAAGAGCTGAGTGGTTGCCGTATGCCAGGTGGTGAACTCTGGATGCCCGAAGATGGTCGATTTGATGTCAGCAGAAGGAATGCGAAGCTGACTGTAGCCGGGGCGGTCGCCGGGCTGAAACAGTGCGGCGCGTACCGAAGGAATCACCTGCCAGTAGCGCGACAGGGCATCGAGATCTCGGTCAGGAATCCCACCGCGCAAGTGGCCGCTCAAGTCCTGCAAGTCCTCTGGCTCGCTGCTGTCAATGTAGCGCGGCAGGTTGAGGTTGTAGTCATTCTTGGGATCGGCGATTTCCGATACCGGCACCATTCGGGAGTAGCCAGGAATCTCGACCTGACGACTGAAGGTATCGACGATGCGATGGATGTCTTGCTCGCGCAGTCGGTTCTTGTTGCCGTCCTTGCGGAAGCCTCGGCTGGCATCGATCAGGAAGATTCCCTTGCGGGCCTGCGCGTGCTCTTTGTCGAGCACGATGATGCAGGCCGGAATGCCCGTGCCGTAAAACAGGTTCGCGGGCAGACCGATGATTCCCTTGATCACGCCGCGCAGAATGAGGTTTCGCCGGATCGCGGCCTCAGCATTGCCCCGAAACAGGACTCCGTGAGGAAGGATGCAAGCACCTTTGCCACAGCTCCGCAGCGAGCGCAGAATGTGCAAGAGGTAGGCGTAGTCGCCTTGCTTGCCTGGCGGAATTCCGTAGCCCGTGAAGCGCTCAAAGGGGTCGTTTTCAGGATCGAGTCCAGTGCTCCAGCGCTTGTCACTAAAGGGCGGATTGGCGACGACATAGTCGAAGGTCTTGAGCGCGTCCCCCTCTTTGAACAGAGGATTGGCCAGCGTGTTGCCCTGCTTGATCTCGGCGGTGGCGTAGTCGTGCAGGATCATGTTCATGCGCGCCAGTCCGGCGGTCGAGGAGTCCTTTTCCTGACCGTAGAGTGTCACGCGCACGTCTTTGCCATGGCTCGCTTCATGACCAATCTTGAGCAGCAAGGAGCCCGAGCCGCACGTTGGGTCATACACCGTGGTGTCGTTGCTGGTATTCGCGTTGCGAATATCGAGGATCTGGGCGATGACGCGGCTGACCTCGGCGGGGGTGTAGAACTGGCCTTTGCTCTTGCCGCTCTCGGTGGCAAAGTGCCGCATCAGATACTCGTAGGCATCTCCGAGTAGGTCGTCACCATCGGCGCGGTTCTTTGAGAAGTCGAGCGCGGGATTCTCAAAAATCGCGATCAGGTTGGTGATCCGCTCCACCATCTCCTTGGGGCTGCCGAGCTTGTTGGGGTCATTCCAGTCCGGCATATCCGACAGGTTGTTCGCCTGCGCGAGCGGTCCCAGGATCTTCTTGTTGATCTGGTCGCCGATGCCATTCGTACCCTTGAGCTGGACCATGTCCGCAAAGCTCGCGCCCGGCGGAATCGTGATCGGTGCAAACGGCTGCCCGGCGTACTTATCGCTGACGTATTTCACGAACAGCAGCGACAGCACGTAGTCCTTGTACTGGCTGGCGTCCATGCTGCCGCGAAGCTCGTCGCAGCCAGACCAAAGAGAAGAGTAAAGCTCGGATTTCTTGAGTGCCATGGTGGGTCGTCTGCGGCGCATCCTAGCGCAGATGCGCACGATCGCGATCACCGGCCTTGCGACCGCGATCGACCACCTCCGCGCCCATCGATCCCGCTCAGCGACGGAAACTATCGTGCATTATCAGGTTTCTATCACGAACATATCAATACCGCCCCGAGGCTGACGACCGTAGATTGGTTTTAGCAGCGAGGAACACGGCAGAGGTTGCCGCTACCGTCGCGGATGAGACATCACTTCACGGAGATCGGCCAATGAGTAAACAGTCCAATCACGAATCGGACATCAAGAATGGCAACTGGGGCACGCCTGGGACCAACAAGACCTGGGACCAAGCGCAGGGCAACCGGGGCAAGCAGATGAACCCGAACCAGCAGCCCGAGCAGCGGCCCCAGCAGCCAGCCCCAAGCCAAGGAGGGACGGGGAGCGGTCAGCACAGCAAGAAGTAGCGGAAACGGCCCGCACCGTGCGATGGAAGGTGCTCGGTGCGGGCCACCCACGATGGAGAAAAGCCGATGAGCGAAGACAAGCCGAGCCGCCAAAAGTTCAAGTGGACCAAAGAGCTGGTCAACATTGCGCTAAACGATGGCATGACCCAAGAGGAGATCTCGAAGGTCTGCCGCACCCAGCAGAGCGTGGTCAGCAGCTGGAAGAACGGCAAAAACAAGGCCACCGAACAACAGCTCGCCGAGCTGCTCCGCCGCTACGGCGCCCGGCTCAATCGCACCACGGCCAAGGTGTATCTGGTCAGCAACAGTTCGTCCGGCCTCGTGGTGAAGATCGGTCAACAGTCCTACCAGGAGCCGGAGGACACACGGATCGTACAAATGGAAGGCCCCGTCCTGTTCCGATACACCTTCTGTAAGCCAATACGGATTGTGCGGGCCAAGGGTTGGGATTTGGGACGCGAGCCCATCGCACGTTGGATCGTGCATGGCCTTCCGCACGGAAAGCTGCTGCTCGTCAAGCAGGTGCGACGGGCACTTACGGACACCAGGCTCAGACGATGGACAGCGACAATACGGGAAGTGAGCCAGCATGACATCCATTATTGTGTCCCCGATTGGGTGGATTGCACTGACGATGCGGGCCGTTGGATGTCATCACTTTCGGAACCGATGACCGCTTCAGAACTTGTTCAGTTGGTCGATGACTACATCAGCGACTCGAACCGCGTTCATAGTCCGCACGACGAGCTGGTGCTCCCCTATTTGATCCGAAAAGCCCTGGTGGAACACGGACATCCGGTGCCAGGGATAGACCGCATCACCGGTTTGGAGTAGATTCACAGAACCCCAAGCAAAGAGGAGACCCGGCAAATCAAGCCAGAACCTCAGACCACACCGACAAAGCGTCTGGTGTCTCGCCTGCTCTCCTTACCGAGAGTTGCCACCGAGTGAGTTTCGGAAGCGAAACAAACTGGGTCGCAGAGGGCGGCTGCCTCTCGGGGCAGTAATCGAAAAGGGAGTGACGCCTCCGGCTGGGTAACCACCGGATGCCCACTCGCAACAGGGACAGGGGTGGGTAGAGCCCGGTGCCACGCCAATGCGCGACGCACCGGGCTCATTTTTTTTCCAAAGCGAACACAGCGCCACTTCCCAAGATTTGTCAGTAAGCGGTGGGAAGTCTTTCGGAGGGGTTGGCGGTGGCGTAAGGCTATTGGGGCAGATCTGGCAGAGCCCGATGATCTGTCGAGGAACACTGAGATGATGACGAGCTCGGAAAGAGTGTGGACGGAGTGTAGGAAGACCTACAGCCACGGCCCAGATGTTGTCGCCCTGAAGGTACAGCCACGGCCCAGGCGTTGCTGTCGACCGCCCAGACTGCATAGAGACGGCCAATGGCGCAACCAGTTCCCATGGCCAAGACATTGTTCTCGTCGCGATCCTCCGCGCAGGTTCATCACCGTGCAGCGTTGGCCCACGCTACGACCGCATCCCTGAAGCTTGCCAAGCTGGTGCTGTCGGATATCTTGTAGGGATGATTGGCAGTGCCACCCTGAGCTGCGGGCGTGGGCTGTAGTACTAATGCGCTTTGCAGCGGATTGCTCAAATTCACCCGAGTGAGTGTACTTTGGCAGAACCTGTCTAAGACGCTCCTTAGCGGTTGGTCGACCACTCCAGAAGTCCGCGAAACAACGATGTTTGGAGGATTCCATCGCTATATCTTCCGCAAGAGCATGGACTCCATGGCAGTATCGACAGCCATGCTCGCTTCTATACGTACCGCCCTTGTGCGTTCGCTGCTGCTCCTTTCGTGCCTATGGTTCGGTTGTGACAGTCTGTGGGCTCCCTTCCTTGACAACCGACCGAACTGTATGAGCGATCCGAGTCTGTGTAGCACTGCCGATGCTGGACTGGACGCGGGCTCGATGGATGGTGGCACACCCACCGCGCTCATCTGTAGCAAAGACAACTGGTGTTGGGAGAGTCCACTGCCGCAAGGAAATCACATCCGTGCCGTTTGGGGTACGGGACCGAACAACATCTGGGCCGTCGGCGATGCAGGCGTGATTCTGAAGTGGGATGGTGCAAAGTGGGCCGCTCAGACTTCCGGTACGACCACGAACTTGTACGGTATCTGGGGTAGCAGCGCGAACAGCATCTGGGCAGTGGGACTCGGGGGACTCATTCTGAAATGGAATGGCACCCAGTGGCTTCCTCAGACCTCTGGGACTAGCAGCAGTCTGACCGGCATTTGGGGGAGTGACGCGGCCAACATCTGGGCAGTTGGCGAAGCTGGGGTCATCCTGCTGGGGAATGGATCCAGTTGGACCGTCCGGGCGTCAGGCACAACAGCGAAACTGAACGCGGTGTGGGGCGTATCGACCACTGCCGTCTGGGCCGTTGGCGAAGGTGGCGTCATCGTGAGGTGGAACGGCTCTGCTTGGGCTTCGCAGAGTTCTGCCACCGGCAACGCGCTTACTGCTGTGGGCGGGGTAGATGCGAGCAACGTCTGGGCCGTCGGCTACGTTGGTGTCGTCGTGAAGTGGAATGGCTCGGCATGGTCGCCGCAGACGTCCCCGACCACCAGCAACCTGCATGCGGTGTGGGCAACCGCTGCCAATGATGTCTGGGCAGTGGGCGAGGCCAATGCGAGCGGAGGTCCGACACTCCTCAAGTACAGCGGAGCGAGCTGGGCCAGCCAGACGGCGGGAGCGATTCCGGTCCTGAACAAACAGACCCTGCGCGGACTGTGGGGAAGCACGAGCAGTACCATCTGGGCGGTTGGTGAAAACGGCGTGCTTGCGAACTGGAACGGAACATCCTGGTCGGCACAGGCGACTGGGACTCGCGAGAACATTTCCCACTTTTGGGGACCGGACGCCAGCAATGTCTGGGCCGTCGGGGGGACGGGTCCGACGAACCTGACCTCAGTGATTGCGCAGCGCACAGGTTCGGCTTGGAGCTCTGTGCGCACCGGGACCGACGCCTTGCACGGAATCTGGGGAACCAGAGCAGACAACATCTGGGCAACGGGAAATGCTGGATTGATTCTGAAATGGAACGGATCCACATGGTCCCCTCAGTCATCGGGTACTACCTATAGTCTGAGGGCCGTGTGGGGAGTCGATACCAACACCATCTGGGCGGCTGGAAACGACGAGCAAACCCCGAGCAAAGGGAGCATCTTGAAGTGGAACGGCACGGCGTGGGCCACTCAAGCCACCCCGGCAATAGTCGGTCTCCTTAACCTCTGGGCTCTGGATGCCAACAACGCATGGGCAGTTGGTTTTGGGGGTACCATTCTGAAGTGGAACGGTACGACCTGGGCGACAGAACAGTCCGGCACCACCAACATTCTGTTCGGGGTCTGGGGAACCGCCGCCAACAGTGTCTGGGTCGTCGGTCAATACGGCACCATTTTGAAGTGGAACGGCTTAACCTGGACCGCACAACCATCAGGTACGACGGAGTTTCTTTCCGGAGTGTGGGGAACTGCGAGCAACAACGTGTGGGCCGTTGGTTCGAATGGAACCATTCTGAGATGGAACGGTGTCCAGTGGTCCAAGGAGGACTCGGGAACCACGCAGACTCTTCAGACCATTTGGAGCCCGGATGGGAAGACTCTTTGGGTCGGTGGGTACGGCGGGACCATCCTCAGGCGGAGTCTGTAGGCGGATTCGCTGTGAAGATATGGATTCCAGTCGGCGCGCTCCTAGGATATAGTCGAGTCGGCTGCGCCAGATTTCCTGATAATCTCCCCCATGCTCAAGTCCCCGTCAAGCGATCCCCGGATAGGCACTTTGTTCGGGAACTTCCGCATCGTGCGCAAGCTCGGTGAAGGCGGGATGGGCATTGTCTACGAAGCAGAGAATCCCAAGATCCAGAGCCGGGCGGCAGTAAAGATTCTGCATGCGCACTTGGCGGAGGATGAGGAATTTGCACTGCGGTTTCTCAATGAAGCGCGTGCCGTCAATGTCATTCGCAACCGTGGCCTCGTTGAGATTTTCGACTTTGGCAAGCTTCCAGATGGCACCCTCTATTACGTGATGGAGTTCCTGAACGGAGACTCTCTTCACAAGAGACTTGCTGAGCGCAAGGGTCCGCTTCCGCAGTTGGAAGTGATAGGCATAGGTGTGCAAGTCGCACGTGCGCTAGCAGCGGCCCACAAGGTCGGAATTGTTCACCGAGACCTCAAACCCGAGAACATCATGATCGAGGCTGACCCGGTGAATACGGGGCAGGACTGGGTCAAGATCCTCGACTTTGGCATCGCCAAGATTCGGGCTAGCAAAGCGCAGCAGACCGATCCAGACAAGACCGATGTCAAAACCCAGGTCGGTTCGTACATGGGAACGCAGCGTTACATGCCTCCCGAGCAGCATGGGAATGCGGAGGATGTTGATGGGCGGGCCGACGTGTTTTCTCTGGGCGTGGTGCTGTATGAACTGCTCACAGGGCATTCACCGTTCAAGAGCAGTTCGCTGAATCTGCTCGTGCAAACGCCGCCGCTTGTCGTCAAAGTGAATCCTGCGGTATCCGTCCGATTGTCCAAGCTGGTCGCACAGATGATGGCGGCGCGGCGTAATGACCGACCGACGATGGAGCAGGTTGCGACGCAGCTCTCCTCGATGCTGCCAGCAGCAGTGCGCAACGCCAAGCGACTCATGGCGCTGACTGGAGTTCTGGGAATCGTGGTCGGTGCACTGCTGATCCTGCTGCTGAGCATTGACAGAGTGCCAACGCCATCTGAGCTACGGAATCGAAGCCACGAGGTTCTGGCGGGCTATCTGAACAGTTCTGATGCGCAATCGCGGCTCTTGTCTATCCGTGCCATCGGGCAAAGCCGTGATCTGGATCAGCGGTCCTTGCTCGATCCGCTGGTACGAGTTACGGGAACGCTAAGTCCCGATGCAGCGGTGGTCAGTAAGGAAGCGGCCCGCGCCTTGGGACTGCTGGGCGCTGCGGACGCAACGTCACCGCTGCTTGCTCTGTTATCTCGTACCGATGCACCAGCCTTGCAGCTCGCGGCTGCCGGTGCGCTGGCTCAGCTTCAACATCCGCGTGGGCTGGAATCGCTCAGGCAGCTTTTTGCTGAAGGAGATGATCTGACCAAGGTGCAGGCGGCCCTGATGCTGATGGAGCACCGCGACTTTGGGGGAGCCCCGCTCTTGTGGGCGAGTGTGACAAGCGGACGGCTGAGCGAAGAGCGACGCATCGAAGTGCTGGGACGTCTCGCTCGCTCCGATGACGATCAAGCGAAACAGCGGCTGGCCGAAGACTTGGCAAGGTTGCCCAGTGGTGAACCGCGTATCAAGGTTGCCTATGCGCTGGCGCAGCTCGGTGAAGACAGTGGGTGGGCTGAGCTGAAATCCGCCGCGATGAAAACGGGGGCGCTGGGTGACCAGCTCCTAGCCCTCAGGCTCCTGGCTGCCCTGGGAGACACCGAGCAGGAAGCAAAGCTCGTGGAGCTGGTCAGGGACCGCAAGCAGCCGGACTCTGTACGGGAACAGGCGATGGCTGGTCTTGCCGATGGCTCTCATCACAGCAGTCTGGTTCCACTGTCCAAGTCGCTGGATGAGCGAGGAGCCAGCGCACGACTTCGGATTGCCGCAGCAGGTGCCATTCTACAAATCACCGCAGGCGAGCTCGCCCGAATGGGGGAGCAGAGTCTCCATTCCGCACGGGCAGCCTTGGGGAGTGACAGCATGGCCATGCGCGAGCTAGCGGTTGCCATGCTCGCCGAAATGAACTCGCCGCAGGCCGTGGAACTCCTTGGGGAGGCGCTGCGCGATAGGGAGAGAGACATCCGCCGCAGTGCCGCACGCGCTCTCGGTAAGAAGAGTCTGCGCGGAGCCGTTGTGGCACTAAAGCCTGCTCTGCAAGACAGCGATCCTGATGTTCGGAGTCTTGCCGTGCAGTCTATTGGACAGATTGCGCAGACATTAGGAAACCGAGGAGACAGTCAGGCCGCAGGCCCAGTGGTGGATGAGCTGCGCCGGATGTCAGCGGCAGGGAGTGAGTCCGACCGACTGGTAGCGAGTGGGGTGCTGCTACAGCTCGGTGAGGCCCAGAGCGGTGAGCGTACGGTTTTGCGTGAAGGACTCTCCTCCAAAGATGCCAATCAGCGCAGGCTCGCCATTGAGCTAGGTGACGCAGACCGTCCAACGCTGATTTCGGCACTGAAAGACCCCGATGTAAAAGTTCGGCTGGCGGCTGCGCATCGCTTGGCCAAGCAGGGTCATCATGATGGTGCAGACGTACTGCGTACTGAGACCGCGAGCGGAGACAGAGAGGGTCTGCTGGCCTATGTAACGCTGCGCAAGCTGAGGGAAGATGTGCCGCCACCGCCAGGTCTTGGGAGCCTGCTCACCAGTGGTGATGTTTCGACGCGGCTGGTTGTCCTGGGATTTGTCCGGGATCTACCTATGGAAGACGCTGGGCGACTGGTGAAGATTGCGTTGCTCGATCCGATTCCCGTGGTTCGGCGCAGAGCAGCGGAGGTTTCCGCAGAGCTGTATCGAACCACTCGGCTCACTCGATATCTTCGTATCGTTCGCAGTCTGCGCAACGATCCAGATGTCTCCGTACGTGCCCAGGCCACCGTGCTGACAGAGGAACTCGAGCAATTTGTGAAATCAGCTCGTCCGGTCGATCTGGGTACATCGATAGCGGAGCCTCTGCATGGAAGACCGGAAAACCCGCAGCCAACCAAGCCGGCACCGCCTATTCTACCCGGGATGGGAGAGTTGATTGTGGAAGGCGAAGAGCTTGTCCGCTTCCAGATCGACAAAGGTTCGCACCAAGTGATTACGGGCCGTCCGATCTCCATTCCTGTTGGAAAGCACCGGATCAGCTTTCTCGGCGGTGGACAAGACGTGATGATTCAGCAACATCAGCCGGTCAGGCTACGGATTCCGGTATTGCAAGCAGATCAGTTTTGTCAGGACGCGAAGGACGCACTCGGTCGCAAGGATCTGCTTCACGCGCAAGAGAACCTAGACAAGCTGCGTCGACTCGTACAGCGAGGGAAGGCAAGCCAGAGCCTCCAAGCGGATCTGTCTTTTCAGCAGGCGCGGCTGTTCGAGGCACGCGACCAACTGGATGCCGCTCTGATCGAATACAACCGGGCGTTAAACATTCCTCCCGGTCAGCGTCGGGCGGATCTGAACACCGCCCTGCAAGCGGCTCTCACTAGGCTTTCAAGTCGAGTCAGCCGCATCCAAGTGTTCACCATGGTTGATGGCCGGTGTGTGATGAGCAGAGAACTACTATCGCCGCCTGGCCAGCAACAGATTAGCATTGGCAACGGACAAACCCGGACTGTCTACGCAACGGTCGGAAGTGTCAACAAAGTGACGGCATGTCAGTAAGAACTTCGTTGGGAGTGGTCGCATTACTCGGCTTGCTGAATCACCAAGCCTCCGCACAGAGCCAAACCGAACCTATGGATGTGGCGGTCAATGGGCCGTCGGGAGCACTGCTGCTCATGGATGGACAGGCCATGGGCAAGCTTCCTCTGCCGGTGAACCTCAGCGTTCCTGCTGGGCCGCACCGCTTTCGGATTCAGCTAGGCAATCAGTCGGCAGAAAGCGATACGCTGACCTTTCCCGGCAATGGCCAAGCAGAGCTAAACCTGACTCTGTCTGGTCGCTCTGTAGTCACAGTTCTGCGTATCTCCGATGGACTCTTTCTGCTGCATGGGCCGGACACAGTTAGTCCAGCCGTTCGTGCTGGGATCACAGAATCAGTGGCGACTGCGGCCAAGGCATGGCACTCCGTGCTGATCGTGGGCGACAAGGCCAAGGTTCTGGGGCAGCGACGCGCAGAGATACTCCGATGCATCGAGCAAGGTGAGTGTTCGCAACCGCTGTTCGCAGATGGACAAGTCTCGTACGCGCTGTCTCTGCACATCGAAAATGGGACTCCTGATGCTTCCAGTTCGTGTCTGCTTCGCGCCGAAATACTCGACACACGCACCCGTGATGTCAGCGCACGCGCAGAGTCAACCGCTGCTCCCTGTAACGCGAGTAAGCTGGCTTCGCAAGTCGGGGAGCTGACAGGTCGACTGCTGCAAGAGACCGCCATGCGTCCGCGTGGTTCGTTGTCCGTCACCTCCACTCCGGTGGGCGCAAAAGTTCGACTCGATGGTCGCTGGTTAGGAGTGACTCCTTTCCAGCAGGAGTCCTTCTCTGGTCAGCGGGAGATAGTGGTCCAGCAAGCGCGCTATCTGCCCTACAATCAGACCATCCTGGTGGAACCCAACCAGACGGCAACGCTCAGCGTTACCCTGCAACGTGATCCAGCAGCGCAGCTTTCCCGTCCGCTGTGGCGCATCATCACCGGCAGTGTTTTGCTGGGCGGCGGTCTACTGATGTCAGGATTCGGGGCCTCTGGCCTCTTGAGCAACGGGACTTGCCAGGATGGCTCGATGAACACCGATACCTGTAGTCCCTACTACAACACCACCGCAGTCGGTGCAGGACTGACTGGTGGAGGCGCGGCCTTATCCATCGCCGGAGTCCTCCTGCTCGCCATTCCTTCGCGGTGAACACGCCGATACGCTCCTGCTCGCCATTCCGAGCGGAGCGACTTCCCGTTAGGAGGGAACGATGCAATACCAGTTTCAGAACCAAGTAGCCCAAGTGGTCGCCTTCTGTGGGCGCAGTCTGCGTCAGACAGTTGCGAGCGGCTTTCTCTTTCTTGTCGGCTGTAGTTCCGTCTGGGATTCCTTTTTGCTCGACCGCTGCCCGAGCGATGCTGGCTGCACCCAGGATCTAGCCGCCCCCGATACGTCGGACATGCCGACCAATGGTGAGGTGGATCTTACAAGCGGGCCGCCTACCTGCACCGCGAACTTCACCGCTCCTGCACCGTGCGGACAGCCTGCGACGCTTACCTGGAACTGTTTGAACGCGAAATCCTGTACGCGCACATGCACGGGCGATGTTCCGAAAAGCGGCCTGGTTGGCTGTTTGAATTCTGAAAAGATTCCGGTCAGCACCAGTAACGGTGAGCGATGCACGCTGTCTGCATCCAACGAGGCTGGCACATTTACCACGCCTCAAGCCACTGCCTCCTGCATCCCGCCACCACAATGCAGCGCCTCCATTGAGCCACCCCAAAGGTGCGGTACGAATGTGCGAGTGACCTGGAACTGCACGGGAGCGACTTCATGCACATACTTATGTACCGGCACGGTCCAGACTTCGGGTTCCATAAACTGTTCGGACTCACAGTTGGTTCAAGTTGACTATGCGGCGACATGCACACTCACTGCGGACGGACCCGGTGGCCGCAGCTACGCATATGTGAATACTACCTGCACTTGACCATCGCCTATCATCGAATCAGTCGCGACTGGGCTGGCCACGGGGGGGAGATCGAACGCAGCAGCGTTCGCTGCCAGCTCCACCGACTGTCTCTGCCACCCACGCTGATGTGTCTGGCCCGAGGGCCTTCTCTTGCACGGGCACCCGGAAAAGCCTGGCCCTGCTCCTCTGCGAAGCGCCACCCCAAGCGGTGACTTGCGGAATCTTGCTCATGTCCCATTCGACCTCTACATCCGCTATTGGTAGCGACGATCGGGGCGACGAACCGATCGAGAATCGGCTACATCGAGTAACATCGCGTGATGTTGCGCGGTCAAAGGACGGAGTTCTCTGGAGTGCAATCCATCTGGCGCGGCTGGCGCTTCGGCATCTGTTGGGTCGCCATGGCCAGCCTTCTCTCTTCATCGAACTGTAACTCCATTTGGGAGCCATTCCTGGTTAACCGCTGTCCGAACGGCGATGCGTGCGGTTTGGACATGGTGGGCAGCGGCTCCTCGGACCTGCCAAGCCGTGGTGCCTCAGATTCTGCAGGGATGCCGCCCGCCCTCTTCGGCCCGGCCACTAACTTCCCCGTCGAATCTGGTCCCAATTCGGTGGCAGTCGGCGACTTCAACAGAGACATGAAGCTCGACCTCGCCGTAGCAAACGTGAATAGCGACAACGTCAGCGTGCTGCTTGGCAATGGTCTGGGGGGATTTGGCGCAGCGGTCAATTTTCCTGTCGGATCGAGCCCCAATTCGGTGGTGGTGGGCGATTTTAACGGCGACCTGAAACTTGACCTTGTCTCTGCCAACACTCGCAGCAACAACGTCAGCGTACTGCTCGGCAATGGCCTGGGCGGATTCGCCGCCGCCTCTAACTTCCCCGTCGGCTCGCTGCCCTCTTCGGTGGCAGTCGGCGATTTCAACAGCGACCTGAAGCCCGACCTCGCCATCGCAAACTTTCAGAGCAACAACGTGAGCGTGCTGCTGGGCAATGGCACCGGCGGCTTCGGCACCGCCACCAACTTCCCCGTCGGCACGTACGCCGATTCGGTGGCGGTGGGCGATTTCAACGGCGACCTGAAGCCCGACCTGGCTGTCGCAAACCGTTTTAATGTCGACGTGCTGCTGGGCAATGGCGCTGGTAGCTTCGACGTCGCCACCAACTTCCCCGTCGGCGATGAAAACCGATGGGTGGCGGTGGGTGACTTCGACGGCGATCTGAAGCCCGACCTCGCAGTCGCAGTCGCAAGCTCAAGAGCTTCTTCGCAGAATAGCATTGGCGTGCTGCTGGGTAATGGTGCTGGCGGCTTCGGTGCCGCCACCTATTTCCCTGTTGGTACGTCTCCCTTTTCAGTGGCGGTGGGAGACTTCAACGGTGACCTGAATCCCGATGTCGCGGTCGCGAACGGCAATAGCGGCAACGTGAGCGTGCTGCTGAACCAGTCTCCATAACGCCCCTTTCTCTCGCTACTGCTTTCCTTTCGACCGTCGATTCGCGCTTCCTCATTCGATACTGCGGAACGTGGCGGAATCCTGGGGCGCTTGGGGCCGCAACTCCGGTTGGGTTCTGTCCCTGGGCTATTGCTGCTCCACTGAGGAGACGAGGAGACGATACGACGCCGATCGTCGGCGTTTCCCTCTGCTACTACAGGTTCTGCCCAAGCCAACGAACTGATCACGAACCCTGACATTTGGTGGGTCACGATGTTGCACACCTAGGCAAGCCGACAACGCCGTGTTGCGCAGAATCACCACACCCCGGATCTTTGGGTCCACCCCCTAACGCCTGGAGTCGATGAATCCGAGCGCAATCGATCCACTCTGGCGGAATCTGGGCCGGTGGTTTGTCTGCTTTACATGCTCCACGCGCCAGACCTTGCTGTCGCGCCGCCAGCAAGTCCCGTGCGATCCCCAGCCGCTCCCGCTCAGAGCGAAACCAGTCACCGAGCAGAGGCTTCGGTTCCCAGAATCCCAGCCCACGCAGCGCTTTCAGCCAATTGTGCGGAACCACCTTCCTTCTGCCTGGCTCAGGCAGCTCCAGCAGACAGATTTCCATCATGCTGATCCGCAGACGAACTGCCAGTCCGCTGACGGCTGCGTGCTGAGCGGTTACCGTGTGCCTACTCTACAGTCGCGTTCTCCCGAGTGAGCGACAGCGGAGACACACCGTACGCTGGTTCACCGTGGCGGATATGGATTCCTATCACCGATGGATGACGGACCGGACGGAGGCCTGCAAGACATGTGTGCGTCCCGATTCCCTGGATAGTCGTCACTTGTAAGAAGCCATGCGCTCAAATCCCTAACTGAACCCAAGTGTTCACGTATGGGCTTTCTATGAACACGCTGGCTAGAACACCATCTCCGTCGAATCGACATCGTTTGTTGGCATCGTCGGTTCGGATGGCACCGGGTGTATCCCTTAACGCTCACTCAGGAGTAGACGGCGGGGTGAATCCCCTCCTGTTGGTCTGATTTCCGACGGCAGCTCAGAAAAGCTATCGAACAGATTGACATCCAAACATGGCTGCGTGATCGTCC
>ERZ724523.1043-NODE-1043-length-16214-cov-4.084535_pt1 | contig 16214 bp, 13 predicted proteins | sample MGYA00376056_ERZ724523 | MGnify/ENA primary metagenome ERZ724523 (study PRJEB28724, sample SAMN07190888) | wastewater metagenome | isolation source: influent of sewage treatment plant in Hong Hong | place: USA: Christiansburg, Virginia | collected 2016-03-01 ... | reverse complement strand
CTCCTTGTTGGTCGCAGAACAGATATGCAACTCGACGCGATGGGGACGATTGGCACCGAGCGGAAGCAGTTCCTTGGTCTCGATTACCCGCAGGAGCTTGGCCTGCACCTGCAAATCCAAATCGCCGACTTCATCTAAAAAGAGAGTCCCCCCGGCCGCCGCTTGGATGTAGCCCTCGGCATGACTGTCTGCGCCGGAGTAAGCACCGCGCCGGGCACCAAACAGCAGTCGCTCTGCTACACCTTGGGGAATCGCTGCGCAGTTGACTGCGACAAACGGACCTCCGTGATGCGGGCCACTGTCGTGATAAGCATGCGCGACCATCTCTTTGCCGGCACCACTCTCACCAGTGATGTGCAAGGTGTCACCAAACAGAGAGGACTGCTTGGCCAGCGCGAAGACCTCTTGCAGAGCCGGTCCTAACACCTTTCCTGCGTTCAACGTGACTCCGCGCTGGAACAGTGGTGCAATGTCGGGATAAATCCCAAACAGAGAGTCTCCCATCCGGATCACGCGCTGCACTTCGCTCGGCTGGTTGGCAGGGATTGCACGGCCATCGACAGCGGTGCCATTGTGGCTGCCCAGATCGGTCACCAGGAAGCGTCGCCCGTCGTGTTGGATGCGGGCATGTCGTCGTGACATTCGCTGATCCGGATCCATGCCGTGGCTACCTCGGCCGACCTCGGCGCAGCCGTTTACAAGCGGGATCACGATGGTGGTGGGAGTACCACAGCGAAATAGCAAAGCAATTCCCGGGCTTCGTTCCGTGGTGAGGAGCTGATCGGAGCGGGGAGTCTCCGCCTCTTTCAGGGTCGAGGCATGGTCGGACATGGGCCCATTATACGGGAGTGCGCGCTGGCACAGGCGATGGCACAACCCCTGGCACAACAGTGTGCCACTTGGCTGTGCCAGCCTGATCTCACAGGTGGGATATCTGACGCCTACCTATCATGCCATAGGGAAAGGAGTCCAATTCCTAAGGGTTCGGAATGGTTTGGGAATTCCACCCAAACGACTTATCAGTCGGTTACCTTACGCGACCCGAAGCCGGGTTTGGTTTGGTGGCATGACCTTTGCCTAATCAGCCGGGTAGATGTTCGGACGCAGAGAAAATGTAGTTTCATCCCAAGGGATTGCGCCTGGCAGAGCCTGCCAGTCCGCGCTCCCCGCTCTCTGCTCCGCAAAGCTCATCTTCAACAGGGGGATTTCTATGAAGCGCTCTATTTTTTCGTCGGTGATCGGTTTGTCTTTGCTTCTACTTGGTTCCTGCACAAATGGTACCGCTACGGACCAGGACAGCGTTGAGAAGAATCTGAAGACCTGTCAGGCCCGCGATCCGGAAACCGGAGCTTGCGCGGACAACAACGGCGATGACATCAACAACCCACGAGCGGCGGGCTATGACTTCACGATTAAGCATTCCGACTGGGGTACGCAGTTTGGCTACCGGCTGACCGGGTTCTATCCCAAGGCGGGTGGCTGGGCAGTGCGCGGCTGGCGATTCGATACGGACCCCAGCTCGCTCGATCCCAACGTCAGCGCCAACGGCGACGTCATGGGACTACAGCTTGGCGGCAAGCTCTTTCAGGTCAAGGACATGAGGGTTGAACGCACCAGCCTGACCGTCCGGTTCTGTGATGCGGGCGGTGGTGCCTGCGATACCTGGAGCGTCGACCAAATGTTCACCAAGGGCGCAGTACTGGTGCTGGCTCTGCCCAATCCGAGTGGTCGTGGCGCTACCTACTTCAACTGGACGTTTGCCTCGGGTCAGTTCCCTGTCGAAAAGGTCAAGGCGTGGGGGGCCGATGTCTCGGGCCAGCTCGTGTATACGGCTGCCAAGGGACAGATCCCGACCAGTCTCTGCAAAGGCAGCGGTGGGGCCGACGAGTTCGTCGTGTTTCAGCAGGGCTATCACTGGGATCCCGACACCTTCCAGAAGTTCACCGATCCGCTTTCGATCACCGTGACGTGTGAGGAAGGCGCGATCGCAGAAGGTCTGGCGCGGGGCTACAGTCCCTGGTCCGCTGCAACTCAGGGGGACGGCTCGGTAGCCAACATGTCGGACTGGCAGCAGAGCTTCATTCGCATGAAGACTGCCGATTACTGCGGTACCGGGTTTACCCACACCGTGCATGGCACCAAGTACTACATCAGTGCGCCACTGGATCTCCCACGCGACTCCGACCCGATCGGCAAGCTAGAGGCGATCTGGGGACCGGACGGTGCCTTCTGCGTGAACCAGACTGCACCGTCGGACAACCGTCGTCACCCAGAGATTGCGATGGGCTGCGCGGTTGCGATTCCAGATTGTGATGACGCTACCGTGGAGGCTCGCCGCAGGTCCAATCTGTTCGATGGGATTCCATAGCTTCTGGGCGCTCGACATACGCAGGACGTCAATCTGCATTGCGGGCGCTGTCAGCGTCTCTTGATCCCACTCCTTCCCACTTCACTTCTCCCGCAGATACGCTTCATACTCCCGCTTCAGCAGCGGGTTTACAGCCAGCGCCTTGCTCCAGCTTTCCTGCGACTCCTTCCGCAGGGCTTCCGCCAAAGCCATCTCCTTGACCAGCGCCGCCTTTTCTTGCAGCAGCACCGCCTTCATCGCGAGGAGTGGACCAGAGGTGGCGTTCACTTTGAGTCCCTGTGCCACTGCGGCGAGGCCATCCACAATCCGCGCTTCTCGTGCTGCTCCCTTTAGCATGATGGCCAAGAAGTACAGTGCACGAGACTTCTCGATCAAGGAGTCTGCGGACTCCGCGTTTAGCTCCACCGCCTTGGTCGCTGCGGCCAGCGCAGAGAGTATGTCTGCTTGATTTGGCTCGTGCTGCTGGGCCTTCCAGCGCGACCGGACCAGTAACAGTCGAGCTTCGAGCATAAAAGGCGCTTCCGCCAGCGCATCGAAAGACTTGCAAGATTGGAGAGCAGACAGAGCTCGCTCAACAGCAGCAGTTGGATCCTGTTTGGAGAGCAAGATCCACTCTGTTTCTGTCCAGTCCGCATATCGCGAGAAGTAGCACTGAGAGAAGCTATTACTTAGCTCACGTCTCGCGGACAAGTAGCTACGTGCTCGGGTCAGAGCTGGTAGGGGTGATGTTCCTCGCTGGGCCGAGTGCAGTGCATGGTTAATCCACAGAACCTCCATGTTGCGCTGGAACGTGACATAGTTCGTACATCCAGGACCGCAGAGTCCTTCTAGACGAACTGCCTCCGTCACCAGATCATCGAAGCTTTGACCATGCTCTAAGCTGTAGTCGGAATACTGGGCCTTGGCCATCAAGATTGTGGCGTACGCGAAGAGGTACTTGGGATCGAGCGATACTGCACGCCTCGCAGAGGCCATTGCCTTACGGAAGTTGTTGCGTGGGTCTTCGCCTTTGTCTAGCTGATAGTTGCCCCACGATGAATAACAGATACCCAGATCGTTGTGTGCCCACGGAAAATTGGGAGCGAGAGTGATCGCTTGCTGCAGTGCACGTTCAGCCTTCTGCCAAGTCGGCTCTGGGTTCTGTTGGTGCCCATGCTCGTATACCCCCCGCCAGGTCAGCGCATTGCCAAGACTATCCCAGGCAATGAAGTTCAATGGATCTCGTTTGATGGCTAGCTCGGCAAAGTCAATCGCTAGGTTGTACGTGGCTTGCTTGTTGCCTTTGAACTTGAACGACTTCGCTGTCAAAAACTGTACCCGTGACGCTTCCAGGTACCCAGTGGCACTGCTTGGCAGGGACGTGATGGTCCGTTCGGCTGCACTCTGCGCGGCAGCGAACGACTGATCCTGCGATTTGCCCTGTAGCCGATCGAGGTCGGCAAGATCGATCAGCGCCCGCGCCAGCGCCGCAGATATGAGTCCATCGGAACGACTAATATCTGCGGCTAGTTGATAGTGGGCGATGGCTTGGTTGAGGAGCGTTCGTGCCTCGTTGTGTTTTCCGTCGCCGATCTTGGACAGCGCTTGGGCGTGTGAGACTTCTCCGCGTAGCTTGGCTGCTTCCGCTAGCCATGGAGTCTGGGCCAGGGCAGATTGCGCTTTTTGATCGGCCTCCTCAAATCGACCAGCGTAAAACGCGAGCAGTCCTTCGATGTACTCGGGAGAGTCAAGGGTCAGCTCACTCCGTCGCGCCAGTGCCTTCTGGAGGGCTGCGGTAGCGGGATCGAGTAGCTCGCGCTGGAGTTCCTTTTGCTTTTGCTCAACCCAGGTTTTTTCACCGGAGCGTCGCGCTTCTAGGAGGGCTTCGTGATACAGCTCGCCAAGGACTCTTCCTCGCGCAGCATACAGCTCGGGGCCTCTCTCCCCGAGACGCATCGCCTCCTCGAGGTGGCTACGCGCCGACTTGTGTTCATGTAGCGACAGATGCCCACGTCCGAGCGCATAGTGTCCAAGTCCCGCCGCCAGATCGCCATAGGAACGGAGTCGCGACTCGACCTGCTCCATCCGCTTGCGCACCAGCTGCTGCTCGCGTTCGACGTTGTGGAGCGGGAGCGCATACGCGGTACGGACCAGCCACTCGATGTCTTTGCTGTCCTGCGCAATCTGTCTTTGCAGCTCACTTTGCTTGCGCGCCACGTAGCTTTGGCGGAGTCCGTATCCGGCAAATCCGATCACACTGATCAGCAGCGACAGCACCAGTGCCGCCGCCGGTTTGTTTTGTCGCGCCCGCCACTTGAGTCGATAGATCAGCCCGACCTTTTTGGCGACGATCTTTTCGCTGTTTAGGAATCGTGTGAGGTCTTCGGCCAACGCCTGCGCCGTCGGATAGCGCTGTTCCTTGTCTTTGGTCAGGCAGCGCGCACAGATCGTCTCAAGCGCTTCTGGCATCGTTGGTACGACGCTGCGCAGAGTCGGTGCCTCTTTGGTCATCACGCTCAGGATGATGTTGACGATCGTTTCATCCTCGAACGGAGCGTGTCCGGTCAGGATGTCGAACAGCGTTGCACCCAGGCTGTAGACATCCGAACGCCGGTCAAGGTGTCGGGCCTCGCCACGTGCTTGCTCGGGTGACATAAACGCCGGCGTTCCCATCACCGCGCCCGACTCCGTCAGCCCCTGTCCTTCGCCTGCCTCGCGAGCCAGACCAAAGTCCATCACCACCGGCACCACCGATCCATCCGATCGCTTTTCGATCATGATGTTGGACGGCTGATAGTCCGTTTTTCTGTTCTCATCGAAAAATTGCTGTTTTGCATCATAAACGGGAAGTGCGCGGGAAAAAGCTATGTCGCTTGATGGTCGACAGGAATGGTTGCATTCCTACATCGTTCCTTTGCCGTTTCTGTCATCCGGAGGAGTTCTTCTGGTGGCAACTGTTTCAGTAGTTCCGGAATGGACCCCCGCGATTGTCCGGATACGATCTTGCCGATTGATTCTGCACCGCACGATTGGTTGTTCCCAAAAACCGCGGCGGTGATTCATCATGGCGGGGCCGGAACCACATCGGCGATGCTGCGCGCCGGAGTTCCCGGGCTTATCGCTCCGGGGGGTGGTGACATGCCGTATTGGGGAAGAAAAACTGCAAAGCTCGGCGTCGCGTTGCCGCCGATTCCTTTTGAGGATTTGTCCGTGGAACGGTTGGCGGCAGCGATTCACCTCCTGACTCAGGACAGCGGACTTCGCGCCCGCGCCCGTGCATTCGGCGAGGAAGTCCGAAGCGAAGATGGAGTCGGCTGCGCCGTGGCCGCGATCGAACAATATCTTCTGTCGCAATCCGCCTAGCCACCAGCGAAAACACTGCCATGGTCGCGCAGCAGGGCCAGCAACGGCCAGTTGGCCCAGCTTCGTTCCGTAGACACCGCTAAGCGCTGGTTCTGCCCGTTGCCAATCAGCTCGCCGTGGGGTGGTCGCTACACCATCAGTTCCATCGGTACTTGAAACAGCCGAATGTGTTCATCTGAGCGCCGGGCTGTGGTGTTCGCGGCGCGGATTGCGGAGATCAGGGAAGGGAGGACGGATTCGTCTTGAATTCCGATCATCAACACCACGTTGGTGCTGGCATGACGACCGAAGCCGGTATGCGGCTCTGTGTCATGGCCTTTCCCTTTCACCTGTTCCCACCGCGTGTAGTAGTCGATGGAGAGCTGCTTCAGAATCTGCGTAACCTGAGGGTCCACATATTCGTTGTAGGTCAGAAAAGTCAGCTTCATGGTTCGCCTCTGCCTCGATTGTAACGCTCGGTCGCCAAACTAACACCGGATCTCGGCCGCAGCTTTTGACATAATGGCGAAAGTGGGCGTGCTGCCTGCTCTCCGTATGCCAACCTCCCCTGCTGAAAGCCGTGCGCAGATCCGCCGCCATTACCGATTGTGGCTGACCCTCTGTACGCTGGTCTGCGGTGGTTTGCTCGGGGTGCTGCTCTTTTTGCCGGTGCTGATGCCGCTGGATTTCCTGTGGCTGGATCGGCTCACGCGGTGGCGAGCCAGTCTAGAGGTCGGTGACCCCGACATCGTGGTGGTTGGAATCGACGACTACAGCCTGCAAGCGATGACCCCGGTCGCCGGTCGCTGGCCGTGGCCACGGGCGACCCATGCCGAGCTGGTCGAGTGGCTCCAGGCACAGGACGTGCGTGCGACGGTGTTCGACATCTGGTTTAGCGAGCCGGACGTGCTGCGTCCAGACTTCGACGCCTACTTCGCGGAGGTCATGGGCCGTCAAAAGAACCTCTACTTGCCGACGTTGCTCATGAACAGTGTCGACCGCAGTCAGGCGCGGCGATTGGACAGCTATCCAGCGAGCTTGCCAGTCTATCGAACGGGGGCCGCACAGCCTGATGCCCACGCCAACCTGCTGCTGCCCGCGATGGGCAACCCCGAACACTGGAAGCTGGGGCTGGTCAACTTCGAGACCGATCGCGATGGTCGAGCCCGCCATTACCGCTTGGTGACCCAACTCGATGGCTGGTCGCTGCTGTCCATGCCGTATGTGCTGGCACGTGATCTGCGGTTTGGTCCCGCGCTGGCCCCGCCTGATCAAGCGCTGCTGTGGCGACTAGACTGGCGACGAGGCAGCCAGCCGTATACGACGCTGAGCTACGCTGACTTGTGGCAGAGCGCGCAGCGTGGCGAAAAGAAGCCGTCGCTGGCCGGTAAGATTGTGCTGATTGGTGCCACCGCCGCAGGCCTGCATGATCTGCGACCGACGCCGCTCGGGACGCAATACTCGGGGCCGTACATCCTTGCGACCGCCATCGACAACCTCAAAAATCACAACCAATTACACCATTCCTCGGTGGTGGGACTGCTGCTGGGGCTGTTGCTGCTCGCAGGAGTGTGGTGGCGTCTGCTGCACGAAGCGAGACTGCAACGGACGGTGCTCCAGTTTGCGGTGGCCACCGGGAGTCTGCTGTCTCTCAGCGCGCTGGCGATGACCCGGCAGTGGCTGGTGCCGGTGGTGTCTCCGCTGCTTGCGGGTGGTCTGCTGCTCGCAATCGGGACTGTGCTGCGCTACATGCAGGAACGAGAGGAACGCGAGGCAACCATCGATCTGTTCGGTCGCTTCCTTGATCCGCTGGTCGTCAAGCAACTGGCACAGCAGGGACTCAATGAGGAAACGCTGGCCGGTAAGACCTGCGAGATCAGTGTGCTGTTTTCCGACATCCGTGGTTTTACCGCGATGTCCGGCAAAGCCAGCGCGCAGACCATCATGTCGCTCCTGAACGACTACTTTAGTCGGCAAGTGACGGTGATCTTTGCCAACCAAGGTACGCTCGACAAGTTCATCGGCGACTGCATCATGGCGTTCTGGGGCGCGCCGGTGGCGGATTCCCAGCACGCCGTTCATGCGGTCAGCGCGGCGCTCGACATGGTGGATGTACTACTCAAGTTTCGCGAGGAACGCGGACTGCCAGACTTTGACATCGGCATCGGCATCAACTCGGGTCCGGCGGTGGTTGGCATGCTCGGCTCGCAGCAGCGGCTCGAGTACACCGCCATCGGTGATACCGTAAACATCGGCAGCCGACTCGAAGGTGTGACCAAGGGCAAGGCGCGCATCCTGGTGTCGCAAGCCACTCGCGATGCCTGCGGCGATGCCTTCGAGTTCATTGCCCACGGTCCGGTGTCCGTCAAAGGTCGAGAAGAACCGCTCTACATCTATGAGCCCAGGAGAAAACTGGCATGAAAAAGTATTCATATTATCGATTGACTGCTGCGGCATTGCTCACGTTGGTGTTGGTGGCGTTACCAGTGCATGCGGGACCGGGCAGCATCGCTACTCCTACTGAACTAAAGAGTGCTCCCGATCCGTCGGCCACCACGCTCTCGCTGCTCGCGCCGGGCAGCACGGTGCAAATCGGTGAGCGTACAGGTGGCTGGTACAAGGTATCGACTCCGCAAGGCGAAGGCTGGGTGCGGATGCTGAGCCTGCGAATCGGGACAAGTCCTCCAGCGTCCGGTGCATCAATTGGAAGCGGACTGGCCAGTCTCAATCAAGCCAGCCGCAGCAATACCACTGTCGCAACCGGAGTCCGTGGGCTCACCCGTGAAGAGCTGAAGACCGCCCAAGAAGATCTGGTTGAACTGGATATACTGGATCAGTTCACTGTCTCACCGCAGGATGCCTCTCGGTTTGCGCAAAGTGCCGGACTGCCAGCGCTTCCCACCCAGGGAGGCCGTTAAGATGCGTCGACAGCAGCGATTCCTACTTGCCTCTCTTTCGATATCGGTGTTGCTCTGTGGTTCCGCGTGCGAGGTGCTACAGGGAATGAAGTTTGGCGGCAGCAGTCTCGCACCACTGGCGAGCGCCGGACAGAGACTCGCGGAGAGCAGTTCCACCCCAGAGCCGGACGAGGCCGAGATCGGTCGTCACCTGGCGGGTACTCTGGTGGGAGTCAAAAAGCTCAGTCGCAATCTGCCGGCGCAGCGCTATGTCAATGCGGTCGGTCGCTGGCTCACCCTGCGCACGTCGCGCTCGACGCTAAACTGGCGGTTTGGGATTTTGCAAGATGACGACGTCAATGCGTTCGCGGCCCCCGGAGGGTATGTCTTTGTGACGCAGGGACTGCTGAATCTGCTCGATAGTGAAGCGGAGCTGGCCGCAGTCCTGTCCCATGAGATTGCTCACGTTACGTACGAGCATCATCTCAACGCGGTGCGAAAAGGAAACCTGCTGGGCTCTGCGATCGATACCAGCATTACGGTGGCGGATGCGGCGCTCGGCGGTAAATCCAGTTCGGGCCGACGCGAGTTTGTCCAGCGGGCGGTGAATGCGGCGCGGACGCTCTATGCACGCGGACTGGATCGCCAAGATGAATACCAAGCAGATGGCGAAGCGCTGCGTCTAATGACGGTGTCCGGTTATGATCCGTACGCGCTCGTGGCGGTGATGCAGAAGCTTGAGGCGCGTGCGAGCAGTGATGGTCGGTTGGCGTTGCTGCTTCAGACCCATCCTCGACCCTCCGATCGAATCGAGGCGCTCAGCAAAGGACTCGCTCGCCTGCCAACTCCGCTGCCACAGACTACGCTCGCCGACCGCTTCGTGCGCGAGTTGCGTGTTGCTGCTGCGCTGGACCATCCGGGCTAGCGCATCGCTTGCGGCTTCGGTGCCGCTATCTACGACAGAGGAATGTTGCGGTGAGCCGAACCTCCGCTCCCTCATCCACCGCAAACACCACGAGCCCGCGCCCGAGGGATCGAGAGCGCTCAAACACCCATTCCGGCTCGACATCCCCGATCGTGATCATCAGGGTATCCGTCGGTGAATGCACCAGATCGACGTGCTGGATCGCGCTCTTTTGGTGGTCCGACGAGAGCGCCGCAGTGCAGATGTTCTTGTATCGACCCTCGACCGCGACGCCTGCCGATGCAGCACTACGATACACAGAGGATCCGGCCACAACCTGCGATATGCCGGATGCACCAGCGCACCACACATCATAATTGCCCGCCGTAAGGATGGATATTTGCTCTCCCTTCCGGACCACGATGCACGCAGAGAGCAGGATATCGTTCCTCCTGGGTTCGTCCTTCAGGGTCAAAACAGCGTCATCGCTGAGGAGTTCTCTTGAAAATCGCTCCCCCTCCTCCGCACGATGGATGAGCCTGGAGAGCAGGTTACCGCGAATCGAGCGCGCCACGCGGCGTCCTTCATCGTGAAATCCCGCCAAAACCCCGACGGTGAGAAACGTATCGGGCAGGCTCGCATAAGCATGGTCATCCATCGCCCAACGTCTCCTCACATGGGTTGGGGGTCTCATCCTGTACGGGCAGCGCCAGTGTCATCGAACAGGACATTCACGCTAGCACGATGGACGCCGAAGCTAGATCGAAAGCGGGTGCGGGATCGGGAGACCGTTGGATTCCCATCACTTAGACGCGACGGCGCTGTGAGTGGGTACAGGCGATGGACGGGACGTTACCTTCCATCGTGCGGAGCGTGATACGATTTTGACAGTGCAAACCAAGCTGCCGGTGATCATCGTGGGGGCTTTGTGCCTCTGCCTGCTCGCAATGGGTTTGTGGGGAACCTGGAGCATCATCGCGCCGCAGCGCTGGCTGCTGCATGCGATGCATCAGAAACTGGGGGACTGGGGACTTGCCATCGGGGCGGTGTCGATCGTTGCCACGCTCCTGTTTCGCGGGCTGCTGTTTGCGGCGAGTCCATCGAAGAAACTGCGAGCGCTTCAGCCTGAAATCGAAACGATCAGACAGCGCCATCCAGCGGATCGGGACCGGCAGAATCTCGAGATCTACTCACTCTACCGCAGAGAAGGAATCCCCGGCTGGAGGCTGATGCTCCCGGGGCCGCTGCTGTTGGTGGCCGGCTGGCTGCTGGTCGCGTGCTACGTCGCGATGTGGCGGATGTCTGAGCTGCAAGGTACGCCGTTTTTGTGGATTCCCGACCTGAGCGCTCGCGATCCGCGCTACCTGTTACCTGTCATCAGCATGGTGCTTTCGGTGACGGCCGGGCTGACTGAGCCCACAGACCAAGCGAAGCCGAGGAAGAACCGGTTCGTTGGATCTGCTCTGGCCGCCTGCGTGGTCTTTTGGTTTCCCGCCAGCTTTGTCCTGTTTGGGAGTGTCACCCAGGTCCTCTCCATCCTCCGCAACCTGTGGAGGAGGGCGAAATCCTGAAGCGATGACAACGCAGACAGTTGAGGCTAGAAAACTCCCCGCGATACCTCACTCGGGAACGGGAAGTTCGATACAAGTTTCTCAACGGACATCACGGTGGACGGCTTAATGTCGCGGTGGATGATTCCTTTTTCGTGGGCGTGGTGCATGGCCAGGCTGACATCGCGCATCACCTGGACTTTGGTGGAGACACCCATGCTGGCTTGGGCTTTGTCGAGCGCTTCACCGTCGACAAATTGCATCGCGATATAGGCCTTGCCCTCGACTTCACCGACCTCGAAGACGTGGCAGATGCTCGGGTGATCGAGCCGCGACTGTGCCCGCGCCTCTTGCATGAAGCGATGTGTCATTTGATCATCGCTGCCACGAATGAACTTGAGCGCCACCAGCCGTCCGAGCCGCTTGTCCTTGGCCTTATAGACCGCGCCCATTCCGCCCTGGCCGAGCAGCGTGAGAAACTCGTAGCGCTCCCATCTTTCGACCGGGAATTTGTTACTGCTCGGTGCCACTTTGTGGCCGACCTGCGAGCCATCGGCCGTCCGCATCATCCCGTTCCCGTCCACCGCATCAAAAAACGGGGATGGGGTTCGCGCCGACGACACGATGCTATCGCTATGGGCACTCGGCAGCATCGTCTCACCAACACCGAGGTCGAAACGGAGCTGATCGCCATGAGGCAGGATGGTTGGGCCAGTGGCTATGCTTTCGGCACGGATCTCCCGCAGGATTTGCAACACACGCTGCTCGCTGATTCGGCCTCTGGTGATCAGCCGGTCCAGCCGTCGACCAAAGCGAAGCGTCTCTGCCGCTGGGGCTGATGCCGTGTCCGGCGGAATCTCCGCTTCTGTTAACTCGCCATGCCGGACTGCGCGAGTCAGCACCAGCGTCTCTTCATCCGCAGGTAGCATAAGGTTTGATTTTAGCTCGGAAACTGCTTGATTTGGGAGGGATGTGAGCGACGCGATTCGGTTCACAATCTCTGTTATTCTGCACAGGTCATGAGCCGATATCGTGCAACCTGGGTGCTACGGACGCCACTCGCGACCTTATTGCTGGGTGCTGCGTTGTCTGCCAATTGGCTGGACGTGGCAAGTGCGGCTGCGGACACGGGTGCAGCCGTCGCTGCGTCGAAACCGGTGTCTCCAAAGAAGCCGAGGGCCCGTGAGCTTGGGGTGCCGTTTGAAGGTCAGCCCGGCCCCGACAACGCCATTACCGATGTTCCTGGCGTCGAGGTGGGGCAGGTGACTCTGATCTCTGGAACGGGCCCACTTGTCGTTGGCAAGGGTCCGGTCCGTACCGGCGTCACCGCGATCTTGCCACGTGGTAAGACGGCTCGGCCGCGCAGCGTTTCGGCGGTGGTTTGTCTGAATGGCAATGGCGAACTGACCGGCAGCCACTGGGTCAATGAGTCCGGGCTGCTGGAGTCACCGATCCTGATTACCAACACCGACTCGGTGGGCGTGGTTCGCGACGCGGTGATAGCTTGGGGGAACCTGCATTTTCCGCCGGGCCCGCACGAGGAGGAAGCGTTCGGTCTGCCCGTCGTTGCAGAGACCTCCGACAGCTTCTTAAACGACATTGCAGGTCAGCATGTGAAGCGTGAGCACGTCTTTCGTGCCCTTGATGAAGCGCGCCCAGGTCCGGTCCGTGAAGGCAACGTCGGCGGTGGTACCGGCATGATGACCAGCGAGTTCAAAGGTGGCATCGGTACTTCATCGCGAGTGGTAACACTGCCGTCGGGAAAATACACCGTCGGCGTGCTGGTCCAGGCCAACTATGGACGGCGCGGCGATCTCCGCATTGCCGGGGTTCCCGTTGGACAGGAGGTTCCCGAGCTGATGCCGGTGTTTCCACCGACACCCGAAAAACGGCGCGATGGCTCGCTGATCGTGGTCGTCGGAACGGACGCACCGCTGCTACCGCACCAGATGACGCGATTGGTGCGACGGATTTCCGTCGGGTTGGGTCGGCTCGGGGCGGTGTCTTACAATACCTCCGGCGATATTTTCATTGGCTTCGGTACTCCCGAACCAGCGGTCAGCGCGACGGGGATTCAGACCTGGCAAGCACTTCCCAACGAAGGCATCGACCTTCTACTCCAAGCGACCGTTCGTGCCACCGAGGAATCGATCGTCAACGCACTGGTCGCGGCTGAGACGATGGTGGGGGCCAATGGCGTTACGGTCCACGCATTGCCTCATGACCGACTGCGGCAAGTCTTGCGCAAATTTGGACGGCTTTCGCAGTAATCCCAACCGACACAGGTATGCTTAGCGACATGGAGACTGACAAGTCCACAGTCCACAGTCCGCGTGCGGCGCTGATTCTAGGGGCGCTGCTGGTGGTGCTTCTCCAGCGGTTTTTGTCGTTTGGGCCGCTCGTGTTGTACCCGTTTACGCTGTTTGGAACCTGGGTGCACGAGGTCGGGCATGGCGTGACGGCGATCCTGTGCGGCGGCAAGTTCGATCATCTGGATATCTACCTGGACGCGTCGGGAATTGCCTATTCGATGGTCGTCAAAGGCTGGCGCTCGGGAGTGGTGGCGGCGGGTGGCCTGCTCGCACCGCCGCTCGTGGGGGCGACGCTGCTGCTTCTGGGACGACGGATGCCGAGGGCTCTTTTGTTCGGACTGTCGGTGGCGATTCTGCTGTCGCTGCTTTTGTGGGTGCGCACGCTGGTGGGCTGGGTGACGATGAGCGGGCTGATGTTGCTTATTGCCTCGTTGGCACGGTTTGGTAGCGACGGAGTGAGGCTATTTTTCGTTCAGCTCCTGGGGCTTCTGCTGGCGATGGATTTTGTGGCGCGGATTGACTACCTGTTCGTGCAGTCGGGCGAAGCAGGCGGGCGGATGCGGCAGTCAGACGTTGCTGGTGTGGCGAGCGCGCTCGGTGGGCCCTACTGGTTTTGGGGTGGGCTGATCGTCGCGGTGTCGGCGGTGGCGCTGATGATTGGCTTGGTTTCGGTGCTGCGCTCTCCTTCGACGACGCGTCCTCAGCGCGAGGTCTAGCGGCCCGGTGCCATCGCCGTTGCTCTATTCGCATGCAGGGCAGCCGCCCCGACCGCTGCGTGTCCTGCTGACCCGGCCTCGCGAGCAGTCGGATGACACCGCACAGTGGATTCGCAACCTCGGTGGCGAGCCTCTGGTGTTTCCGTGTCTGCGGGTCGAACCGATCGATGATCCAGCGCTGCGGGTGGCTGCGAGCGCGCTGGCGCACTACGACGCGGTTGCCCTGACCAGTGTGCATGCGGTTCGGGCGCTGCTGCCGCTGGTGCCGCCGGATGCGCGCTGGCCCCCGCTGGTTGTGATTGGCAACAAGACGGCCACCGAGCTGCTCCGGCATGGGGTGTCCGCAGATGTCGTTCTCAACGGCGAAATGGCCACCGCGAGCGCTCTGGCCACCGAGCTGATGCGTTTTTTGGGGCCATCGAGTGAGAGACGCCGGGTGCTGTTTCCGCAGGCTGCCGAAGGCCGCGATGAGTTGCCGAACCTGCTGCGGGCAGCAGGACTGTCGATCGAGCGCTTCGCCGCTTATTGTACCGTCGCTGTTTCGTTTGATGAGTTACAACCCGCCGCAGGTCTTTTGAGAGCGGGGCAGGTGGACTTGGTTCCCCTCGGCAGCCCACGGACCGCCCAGGTGCTGATCCACGCGCTGGGCCGCGATGCGAGTCAGGTGTTGAGCCATACGCTTGTGGGCGCGATTGGGCAGACGACCGGCAGCGCACTGCGCGAGCTCAACGTCAGGGTCGACGTTGTCGCAGAGCAGCCGTCATTTGAGGATTTGATCGAAAAGCTGGCGGCGGTGCAAAAGCGGTCGTAGGCGGGGCTTACTTGGAATTGGTATCGTCGCCGTGCGGGATGTACAGCGGCTCCAGTCCGAGACTGTCTTGAACCTGTTTGACCCGCTGAGCGGTCGACGGATGGATGGTCGGAGTGCGGCGGGCGTCGTCGATGTGGTGGCCATGCGCCTCCGTTCGGGCACTGACCTCACTGGGCAGAATCTGTGGGGGGTGCTCTCCGCTCACCCTGGACAGTTCACCGCGTAGCCGATCACTTTCGGCCAGTACCTGACCCAGCCGTTGCTCCAACTCCGAGGCCCGATGGAACGCCTCGTCTCGCTCACGGGTCGTCTGTCCCACCACCTCGGTGAGCCTTTCGACGCGTGCTCGCTCTCTAAGGGCCGTCGCCACCACTTCATCATCTTGCTGGGTGCGACGGTTTGTCTCGGATAGCAGATCATCGATCCGCTTGCGTGCCGAGGTCAGTTCAAGCTGCAAATGGCGCAGCTCGCTGCTCGACGGAGTCTGCTGTTCCAGCGACGACAAGCGACGGTCACGGTCGGTCAGCTCAACGCGCAGCGTTTCGAGCTCGCGCTCCCGTTCAGACAGCGACACCTTGAGCTGCCGAGCCCGCTCGCCGCGAGCAAATGCTTCGCGTTCTACTTCCGACAGCAGCCGTCCAAGGGCATCACGCTCCGCCTTGAGATCGATGATCGCACGCTCGCGGGCCTGGAGATCATGCGCCAAGCCCAGCTCACTTGGGCGGGTTTGGCTGGCAGATTCCATGGACTCGCTGCGGCTGTCGCGTTCGGCCTTCTCCCGAGCCTCTTTCAGCGAGTGCTCCAGCGCGGACACCGCCTGCTCCAGCTCCTGCACGCGCCCCGCTTTGGACTCGGCGTGCTTGTTGGCCGCCCGTTCACTGGCAACGAGACGCTCGTTTTCACTGCGCAACGCCGCCATCGCCGCTTGGCTTTCCTTTTGAATTCGCGCCACTTCTGCTTCGACTGGCGAGCCACTCGCTCCGTCGGTAGATGCCCAACGCAGCGCTTCTAGCTCGGCACGCAGGGTGCTTAGCTGTTCTTTGGTGGCGTCGCGCTCGGACCGCAGCTCTTTGATCAGCGAGATGGCTTCCTTGCGCTCGATCTCGGTCCGTCCGAGCTCCTCGCGAAGCTGTACGGCCTTCTTCGTCGCTTCTTCCATCGCCCGCGTCATCTCAACCGAGGCGAGCTTGCGGGCATCGCGCAGCTTGCGGACCGTGTCTTCGCGGACTTCCGCCGCTGCCGATTCCGCTTCCGAGCGTGCTTTGATCTGTTTCCACGCCTCGCGCACGGCGTCGCTGGCCTTGTCTTTGAGCCGGTTTACTTCGTTCTCTAGCC
>ERZ724523.1041-NODE-1041-length-16234-cov-4.305458_pt1 | contig 16234 bp, 11 predicted proteins | sample MGYA00376056_ERZ724523 | MGnify/ENA primary metagenome ERZ724523 (study PRJEB28724, sample SAMN07190888) | wastewater metagenome | isolation source: influent of sewage treatment plant in Hong Hong | place: USA: Christiansburg, Virginia | collected 2016-03-01 ... | reverse complement strand
AAAAGGCCCGAAGAGGTTGACTCTCCGGGCCTATATTCAGGGTGCGAAAGGAGGGAGTTGAACCCTCACGAGTGTTACCTCACAGGAACCTGAATCCTGCGCGTCTGCCAATTCCGCCACTTTCGCGAGCGAGGTGACCAACTATCTATCGCGGTGCGGCGCGAACTGTCAATGCCTAAAATTTCGGGCAGTTAGCAGTTCTTTGGCCCTTGCGAGGAGAACGGCTCGGTCATTTTGCGCCGGATCATCCAGCACCACCACCAGCAGCTCGCGCAGCAACTCACCCACCACCGGTCCAGGCCGCAGCGATAGCTCTGCGATCAGCTCCTTGCCGCTTAGCACAAGCTCGCCCACGGACAGCGGCGGACGCAGCGCCCGCTCGGCTGCGATGCGACGGACCAGCGCGGCAAGGCGCTCGGCCACTGCATTATCTCCAGCGGCGGAGGCATGGGCCATTTGAATCGCCAGCAGCGCATCGAGGACGGGCCCCGAAACCTGTGCAAGCACTCGACGTAACGCAGCACCGTGCAAGTGCGAACACAGCTCCGCTTCAAAAACGGGTGTAGTCAGCAGCGCCGACAGGTGCTGACGTTCACTGACCGGTAGCTTCAGCCGCTCATCGAGAAGCTCGGACAGCGCCCGTGGCACCGTCAGCACCCGCGCCCCCGCCCCGGCCAACCACTCACGCATCGGCCACAGCAGCGCGCCCAGACGATGCACAACAGGTAGCTGCTCGATGGCTCCCAGCAGGGCCCGCAGCCTCGCTGCATCCGTCACTACGTGCGCTACCTCGGGCAGCACCACTTGCAGCATGTTGCCTTCCGGACCCCAGTCAAGCGAGTCATCGTCCGCACTCCGTAGCAGCATGAGGCGCAGACCTTCGGAGGGTGAAGGCGAAGCCAGGAGCTTGAGCAGCTCATCTCGAATCCGTTCGCGACTGACCTTACGCAACGTCGACAGCGCCCCCGCAAAGGCCGCTCTCGTCGCGGCTTCGATGACAAAGCCAAGCTGCGCAGAAAACCGCACCGCACGCATCACCCGCAGTCCGTCCTCGGCAAAGCGCGCCACCGGATCTCCGACAGCACGAATCAGCCGCCGCCCGAGATCACCCTGTCCGTCGAAGGGATCGACCAATCTCTGCTGCACCGGATCCCATGCAATGGCGTTGACGGTGAAATCGCGCCGCCGCAAATCCTCTACCAGATCCGTAATAAACTCGATCCGATCGGGGCGTCTTCCGTCGGTGAATCCAACTTCACCGCGAAAAGTGGTGATCTCGATGGGGTGGGGTTTGCCACCTTCGCGATCACATAGGACGGTGACCGTCCCATGAGTGATGCCGGTCGGGATGACCTTGCGATGACCAAAGATCGCGATCACTTGGTCGGGAGTCGCAGAGGTCGTGAGGTCAAAGTCTTTGGCGGTATCGTCGTCCGGACAGCGCAGAAGGTCACGAACCGCGCCGCCCACGACGTAGGCGGCATAACCAGCCTCCTGGAGACGACGACAAGCTGAAGTGACTTCGGGGGGAATGCGGTGGGCGGGAAGCATTGCGCCGCCATGGTGGGCCAAGCGCGTGGTGCGGGCAAGCACTCGCCGAGCACTCCGAGCACAATTCGCAGTGTCAGAGTGTCGGCATCCCCTCAGGGTCAGGAGGAGAACTACTCACCAGCGGGCTTGAACACGAAGGGATAGGTCACGCTGACGATTCCGCTCGGCGGCTTGGGGAACTCCCAGCGACGCACAGCCTCGGCGACACACTGCTCGGTGCTCTGGTTGTGAAGGGTCGAGGCTTCCACCACGCTTGCTAGCACCTTGCCCGCTGGATTGATCATGAACTTCACTTGCACGCGACCGGCCAGCTCTTTCTGGGACATCAGCGCCCGCTCATAACAGAACTTCACTTCGGGCATGTGGCTGCGGATGACCCGGCGGATCACTTCCCGATCCATCGAGCCCGTGTTCACTTCTACCCGACCTACCTCGGTCGTAGGGCCTCCCACTTTGTGCTGTCGCAGAGCCGGCCCACGCGGTGCACCACCTCGTCCCCCCGGACCTCCTGGACCAAACGGACCGAGTCCGCTCGTGTTGATCGTTCCGTCCCCACCACCACCACCCGGTCCCGTCGCTACAAACTGTCCACCGGAATCATAGGGGTTGGCTGAGTCCGTTCCTACCAAGCCGTCCATCGCCTGCGTTGCATCATTCCCCAGTGCAGAGTCCCGGGTGATGGTCGACAGAGCACCTCCGCGCAGGAGCGCCACGATACCACTCTGTTGCGCCAGGCTGGCCGCCATGATCTGCTGCTCCTTCTTACCAACCGGACCCGGATTCTTCGACACCATGATCCGCTCACTCCGCACCGGATTCGCCGCTTGGGCACGACGGCTGCTGGAAGCCACCGGGTTCTGCTTAGGCTGCTCCACCTTCTTCTTTGGATCGAGCCAATCCGGACGCTCATCTACCTCGGGCTTGGCCGTCAGCTTGATCAATCGACCCGCATCAAAACCATCCAGCGACAGCGACTTCGCATCCGGAGGCAGCACAAACATCAGTCCCACAAACGCTGCGGCCCCCGCCATCACCGCGCCCGTATAAGACTGGGTCGCCCAATCGATTCGCAGCGGCACCGGATAGTAGCGAGGCTTCACGACCGACTGCACCAGGAACGTACTGCCGCCGTGCTCGATGGCAAAGCGCACTCCTTCCGGAATCTGCAAAACCGACGTTCCGCCAAGCTGTGCATCGCGAACTGCCTTTTCAGACTGCGCGAACTCATGCAGCTCCATCATTTTCCCATCGCGAGTCACACTGCCCTTCATCGATTCCGAAACCAGAAGCTCAAACGAGCTGCCATTGCTGCGAACGAGAGGGAATCGCTCGCACGGAAGACCTTCGGTGCTGACCTGGTAAGTAGCACGGGGGTCGGTTCCCACACTAAACTCGCTCTCGCCCTGCTCACTGCTGAGTCTTTGCATTCCGTACGCCAGACCCGCAGCGCCCAGCATCAGCAGAGTCCCCGCAGCGATGTCCCGCGCACGCTCCTTGGTACGGTCGCTTTGCTGGGTGTGCTTTGGCGAGCTCTCTGTGGTGTTCTTTTCGGCACTCACTTGCGCGTAGCTGGTACCAAAAAGAGTCAGCACAGAACCGAGCGATAGCGCTGATAGAGTCAACACTCCTTTGGTCATTTTCGAGATGCGACCGGCGCGAGGATTCGCGAAGTGCCGGACCTGTTGCACGGTGTTATCAAATACCGCAGACACCTCGACGGCGCGGGCTCCGCTCGGATCCTCTGCCTGAGCCACAATCTGCGAACCCATCACTTCACTGGCAACGTTCTTAGGAAGGCTCTTCGAGGTTGTCATGGGAATTCTCCTTCACTCTTTGCTGAATCGTCCGTCTTCGCATGTAGAGACACAAACGCAAGGCGTGGGTTCCTGCGAATTTCAAACAAATCCATAGAAATTTTGCACAGCCGATCGCCTACAAATTCCTGTAGGAATCCGGACGTTTACCGTCGACAAACATTTTCTACGTTTTTTGGGAACCCATGCAGAAGGAAGGACTCTTAACGAACCCTCTTTATCGCGCTCTAGCCACCCCGGTTCGGAAACTCGCGCCACCGCGATCATCACGAAGAACCACCGCAAAATGCGTTCGATCTTCCAACACTTGCGATGAGGAGAGCGCAGCCGGTGGTTGCCATCCAAACTGGGTTTGCGAAAGCTGCGGACAGTCCCCCGAACAACCCAAATCGATGAAGCTGCCCCGTCCAGATTCGAGTGTTCCCGAACTCACAAACACAGAAGCAGTGAGCAGCTCAGCGCGCTGTCGAGAGAGATCACGAGGATCGGGTTCTTGCTCCTCCGCATCGGCGGCGCGCTCAATCACCAGTTGCCACTTGGGACGATCGGAATCACCCACATCCGCGCCCAGCTTGGGATAGATCGCGACTCCCGAATCGACATCCATCAAGCGACCTTCATCCGCACCTAACAGAATTCGGCCGATGAGTGGGTTGTGATTGGGAGTGGCTGCGGAATCCGCAGCGCGACGGACCTTGATGCGCTTGACCGCCACCACGCAGTGATTGGGAATCGGCGACACTCCATCGTTCTGTGCAGCAGCGGTTGCACAGGCCGTCGCTCCACCGGAGTACGCCGCATCGGCAGCAATCAATGTAACAAGCAGGACAGAGGGACTCCCAAGCTCACTAGGAATGCGAAGCTGCGTCGAAAAATCACTCTGTACCGGTAGCTCTGTAAAATCGACAGACTGCTGGTGAAGTCCACAAGGCAGCGGCGATGTCGCAGACCCGGGCAACAGACAGAGTCGATACAGCACCGAAAGACCGCGTGGAGACAGCGTATGAATCGGCTGACCACCGGTGAGCACGACCTCCCCAAAGCGGGGATGCGTGGCAATTAGTGAAGACACCGACACCAGCGCCCCCGGCTCTGCTTCGGGCGGCTCCGCAACAATCGCAAGCACCCGCAGCTTGCCATCCACATCGAACACGCCGCTCGCATCGCTCGGCTCCGCCTCCAGCAGCCACGCCGGCGGAAACGTCGGCCCACAGCCAATCGCAGCCACCACGAGCAGACCTGCTGCCAGCGCACAGACCCCGCGCCACTCGGTCCCCTGTCTACCCATCGCCACTTTTTTCCGCTGAGCCATATCCCGAAAGCCTACTGCCGTTTTGTCGATTGACAGCGTACCGGCTGTACTGGTCTGCTTTTAGGCAAAATGTTGCCCAATGTTCGAGTTGGCCTCCGTAGGCAGCCGCCACGTCCAGCGCTGATTTTCCGTCGCTGCTTGTTGTGTTTGCTAGCCCTTTCGCTGTTTCTGAGCGCGGTGCCGGCCGAGGCCTCACCGCTCATCCTGGTACTCGGGTTAAAGCGTGAAGGTCAATCGTCGACCAAGGCTCGCTCGGTGGTGGTCCAGCACCTGCTGCGCATGGGTGAGCCCGCTCTGTCGCCAAACCTACAGTCGGCAGAGCTGCTCTGTACCGAACAGCCGTGTCTGCAGCGGCTGGGCAAAGCGTTCTCGGCCCGACGGATCCTAGGCGGCGAGATATTCCCCAACGACCGCAGCTATCTGGTCCGACTATGGCTCTACGACCTAGACGCCGAACAGCCGCTGCTCGTCGAAGAGCGCTGCACCGAGTGTTCCGACGATCTACTGCTGGAGTCGGTATCACGAGCAGCGGGTCGACTGGTCGATGCGCTGGCTCAGAGTGCGGCACCGGTCACACCACCGACGACGTCGATTCCTCCCGCCACCACGATGACGAGTCCGCCGGTGGAACCGCCCGCCGTGCCTTCGCCAAGTCCTGCCCCGACCGCACTCGACTTGGAGCCGGACACGCGCCTGCGCTGCATCCCCCGCATTTACACCTTCAAACGGGGCGTCTTCGCGGGAGCCCTGTCGGCACTCGGCTTGGTCAGCCTCGGAAGTGCGATTGCCCTCAGCGCCAAAGATGGCGACGTCTACCTGCCTGCGGACGGCGATGCCTACCCAACCGACCTGCTCAACAACTTTGGACGCACCTCTCGCACCCTGTTTGGCATCTCGGCGCTGGCCCTTGTCGGCGGTGCGGCGTCGTTCGCCCCGTGGGAGCGCTGGACGACCAGTGGTCTACCGGCGTGTCCGGAAAAGCCCGAAGGCCGCTGGACCTTCCGCAGAGGTCTGGCCGTCGGCGCGTTTGGCAGCCTGGCCGTCTCGGGATTGATCGTTTCGAGCGCCATGGCCGGGCTCGATGGCAAGACCTGGGGCTTTAACCAGATTGGCAGCCCGGTCCCCTATCAGATGCACACCGCGCTCCAGGCAGGCTTCGGCGCCACCGTCGGCATGGGCGTCGGTCTGGCACTGTCGCTGCTGATTCCGTAGGCTGTCCAGATGCCCGCAGCAGTGAGCCCGACCGGGACGCTTCGGCCCGGCGATGTCGTCTCGACACGCTATCGCGTGGAGCGCTTCCTCGAGCGCCACCTCCGAGAGGAGAGCTACTCCGTGCGCACTGTGGACGACGGGCGGCCTCTTTTGCTCAAGCTGGTGGAGTGGCCCAGTGGTGCGCCGGAACTGACCCCTTTCGAGCTGCAAACCTGGAAGCAACAGGCCAGCCGTCTTTCTCACTTTCGCCACCCGCTGCTGGCACAGACGCAAGAGCTGATTCCGCTTGACAGTTCTGGAAAAACGTGCCTGATCCGCGAGCCCGTCGAACTAGAAGGACAGCCGCTCGACGCGTTTCTACTCTCGCTCGGACGACCCCTGAGTGAGTCCGAGGTGCTGCTGCTGGCGGCACAGATTGGCGAAGCGCTCGACGCAGCCCACCGGGCCGATTTGTTGCATCTGTGCCTGTCGCCGCGACGAATCATCGTGCTGACCGACAGCGATGAGTGGCGCGTCAAACTGACCGATGTGGGACTGTATCCACCACCATTGGCCGCCCGCTTCGCCGAGCCCGGCTATCTATCGCCCGAGGTGCTCAGTGGCCAGCCGTGCGATGCCCGCAGCGATCAGTTCAGCCTAGCGGTGATTTTGTACGAGCTTCTGTCGGGACAACCCGCCTTCATCGGCGGCTCTGATGAGCCGCGAGAGGTGGTGGTCCAGCGCGTGCTCGCCGAAGATCCGCTGCCGCTTTTGCTCAGCCAGAAGGTCGAACTGGCGCTCCAGCGGGCACTCAGTCGCTCCCGAGGCGTGCGCTTTCCGACGATGCGTGACTTCGTGGGGGCACTCGGCGGGGATGTCCGTGGCTTCGCTCCGCAGACGATCGGGCGGGCCATGGCCGTCAAGCCGCGAAAACAGCCGCCCTGGCCTCGACTGTGGCTGCCGATGGCCCAGGGAGCGCTGTGGGCGCTGTGTGGACTTGGACTGCTGCTCGGCGTGCGGAAGCTGTGGATCAGCGCGCACTCAAAGCGGCCGGCCATGCACGCTGACGCGGCCATGGACCACTCGCAGTCGAACGAGGCGGACCCGATGGACGGAGGGGAGCCGGCAGGACCGAGCGATGCCGATGGAGCAGAACCCATCGGTGCGATGCCGGACCTATCCCGCCACGCGGACGGCGGCCCCAGCATCGCCAGTACACCACCGAACCGACCCGCTTCACCCACCAAGGGAACCAGCGTCGTCACCAACGGGTCAAACCGTCCGCAGCCTAAACCGCCGCTCTCTCGACGCGACGCCGGTGCCGACGATGCAGCGCCACCGTTTGGCGAGCCGGTCGGCGATCCCACACCAACGGTAACGACCCAGGTCGAGATTGCTGGCCAAGACGGCAAACTAGCGGCGGCGCAGGACAGTGGGCTGCGTACCTGTCTACGGCAGGTCCGTCGCCCATCCCTGCCCTATCGGGTGGTTCTCGAGAACATCGGCGGTACCCTGTACGTTTCACCACGCGGCACGAGCGATGAGTTTCTCACCAGCTCCGACTTTCGCGATTGCCTAAAGTTCCGGATAAGCGGCATAGTAATTCCCAAAGTTGTGACGATCAGCGGAAAGGCAAAGGGGAAGAGCACTCCATGAGCGGGCGACGGTGGCGGGGGCTGCTCATGGCAGCCATGGTGTTATCCACAAGCTGTTATGCGGAGGAGATTGCCGACCTTCGCGGCCAAGTCGAGCGTATGCAGCGCTGTCAGGTCTGTGGTCAAAGGCAGCTTCAGAAGGGTCTGGCGCTGGCGCTTTGTCGTCCCCCGGTGAGGCAGCTCATCGATGACGTGGCCCAGGTCTGCAAGCGCGAAGATGTCTGCCTCGATCAAAAAATCGCGACGCTGGTCGGGGATGCTGATCCGACCCACCTGGGCAAGTTCGTCGCGATGATGTCGGGCCAGTCGCACTCGGTGCTGTACTTTACGCCCAAGGACACGCTCATCGACGGACTGGAGGGCGTCTACTTGCAGCGCCTCAAGCGCACCCTACAGCCGCAACCGCCGTGGCTGGAAACCACCAAGTTCCTGGTGGTGTCGAACCTGCCGCCCGCGCCGCTCGGTCTGCCGGGAACGAGCAAGCTGTCGACGCAAGATCCGCAGGTGGCCCGCGCTGAGCGACGAGGGCTCCAGATCATCGAAAAGATCCTCGACTTGACCTTCCCGGGTGGCCAGAAGCTCAAACGCGAGCAAGTTCTGCACTGGGTTTATTCGTTTTCGCTCAAGAAGCGGGAGTACTTAAATCCCGATGACAATCCGCCGGTGGGCAGTGATCTGTCGCAGAGCGTGTGGGTGTTCCGCATCGACTGCGCGACGCCCTCGGAACAGACCGAACAATCGGGCTGCGAAGACTGTCAACTACCCCCGGCACTGCGTCCGCTCTAAGCTGCCAACGAAAGGAGCCGCGATGCGCACCGCTGCCAACCTGCTTGCGCTGCTGCTTTTGGCAAGTCCCGCGCTGGCCGAAACCCCGCCGCCGTCCCCCCCACCCGAAGAGCTACTGCTGCGGAGACAAGAGGGACTGCTGCTCCACCGTCGCATCGATCTGTCGATGCTGCGCGTGCTGCGCGGAAATGCCTTTGTCACCGCCGAGCCGCCCCAGTCGCGACTGCTGCTGCTGCACCTGTGGGCCGTCGAGTGCAAGCCCTGCCTCGACGAACTTCCGACGCTGCAAGGGTTCTTCACAGCGCAAAGTCAAGACCCACGGATCAAAGTCGTGATGGCCAGCGAGACGCGGGATCAGACCAAGCTGCTCGACTTCATCAAGCAACACCGTGGCTGGTTTCCAAACGGCGCGCTCTACCAAGTCATCGATGACAACCTGCGCGCAAGCTTGCAAAACTTCGCCCAGCCGCTGACTCTGCTCGTCGATGAGCGCGGCGTGGTGCATCAAGCGTTTGTGGGAAGTCTGCGCAGCCGCAAAAGCGAGCTGGTCGATGCCGTGGGCCGCTACCTAAAAGCTCTGTGAGGAAGTGTCCCGTGCGTGACGCCATTCGTCAAAGCGCAGGGTCAGGCCGATCGATGCCACGTGGGTCGAGCCGCTGTACGTGCCGTTGTTGATCGCGGGAGCGACTTGGTTGTCGATCCGCACCGGCTGCCCAGTGGTGCCATCGATGATGCGTAGCTCTCCATTGGTCACGGTGCGTGGGAGCGAGTGCTGATAGGCATAGGCGACGTTGAACTCCACTCCCCGCATCGAAAAGCCCAGGCCCGAGGTAATGCCCAGCTTGGCGAGCGTGTCAAAATCGAGCCGGAGATCCTCATCCGCACTGGCCGAGCTGTCGTAAAAACCGCCCATTCGCATCGTCACGCCGGCCTCGGTGGTCAGCGGAATGAACAGCGACCCACCAAGCCGTAGCCCGATCGTGTCTTTGTAGTGATGCGGTAGGGTAATCGCCAGAGGCTCTCCTCGATTGACGAGCGGTGGCGGGTTCTTCAGCGTCAGGGTGTGGTCGGTGCCTTCAAGCCAGCTCCAGGCCTCATAGATCGCGTTGAACTCAACGTCGAAGAGCTGCTTTCCTGCAAGCTTTTGGCCATAGCGAAGTCCAGCGCGGAATACCCATGGCAGCCAGACGGTAAACTCGCCGTCCATTTTTTCGGCCCCGATGCCCGCGCCTTGTAGGTAGAGCGGCTCGGTCGCAGCGACGGTGCCACGAATTCGCAGCGGGTTTACGCCCATGTTGACAGCGCTGCGCACGTTCAGCCCAAAGTCGACCGATTGCCCGATGTGGGCCAGCGCGCCTAGCTGCAGCATGTAGTTGTCGTAGCTTTTGCCGGTGATGCGCGTCACTGAGTCACAGCCCGCAACCTCGGCTTGCTTGGTGCAGGCCGCACTCGACGGAAACACCGGCAAGCTCTGCGGAGCATAGGTGGCGCTGGCCAGCTTGATCTGCGCGGACACCTGCTGCACCGAAAAGCCCAGATCGAGGAACTTGGCCGCTCGGAAACCAACAGCCAGCGTCGGGAAAAAGATCAACAGATCGGTCGTGGCGATGTCGTAGCGAGTCGGCCCTGGACGCTGCTTGCCATCGCTTCCGGTCAAAAACATCGGAAACGTCCGCTTGCCGATCGAAGACGGACCATAGATGCCGACCGCCACCGTCAGCCGCTTGAAATAGCCAAAGTCCGTCGCCATGCCAAACCAAGGCGCATAAAACGGCGGCGTCGCATCGGCCTGCACACTTGGATAGGGTCCAAAGGCATCGCCGCCCTCCCGAGCAAAGCGATAGCTCGAAAAGACCAGGTTGTTGTCGATGAGTGCATGGGTTCCGCGCTGCTGCGCCAGCCCCGCGACGTTGTATTCCAGCGCCAGCAGCGAATCGGCCTTGGCGGTAAAGGCACCACCGCGCCCGAGCGCCTCGGTACCGTTGGCGGGAATCTCGAAGCCACCCGCGAAAGCTGGCTTCACCGACCCAGCAGCCAACAGGCCAAGCAGTGCAGAACCGATCCGCAAACTCTTGGCACACACACAAACGCGATGGGACACGGCGGGCCTCCTCGACGAGAGAACAAATCTCGGGCCGTTTTAGCCCGCCGAAACACCGCGAGGCAATGACAAAACCACCTACACAACTATTGGGATCGAAACGTCCTGCTGCTGATATCCTAGGGTCGTGACGAGCCCCGCCGACCCCAAAGCAGTCCAGGCGATGCCCGCGTGGGTTGCCGGAAACCCCGTAGCACCCGAAGTCCGTCTGGGAAAAGTTCTCCAAAACGAGTTCCACATCCTGCGCATCCTTGGTGAAGGCGAGCTGGGTGTGACCTATGAAGCCGAAAATTCGCGCCTCAAAGGCAAGTTTGCGGTCCTGATGCTGCGCCGCGAACTAAAGCCCACCCAAGGCATGATGCTGTCGGTGCAAAAGGATCTGCGGGCCGCTCAGCCGCTGCAAATGCAGGGACTGATGCCGGTGAAGATGATCGTCGACCAGTTCGATATTCCCGGCTTTGCCACCGAGCTACTCGACGGTGAAACGCTTCGCCAGCGGCTTCGGCGGGGACCACTGCGGGCCGAGCGAGCGATCGCGATCGTGCTCCATGTCGCCAAGGCGCTCGATTCCTTGCACAAAGCCGGCGCGGTTCACGGCGACCTGCGACCGGAAAACATCTTTTTGGTACGCCCAGGTGCCAAATCGACGTTCGCGGGCAAGGTCGTCATCGTCGAGCACAGCCTGCATCACCTGCGGCGACGACCCGCAGGACTCGACGATCAGCTCCCCCTATACAAGCTGATGTACCGCTCACCGGAGATGCTGTCCGGTGAGACGGGGCCTCACCCCGGGGGCGACGTGTTCGTGCTCGGTGCAATCCTTCACGAGTGCTTGACCGGACGTCCGGCGTTCTTCGATGAGGTCGCGGACTTTGTCATCGACAACCTCCACCAGCCACCGAAGGCTTTGCAGCCGAATCCGCAGTCGGGGTTGTCCCAAGAGCTGTGCCAGCCACTCGACGAGCTAACCCAGTGCGCCTGCGCCCGTGACCCCAAAGAGCGCCTGCCCGATATGGCGTCGCTGGTGCTCGGGCTTGAAGCGCTCGTCAGAAGCAAAGGGCTCAAGCTGCCGGAGGTGCTGACGGAGTCGCCGGAATCGTCGACGCCCGAATCGAACCAAACCGAGCAGCGCATGCACCGTCTGCTCGAACGTCGCTCGGGAGTATTCCCCGTGCTGGGTCCACCACCCAGCGAGCCAGCCAAGCCAGCGGCTCCGGCTCCGCCTAGCCCGCCAGTGGCTCCGTCGAACCAACCAGCAGTTCCCTCGGGCCCATCGGTGGCCGCTAAACCCCTCGATCCGCTCGCGCCGCTGCAAGCGATCACCGCGCCCAAAAAGAAGGTCACCCAGATCCTTCAGAAACTGTCGAGTGCGTTTCCAGTGCTGACGGTGTCACCAGACGGCAGCGCGATTGAAGAGCGTACGGTCCAACCAGCGGGAGTTCCGCAAGCGCTCAAGCAGCCCACTGCTGCCGAAGCTGTGACGATGGTTGGTGAGCCAACGAAGTCGGTCGGAGCCCCTCCCGTCGTACCAGCGCCGATCGCGCCAGAGCCGATATCGCCGGCACCGATATCGCCTGCCGTCGAGTCAGCCGCTGTCGCACCACTGCCGGTCGCCGCACCGCCCATTGCACCGCTGCCCGTCGAGCTGCCGCACGATCTCAAAGTCGACTCGACCGCGCTCGTCAGTCCACCAGCGCCGACGGCCAAGGACGATGAACCCACTCCCGCAGCTCCGGTGTCTCTCGATGCGGCGACGCAGCCCAAAGCCGAAGTCAAAGCCGTGCTCAAGGCCAACGTTGCCGAAGCGCTCTCTAGGCTGCGCAAGCCAGGTGCGGTCTTTGAGCCAAAGACACCGCCGCCCGCTGCTCTGCCCTTTGAGGTTTCGCCCGTCGTGGCTCCCGCCGAGCCGCCGAAGACTGCACCGCCGATTGCTCCGATCGAGGCTGCCAGCGCAAACCCGGTGGCCCCCGCGACGGACAAGCCAGCCTCACCACCACCCGCCGTGCCCGAGGCCAAACCCAGCTCTCCGCGTCGTGTCTCCGAATCAACGCTCCAGGTCGATAATGTCGATGACTTACTGGTGAGTATGCCGTCGCTGTTGGCGATTCCGATTGTGCCATCGGCACCGCCACCGACCCCGCCAAGCGCTCGCTCGCCTTCGTTGAAACCGGTCGAGCCGCCACAGACGCTATCGTCGGTGCCGACTTCAGTGGCGATTGATAGCCTGCGCCGATCCCATCAGCAGGAACAGGATCATGACCCAGCCCTGCTAAGCGCCCCCACCAAGCCGCTCTTGCCGGCGATGCTCGGCGAGCTGCTCACGCCACCGCTGACCAAAGCGCCGCCCGTTGAGCCCGAGTCCCTGCTGACGCCACCCGTCACCGCAGCGCCCAATGTGCAATCGCTGCACGAAGCGCCGACTCGCGCCAAGCTGCCACTCGACGAACTATCCGCGATGCCAACCCAAGCGGTCGTCGAAGCACTGCCGCTGTCGACGCCGAATGTGGTGCCGGTGATTCCGCCCGAGGCCCAGCCAAGTGGCAAGGTCGACCAAGCCACCGGCGACAGCATCCACAACAAGCCGACCGCAGCGTCGATTCCCAGCCTCGATTTGCTCAGCCGAGCTCTTGCTGGCCCAAGCAGTCAGCCACCGAGTAACCCTCCCTCCGATCCGCAGCGGCTCCTGGAAAGCAACCCGATCATCAGGGCAGAACCCGCGAAGGAAAGTCCGCCACCGAGCCTCAAGCCTTTCGACGCCGCGCCTGAGCCCAAGCTGGTGCTACCAGCGCAGGTATCGACGGCGCATACCTCGCTGACCTCGCGCCCACGCTCCGGTAAGCCGGTGAACGTCCCGCAAGCGCCCGAGCCCGGCCTACGCTCGCTACTGTTACGGAACCAAGAAATCGTGGCTGCTGCTGTGGGTGCGCTGCTGGTCCTGCTGATTGGGCTTCTCTTCTCGATGTTCATCCGCTAAGAGGCGAAAACGCCCGCGCCGCCCTCACCCGGGGCACCGTCCGAACAAACCCTAGCCGCGCTGGGCCAGTTGCCCATGAGCCCAAGCTTCCAACTGTCTTGTCTTGATGCCGCGCTAGCGATGGCCAACGCGGCTGGTCGCGTCCTCTCCGAGGGTGCTTTCCGCCGTCACGATTCCGAAAACAAGTCGAGCACGACCGACCTGGTCACCCGCTTCGACCGTGCCGCCGAGGAAGTCATCTGCGCTGCGATCCGGAGTCGCTTCCCCGATCACCGAATTCTCGCCGAGGAGAGCGGTGCCCACGGCGAAGATCACGCCGCCCCACGCTGGATCATTGACCCGCTCGATGGCACCACCAACTTCGCGCATGGGCTACCGCTGTTCAGCGTCTCGATCGCCTGCGAGTGGGAGGGCCAAGTCCGCGTTGGGGTTGTCCACGCACCCGCACTTGGCTGGACCTTTTCGGCGGCACTCGGTCACGGGGCCCATCGCAACGGGGTGCCCATCTCAGTCAGTCAGACCGACTCGATCGAGCGGGCGCTGCTGGTCACCGGCTTTCCGTATGACCGCAAGACCTCACGCGAGAACAACTTCGCACAGTTTTTGACCCTCAAGCGGCGTGCGCAAGGCATCCGGCGGCTTGGCTCGGCGGCACTCGACCTGTCGCTCGTCGCTGCCGGCAGCCTGGATGGCTACTGGGAAATGAAGCTCAAGCCGTGGGACATTGCGGCGGGGCTGCTCATCGCCCGCGAAGCCGGAGCCATCCACAGCGACTGGCAGGGCCGTCCCGTCGAGCTGGCTCGCGGCGAAGTCCTGTGCGCCAATCCGCGACTCCACAGCGAGCTGCTTGGCGTCCTCTCCAGCGTCGAACACGGCGTGCTGCCTCTCTGATCGAGTCGCCCCACATCGGACCGTATTGACTTTCGTTCAATAAGCGCTATCGTTGGCTTACTGGCTATTGAACAGGAGTCAACAGCGATGTCCGCAGCAGCGCTTCCCGTCGACAAGTCGGTTCCCACACCTCGCTCACCAGAGCTGCCGCTCACCGGTCCGATTCCCCGCCACTGGTTCGGTAACAACATCCTGGCCACGCACCTCGTCAACGGCGTGAGCATGCTGTTCCCGGCAGGTGAGCGCTTCTTTGTTCGTTCGGTGAAGCACTACCTGGACCAGATCGATGACCCGCACCTGCGTGCCCAGGTGAAGGGATTCTTCGGCCAAGAAGGTCGACACGCCAAAGAGCACGACCGCTGGAACGAGGTTCTGAGCTCGCAAGGATTCTCGGTGGCGCAATTCCTGTCTCTGTATGAGCGGCTGGCCTATGGTGTGGTCGAAAGAATTTCATCCCCCGGACTGCGGCTCGCGACCACTGCGGCTTGTGAACACTACACGGCGCTGCTTGCGGAAAAGGCACTGCGCAATCGCATTCTGGATCACTCCGATCCGACGATGCGAGCACTCCTTTTGTGGCACGCAGCCGAGGAGATCGAGCACCGCGCAGTGGCGTTCGATGTCCTACAAACAGTTCGTCCAAGCTACGCGCTGCGGATGGCCGGACTGATGATGGCAACAGCCTGTCTGGGAAGCTTCTGGATTGCGGCGTCCCTGTTACTGCTTTGGCAAGATCCGGCCACCTCCCTTCGCACGCTTCGCGTAAACCTTGGCCAGATCCGCACGATTCGCAAGAAGTCAGGAGTCCACGCTGCGTTCATTCCTGGCATCCTCGCGTATCTGCGGCGCGACTTTCATCCGACCCAGCTTGCACTGGACCAGCTCGCTGCGGACTACCTGCTGACCGCCCAGCTCACGTAGCGGAGGACTCATCGTGCACAACCAACACATCGTGATCGTGGGGAGCGGGTTTGGTGGACTCGGAATGGGAATCCGTCTCAAGCAGGCCGGAATCCATGACTTCACGATTCTCGAACAGGGAGACGAGGTGGGCGGTACGTGGCGAGACAATCACTATCCGGGTGCGGCCTGCGATATCGAGTCCCACCTGTATTCCTTTTCCTTTGAGCCAAACCCTGGCTGGTCACGCTACTATCCGCCCCAAAAAGAGATCCTTCGATACCTGATTCACTGCGCTGACAAGTACCAAGTTCGTCCGCACATTCGCTTTCGCTGCGCAGCCACCTCCGCTCACTTCGACGATGCCAGTGGCACTTGGGAGGTTCACACCAGCGATGGAAACAGCATCCGCTGCCGTGCGCTTATCTCCGCTTGCGGAGGACTCAGCAAACCGGCGCTTCCTGACATTTTGGGACTGTCTACGTTTGCTGGAAAGGTCTTCCATTCTGCCCGCTGGGATCATTCCTTTTCGCTAGAAGGAAAACGCGTAGCCGTCATCGGAACTGGGGCCAGCGCGATTCAAATCGTTCCCGCGATCGCACCGCAAGTGGCCAAGCTCTATCTGTATCAGCGGACACCACCGTGGATCATTCCTAAGAGAGATCACCGCATCAGTGCGACGACCCAGCAGCGCTACCACGATCATCCACTGCTCCAAAAGCTGGCCCGGCTGATCTGCTATCTCCGGCACGAACTCGCAGGAATTGGCTTCTTCGTCGAGCCCAAGCTCCTTTCGCTGATCTCTCGACTGGTGAAGTCTTACATCAAGCGCAGCATTCCCAATGAAGCGCTGCGTGCCAAGGTGACGCCAGACTATCAGCTTGGTTGTAAGCGAATCCTTCTGTCAAACGACTACTATCCAGCACTCTGTCGCGACAATGTCGAGCTGGTGACTTCTCCCATCGCGACCGTACATCCAAGCGGAATCCAAACCATGGATGGTCAGCAGCGCGAACTGGACGCGATCATCTTGGACACCGTGATTGAAGCGGCCGATGT
>ERZ724523.1027-NODE-1027-length-16314-cov-8.381758_pt1 | contig 16314 bp, 12 predicted proteins | sample MGYA00376056_ERZ724523 | MGnify/ENA primary metagenome ERZ724523 (study PRJEB28724, sample SAMN07190888) | wastewater metagenome | isolation source: influent of sewage treatment plant in Hong Hong | place: USA: Christiansburg, Virginia | collected 2016-03-01 ... | reverse complement strand
TTCCAGTCTGAGTTTTGCTTCAGAGAGAGATGATTGAATCTTTCTCTGAAGTTCCGTCTTGTGAGTTTTATAAGCATTATCCAAATCTGAGAGCGCTTCATCACGCTTGTCTTCGTAGACGTCTGTGATGATGTAACTTGCAAAATAGACAACTTGGTCGAGTTTCTTTGCAGAAACATCGAGAAGAAGACCGATACGTGAAGGAACTGATTTAAGATACCAGATATGAACAACTGGAGCCGCAAGTTCAATATGACCTGTTCTTTGGCGTCGTACTTGTGATGTTGTAACTTCTACACCACAACGTTCACAGATAACACCCTTATATCGGATACGCTTGTATTTACCACAAGCACATTCGTAATTCTTGCGCGGACCAAAAATTTGCTCACAGAAGAGACCGCCACGTTCAGGCCTTTGAGTACGATAGTTGATCGTCTCAGAGATAAGAACTTCACCATAGGAAAGGGAGCGAACTTCTTCTTTTGAAGAGAGTCCGATCGCAATACCCGCGAGATTATCAAGAGTTTTACCTGCAGTAATATCCTTCTTACCAGCGTTTTTTCCAATCTGTGTATAATCGGTGATTTTATCATTGAGGAGATTCTCGAGAAGCTTATCAGAAAACATAGATTTTGAGAAATGAGAAAACTAAACTTCATCACTGAGTGCACCAGATGTCACTGGAATAGCAGCACTTTCCTTAGCATCGCCAGTCGGAATATCGACTTCAATATCAAATTGTCACTCGAGTCGTTCGAGCTCATCGTAGCGAGCTGCTTGTTCTGTCTCGATCGTTTCAATTCCTTCTTTATCGAGAAGTTCAATCTGAAGATTGAGAGCCTGAAGCTCACGCAAAAGTACATTGAATGACTCTGGCATATTGGGACGCTTAATTGGCTTCTTCTTAACGACTGCCTCATATGCCTGAGCACGACCATTGATGTCATCAGATTTGATAGTGAGCATTTCCTGAAGGATATTTGCCGCACCGTATCACTCGAGAGCCCATACTTCCATTTCTCCGAGACGCTGACCACCACGTTGAGCTTTACCTCCGAGTGGTTGTTGGGTTACCATCGAATAAGGACCGACACTACGAGCATGAATTTTGTCTTCAACAAGATGATGAAGCTTGAGCATATAGGTAAGACCTACAAATGTTCGCTCCTTGAATGCATCACCTGTTCGACCGTCAAAAAGTTGACACTTTCCATCACTATCAATACCTGCTTCTTCCATAAGCTTATCAATCTGCTCAATAGAGAGACCATTAAGTACTGGAGTTGCTACCTTGATACCAAGTTTTCTTGCTGCAAGACCGAGATGTGCCTCAAGAATCTGTCCAATGTTCATACGAGAGATGACACCATGTGGATTGAGAACAATATCAATAGGTGTTCCATCAGCCATATATGGCATGTCTTCCATGGCCATAATACGAGATACAATACCCTTATTTCCATGACGACCTGCCATCTTATCACCAACTTCAATTTTTCGAGTTTGTGCTACGAACACCTTTACTTCTTCGAATACACCAGTAGAGAGACTATCTCCATTCTCACGACGGAGAATATGAACACCGATTACTTTACCAGATGTTCCGATAGGCATAACCAATGATGAATCTTTGACATCTTTTGACTTGTCACCGAAGATCGCTCGAAGGAGACGCTCTTCTGGAGAAAGCTCCATCTCACCCTTTGGAGTAACCTTACCAACGAGAATATCACCAGCTTCAACCGTACTACCAACTCGGATAATACCATTTTCATCGAGATTGCGAAGCTTTGTTGCTGATACATTTGGGATATCAGAAGTTGTCTGCTCAGGGCCAAGTTTCGTCTCACGAACATCCATGACGTACTCAGTGATATGCACTGATGTATAGTAGTCATCCTGCATAACACGAGAAGAGAGGATGATCGAATCCTCAAAGTTATAACCACCCCATGGCATATATGCTACGACGAGATTGCGACCAATCGCAAGTTCACCATCTTCAATAGATTGACCATCGGCGAGAATATCACCTGGCTCGATTCGCTGACCTGCGGAAACAAGTGGCTTTTGATGAACAAGCATATCATGATTCGATCGCTCAAAAGTCATGAGTTCATGAGTCACTTTCTGACCATTATCATAGATAACAGTGATATGTTTGCCATCTACTCCAATAACTTGTCCGTGATCGATTGCCTTGATCACATATCCAGAAGCCTCACCGATCTGTCGCTCCATGCCAGTACCTACCACTGGTGCCTCAGCACGAATAAGAGGAACTGCCTGTCGCATCATGTTCGTCGCCATTTCCGCACGAGTCGCATCATCATGTTCCAAGAATGGAATAAGAGAAGATGACTCAGAGAATATTTGTTTTGGAGAGATGTCGATATACGTTACCTGACGAAGATGCTCTGTTGTCGCCTCAAAATGTCGACGCGCAGCAACTCGAGTCTCAAGAAAGTTACCATGTTCATCAACAGGAGCATTTGCCTCCGCAATGATGAGATCTTTTTCCTCGTATGCATCAAAATACTCAACCGTATCAGTAAGATATGCTCGTACCCAAATTTCTTCATGAGGATATCGAGATTTGATCTCCTGTGCAATTTCTGCTGTGATGAGCATCTTTTCATCGATAATCATCTCACCCTTTGCATCCAAGAGAGCTTCTCGAGTCACACGATGTACTGATGATATTCCATCGTTCGCTACACTATGACCAAGCTTACGAAATGGAGTTGTGATGAATCCGTATTTATCGACGCGTGCATAACTCGCAAAGTGAAGTACGAGACCAATATTCTGACCTTCTGGAGTTGCAAGAGGACAGATTCGACCATACTGTGTTGGATGGATATCACGAACCTCGAACCCGGCACGTTCTCTCGTGAGACCACCATTACCAAGAGCCGTAAGACGACGCTTGTTTGCAAGCTCTGAAAGAGGATTTGACTGATCCATGAACTGAGAAAGCTGTGAAGTACCGAAGAATTCCTTGAGTACTGCAGTCACTGGACGAGCATTGATAAATGTACCCGGTGTTGCATCATCAAGCTCAAGAATCGTCATACGATCTTTTGCAATCTTCTCAAGACGAGTAATGCCCACCTTAATACGATCAGATACAAGCTCACCAACCGATCGCACACGACGATTTTCAAGGTGATCAATATCATCAACACTGAACCCAGGAAGACGGAATTGTAGACTCATAAGGTATTTGAGACCTTCAACAAGATCAGCAAGTTGCAAGAATCGTCCGTCACCCTCATAGGCAATATCAACACCAAATTTTCTCTTGATCTTCATACGAGCCACCTCACCAAGATCGAATTTCTTAATATCAAAGAATGTTGTCGCAAAGAGTTGCTCAACACGTTCATCAGTACCAAGATCACCTGGACGAATAAGCTTATAGAGAGCATAGAGAGCCTCAAGACGTGACTTCGTCTTATCTTTCTCAATCGTCGGACCAATATGTTTCGAGAGAAACTCAGGATTTCCAGAGAATGCCTGAATAATCTCAGCATCAGACTCAAGTCCATGAGCACGAAGAAGAACGGTAACAGGGATTTTACGCTTCTTATCTACCTTCACCATGATAGCACCCTTTTTCTCGATCTCAATTTCAAACCAAGAACCCTTTGCTGGTATGATTTTCATTGCAAAAGAACCGACGGTCTTTGCATCATTCACCATGAAAATACCGTTCGAACGGATAATCTGATTGACGATGACGCGCTCAACACCATTTACGATAAATGTACCTTGTTCAGTCATGAGTGGAACACCACCCATATATACTTCTTGCTCCTTGATTTCACCAGAGACTTTATTGAGCATTTCAAATTTTGCTTTGAAAGGCGCCTCATAATTGAGATTCTTTCTCTTACACTCTGAAATCGAATATTTTGGTTCTTCGATAGCGAGACTCTTGTAGTAGATAGAAACTTTCTCACCAGAAAAATCATCAATCGGAAAAGCATCAACAAAAGCCTGGTTGAGAAGATGATCAAGAAAGTATTTGTAACTCTCGAGCTGAACTTCAATCATTTCTGGAAGTTCAATGATCGATCGGTCATCGTTGAAGAAATATCGACCTCGTATATGGTAGAGACCACCAAGTCGAGGATCGAGATCACTCTCACGAATCTGAGCTGGAACATGTATCGACTCTTGGGTTCGAGCCTTGTACGTACGCGGAGACTTTGGAGCCATGGAATGCTTCGAGTTTATATACTAAAAAATTTGTTCACCGCGACAATTACTCAAAAAAGGTGAACAAGGACAGGGGAAGTATAGAGAGAAAGATTGAAAAGTAAAGTCTCCATGTAGAAGTGAGAAGAACTCATTTGCATTAAGAAACTTTTTAATAGAATAAAGCTAACTCATCTCGTACAAAATGAATCAACATTATTGGGAAGAAAAATGGCGTGATAGTCCTCAGTTACCTGTTAATAATTATGCAATAACCTGTCAAACAGTCATCAAAGATCTATGACAAAAACACATTTTTGACATTGGTTGTGGTAGTGGATCAGATGCCCTTTATTTTGCATCAAAAGGACATTATGTAACGGCGATGGACTTATCAAAATACAGCATTGAACAACTCAATATCTCTACAAAGACACAAAAACTCAGTATCGAAGTAATAACTGGTGATATTACCAGTACGAATCTACCAGACAATTGTTTTGATGTAGTCTATGCTCATCTCAGTCTACATTATTTCTGAGATCAAGATACAACAAACATCTTCAAAAAGATATACAGATCATTAAAAACAGATGGTATATTCTTTGTAAAATGTAAATCTATAGATGATGAACTTTATTGAAAGGGGGAATTCATTGAAACAGATATGTATAGAACAGATCATGCAAGACACTTTTTCAGTACAGACTACACACATGAGAAGCTTATGAGTGCTGGCTTCTCGGAGATAGAGATAGTTAAGAGTCATTCTACATACAGGAAATATGAATCATGTTTTATCGAAGCTATCGCCAAGAAAGATGAATAAAATATTTTTCATAATTTTGTTTTGTGTTCTCTTCATACCAATAATCACCTTCGCTGCACCCCACTTCGAGCCAACTCACCCATTTCCAACTGCCAATCAATCCCAGAATGCTTGTTATTTCAATTCGGTCAACATAGCTGTCGAAGCAAAATACGGAACGAGAATTCGTATAAAAAAGGTGCTTCAAATGATTAATTTTGATGGGACAAGTCTTGCCACCTGGGAATACAAGAAGCGATTCTCCGATCTCACCCATATCAGAGTCCATGAATATAGTAACAGGAAAGACCTAATAAAGCTTCTCGACCAAGGAGAACCAGTGCTTGTGAGTACCGAGATCAAACTCAGATCGTGAAAATTCATGCGTCATGTATCGGTTGCCTATAGTTACGACGATGAGAGTATATGGGTGAGTGATCCTCTCGGTGGCAAGAGAAAAAGTATCGCTTGGAGCGAGGTATTCCAGAAGAGTGGGAAAGTACGATTTAACAACCTTCGGACCGTTTCTATAAAACCATATACAAAGTGGAATGAAAATTCCAAAAATCGGGAAGAAAAAGAAGATATATGGATAAATGAAACAAACATCAAATAAAAAATAGCTCTTATAAGAGCTATTTTTTCTACAATACCATACCGGAAACTATACCCGAATCTTCGTGATCGTCTCCCCATGTTTGATATGACGATGCGTGACAAATTTTCCAGTCCATCCTGCGAGGAGAATGATAAAACCAATGAGTGCAACCCAAAAACCAACGTCAACATAAGCACCAGAGACATCCTTGTTCGCTTCTGCTATCACCGTATAGCTCACACCTGTATTTTGTGGTGATACAATAGGTTTTGCATCATGTGCTACTGGATCAATCATATTACCCACGATCAACCAAAAGAGTCAAAACACTGACATACCGTAACTCACAACTCTCCTCTTTGCAAGAGGAACATCCCATATTCACCAGAGAGCAGGAAGTAGTGCTATCACAATAAGCACATACTTCACAATGAGCTCGGTGGTATCAGAGAGTAAGCCAGGGAGAATCTCATACGTCATGCAACCAAGCCCCAGGAGAGCTGAGAGCCAGAGCCCAATGAGAATTCGAAGCATCTTGATAGTATGATCCGATGGTCGAGCTTTGAAAAAGTTGATAATCTTGAACATGGGAGGAAAGATAGGTATATGAGGAAAATAGCCATATTTTGAGGAAAATCAACTGATTCGCTCAAATATACTTAAATCAATTTACTGAGGACAAAATCCCCATAGAATATCTTGTAATTTCTCTCTCAAATTTTGTATGATGATTTTCATTCTTTTGTGTGCACTTTTTGCTGAAATCATTTGAACCATTGCTGGTTTTTGATCATCAAGTATTCTCCTGCCTCTTCTTTCACAGATGATGGATTTTCAGAATGTTTTACTCCTTGTGGCAATATACCATATTTTCTGAAATGGATCTCGTCTTTTTTACTTCTACAAACATATTCACACCAAGATAGTACTCCTCTTTTGAATACCGAGCATTCTTTTAACAATTGTTGGTGCACACTATTCCTCTCAGATCGATCAACAGATTCTCAAATTTTCCCTCGGATGTGTACTTTTTATTTTTGCCCTCTATTCTTTGTTTCAACCAAGCTGGAGGATACAACCATCAAAATTCTTTGGAATAATTGGATGAGGATTATCTGGATTTACCGCGGGACTGATCGGAACAGGATGAGTACTACGTTGAGCATTCTTAACCAGTTTTGGTCTACAAAAAGAAGTCTACATTGGAACCATTGCCCTGATTGCTCTAATAGTTGATGTTACGCGGATACCACTCTACCTAAGCTATGGATATTTGGATGCACAGTTTCTTCTCTTAATTCCACCACTTTTCCTCGTCGCACTTCTTGGATCCTATATTGGCAAACAAATCATTCAGATAATTCCATCAAACACACTACGATCAATCATCCTTGTAGGAATCATGATACTCTCTTGTATGATGATATGGCAAAACTGGTAGGAGACACTCTCGTTTTTTGACAATCATCCAGAGAAAAGTATACTCCCCCTATGTTCTGACTCATACAAATCGTTTCACGTCGTCGCACAGCTCTCACTGAGGGTTGTTTTCTGGCGTCGTAACCTCTATTATTACGAATCTTGAAAAAAGCTCTCAGATATCTGAGAGCTTTTTATTTTTCTTTTCTTTCTTTTTATGGGACGTCTATAACCATCGTACCAACAACTGCAAACGATCTTACAGCTATTCTTAATATTCGATCGGGAGCAGCTAATCATCTCAAGCCGCTTGATCCTGTATTCATACAAGCACATATTCAAGAATTCGTGCTCGCTATTATCAATGGCACACCAGCAGGCCTTATGAGGTTATTTACACCACCGACCGCGCCAAACACGATCGAAATGGGATCATTTGTAAAAATCACGCCTGCAATAGTACCGTGAGTTTCTACTACGCTCATACAATACGCAGAGTATCAAGCAATGCTAGAACAGAAAAAACTCATTGCCATTACAAGTAATATACAAGATCAAATTCACTCTTGTCTCGCTCTATGTCTGGAATGGCAGGGTTGGACAAACCAAAGCATAGTGCCAGAATACAGTGCAAGACTGGCTGAATCAGCAGGAAAAGAACTTTGGGAGAAAATCCCAAAACGACTTGATCCCGACTCAAAAATATTCATGTATCCATAATCTTCTCCTCTATGACAACACTCTGGCACACCAGCACCAATCTCGATAGCCTTATCGAAGAGTTCACTGTATGAGATGACTATCTCATTGATACTATTTTCCTTCCTTACGATATCAGAGCATCTCTCGCACACGCACAGATGCTCCAGTCAATCAATATTATCAGCGAGGAAGAGCTCAGACTCTTGGAAGCATGACTCCAAGAAATCCTCGATCTTCACAAGGCAGGGAATTTTCATATTGATCCTTCTCAAGAAGACTGTCACACAGCTATTGAGGTATTTTTAACAGAAAAATATGGGGATGTCGGAAAGAAAATACACACGGGAAGATCGCGTAATGATCAATCACTCACCATGATTCGTCTCTTTCTCAAGGATCAGATAGCAATATCACAGAACCATATGGAAGAGCTCATAGAGGCTCTAAGTGAGAAGTCATCTTCCACCACACCAATGCCTGGATATACACACATGCAAAAAGCTATGCCGACAACCGTCGGCATATGGTTTGCATCCTATCGTGATGCACTCCTTGATCAGATGACATTCTTTCCACAGCTACAGTCCATCATAGATCAGTCACCACTTGGCTCTGCTGCAGGATTCGGTATTGAGAATTTTCCGAACGATCGCGTGCTCAGTGCGGAGCTCATGGGATTTGCAAAAGTACAAGAAAATCCTCTCTATTGTGGACTCTCTCGATGACTCTTCGAACACAATTTCCTCTGAGTACTCTGAAATTTTCTCCTGATTCTATGACGCTTCAACAATGATCTCCTCCTCTTCACGACCGGTGAGTTCTCATACTTCTCGCTGCCAGATAACATGACAACCGGATCATCTATCATGCCACAAAAACGCAATTATGATGTGCTTGAACTCATTCGTGCAAAGAATTCTCTGTTTTTTGGATACCATGATCAGATGAGAAACCTCTATACACACCTCATCTCCGGCTATCAGCGAGATCTCCAGATGACAAAAACTGTCTTCCTCTCAGGATGCAAGATCTGGAATGAAATCATTCAGATTATGACACACGTGATTCAAGAGCTTCAAATCCATGAAACAAATCTAGAGGACTCAATGACAGAAGATCTTTTTGCAACGGAAGCAGTCTACAAGCTGGTCATGCAGTGAAAATCATTTCGTGATGCTTATAAAGAGGTAAAAATGAGATTATGCTAAAACTATTATTTCTGTTGTACGATTCAAGATAACTCTATACTTTTACTTCAATACGATAGATTTTTCATATCCATCTGGATACGCATACCCGAGGAGAGATGGCTTCTTTTCTTTCATTTTTTGTATTTCCTGTAAACATTTTGCAGTGCCTTCTTCTGGATTTCTAAAGCATTTTTGATCATCAAATGTTTGATTCTCACTCACATCATAGAGGCTTATAACCCCATTATTTCATTTTGCTGATCAAGCAGGTAGAGTAAGTGTATGTTCCCGTGTTATTTCATTTTCAACAACCAATAAGATGCTTTTATTTTCTTTCTTTGCAAGCAAATATTGTCTCATTGAATATTCAAAGGAACTCATATTACGAATCATTTCTCTATCTTGAATAAGAGATAGTTCACTAAATCAATCGGAGATATTTTGACCATCTTTATTGATAATTTTCCATATTTTCCCGTCACGAACAGCGATCATATCTCTATTAATTTGAAAGAATCATCGTGCTTCACCGTAGAGGTCAAAGATTCCCTCATCATCGTCATCAAAAGTAAATATCTCCTTATTGCTGTTTGCATTCAAAAGAACTGTCTTGTTTCATCGACGAGAGATAGTATGCTCTCTCGATGCGATTGCAAGTCCATCTGAAAGCATGAACCCACCACCATGAGTCGCTATTCAAAAGAGAATATTATCATAACGATAGTCATCAAATCCATATATTCACCATTTATCTCATTTTTTTAATGCGATATGTGAACCATTCATATTAGTGCGTATACTATCATGGCTATCAAATATCTCTCATGTTTTTTTATTTTTAAGCTTTTCATGTCCCGTCACGGAAAAATCACCATGCATATTTGGATATTTGGATTTGGTGAACCACTCTTCTGGACTCATATTCTGTATTTGTAGCATTTTTCCATTGATATCCATCTCAATAATGTTATATCTCTCGTCTTCTAATTTTATAGTCATGATTGTTCCGCTACTAGAATTCCAAAGTAGTTCATAGGTTGGGGGCATTATCCATGTACCATCTCTGCTAATCAATCAATAGAGACCCTTGTCATCTTGCATGATCATAGATCAACTATGGAAAATATTACTATTATAGTGGTACTTATAGGCACCAACATATCACGTTAATTCGTACAAAATTGTCTTATCCGTTTTGAACATTCGAATAGTATCATCTTTGATCGCAAGAATGATGTCATTATCGATTTTCTGTAGGGAAGAATATATAGGCGGTAGCCATATTTTCTTCTCCTTTAGGTCATATATAAAAGCTGATCGTGAATTTTGATCAAAGATTATTTTTTCTCAAATATAATCTTTGATCAAAATTTGGACATTATCTTTGAGTGATTCTGTCTGAAATAGTTGAAGTTTTGGGTGATCTGCAAGACGAATAATGGACCCATCAGGAAGCACAAACCCATCATCAAAAAGATAGCATCCATTCTGTTCATACTGCACCTTTTGATAAGATACTTCAAGAATTACACTTCCTGACCGTGATATGAGACCAAATTTCTCTCATTTTTTTACTATCATAGATCCGTTGGAATCTGGCAAAAACACCGCATCATATTGGTCGCGGAATTTGTATTGCAAAACTTCCCCCGAAGAGTTTAATATTACTTTACCGGTAGCAATGTTTGCATTGTTTTGTCAGGTTCCTATTTCAGAAGATCCAACTAAAGATGTATTCGCTCCTACATGAGTTTTTTCAGAATGAGAATCGATATTACATCCAGATAAAAGAACGATACTAAGAGAGAGTCATAAAACACGGAGATGGAGTTTTTTCATATTTTTTAACTTGCCACGAATATAACATAATCATGTCTTTTTGGCAAAAATTATCCATGATTTTCTCATTTGGGAAATTTCAAATATGTACTATTGTTTTCTCATCACCAATTCATCTGATGAGAAAAAATCCTCCATCCGTACTCTATGATTGCGAAGAGTGTTCTCTGGTATCATATGACGAGCAAAATAGCGAATATCTTTCGCTTCTTCATTTTTTGTAATAATGCCATCTATCACCCTACATCGAAAAACAAAAACTATATCATCTTGGTCAGGTTTGCTATAAATACCTAAAAGCGACTCAACCTCTGTATCCAAACCGGTTTCTTCTCTAATTTCCCGAACCACTCATTCCCATGGAGATTCACCGGATTCAAGAATTCATCAGGGGAGATTCCATTTTGAGATATCATGACGCAAGCACAATAATATTTCATGCTGCTCATTACACACAATTCCAAATACACCGATAGTAAATGATGTCTTCATAGTAAAAATTATCCAATAATCCCCCTCATACTCTCAAGAAACGCCCGAACATTCTCGGGTATTTCTTTTGGCATTTTCGCCTCAAGGACAACGATGAGATCACCTGTTTTTCCATTGACTACCCTCCCCTTTCCGGCAACTTTGAGCTTGGTTCCTGGCTTCGTATTTGGCTTAATCGTGATTGTGAGGTGTTTACCATAGACCGTCTTGATATCAATCTTTGTACCGAGAATAAAATCAAAGAACGGGATTTCACGAGTCTCTATCACATCAATATTTTCACTCTCTTCATAGTGCTCTGGTTGTTTCTTTTGGCGAGATTCTGTACGTGATGTGTAAGATTGGGTGCCACCAAACTGCGAGAATAAATCACCAAAGTCAAAATCCACTCTTGAGCTCTGTGCGTGAGATCCAGGTCGTGCACCACCAAACTGAGAAAAAATATCCTCAAACCCTCAGAAACCTTGTGAAGATCCACCCTGAAATCCACCGAATGCGCCATCAGCCGATCCAAATTGATCATAGTTTTTTCGTTTTGTTTCATCACCGAGTGTTTGATACGCTTCGTTGATTTTCTTGAACTCAGCTTCAGCACTCTTTGATCATTTGTTACGATCTGGATGATACTTCATTGCCATTTTCTTGTATGCTTTTTTGATGTCAGCATTCGATGCATCCTTTGATATTCACAAATCTTTGTAGTAATCTTTATTTGGCATGGTGCAGAAAATTAGTTAATTTTTTCGAGATCCTGCAAGAGCGAGTGAATCTCATCCATTCACGAAGAGCTACCGCTCGCTTCAGATGAAATATGAGATCAAGAGGAATTTTTCACAGGATCACCATGAGAGAAACTTCCTGAAAGTCATCACGTCGAGAATAATTGTTCATTTTTTTCAGCATGTTCACTCGAGATAATCGTTCATGAAGAGCATCCTGATAACATTATTCATGACAGAACAAGGAAAGAGGAACGAAAAATACGAGAAAACATAAATACAATATCAAGGAAAAACAGCACTAAGTATAGTCATTTTTGGAAAAAAAGATATTTGTCTGTACTATATCTAGATCTATTTATCACCCTTGTATGAATCAAAATCCAAACCCATTTGCACAACAAAATCCTTAACTCACACCGAGCGAAGAAGGGGTACGTCTTATCGGCATTATCCATCTCCTTGCAAATATCTTCTCTGGTGGTATCGCAGGAGCACTCGTCATCTTTGCTTATACACTCATCAAAAAAGGACAACTCTCAGAATTGGAGCTAAGTACCGCAACAGAAATCATCAATTTCAATATCTCCTACATCATTTATTTTTCCATTTCTGGTATTTTGGTGTTTCTCTTAATTGGACTTATACTCCTTCCGATTGTCTGAATAGCATGGCTGGTACTTATGATTATTGGTACGCTTGCCCACATCAATGGTAAGAATTATATCTACCCGACGATCTTCCGTTTGGTTACAAAAATCTAGCTTAGAAAATTCTCCAGAACGGGGAATTTTTAAAAATTATTTTGACAATATGGCATCATATTTGTAAGGTAGCAAAAAAATATGAAAAATCTTGTCATTGTCGAGTCCCCAGCAAAAGGGAAAACGATCGAGAAATATCTTGGAAAAGATTTTACCGTCAAAGCCTCAGTAGGACATATTCGAGATCTTCCTGCAAAGGGATTCGGAGTGGATCTTGAGAAGAATTTTGAGCCAACCTATGAAATCACTGACGGTAAGAAAAAGATTGTGAGCGATCTCAAGAAGCTTGTTAAACAAGCTGAAAAAGTCTGGATAGCGACGGATGAAGACCGCGAAGGAGAGGCTATTGGTTGGCATCTTTGCCAAGCTCTGGATCTCGATCTCGAGACGACTGCTCGCATCACATTCCATGAGATTACCAAAAGTGCCATCGCTCACGCCATCGAGAATCCACGAAAAATCGATATTGACCTCGTCAATGCTCAACAAGCACGTCGAATACTTGATCGTATTGTAGGATACAAAGTCTCTCCTGTGCTCTGGGAGAAGATCCAGCGCTGACTCTCAGCAGGACGAGTTCAGTCAGTTGCTGTCAGACTCATCGTCGAGCGAGAGAGAGAAATTCTCGCCTTCGTCAAAGAAGAATCCTGGAAGATTCGTACAAATCTCAAGACCGAAAAAGAAGAGAATATCATCGTGGAACTCTCAAAGATCCAAGGTAAAGCAAAAACTCTCAAAGATCTTGTAAGCGTAGAAAAATACCTTGCAACGCTCTGAATGGAGGTAGCAAAACTCGAGACAAAAGAAGATAAGAAATGAAATCTCTCCATTGAATGTCTTTTTGTTGCGCCATTTACACTCATTTCGCAAGAGCAAAAAGCATCAAAGCGATCACCTGGTGCACCTTTTACAACTTCCACTCTCCAGCAAGAGGCATCTCGCAAGCTGGGTTATAGTGTATCTCAGACAATGACGATCGCGCAGATGCTCTATCAAAATGGGCATATTACCTATATGCGTACCGATTCAGTGAATCTCTCTGATCTTGCCATCAAATCATGTGGAGACTATATTCTCGAACAATTTGGAGCAGAGTACACCGTCAAGTGAGGACGCAAATACAAGACCAAATGAAATGCCCAAGAAGCACATGAGGCAATACGACCGACCAATATGGACAAATCCTGAGAAGAACTCGGGCTTGATGGGAGTGATGCACGACTCTATCGACTTATCCGTGAGCGAACAATCGCTTCACAGATGCAAGATGCACAAGTAGAAACAACTACCTACCAATTTGCACCACAGATACAACCAGAGGATATGTGGATTGCAAAGGGTGAGGTGATCAAGTTTGATGGATTCATGCGGCTCTATACTGAGTGAACCGACGATGAGGAAGTAGGCGAAGATGGTGCGCGTCTCCCAGCTCTCACGAATGGTGATGTACTGAACTCCGAAACACTCAAAGCTCTCCAACATTGGAGCAAACCACCAGCACGATATACGGAAGCGCTGCTTGTTAAAAAACTTGAAAGCGAAGGAATCGGTCGCCCATCAACCTATGCTCCAACCATCACGACCATTGTCGATCGTGGATATGTAGAAAAAGAAGATAAACGCCTCAAGCCAACCGATATTGCCATGACGGTCACCGATTTTCTCTCAAAATATTTTGAGCAAATGATGGATTATAAGTTTACGGCAAATGTTGAAGAAGAATTTGATACCATTGCGGAGGGAAAACTCGAGTGGCAAAAGATGCTCGGGAATTTCTATCAATGACTCGAGAAACAAATCGAAGGATCCGGTGCGATAAAAGGGAAAATTGAGGAAAAAGTAGGAAGAAACTGTCCAGAATGTGGGAAAGAACTCATCTACAAATTTAGCCGTGGTGGCAAATTCATCGGATGTTCTGGATATCCTGAATGCAAATACCTTGAGTCCAGTGTGAATCCAAAACTTCAAGCACTCAAGGATAAATACGATTGACTTCCTTGCGAAGCAGGAGGTACTATTGTTGTTCGTACTGGTCGATTTGGGCCATTTCTCTCTTCGAGTCTCTACCCAGAAGTAAAATGGATTGGAAAGCTGAGTGACTTCGAAGGTGCAGAACTAACCGCAAAATATGGATGACACGCCTGTGATAAATGTGGCGAAGGAATTATGAAAGTAAAATTCAGCAAAAAATGACCATTTCTCGCATGCAGCAAATATCCAACCTGTAAGAATGCAGAGAATCTTCCAAAAGAAGCACTGGAAAAAAGTCAAAATCCTGAAGATGAAACAAAATAAAAGAGCCCTTATAGGGCTCTTTTATATTTCTTAGGAGCGTTCAAATCTACAATGGATATGGAGATACTTAGCTCCTTGGCTGGTAGCACAATATTCAAGTCTGGAAAATGAACTAAACCATCAGAGTCGTACACCAAAGATGCAGCTTCTAGAGTCGATGAAGTGAACTCTCGAAGTGATTTATCTGCAGAAAATGGTTGATATCTCAATAACATCTTGAGTCGCAATTCAGGACGCTGATCGAGTGGTATTTGTTTCTTTTTCATGAGCAAGATTACAAGCGTAAAATTGACAAAAGAAAGAAGAATAATGATTGCTATAGTCCATGACATAACCACCTCCTGTGAATTCTGGTACATGTCATATCTATTATGTACTTTCCATATAATTCGCAAATTATTTCTCGACAAAGTTAAGGAGTCTCTATACAATGAAACTCATAATCATATATATGCCATCATCCGAATATCTTGCCACATTTACAACTCGAGCACTCATTATCCACGAAGATCAACTCTTGGTTGTCCGGCATGCGAATGCGCACTCGACCTACTATGCTCTCCCAGGCGGCAAACTCGAATGAGAAGAATCACTCATTGAGGGACTCCAACGTGAGATCCATGAAGAACTCAACGTTGAAGCAAATATTGGCTCACTTGCCCTCGTACATGAATTCGTACATCCAGTATATGGATGAAGACGAATAGAATTTTTCTACACCATTAAAAATTCAGAAGATTTTCTCTCTCTGCAAAATCAAAGCGAAAATACCTCATCCCATGCTTTTGAACTCTCTGAAATTCTCTGGGTAAATATCTCAGATATTATTAGCGGAGAGATTGATCTCAAGCCATATTGCCTGAGAGATCTCCTTGCCAGCAAACAGCTCGAATATATTCAACAATTCAATCCACACTATGTCAGCAAATAACAAAATATCTCTCGTACTCGGTGGTGGCGGACTCAGGTGATGTGCTCATGTCGGGGTCTATCGTCGAATGTGTGAATATGATATTCATCCTGATGAGATCATCGGTACAAGTATTGGCGCAATTATTGGGGCATTTATCGCATTTGGACTGTCTGCTGATGATATAGATGCGATGATTGCATCGATTCCAAAGACAATTCTCATGACACCAGATCTCCGTACGGGACTCCTCTCGCAAAAAGGAATTCTGAGTTACTTTTCAGAATTTCTCGGGGAAAATCCTCAAATCGAAGATGCAAAAATCCCCCTCAAAATTATCGTCACGAACTTTGATAACGGTGAAAAAGAAGT
>ERZ724523.1025-NODE-1025-length-16319-cov-4.111535_pt1 | contig 16319 bp, 14 predicted proteins | sample MGYA00376056_ERZ724523 | MGnify/ENA primary metagenome ERZ724523 (study PRJEB28724, sample SAMN07190888) | wastewater metagenome | isolation source: influent of sewage treatment plant in Hong Hong | place: USA: Christiansburg, Virginia | collected 2016-03-01 ... | reverse complement strand
TTCATTCAGCTGTCCCAGTCCTTCCCGGGCTTTTTGGATATCAACCTCGCCAACATCAGTGATGTGGCGCGCATCCAGTTCGATGGCCAGTCAGAGCTTCTGCGCAAGCCGCTGGGTGAGATGGATCACGGTGGTGGCGCGGTTCTCACCAAAGACTCGGATGAGTACAAAGTCCTCTCCGAGATGGTGGATCGGGTCTCGAAGCCGGTGTCTTGTGGTGAGGACAATAGCTCCGTGCTACCAAACCTTGGCATCATGGACCCTGTCTCGACGCTGCGCAAGGCCACGTTGCAGATTGCCGGGCGGCTCCCAACTGCGGAAGAGGAGACGATAGTCGCTGAAGGTGGTGAAGCGGCGCTATCGGAGCGGCTTGGATACCTGATGGCCGGGGACACCTTCATCACCCTCCTAAAAGAGATCTACGGAGATGTCCTGCTGACGGGTCGTTACAATCAGTACGACGGACAGGCGCGTCGGGTACTGAATGTCACCGATTATCCAAGCAAGAACTGGTGGAATCCCACTGGTCTGCCAGACAACATGCTGAGCGCCGACCAGAAGAACAATCGGAAGTGGGCCGGCTATGGAGTCGCAGCGGAGCCGCTGGAACTGATTGCCTACGTGGCACGGAATGACAAGCCGTTCACCGAGATCCTGACGGCGGACTATACCGTCGTGAATTGGCAGTCTGCTCAGACCTACGGAGTTGATCCCAAGTCCATTGGACTCACCAGTCCGGGGGACTACTACAACTTCAAACCGGCCAAGGTGCAGATCACCCGCAACGGTAGCAAGCTCGATTTGCCGCACGCTGGTGTCATCAGCACGCCAGCATGGTTGAATCGTTGGCCAACGACCACCACCAACGTCAACCGCGCTCGTGCGCGCATGACCTACAAGTTCTTCCTGGCAACGGACCTTTTGGCGGTTGCAGAGCGTCCGATTGATCCATCGAGCGTCACCAGCACCAACCCGACTCGCGACGATCAGTACTGCACGTCCTGCCACAAAGTCCTGGACCCTGTAGCGAGTACGTTCGTCTAACAGAATTCATCGCGGAGTAGCTGTGATGACCTTTGAACACCTAAAACGGGCCTGTCGAACGCGAGGTTGGGACATTACGGGCCGCAAGGTGTCTCCCTTTGAGAGAATCAGGAGGACTTCCATGCTACCGAGTGATGATGGAAGGGAGTGTTGCCGCTCCGTAGACCGACTCCTTTTGTCCGGTTTGTCAGGAGTCCGCACCGAAGGGAGTCGTAGTGTTACCACCAAGGAGCGCTTCAGTCGTGCATAGCAGAGAGAGCTCGACTTCTCGAGGACCGACACTTTCCATATTGTCACGCGATGAGCTACGGTCTCGCTGCCCAACAGCACGGAATCCGCTTGCGGAGCTTGTGACCGGATTCGATACCTGGGCCGATTCGGGCCAGTCGAGCCACGTCACCACCAACGAGTACGCCAAAGATCATGTTCAAAGCCGAAACTTCTACGAGGGCTCGCACCAGATCCTGGGCGGTGGTCTTGTGACTCCGGCCATGACGGTGGCCAACGTCGGTTCCAGTCTGCTAAGTGGCGGTCTGCGTCAAGCCGGAAGTGACCTGCTCGATGGTGGCGCGAACAGCGCCTACCAGATCGGTAAAGCGGGGCAGCACCTAGCCCAGGTGCCAGGCGATCTGGGTGCGTGGGCAGGCCAGAAAACCCATGGGAGTGGCCCTGCCGCTTATGGGATGGCGGGTTCCATGCTGCATAACTGGCTCCCCGGATTCTGAGCAGAGACCGCACTGCTACCACGTTAGAACAGTGCTCCCATGATCGCTTGAATCGGAGTATGATCTGTTTCCGTGCAAAGACCGCTGGCCATCTGCTGCCTGCTCCTTGTAGCCACGCTGAGCTGCACACGAGATATGCATGGAGCTCAGCATCTGGTTGCGCCGGACCATGCCGCCCAGTTCGACATCGCTCCCTATCCTGGCCAATGGGAGTTTCGCTACGGTGAATCACCCCCTCATTCCGACGGAAGGTTCCAGTTTATCGACCCCCTTCACAACGATGGAGGCTGGCAGCCGATTAGGAGTCCGTATCTACCGCCTGGTCGTGGCCAAGCGAGGTATCTGTGGCTACGTACTCGACTCTCTGGTCCTCCTCTGGCTGAGCCAACCTTGTATTTTCAGTCCGTCAGTCAGAGCTTTCAGGCATTCATCGATGGACAACTGATCGCTGAGTTTGGAGCCATGGAGGGACCGCGCGCTCTTCGATTCCCTGGTGAGCCGCGCATCTACCTACCACTCCAACGAGCCAGTGCGACCCAGCAACATCTCTCCAGCCCGATCAACTACGTAGGCCGCACCTTGGTGCTGCGAGTCTACTCTCCCCATCGCTACATCGGCGTATTCGGAGACGTCCTCATCGGGGCATATTCCAGTCTTATCACCCACCAAGTTCAGCGCAGCGCTTCCGCATTTGTCGTCGGCGTACTCATGATTGGAATTGGACTGCTGGGGCTGCTGCTGTTCACGTTACGCTTTTCCGATCGCGTCTACCTCTATTACGACTGCTTTGCGATTGCCGCCGGAACCCATATCTTGGCGCGCTCTGCCCTGCGGGAGATCCTCTTTCATGATCCGGCTTTGTGGGGAGTCCTAGAGTTCTTTAGCCTGCCGCTGCTGGCGATCTTTCTGTGTACGTTCGTCTGGAAGACTGTGGGTCGTGGTCCATGGGGAATCATGCCACGGCTGACGATGCTGTTTCTTCTGTTCCTGCTGGTCTCTGCTGGGCTGGTCGTGAGTGGGAAACAGAATCTTTGGGATATCCTGTTGCCCCTACAGATCCTACTAATAGTAGGAATCGTTGGCCTGGTGACCACGCTGCTGCTGGCGGCCCAACGCGGAGACACCGGGGCCCGGATTCTTACTGTTGGCTTTGTGTTCTGCGTCGGCTCGGCAGTGTCCGACATCCTGGTCTCGATGAACCTGATCTCGGGCAATCACTACATCATCAACCACTTTGGATCGGTCGGTCTGGTGGTATCGCTCGGTGCAGTTTTGGGACGTCGAATCGTAGTCATGGCGCTCGTAACCGACCGTGCGAAGCGACTGGAAACGGAGTCCGCGCTCCAGGCCCAGAGACTTGCGGAACAGAGCCGGCTGCTGACTGCCGCAGGGCGAATGGCCAAAGGAGACCTACTTTCGCAGATTACTGTACCGAATGGGAGCGAGCTGTCGCCACTCGCCTCGGCGCTTGATTCAATGCGTCAGGATTTACAACAGAAGCTTCAGCAACTGGAGCAGAGCAACGTCGAAATCCGTGGACTCAACGATGAACTACGGCGACAGATCGAACAGCGCTCCCAACGACTCATGGAAGCGGTAGCCCAGGGCTTTGGGAATGGGACGGGAAAAGGACAGCCGGCGATGGTGGTTCCCGGTCAGCGCCTTGGTGATCACTATCAAGTCTTGGCCACCATTGGTCGGGGCGCAATGGGCGCAGTCTTTGAGGTCGAGAGAGTGCGTGATCATCGTCGCTTTGCCGCCAAAATACTAACAGAGGCCCGCAAAAGGACGGCGCTGCTCCGGTTTGCTCGCGAAGCTCAGATATTGTGCCGCTTGGATCATCCCAACCTGATCTCGATTGTCGACATCGATGTGACCCAAGATGGCATCGTGTTCTTGGTCATGGAACTGGTTCGTGGCTCTGTGCTCAGGCTCCGAGAAGACCGCTACCGTGAGCTTCACTTTGCCACTGGTGTCCTTCGTCAGATCACAGCAGGACTCGAAGCCATCCATCGCAGTGGAATTGTTCATAGAGATTTGAAGCCTGCCAACGTACTGATCACGGAGGAAGCCTCTGGGATGGTGCGGGTGAAGTTGGCTGACTTTGGCATCTCGATATTGTCTGAACTGGCCGAAGCTTCTCAGCTCGATCAGGAAGGGGAGTCCGAGACGGTCGAGCCAATGGATGCAACCGATTCCCATTCCGCCACCTTGGGTCGGAATCGAACTCCCAACAGTGCCCATGCACAGCTTACGGCAACGGGGGTACTGGTTGGTACTCCGATGTACATGGCACCGGAGCTGGCCGATGGGTCTCGCCATGCACGTCCTTCCTCCGATCTCTTCGCACTGGGAGTCATCGCTTACGAGATGCTGACCGGTGAGATGCCATTCTCTTCGCCGTTGGTGTGGGCCAAGATACCCCGTGAGGTACGATTGGCTGTGCCATTCCGAGACCGTCAGCTCGCACTTCCTGCCTCTCTGATAGCGATGCTCGACCGCTGTCTACATCCCGATCCCCGGATACGTCCGACCGCAGCCGAACTCCACGAAGCACTGGCCGCAGTTTCGATCGGATAGCGAGGACAGAAGCCTAGAACTGGGAATGAACGGGTGACCACAGGAAGTGCTTTGCGAACGAGATCCCGGCCCAGCTTTACCTGCGAAACAGACTCCAATTCCCGAGATTTGTTAGTGAGCGGAGGGAGTTCTTCGGGGGCGATGAAGCACCGTCAGTGGGTGCCTTCTGAAGGAACATTACGGGCCGCAAGGTGAGGAGGGCAGGGTACTTACAAGCGAGCTCACAGATGCGGCTGCGGCTGACTGGTGATGGTGATCGGAACTGCGCTGACATCGGGAAACCAGGTGATTCCGGGTTCGCTGCGGAACCAGATTCGTTGACGGCGGGCATACTGGGCGGTCTTTTGACAGAGTTCGCGGATCAGCGATTCCTCATTGATTCGTTCGGCCTCGGAACCGGTGATGTGGCGCAGCACCTGTTCATAACCGAGCGGTGGGAATCGCATCGGACCGAACGCTGCATCGAACGCGGCAACCTCTTCCCGGAGTCCGTGCGCAAGCCAGCCTTGAGTACGCAATAGGATTCGCTGTCGCAGCTTGTCTGGACCGGGATCCAGACCGATCCGTAGCGTCTCATATCGGGGCCCCTGGGTACGCTCCTGCTGATGTTCACGGTGCCAGTCTGTCATCGTCCGTCCGGTCAGCGCATGCACCTCTAGGGCTCGCTCGATTCGGACGTAATCCGCCGGAGCAATCCGTGCTGCCGATTCTGGGTCAATCGCTTGCAGGCGCTGATGGAGCGCAGCGGTTCCTAGGCTCTCGGCTTCGCTCCGTAGCTGATTCCTAAGCTCAGGATGTCCAGAAGGAGTCGCCACCAGTCCTTCACACAGAGCCCGCAGATACAGCCCGGTTCCCCCGCATAGCACCACACGACGGCCTCGGGAATGGATGTCAGAGATTGCAGCATCGGCAAGCTCCGCATAGCGCGCAGCGGTGGCCGGTTCATCGGCAGCAAACACGCCGATCAAGTGATGAGGAATCCGCAGCAGCTCTGCTTCGGTTGGCTTCGCGGTCAGTAGCGGCAGACCGGCTCGCACCTGCAGCGCGTCACAGGCGATAATTTCCCCGCCAATGGACTCTGCAACTCGCAGTGCCAGTGACGACTTTCCAGATGCCGTAGGGCCGACGATCACCACCAACGGAATCGGACTGAGCAATCGCGAACCAGATGGCTTCATGGCCTTATCCGCAGTGCAGGCGCGGCTCGATCTTGGCTTGGTCGATTACGCACGCTTCGTGAATCGCCAGCTCGCCTAGTCGCGTGGCGACGGTCTCTGGGTCGAAATAGAGCTCGGCCAACTCGATGTAACGTCGGAAGTGACGCGCCTCCGCTGCGAGCAGTCCGCCATAGAGTTTCCCGAGCGGCGGGTCGGTTGTCAAAAGCGCCTGCCCAAAGAGCTGCATCCGTTCACAGCTTCGCGCCTCGATCAGCGCACAGGTGAGCAGGGTATCGAGCAGTCGATAGGGCTCCTGTCTGCGCACCGCTTGGTGGAGTCCGGCGGCATAGCCACTTGCGGGCAAGCGCCGAAACGCAATGCCACGCTCGGTGAGTCGCTCCAGTACCTCTTCGAAGTGCGCCAGTTCTTCTCGGGCAAGCTGTGACAGCGGCTCCATCAGCTCCGGCCGCTCTTCATAGCGAAAGATCATGCCCAGGGCTGTCGATGCCGCTTTTTTTTCGCAGTGGGCGTGATCGAGCAGGATCTCGGAGACATGCTCGACCGCGTACTCGGCCCATCCGGGACGGGTCGGTTTTGCCAAGTGCAACATCGCCGCGAGGCTACCCCAAAACCGCATTCCGCCGAAACCCCCGGTGTGTTCTTGGGTCAGCGGGGCCGCGCCAAACGCCACGTCCTTCATAAGCTTGGTCGCACTTGTTGTCAGCGCGGTGTTCTCGGTGGTAGCCTTCGCAGCGACTGTGGTTTGCCCTCGATCCAAGGTGTCCTTGGCCGAGGCGTTTGTCGACGGAGAGAGTATGCGGCGGCTGTACCTGTTTTGTTCCCTGATGATGGCGACGGCGTGGCTTTTGTGGTCCGCCTGCGAACGCGATGACTATCGAAACGTGCTTCCTCTCAAGCCGCTCGATGGTGGACGACCGGCTCCGACCGATCTACCGGTCGATCTGGCCAAGCCGAGCGATTTGAGTCAAATCGATCTGTCCGCGCAGATGGATATGGCCAAACCGGCAGACCAGGGTAGCGCGGGCGATGCGGGGACAACGACCGATGGTGGTCTGTCCGATGGCGCGCTTGGTGGATAGCGCATTCCATGACCATCCCTTCGGCTGAAAGCGGTGGGCCTCTTTTGCCTCGCCTGCCGCGTTATCTACAAGCACTCGCGGTGGTGATCTTTTGTATCGGGATGTTCCAGCTTCTGGCTGGGCTGCTCGAGGTCAACACGGCCATTTTGACCGATCGGTCAACCTTCATCTCTTCGGTCCGCGATCGGCAGCTCTCGGTATTTGATCAGGTCGCCAAAGAGGGGGCGGACTCACTGGCCTCACCGCTGCGGCCGCTCGCCCGTACGCTGCTCCGCTTGCCCCGTCCCGAGGTCGAGAAGCTGTTCCTGCTGCTTGGCGCGGATCTGTATGAGCGACGCAACGTCACGGTGCCGATGTCGATGCTCCAGGCGCTGCTGGGCTTTTTGCTGGTTACGGGCTCGCTGGCGGCGCTGCGCAAGCGGCTGGGCGGTGTCGCGATGTGGAGTTGGGCCTGCATGGTCAACATCCCGGCGACGCTGCTCAACTTGGTGGTGATGCTGGTTCACGCCAATCGACTGATGCACCACGTCGGGGTACCGGCTGCTGAGACCTTGGCCAAGCTCTCGGGGCGGCCCGTGCCGGTCGAGACGGCGGAACTAGAAGCGCTGTTGCGGATGTATACTAGCGCTCAGACGGTGATCTTGGCGGGCTGGGTGCTGTTCCTCGGTGTGGTGACGCTGGTTCTGCAAAACCGCCAAGGTCCAGCGCTGCCGCGTGAGGAATAGGACTTAGTACCAAGTCAGCTTGCGCTCGGAATCGGTTTTGGCTGAACTCGGCGATAGGTTGCCGGGCGTTGACTGCGGCGGTAGCAGCTTGCTGGTCAAGTCCTCACGGTGCGTCGATCGCCACTGCCAGGCAATCGCTGCGCCTGCCGCGAAGCCGCCGATGTGTGCCCACCACGCCACGTTCGACCCGCCCATCGAAGCCCCGAGGAACTGCAACAGGAGCCACACACCAAGATAGGTCGAGGTCTTCCACTGCACCTGGACGACCCATATCAGCGATACCAAGCGGGCGTTGGGAAACAGGATCGCGTAGGCCGCCATGACGCCCGAGATGGCTCCCGAGGCACCAACGACCGGCATCTCCGAGTGCGACTGAATCAAACATTGGAGCAGCCCCGCCAGCAGTCCCGAGGCCAGGTAGAGCATCACGAAGCGGCTCTTCCCCAGTCGATCCTCGACGTTGTCACCGAAGACCCACAGAAAGTACAGGTTGCCGATCAGGTGCCACAGCCCGCCGTGGAGGAACATGTGCGAAAACCACGGGAGCAGCGCCCCAGCCAGCGCTCGCTTTGGAACCAGTCCAAGTGCTTGTACGAGCTCGGTCGGGTGGCTACTGCCCATTTCCACGCCGAACATCATTACGCACAGGATGATGATCGACAGCACCACCACCGGGAAACGCTTCCGAGGCTGCCACTGTTCGACGGGGAGCCCGGTGAGGAACATGAACGCCCATAGCAGACCAGAAGTGGGACGATCGCTTTCGAGGTGTGGTGGTGGTTCCGCCGAAGGTTTCAGCAGCGGATGCAGGCTTGGGGCGCGCATCGCTTGGGTGATCTGTCCGAGCTCTCCACCGTCGAGCCAGATCCCCAAGCAGGCCGGGCACTGATCGATCGACACACCATCGGGCAGCGACTCATTTCCGGTCGTGTACATGCTCGACCGCAGCCGAGCTGTCGACAGTCGCCGCTCTAGCATCAAGATATTGTGATGGGGACAGCGTCGCTCGGCGGGCTGGTCGCTGGACTCTGGCAGACCGATGGGCAAAATGTCCGACCTGACCTGAAGCAGCAGCGCTTCCAACTCTCCGCGATCGAACCAAATCCCTCGGCAGTTCGGACAGTAATCGAGTTCAATCGAGCCGGCAGGCGTGGCCTCGATGGCAGCGCGCATGCCGTTCTGACAGCGAGGACAAATCATCGGCTCACGTTACCACGAGCCGAGCTAGTTCTCTAAGTCGTCGCCGGTGGCGGAGTCGGGGGTCACGTGGCTGCCGCCCTGGGGCGGATTGGCCGATCGGACCTCGGCGGCGGCATAGCTCTTGGCACCACCCTCTTCCAGATAGACCCGAACCCGCTGTTTGAGGATGTCGAGGTCGAGCACGCGGCCCATTCCGTCGGGGGTGATGACTTTTTTGCCCACCTTCGGCAGGGTCTTGCCCAGCTCTTTGTACGTCGAGTGTTCGTAGATGAGACAGCACTTGAGCCGCCCACATTGCCCGGCCAGCTTCGACGGATTGAGCACCATCCCCTGGTCTTTGGCCATGCGGATCGAGATCGGCTGAAATGCTGGCAGAAACGTCGAGCAACATAGCTCTCGCCCACACGAGCCAATGCCACCAACGGCCTTGGCTCCGTCGCGGGCTCCGACTTGGCGCATCTCAACGCGCACCCGCAGCCGAGCGGACAGATCGCGCACCAGATCCCGAAAATCGATCCGGTCTTCCGAGGCAAAAAAGAACGTTGCCTTTTGCCCCACTTGCACCTCGACCTGTAACAGCTTCATCGGCAGGCCCAGCTCACGCAGCCGAGCTTTGCAGAATCGATAGGCCTCACCTTCGCTCTGCTGCGATTCACCAAAGCCCCCGGTTTCGTCGGGACGCGCCTTTCGTAGGACGCGCCGTCGCTGACCCATCGCAGGTCGAGGACGTGGCGGCACTTCGACCCGACCGACGCGCCTCGGTCCGACTCGCACATCACCAGCTCACCGGCTTCGTAGCTCTGGCTCCCGCAGTCCAGTTCGTAGATCATTCCTGATGGACGGAAGCGCAGCGCGCACAGATTTGCCATCCGGACCGGCACATCCGGCGGAAGTTCCAGCTCTGAGACGGGGCGTAAGCGTCTTACGTCTCCCGCCGCATCGTCGTCGTCACCATCGAGCTCACGTGCGGTCTCGGCTGCCCTTTCGGTCGGTCGGTTCGCTTCGTCTGATTCTTCCCGACGCGATGAACCGGGACTTCTCGTGGTCGAACGCGAGGGGGCCGGCACCTGAATCGGGGCTGGCGTGGTGGGCAGCAGCACCCGTTGACTATCTAGGCCAGATGGCTCGCCCAACGGTGGAATCGAAGTGCCGCTGTCTTCTCCCGGTATCGAGCGTTCGCTGCCACGACCGCCACGGCCACGACGGCGACGCCGACGGCGCTCACCTGGTTCGGATGGGCTGCCGCTCAGTGTGGACGGTGATGATGGCGTCCCTCCGCTGCGTCCCGAGTCGAGCTTGGCGTTCGCTGCCGCTGCGGGCTGATCCCCGCGGGGCGGTCGCTGCGGCTCGTTCTGCTTGACGTTGCGTTGCTCACTGCGCCGTTCGTTGCGCGGCTCTGGCCGACCTTGGCCTCCCGAGCGAGCACTGCGGGGCGGTTGGCCTCGGCGCTGCTCCCCGCCGCCAGGCTGAGACGCAGCGTGCTGACTTGGTCCACCCTCGGGTCGTCCTTGCTTGGGGGGTCGTTGCGGTTCGCCGCTGCGTGGCTTGTTGCCTGGTTCGCCGCTGCGTGGTGGCTCATTGCCACGAGGTCGATCTCCTCGGGGAGCATCGGGACGGCCGCCGCGACCGCCACGACCGCCACGCTGGCGTCGACCCCGGTCGCCTCCCGGTGCCCGGTCACTCTGGGGCGTGTCACCCCGTGGCGCTTCGGTGCGAGAACCGTCACCCCGTGGACCATCACCCCGTGGACCATCGGGTCTCGGCCCCTCGTTGCGAGGCGTTGGCTCCGACGGAGGCTTGCCAGTAGGGGCTGCCGGTTTGTCACTCATCGCGCACTCCTTCCCTGACCCGCATCGGTTTGAACGCTGCGTGCCAGCGCGCTATGTAGGTGCCGTCCGAGTCGTTCTATCGAAAGCGGGGCGCTGGTATAGCGACGGATGGCGGTCTGGGTTTCCCGCACCACCCGCAGCGCCTCGGCTGTCTTTTGCGCCAGCGGCAACGCACCAGCCAATCCATGTCGTCTAAGATCGCCGTGAAGCCGCAGCCACAATAGCTCCAGCACCTCGACGGCTTCGTCTCGGTCGGCCCCAATCTCGCTGGCTCGCTGGCAGATGTCTCCCGCCCGTCCGCCCCGTGCCGCTGTGAGAAGCTCCTCGGCCTCTCGCTGCCGACGCTGGAGCGTTTCCGGATCCTGGGCACAGCGCACGGCCCGACCGAGGCTTCCTTGCGAAAGCGCTGTCATCGACTTCGCCATCGCTTCGTCGAGCGAGAACTGCGTCATCAGCGTCTGTGCAATCACTTCATCGGCGAGCGGTACAAAGCGCAGTCGCTGACAGCGTGACCGAATCGTCTGAAGCAGTCCGCTGGCACACGTTGACACCAATACGAAGTGGGTATCGGGTCGTGGTTCCTCCAGCGTCTTCAGCAGACGGTTGGCCGCCACCAGTGCCGTGGGGGCCGTGAGCTGATCCGCCGGATCAATCAGGATCACCTGGGCGCGACCCTCAACCGGGCGAAAGGTCAAGCGCTTGAGTAGTCGTTCGATTTCGTCGGCCAGGCCGGCCAGTTCCATCGTGACGATGATGAAGTCGGGGTGACTGCCAGACGCGACCTTGCTGCACGAATCGCAGCGGCCACAGGCGTCCCCGGCCCGTGGCGGAGCCTGACAGTTGAGTGCGGCCATCAGTGCACGCGCAGTCGTGGCTTTGCCAACGCCCTCGGGCCCATCGAATAGATAGGCGTGGTGCGGACGCCCAGCGGCGATGGCGCTCCGTAGCACTGCCACCACCGCGTCTTGACCCACGATACCGTCGAGTCCGCGAAGGTATGGGGCCGCGCCGAACTGAGCTGTCTCCGCTTCGGTCTGCATGGCCGGGCAGTATTCTCCAGTCGGTCGCTTGCAAGCAAGCGGTTATCGCGAGCGGGCTCTGAGAGAGGGAGTTCGGAAGAATCCGGCTTCGTGGAATCGGGCAAATCTAGTGCGCGGGAGACGACGGGAACACTTCGCTTAGCATCTTGAGGAGCGCTGCCCACGAGTCCTTGTCGGCGCTGGCGCTGTAGCCGAGGCCGGGAATACCAGCCTTGTCGGCGTCGGGGTTGGTGAAGCCATGCTTGGCGCCGGGGTAGCTTACGATGTCGAATCGAGCGCCCGCGTCGGTCAGCTCTTTGCGGAAGGCGGTCACTTGGTCAGGGCCAATCATGGGGTCGTCGGCACCGGTCATCACCAGGACTCGCGGCCTAAATCCCTTCTTGGCGACCAGCTTCGATGACAGCGAGCCATGGAAGGTGCCGATCGCGGCCAGGTCTTCTCCCGAGCGGGCCATGTCGAGCACGATGCCTCCGCCGAAGCAGTAGCCGATTGCGGCAAGCTTGCCCGGGTCAACCTGTGGAACTGCCTTGAGCTGGGCGACAGCCGCCGTAAAGCGAGCTTTGGCCTGTGCGGGATCTTTGGTCGCTTCGGCGACAAACGCACGAGCATCCTCGGGGTGCTTGGCCAGCTTGCCTTTCCCGAACATGTCGAGCGCAAAACCAACGTAACCAGCCTGCGCCAGCCGAATCGCTTGGTTGCGGGCGTGCTGATTGTGTCCCCACCACTCGTGCACGATCACCACGCCGGGGCGCTTGCCCTTCTGTGCATCATCCCACGCCACAAAGCCTTGGAGCGTGGTTTGCCCCAGCTTGTACTCGATTTCCTTTTGCTTCACCTCGGCACGGGCTGGGCTCATCGTCGCGAACGCCAGGGCCATCGCCATCGCACAAATTGCTCGTCTCATCAGGGTTCCTCCGCTGGGCCGCCATCATCCCCAGGTGAACCTTTGGAGGCAAGTGCCGCTTGGGTTTTGTGGTAGGGGTCTTTTCCATGACTGGTAACGGCACAGGCCGGGCGTTTTACGAGTTCTTCGCTGGTGGCGGCATGGCTCGGCTTGGGCTCGGTCTAGGCTGGGACTGTCTGTTTGCCAACGACATTGATCATGCCAAAGCGGCTGCGTACCGTGCTGCGTTTGGAGTCGCCGACGAACTACATGTAGGCGACGTCGGTTGTGTGACCACAGCGGAGCTGCCAGGCCAGGCGGACCTGGCGTGGGCCTCGTTCCCTTGTCAGGACTTGTCGCTGGCCGGGCATTATCAGGGACTTGAGGGCAGACGCTCAGGGACGTTTTGGGGATTTTGGGGGCTGATGCAGGGTCTCCATCGGGAAGGCCGAGCCCCACGGATGATCGTGCTGGAGAACGTCAAAGGGGCGATTACCTCGAAACAGGGCGCCGACTTGGCGCTGTTGTGCGAGTCCTTGGCCGAGCTGGGATATGAGTTCGCACCGCTGGTGATCGATGCACAGCTCTTTGTGCCGCAAAGTCGGCCTCGATTGTTTGTCGTGGCGTTCGGACCGTCGGCGCTGCCGGCAAGCGATGTGGTGGGCAATGGGCCTTGTGAGAAGTGGCATCCGAGTTCGTTGCGACTCGCTTTTGATCGACTCACTTCGCAGGCGCGGGCCGCGTGGCGATGGCTGACTCCTCCCGTGCCGACACTGCATCGAGCGAAACTATCGTCGCTCGTCGAAGACGAGCCGCACGGCGTGGCTTGGCACAGTCCGGCACAGACGGCGCGGCTGCTCCAGTTGATGTCACCGCTTCACCAGCAGAAAGTGGCGCAGGCTCAGCTTCAATCGGGCAGGCGGGTCGGAACCATCTACAAACGGACGCGGCCACTACTGGACGGCACCCAGCGCGGTCAACGTGCAGAGGTCCGTTTCGATGAAGTCGCCGGCTGTCTACGCACCCCCGCAGGAGGCTCTAGCCGTCAGATCATCTTGGTGGTGGATGGGAAGCGGGTACGCAGTCGCCTGCTGTCTCCTCGCGAAGCCGCTCGCCTGATGGGTCTCCCCGAGGAGTATCCGTTGCCCGAGAGGTATAACGATGCCTATCACCTGGTTGGGGATGGTGTCGCGGTGCCGGTCGTTTCCTTCTTGGCGCGCACCGTGATCGAGCCGTCTCTGGCCAGCACCCATCGCACGGAGAGCGGAAGTAACCAATCCCGATGGGCCGAGTGTGCGTTGGCTTTTGGGGTAAAGTCGCGGGGTGCTGCCTAGTTTGAGCATACGGAGCAAGCTCATCGGACTTCTGTCGGTGCTGCTGCTCCTCGTCCTGGTGACGAGTACGCTGGCGGGGCGGGTGCTGCTCAAGCGTCGCGTTGACGACCACATGCGTCGCGAGGCCGAGGCCACAGCGCAAGACCTGGCCACGAACCTGGAAGACTACCTGAAGCACGAGCGGTCCGACGATGAAGTCAAGGCGCGGCTCGAAGCCCTGCGTGGGCGACATCGCATTTTCGAGCTATCGCTGCTGGTTGATAGTGAATCGGGTGACAAGATTCAGATCGTGCTGCCTCAGACGGGTGGGGCGGAGATCTCGCACCCAGAGCGACCCCGCAAACCGCGTTCGGAGCGGGCGCTGGCCTACGAAGCACGACGGGCGCTGTGGGATCGCGGACAGCCGAGCCGTCCTCCCATGCTGCGCGGAGTCGAGCCCCTGTGGCGCTTGCCCGATCGCGGTCCATCGTCGCGCTGGGCGCAGGCATTTCCCACGCCTCAAGAGCCGCTCGGGAAGCCGAGTCGTAGCATCAAAACCAGCGAAGGCCCGTCGATGTGTCAGCGCTGTGTGACGGCTCTGGCCGATCTGGATCCCATGGGGCCGCAGCGAGGCAAGCTGCGGGTGACCGTGCCGCTGGATCGCTACGATCAGGTGCTGAGCGACCAGATGGGCATCTCGGCGGTGACGGCGCTGGGGGCGCTTTTGGTGCTGCTCCTGGCGACGGTGGCGATCGTAAACCGGGTGGTGGCACGGCCCGTTTCAGAGCTGGCGCAAGCCATGCGAGAGGTCGAGCAGGGCAACCTTCAGCGGCGGGTCGGATTTGGGCAGACCGACGAGATTGGCAAGCTGGCGCATGGCTTTAACGCAATGCTCGATCGGCTCGCCAAAGCGGATGAAGAGATTCGCGGACTCAATTCGCGACTGGCGGACGACATTTTGGCGGCGACTCGGGACTTGCAGAGCAAAAACGAAGCGCTCCAGCAGCTCAACCAGATCCTGCTCCAGATGCAGCGCGAGCTGGGCGACAAGGAACGACTGGCGGCACTGGGACAACTGGCGGCGCAGCTTGCACATGAGATTGGAACTCCACTGGCCGCTGTCTCGGGACACCTGCAGCTCGCGGCGTTTGATCGCGAGCTACCGATGGGGCTGCGCGACCGTCTGCAAGTGGCAACGAGCGAGCTGGGTCGGGTCTCGAAGATCATTCGGGACTATCTGGATCACACCCGGGCGGGCCAGCCGAGCATCGTCGCCTCGGATGTGCGACGGCTGGTGGAAGAAGCGGTGCGGGTGACGACCAGTGCGCTGCGGCGACCCGGGCTACGCATCATCACAGAGGTCAGCCCCGATGCCGAGCTGGTGCAGACCGATCCCGGCTTGCTTCGCCAGATCCTCATCAACCTTCTCACCAATGCCATGGATGCGACCACGGCGCAGCAATCAGACCCTGCCAGCCTTGGCTCCGGGCGGATCTTTGTGTCGGCGAAGACCGATGGTGACCGGATTGTGATCGCGGTTCGAGATGAAGGAACAGGAATTCCCAGCGAAGACCTACAACGCATCTTCGAGCCGTTTTACACGACCAAAGGCCGGGGACGTGGCACCGGGCTGGGGCTATCGATTTGTCGCGAGCTGACACGCTCCCTCGGCGGCAAGATCACCGTCGAGAGCGCGCCCGGTCAAGGGTCGACCTTTGCACTGCACCTGCCGCGAGTGCCGCAGCTCAAACAAGCGGCGTAATGCATCCCACCGTCGCTGGGGCGGAGATTACTTGTCAAAGCCCCAGGTGAAGTCGATGTCCTTCGAGCCGCCGCCCATCCCCATGAGTCGTCACTTGTTGAGTGTGCGGGTGAACTCGACCTTGCCGGTGGTGTCGATGAACTCAGCGACGAGCTGCCTACCGGTGATGGTCACGTACAGGAAGCCAATCGAGTTGGATTGCCAGCGACTCGCGTTTTTGCCCTTGAGGTCGGTTCCGCTCGATCCGGCTCCAGAGACGGCCAGCTCGGTGCCTTTGCAGGTTTCGACCAGCCACTGCCGACTGTGATCGTGTCCGCACAAGTACAGATCGACCTTGCCGCAGACGTTTTCGTCGAAGAAGTCTTTGACGCCTTTGCCGTTGGCGATCGGTACGCCCGGTAGTCCGTCATAGCTGCCCGCGTTACCGTGGGGACCGTTTGACAGGTACGGATGATGGCCCAGCGCAATCTTCCAGGTTGCTGTCGACGATGCCAGCCAGTTCTTCATCGACTCCTTCTGTTTGTCGACCTCACGGCCAAACATCATCAGGTTGGTATCGAGTGCGAAGAAGTCGGTGTTTTCGACGGTTCGTCGGTAGTGATTGGCCGGCAGCTTCCACTTCATCGAGCTAGCGGTATAAAGAATCTCCCACTTGGCCTTGTCGAACTCAGTGCCGGCACCGTTGCCGCCGTAGTCATGGTTGCCAAGGACCACGTAGAAGGGCTGGCTGATTGCCATGTACGGCTTCTCGAATTTGGTCTGCCACTGCGCGTCAGTGACGCTGGTGACGCCGCTTTCGTAGATGTTGTCGCCGAGGAGCTGGACGAAGTCGCAACCCGATGCGGCGCACTTGCGGGCCACCGCGTTTGCGACATCCTGCTGACCGGTGTTGCCTTTACCGGTGTCGCCCATCGCCGCAAAGCGGATCACTTTCGGCCCCGCTCCCTGATCGGGATTGGTC
>ERZ724523.1022-NODE-1022-length-16362-cov-4.817256_pt1 | contig 16362 bp, 17 predicted proteins | sample MGYA00376056_ERZ724523 | MGnify/ENA primary metagenome ERZ724523 (study PRJEB28724, sample SAMN07190888) | wastewater metagenome | isolation source: influent of sewage treatment plant in Hong Hong | place: USA: Christiansburg, Virginia | collected 2016-03-01 ... | reverse complement strand
TACGACAAACAACACTAACAATCCAAAGGCCGACCCTTGTGCGGGCAACATAGCCACCTTACCTTGGTCGCATTGGCCAAAACTGACACGCCAGCCATGCTGTCATGGCCACAAATGCCGCAGCGGCAAGCCACTTAAACGCCACAGCACATCTTATGACAGCGAAGCGAACTCAGCATGCCAGCCACCCGTAACCTTTCGACCATTTTGCTACAGACACTCGAACAAGCGGCGGATGGCGTGGTGCTGATCGACAGTGATATGCGCGTCTTGCTGTTCAACCGTGCGGCTGAACAACTGTGGGGCATCGCACGCACCGCCATCATCGGCCAAGACGCCAAGGCGCTATTACCTGCCGAATTGCGCGCCCAGCTTGAACAGTACGGCGCTGGCGACCATACCGTACCGATCGAGCGCGCAGACGGTCAGCGGCGCTGGACGGCAATGTCGGTCTCACGCATCGAGGCCGACGGTGAGGTGCTCTACACCGCCTTAATCAAAGACATTACCGCGCAGCACCAGCAAACCGAGCAGCTACATCTACTATCGCTGGTGGTCGATCAGACCGATAACGCCATCGTCATCACCGATGCCAACTGGCACATCGTTTACAGCAACAGCGGCTTTACCCGGCTGTTCGGCTACCCCGCCGAGCAAGCCCTGGGTAGCAGCCCGGCCGCCGTACTTGCGCCCTATCTAAAGCCTGCGGCGCTGCAAACATTGCATGCGCAACTGCTGGCCGGGAAACCCTTTAGTAGTGATGAGTTGGCCTACTGCGCCGACGGCCAGCGGGTCTGGTGCAACGTCGCGATCAATCCAATCCTCGACGCCCAAGGCGTGCTGACCAATAGCGTGGCGGTATTTACCAACATCACTCACTCGAAAATGCACGAAGTGCTGCAGAACCGCATGCTCGAAGCGATGATTCAGGAAGAACCGCTGGAAACGCTGATGGAAAAGGCCTGTCGCGAAGTCGAGCGCATTGCCCCAGACGTCACCGCTTCGATCCTGCGCGTCAGTGCCGAAGGACGCCTGCATCCATTAGCCGGCCCAAGCCTGCCAGACAGCTACTGCAAGGCTTTGGAAGGCGTAGCCATTGGTGCCAGCGTGGGCTCCTGCGGCACCGCTGCCTTTCGCGGTGAGCCAGTGCTGGTCAGCGACATCGCCAGCGATCCGCTATGGGCCGAGTTCAAAGCCCTGGCCCTACCCATCGGCCTGCGCAGCTGCTGGTCCACACCGATCAAGAACAGCCAAGGTCGAGTGCTCGGCACCTTTGCCTTTTATTACCGCGAACCACGCAGCCCGAGCAGCTTTCATCAGCGCCTGATCGACGTCATCGTGCACCTCTGCGCACTGGCGTTGGAGCGCGAGGAAAGCCGCAGCCGGATTCGCCAACTGGCCTTCTATGACGGCCTCACTGAACTGCCTAACCGCAGCCTGTTGCTGGCCAAAGCCGATCAGGCGCTCGCTGATGCCGAACGCAACAACACACCGCTGAGCGTGCTGTTTGTCGACCTCGACCGTTTCAAGCAGGTCAACGACTCGCTCGGCCACCCAGCCGGCGATGAGCTACTGCGCTTGATGGCTAAACGGCTCAGCGAGCACCGCCGGCACTGCGACATTGTCGGCCGTTTGTCGGGTGACGAGTTCGTGTTGGTGTTGCCGCAATGCGACAGCGAGCAAGTGCGTGAAGTGGTCGAGCAACTCAAAGCCACCCTCAGCCTGCCGTGCCAACTGAACGGCACAACCTTGTGTCCGTCGGCCAGTATCGGCATCAGCCTGTATCCGCTCGACGGCCACGACATGGGCACCTTGGTGCACCGTGCCGACATGGCCATGTATCAAGCCAAAAGCGCAGGCCGTGGCCATTTCAGCTTCTTTAGCCACGAGCTCAACCTGTTGGCGCAGGAGCGTCTGGCCTTGGAAAACGCTCTGCGCGAAGCCCTTGAGCAAGACCAATTGCAGCTCTACTACCAGCCACAAGTACGCATGCCCGATGGCCTGTTGTATGGCGTTGAAGCACTGGCGCGTTGGCACCATCCGCAGTTTGGTGACATCTCCCCGGCGCGTTTTATCCCGCTGGCGGAAGAATGCGGTCTAATCAATCAGCTGGGTCTCTGGGCGGTGCGTGAAGCCTGCCAGCAGCTGGCTCAATGGCGCCGCCAAGGCCTGCAGATCCCGTCCGTTTCGGTGAACCTGTCACCAACCAACTTCCACAACCTCGACCTGCCGGGCATGGTCGCCAGCACGCTAAAAGAGTATCAACTGCAGGCCAGCGACCTGACCTTGGAAATCACCGAAAACGTGCTGATGGACAGCAACCCCGGCACCCTTAAAACCCTCAACGAAGTGCATGCCCAAGGTGTGCGCTTATCGTTGGATGATTTTGGCACCGGCTACTCCAGCCTCAGCTACCTGCGCCGCCTACCGATTCAAGAACTCAAGCTGGATCGCAGCTTCGTCAGCGACCTAGACAACGACGCCACCAACCGCGCGCTCAGCGAAGCCGTGATTCGCCTCGGCGAAAGCCTGCAACTGACCGTGATCGCCGAAGGCATCGAAACCAGCAACCAATACCAAATTCTCAAACAACAGGGTTATCACGTGGCCCAGGGCTACCTGTTCTCCCGCGCACTGGCGGCCAAGGACCTAGAAGCATGGCTGCAAACAGCCACCGTCAAGCCGTGAGCACCCAACCAACTGTCAGTAGCCAAGCGCATCTGCAACACAGAAAATCACCACCCAGCACTCCTTGCTGGTGAGGCTGCCGCGATGCAGGCTAAGCTCTGCTCAATAACGACAAGATTTGGCGACGATGATAAGAAAATCACGCGTACTCAAACGTCTACGTAGCGACTTCCAGCTATCGATCATCACTCTCATGTGTCTGCTGGGTGTCATCGGTATATCGCCCTACGCGGTGTATCGCTTGGCGCAAGGCAACTATGTGGTCGGCGTTGCTGACGTCATCATCGTGCTCTCGGCCATCTCCACCACGATCTATGCCTGGCGCACCGGCGACACGGTTAAGCCGGGGATTTACGCCTCGCTGATCCTCTCCGCTGCCGCCACCCTGATTGCCATCCGCTTGGGGGTTAACGGCTTGTTCTGGATTTACCCGCTGATCCTGTTCAACTTCTTTATGGTCTCGCCGGGCAAAGCCCTGAGCGCGACCGTAATGGTGATGATCGGCCTAGTCGGCTACACCCTGACGGTGCCCGGCACAGTGTTTGAGAGCCACTACCAGATGATCTCGTTTCTGGTTACCAGCATGACCGCCAGCGTGTTGACCTTCATCTTTGCCTCACGCACCCGTAACCAGCGCGACAAGCTGCAGCTGCTGTCGGTACAAGACCCACTGACCGGCGCGCGCAATCGCCGGGCGATGAACGAAGAACTGCAAATTGCCAGCGCCAGCCAGCGCCGCCATGGCGATCAATATGCGGTACTGGTGATGGACCTCGATTCGTTCAAGCAGATCAACGACACCTACGGCCACCAAGCCGGTGATCAAGTACTGATCGATTTTGTCGAACTGATCAAAACCCACTCGCGCAAAGAAGACCGCCTGTTCCGCTTCGGCGGCGAGGAGTTCTTACTGCTGCTGCCCAATACCGATCAAAGCAACCTGCAAACCGTTGCCAGTAACCTGCAGCAGGAAATTGCCCAGCAACTAAAAAGCCCAGGCGGGCCGGTCACCATGTCCAGCGGCGGCGCCATTCTGCAACGCGGCGAACACTGGGAGAGCATGCTGCAGCGTGCCGATCAGCGCCTGTACCAGGCCAAAAGCGCCGGGCGCAATCGGGCCGTAGTGGCAGACGCCTGCAGCGAGCAGACGCTTACTTGAGGTAGGAGCGCAGCACGCCAATGACCTGATCCAGGTCGGCCTCGCGCTGCTGCGCATCCTCAACCTGCGGGCCCAGATGCTCGCGCAAATGCCCCTCCAGCACCTCGGCCATCAGGCCATTGACCGCCCCGCGAATCGCCGCAATCTGCTGCAGCAATGCCGCGCAATCGCCCTCTTGCTGCAAAGCCCGCTCAAGCCCTTCGGCCTGGCCTTTAATCCGCCGAACGCGGGTCAACAGCTGTTTTTTGCTGCTGATGATATGGGACATGCCTATTTCCTGAGCGCGATAAAAGTACTAGGGGGGAGTATAGTTACGCGCAGACATTCGCCGCGCAGCCCCAAGGATAACCCATGCTCCCCATCGCCGAACTGCTCCAGCAAGGCTCCAGCAACGCCTGGCTGTTTATCCCCAGCGCCATTTTGCTCGGTGCCCTGCACGGTCTGGAGCCAGGCCATTCGAAAACCATGATGGCGTCGTTCATCATCGCCATCCGCGGTAGCGTGGCACAGGCCATTCTGCTCGGCCTGTGCGCGGCGCTGTCACACTCGCTGATCGTCTGGCTGTTGGCCGCACTGGCCTTGCAGTTCGGCAACCAGCTGATCGCCGAACAGGCCGAGCCCTATTTCATGCTGTTTTCCGCGCTGATCGTCAGCGGCGTGGCGCTGTGGATGTTCTGGCGTACGCGCCAGGACAACTTGGCCGCAGCCGCCCAGGCACAGGCGCCGCACGGCGGGCGGATCATCAATACCGGCCACGGGCTGTTTGAAGTCTGCGTCCATGAGGACGGCGTCCCCGCGCACTTTCGCCTGTACCGCTACGATGCCCACATGCACCCGCTGCCGGCCGATGCGCATGAGCAGATCGAGCTGGAAATCCTGCGCCCGGATGACAGCCGCGAAGTTTTCAGCCTGCACCCCTCGGGCGACCACCTGGCGAGCACCGGTCCCATCGCCGAACCCCATGAGTTCATGCTGCACCTGAGCATCGGCCATCAGGATCACCAGCATCGCTTTACCCTGCAGTTCAGCGAGGATGCGCACGAACACCACCATCATCAGCATGCCGCACACAGCCACGCGGGCGGCACCCACAGCGACTATCAGGACGCCCACCAACGCGCCCACGCCGAAGAGATTGAGCGGCGCTTTGCCGGCCGCCAAGTGAGCAATGGGCAGATTGCTCTGTTCGGTCTCAGCGGCGGCCTAGTGCCCTGCCCCGCCTCCGTCACCATTCTGCTGATTTGCCTGCACCTCAAGCAGTTCAGCCTGGGCGCAGCACTGGTTGCTTCGTTCAGTCTGGGCCTGGCCATCGCCCTGGTGGGCGTTGGCGTGATTGCCGCTTGGAGCGCACGCCAGGCCAGCCAGCGCTTCAGCGGCCTGAGCAACCTGGCGCGCAACATGCCCTACCTGTCCAGCGCACTGATGTTTCTGGTCAGCGGCGTGATGGCCGTCCAGGGCTGGCTGCACCTCAGCCAGTAACCCGCCGCCGTACGGACTGGCGCACCGCCCTCGGGTAGAATGCGCCAGTCCCCGCCACGACCTGCATGCCAACCATGACCCACTCCGCCCATCCGCCCGTTTATCCCGCCGTCATTATCGGCGGTGGCCCCGCCGGCCTGATGGCCGCCGAAGTGCTGGCCCTGGCTGGGATCAAGGTCGAACTGTTCGATGCCATGCCCTCGGTCGGGCGCAAGTTTCTGCTGGCCGGCGTCGGCGGCATGAACATCACCCATGCCGAACCCAGCCCAGCCTTTCTCGCTCGTTACGGCCAGCGCCGCGACGAGCTAGCAGCCTTGCTGCGAGACTTTGGTGCCGAACAGCTGCGCGAATGGATTCACGGCCTGGGTATCGACACCTTTGTTGGCAGCTCTGGCCGAGTATTCCCGACCGACATGAAAGCTGCTCCATTGCTGCGTGCTTGGCTCAAACGCCTGCGTGAGCTGGGCGTCAGCATCCATACCCGCAGCCGCTGGCTGGGCTGGAATGTCGATGGCAGCCTGCGCATTGCCCGCGCGGATGGCGAGCATGCGGTCCACGCTGCTGCCACCTTGCTGGCGCTGGGTGGCGGCAGCTGGACTCGCCTGGGCTCCGATGGCGCCTGGCTGCCGTTGCTGGCTGAACGTGGCGTGGTGCTCGCCCCGTTGCAGCCGAGCAACTGCGGCTTTGAAGTGGCCGGCTGGAGCGCGTTGTTTAGTGCGAAATTTGCCGGCGCGCCGGTCAAATCCACTGCCATTGCCCTCGACTCACAAACACCGCGCTTGGGCGAGTTCGTGATCACCGCCACGGGCGTGGAAGGCAGTCTGATCTACGCGCTCTCGGCCGCGATCCGCGAGCAAATCAACCAGTACGGCACGGCGACCATTCACCTCGATTTGTTGCCGCACAAAACCGCTGAGCAGATCGAAACCCTGCTGCGCAAGCCGCGTGGCAGCAAATCCATGAGCAATCACCTGCGCAGCCAGCTCAATCTGGACGGTGCCCGCGCCGGCCTGCTGCGTGAGCTAACCAATGCGGCCACCTTCGCTGAGCCGGCGTTACTGGCTGCGGCGATCAAGCACTTACCACTCACACTGGTTCGCACCCGGCCACTCGACGAGGCCATCAGCACCGCTGGCGGCGTGCCATTCGAGGCGCTCAGCGAGCAGCTGATGCTGCGCCAACTGCCGGGCGTGTTCTGCGCCGGTGAGATGCTCGACTGGGAAGCGCCCACCGGCGGCTACCTGCTAACGGCCTGCTTCGCCAGCGGACGCGCTGCTGGGCTGGGCATACGTGACTGGTTGCAGGCACGGACAAAATAGAACGATCGTGCTAGCTTTGTTCGCCCAACCCGCACGAGCTCATATCCATGACCCTGCACTTTCGCCCTGCCCGTTCCGACGATGCCGAGGCGGCTGTTCCGCTGATTTACAGCTCCGGCCCAGCAGCCTTTGATTATGTCTTCGGCGGCACGCCCAAGGGCACGGCTCAGGATTTTCTGCACAAAGCCTTTGTCAGTGGCGCCGGGCAGTTCGGTTATCGCCAGCACTGGGTCGGCGAGCAGGATGGCCGCGTGGTCGCCGTCGGCACTGCGCTGAGCGGCGAGGTAAACCTGCGTAATATGCGTGTGGCCGCCGGCCAGATCATGGGTTTTTACGGCCCACTGCATTGCTGGAAGGTGCTCTGGAGCGGCCTGCAAATGGAGCGCATCGTCTTGCCACCGCCGAAACGCACCTTCTACTTGGCCCACCTAGGCGTGAACCGCGCCAGCACCGGGCAAGGCATTGGCACCCAGCTGATCGACTACCTATTGCAACAGGGCCGCGACGCAGGCTTCAGCATCACTGCGCTGGATGTCTCGGCCGGCAACCCGCTGGCTCAACGCCTGTACGAACGCTTAGGTTTTGTTGTGCAGATTGAACGCGCGTCACACCTACCCGGCATTGCCGCACACCGTTACTTGCAACGGCCGCTCTGAGCTGGGCTCGCGCGCAGCGCCCCTGAACGGCTATGCTGGCGGTAAGCCGGCAAACGAACCGGCACCTCATTTGCGTACGGTGGTAGCCCGACTGTGATTCCCCTTCTGGTCTGTGATGACTCCATGATGGCGCGCAAGCAACTGATTCGCGCGCTGCCGGCTGAGTGGCCGGTGTCCATCACGCAAGTAAGCAATGGCGAAGAGGCCATGCAGGTGCTGCGTCAGGGGCTGGTCGAGGTGATGTTGCTGGACCTGACCATGCCGGTAATGGACGGCTTTGAAGTGCTTGCTGCGCTGCGTGACGAAGGCATCCGCTGCAAGGTCATTGTGGTGTCCGGCGACGTGCAGGAAGAAGCCATCCGCCGGGTCAGTGAGCTGGGCGCCTTGGCCTTTATCAAAAAGCCTGCCGACCCGGAAAAACTGCGTGAAACCCTTAGTCGTCTGAACCTGCTTGAGCCTCCAGCCGCTATCGGCACGGGCGCGTCAGCTCCGGTGGCGGTACCGGCACGACCGGCCTTTGAGCTGAAGATCAACTTCCGGGATGCGCTGCGTGAGATCAGCAACGTCGCCATGGGCCGCGCCGCGGCGCTGCTGGCCAAGGTGCTCGACGTATTTGTTGAACTGCCGGTGCCGGCGGTGAATATCTTTGAAGTCAGCGAGCTGCACATGACCCTCGCCGATGCCCAGCGCGGTGAGCGCTTCAGCGCCTTGTGCCAGGGTTTTATTGGCGACGGGATTGCCGGTGAGGCTTTGCTGTTGTTTCACGACTCGGAAATTGCCGACATCAGCCGGCTGTTCAAGTGGCAACCCAAGGACGAAAGTGAAACCTCAGAGATGCTGCTGGACTTGGCCAGCATCTTGATCGGCGCCTGCCTAAGCGGGATTTCCGAGCAGATCGACGTGCGCTTCTCCCAAGGCCACCCGCAATTACTCGGCCTGCACGGCTCCATCGACAGCCTGATTCGGGTTAACCAGCAACGCTGGCGTAAGACTCTGGCAGTGGAGATCAGCTACAGCCTGGAAGGCCACAACGTGCACTTCGACCTGTTGTTGCTGTTCACCGAAGACTCGATCCAGCGCCTCACTCACAAGATCAACTACCTGCTCAACTAGGTTCGCAAGCGAGAAGCCGGCATGCCCGCACAGATCGACATCAAAGAGTTTCACTGGCTACTGGATATCGTCCAGTGCATCGATGTGGGCGTGATCGTGTTGGACCGCGATTACCAGATCGAAGTGTGGAACAGTTTTATGGAAAACCATTCGGGCATGGGCCCGGATGAGGTCAACGGCAAGTCGCTGTTTAGCTTGTTCGCGGAAATTAACGAGCCTTGGTTTCGCCGCAAGGTCGACACCGTGGTGCAACTGGGCACCCGCGCGTTCAGCCTGTGGGAGCAGCATCCGTATCTGGTGCACTTCAAGAATTACCAGCCGATCACTGGTCAGGCCGACTTTATGTACCAGAACGTCACCCTGCTGCCGTTGACTGCCGCTAACGGCGCAGTCGAGCACATCTGCGTGGTGATCTACGACGCCACCGAAGCGGCGATGCACAAACACCAGCTAGAAGCCGCGCGGCGTCTGGCGATCTAACGCCCCATTGGTTGGGTTACGCGCAGCGCTGCCGATTGCCATGGTGGGTCGCGCCGTTTCGCAGCTAACCCGCCAGATGAATCGCGGTTAGAACGCCCAATATTGGCCGGCGCTTACTTCTTCTTTTTCGGCCCGGTGTTAAACAACGGGACTTTGCGCACGATTTTCACCTGCGGCTCAGCCGGCTCATTGCTCTCCAGCCACTTGCCGAGGTTCTTTTTGCCGCCACCGCCGACCACTTTCGGCTTTTTCGGCTTCTTGGCTTTCTTCAACACCTGGCCCGTGGCATCGATCAGCGGCACCCGGTGCTCGGGGATAAAATCGACTTCTTCGACCCGCTTTAAGCTCTGGCCGCTGAGTATCTCGATCGCCGCCAACAAGTTGACCTCATCGGCACACACCAGAGAAATCGCCTGACCACTGTTGCCAGCGCGGCCAGTACGGCCGATGCGGTGTACGTAGTCTTCGGCAACAATCGGCAGGTCGAAGTTGACCACCAGCGGCAGGTCATCGATATCCAAGCCGCGCGCGGCCACATCGGTCGCAAACAGAATCTGCACTTCGCGGGTTTTGAAGCGATCCAGCGCGCGCTGGCGGGTGGCTTGCGGTTTGTCGCCGTGGATGCCGTCGACATTAAGGCCTTGCTTTTGCAGCAGTTCGGTCAACTCATCAACGCCCTTGCGGGTTTTCACGAACACCAGCGCATGCTGCCAACTGTGTTTTTTCAGCAGGTGGCAAAACAGCTCGGTTTTGCGTTTTTTATCTACGGTAATCACGCACTGCTTGACGTTGCTGGCGGTCACGTTGCGTGGGCTGACTTCGATGCTCAGTGGGTTATTCAGCATCTGCTCGGCCAACACCCGGATGGCATCGGAGAAGGTCGCAGAGAACAGCAGGGTCTGGCGCTGTTTCGGCAAAGCGGCGTAGATCGAGCGCAGTTCGTCGGCAAAGCCTAAGTCGAGCATGCGGTCGGCTTCATCCAGCACCAAGGTTTGCAGCTGGGAAAACTTCAGGGCTTTCTGACGGAACAAATCCAGCAAACGCCCGGGCGTGGCCACCAGCACATCGACGCCCTTGCGCAACTTCATCATCTGCGGATTGATACTCACCCCGCCGTAAGCGGCATAGGTGCGTAGCGGCAGGTGTTGGCCGTAGATACGGAAACTCTCGTGCACCTGCTCGGCCAGCTCGCGGGTCGGCACCAGCACCAAGGCACGCACCGAGTTACTGGCCACTTCTGGGCCTTCCATCATCAAGCGCTGCAGCAGTGGCAGGGCAAAACCGGCGGTCTTGCCGGTGCCGGTCTGCGCCGCGGCCATCAGGTCACGGCCGGCCAGCACCGCCGGGATCGCCTGAGCCTGCACCGGCGTCGGGATCTTGTAGTCGAGTTCGTCGAGGGCGCGCTGCAGGGGTTCGATCAGGCCGAGGGAGGCGAAAGTCATGGGGCAACCAGAGTTCAGGAAAGCGAATATGCCAAGCCGCACAGTTTAACCTGCTCGCACGCTGCCAGCCTGTTTCTGTTCGCCCAATTACCGTGAGCCCAGACGGAACGCTGGCGCAACCCATGCTCAAGCGCTACGGTATGGCTCCGAATTTCTGTGCAGGGAGCTTCCAGAACATGTCGACATTGACTATGGCGCCACAAGGCGCACGCCTTGCCACGCTCCTGTTGCTGGCCACGCTGCTAAGCGGCTGCGGCATCAACAACATTCCCACCTATGACGAACAGGCCAAAGCCGCCTGGGCGCAGGTCGAAAATCAGTACCAACGCCGCGCGGACCTGATCCCCAATCTGGTGGAAACCGTTAAAGGCTACGCCAAGCACGAGCAGGAGACCCTGACCGCGGTGATCGAAGCGCGCGCCAAGGCCACCTCGATTCAGGTCGACGCCAGCACCCTGAACAACCCGCAGGCCATGCAACAATTCCAGCAGGCCCAAAACCAATTGAGCGGCGCCTTGAGCCGCCTGATGGTGGTGTCCGAGCGTTACCCCGAGTTGAAAGCCAACCAGAACTTTCTGGCCCTGCAGGCGCAACTGGAAGGCACAGAAAACCGCATCAGCGTGGCGCGCCGCGACTTTATTACCAGCGTTGAGCGCTACAACCGCGAGATCCGCACCTTCCCAGGGCGCATCTGGCACAGCCTGATGTACAGCGATATGCCGCTGCGGGAAACCTTTGAAGCCACAGCGCCTGCGGCTAACCAAGCGCCACCCGTGAAATTCTGATGCGCCGCCTTTGGCAGCTGCCACTGCTTCTGCTGCTCAGCGGCTGGTTGAGCCTGAGTCAGGCCGAGATCAACTTCCCGCCCCTGAGTGGCCGGGTGGTGGATCAGGCTGAGCTGCTCGATGCAACCACCGAAGCACGCCTCAGTCAGCAGTTAGCCGCCCACGAGCAGGCCACCAGCGAGCAGGTGGTGGTGGTCACCGTCAGCAACCTGCAAGGCCTGCCGATTGAGGACTTTGGCTACCAACTGGGCCGCCACTGGGGCATTGGTCAGAAGGGTAAAGATAACGGCGTGCTGCTGTTGGTCGCGCGCGATGAGCGCAAGGTGCGCATTGAAGTCGGTTACGGCCTCGAAGGGATGCTGACCGATGCCCAGGCCTCGTTGATCATTCAGCAACAACTGCTGCCGGCGTTTAAGCGCGGCGCGTATGCCGAGGGCATCAGCGCCGGGGTTAACGCCATTCTGCAAGTGCTGGGTGGCCAACCTCTGAAGGCGTCAGCGCCAGCAGCCGGATCACCATGGGGCACAGCGCTGTTTATGCTGATGTTGATGATCGTGGTGGTGCTGATGCTCGGCCATCTCGACCTGGTGATTCCTTTTCTCCTGGCAGGCGGCTCGGGGCGCGGTGGATACGGCGGTGGCGGCGGGGGTTTCGGCGGGGGTGGATTTGGTGGCGGCGGCGGTGGCTTCGGCGGCGGCGGTGCCTCGGGTGGCTGGTAATGAATGACCGCAAGGAGCAACTGTCATGGGCTTACTAAGCAGCGATGAGCAACAACAGGTAGCCGCCGCAATTGCCGGCGTGGAGCGCGAATGCGACGCTGAGCTGGTTACGGTGCTGGCAGCTAAAGCTGACGATTACCGAGACTTCGCCCTGCTATGGGCCAGCCTGCTGGCCTTGCTGCTGCCCGGCGCGATTAACTTCTACCCGGCGTGGCTGGATAGCAGCCAACTGCTGCTGGTGCAATGGGCGAGCTTTATCGGCTTGGCCCTGTTGCTGAGCCGTCCACGCATCAGTGTCCGCTTAGTACCGCAGAGGGTGCGCCACTGGCGTGCGAGCAACTTGGCACGCCGGCAGTTTCTTGAGCGCAATCTGCACCATACGACGGGGGAAATCGGCATGCTGATTTTCGTCGCCGAGGCCGAGCGTTATGTCGAGATTCTGGTCGATCGTGGCATCTCCCGGCACCTGCCGGATGCCACCTGGCAAACGCAGATTGATACGTTCACTCGGCAGGTGCAACAGGGTCAGACGCTGCGAGGCTTTCTTGACTGCATTCAAGGTTGTGGCGAGCAACTTAAGCAGCATCTGCCGGCCAGCCATCATCGCAACGAACTGCCCAATCGGCTGGTGCTGCTGCCCTAGGCTCTGCGGCTATTTCAGCCGCGAGCCTTGCTCAGCGCCTCGGCGATCTTCGCCGCAGGGACCTTCTGCAGACGGCACAGCAGCTCATGAGAAACCGTCTGAATACCATGTCGCTCGCGCAGTTGCGCCGCCATAAACAGCATCAGGTTGGCGGCCATTTCTGCATCGGCCATGGCCCGATGCGCTTGGCCGGTGTGCGGCAACTGGGCCCAACTGTTGAGCGTGCCGAGTTTGTGGTTGGGCGCCTGCGGTAACAAACGACGAGCCAACAGCATCGAGCAGGCAAAACTCTGCACCCGCTGGCGCTGAATCAGGCCCAACTCGGCATCCCAGAACTTCTGGTCAAACGAGGCGTTGTGCGCCACCAACGGCGTGCGCCCGACAAACTCGGCCACCTCAGCCATCACTTGCGCCGCCGGCGGCGCGTTGCGCAGCATGGCATTGCTGATACCGGTAAGGCTTTCGATAAACGCCGGCACATAGGCGCCGCTGTTCATCAGGTTTTGGTAACGGGCGACGATACGCCCATCTTCGACGATCACCGCAGCGATCTCCGTGGCACGGCAGCTATGGCCGGGCGACATGCCGGTGGTTTCAAAGTCGATAACTGCGATGGGTTCCACGAGCAATCCGTTTTATTCAGGTAAGAGGTCAGGCAACCAGGCGGCTCAGTTCTTCAACAGCAAGCTGCCTTCGATCGGCACATAGCGATTGGCCGCACGCATTAGTGCTTGCGCCGTCAGGCCCGGCACACCGTAGGCCACGGCCTCGACACCGTAACTGGCGCGAATTTTATCCAACAGAATGGCGAAGTCGCCGTCGCCCGAAGCCAGCACCACCTCATCGACCCGCGGTGCAGCATCCAGCACATCAATGGTAATGCCCACATCCCAGTCGCCCTTGGCCGAGCCGTCGCTGCGCTGGATATAAGGCTTGAGCTTCACGGTGAAGCCTAAGTTACGCAGAATTTGCTGGAACTGTTGCTGCTTAGCATCGCCACGTTCGATGGCATAGGCGTAAGCCTCAACGATTTGCCCACGCTGGCTGATGTCCGCCCACAACGCGGCATAGTTAAAGTGGCAACCATGGGCCTGGCGCACCGTGTAATAGAGGTTCTGCACATCGGCGAATACAGCGATTTTTTTCACCAGGAGTTCCTGCGGGGGAAGCGGGCGCCGATTATGGGCGAACGCTGCGGCCGCTGCACCCTCCTCGACCCACACCGCGATAATTGGAACCGCTACGGGCAACCCGCTACAGTGGGCGCCCACTCTCCGCTGATGCCTGCCGATGAACCCGCTGATTCCACTGCGTGACGCCTGGTACTTTTTTAGCCGCAACCTGCTGACCATCGCCCTGCTGTGCCTGCCCTGGGTGCTGCTGGAAAATCTGCTCGCGCAGTTCATCAGCCTGTGGACAGGTGAAAGCGGCAACGTGCCCTACAGCCTGCTAGCCGGTCTGTTGTTCTATCCGCTGTACAGCGCCGCGCTGATTTTGCTGGTCGATGCCCGCAGCCGTGGTCTACAGCCACGACTGTCTGACTTGCTGGCTGCGGCCCTGCGTCTGTGGCCAAGTTTTGCGCTGCTGACAGCCCTAAGCAGCCTGTTGATGCTGCTGGGGTTTTCGCTGCTGGTACTGCCGGGGCTGTGGGTGATGGTCAAGCTGGCGTTTGCCGAATACCTGTTAGTGCTGCGCGGCCACACACCGCTGGCCGCCTTGCGCGGCAGCTTACAGTTGAGCGGCGGGCATTTCTGGTCGCTGCTGGCTTGCCTGCTGGCGGTGCTGGCACCGCTGTGGTTGCTGGATTGGTCGATGTATCAGCTGATCGGCGGCGCGCCCACTGCTTGGTTGAGCCTGCTGCTGGACAGCGCCAATGGCTTCCTGCAGCTACTGCTGACGCTGGTGATGTTGCGTTACTTCATCCTGATCGAAGTGCCGAGTCAGCCAGTGCCGTAAAACTGAGCGGAATCAGCGCCCACGCCGACCCGGCTTAATCCCCGAGATACGCGGCAGCAGCGCACGCTCAAACAGCCAAGGGAAATAGCGGGCCAGCAAGCGCGCCCGCCAATTGACGTTGGACAGCACCAGCAAGCGCTTACGCTTGAGGCCCGCGCGGTAAATCTCCTCGGCCACATCATGCGCCGAAGCCACCCGGCCCATTGCCAACGGCGGGCTTGAGGCCAAACCCGAGTCGCCGACCAAGGCATTTTTGCGCAGGTCGGTGGCGGTAAAGCCCGGACACACCAGCATGATATTCACCCCCGAGCCCTTGATCTCGTAGCGCAGGGTTTCAAACAGCCCATGCAGCGCATGCTTGCTGGCGTTGTACGCGCTGCGATACAGCAACGGGGCAAAGCCCGACAGCGAGCTGAGTACGATGATCTGGCCGTGACGGGTGATCAGGCTAGGCAAGACCGCCATGGTGCAGTTCAGCGCGCCGAAATAGTTGACCGCCATGACTCGCCGAAACACCTCTAAATCGGTATCAACAAAAGCGCTGCGATGGCTGATGCCGGCATTGTTGACCAGCACATCAATACCGCCAAAACGCTCAGTAGCCAACGCCACCGCCTCTTGCACCGCCGCCGCATCGGCCACGTCGCAGCACAGCCCCATGGCCTCGACATGGTGTTGGTCGGCTAGGTGCTGCAACAGCGCATCCAGCTCGGCCTGTTGCACATCAAGAATCACCAGCCGCGCACCGGCTTGGGCGAAGCGCAACACCAGCGCCCGGCCGATGCCAGCACAACCGCCGGTAACCAGCACGACCTTGCGGTCATAAACCTTGTTGGCAAACACTTTGCGATGCATAACCCTGCCCCCATCACCACGTAATCCGAGCCCAGCCTTTAGCGGCCATAGCGAATGCTTCCCAGCATAGTTCAGCTCGTCACTGGGATTAACTGCGTATTGCTACTAATAACACCGACAGCCACTATCCAGCTCAGTGCAATAGACTGCCCATAAACCACAGCCACATGGTTATCGAATGCTTTCACCATTGTCATCGCCACGCGCACGCCGCGGCAGCTCAATCGGCCTAATGCTGCTGGGGCTTTTCCTCTCATCGATCGGTATGACGGCTGAGCGGGAGCCTTTGCACGTCGGCTATCTGGAGTTTCCGCCTCTCAGTTACACCGACAACCAGGGCCAGGCACGTGGTGAGATCATCATGATGATTCGCCAACTGCTGCAGCAGGCTGGCTATCCTGCCGAGTTCCGCTCACTACCGGGCGCGCGCCTGTACAAAGGCTTAGTGGACGGCAGCATCCAGTTGTCCGGCGGCTCACCAGGCGTGCCACAACTGCAGGGCCACATACTCGAAAGTCGGCACCCTCTGGGTACTGTTGATATCAATCTCTACCATCGCCCCGACACGGCGCCGCCGGTACTGCCTCAGGGGCTGCGTGGCAAGCATCTGTTGCTGATCAACGGCTACGCCTATCGCCCACCGATTTCGGACTGGCTCAACGACTCGAGCCTCGACTTACAGCTGAGTCGCAGTAGCAGCCACCAGTCCGCCCTGGCCATGCTGATGCGCCAACGCGGTGATTATCTGATTGATTACAGCAAACCAACGGAGCAGGCCTTGCGCGATGCGGGCTTGCCAGCACTGCCGTATATCACCCTGATCCATCTGCCGATCACCCTGCAGATCTCCAAGGCCATGCCCGGCGCCGAACAGCTACGTGATGATCTCGACCGCGCGTATGAAGAACTGCAACTCAAGGGCTCGCTGCTAAAGAATGATTAACGCCGCGGTTTAGCGCGCGCGGTGGGTTCAGCAATCAGCGGATTGACTGTCCAATAATGCTTGGGGTAGCGGCCTTTTAAATCCTACTTCACCTCTAGGTAGGTATTGGCCCAAAAGCTGGCCAG
>ERZ724523.1021-NODE-1021-length-16375-cov-7.418505_pt1 | contig 16375 bp, 20 predicted proteins | sample MGYA00376056_ERZ724523 | MGnify/ENA primary metagenome ERZ724523 (study PRJEB28724, sample SAMN07190888) | wastewater metagenome | isolation source: influent of sewage treatment plant in Hong Hong | place: USA: Christiansburg, Virginia | collected 2016-03-01 ... | reverse complement strand
GGGCAAGACAGCATCCACGCCGGGCTCGCCCGCCGTAAGCGTCCGAACCGAACCGTCTTTACGGCTCGTCAGCCTATGGCGCGTTGATCTCGTCGACGAAGTCGCCTTCCTCAAGCGCGTAGGCAATTGCCGCGTCGAGCCTGAGCAGCAGATCGGAGAGGGATTCGCCGGAGCGGCGCTTGAGCATGGCCAGTGCGTTGCTCGAGTCGACCGCGATGGCAACGCAGCCGACCGGGCTCATGACGCCGAGGGTGATCTCGCCTTCCTCGAGGAAGGCCTCGATGTGGGGCAGGTGCAGACCCTCTATGCGGGCGGGCTCGGGGGCGTTCAGCCGGCCTTTGGCGGGGCGAGCTGAAGGGCGTTGGCGACGTTCCATGGCAACAACTCTTCCACACGGCTGACCGGGTGATCGGCAATCAGGGCGATGACATGCCGCAGATAGGCTTCGGGATCGAGGCCATTGAGCTTGGCCGAGCCGATCAGGCTGTACAGGCTGGCAGCGCGCTCCCCCCCGGCATCCGAACCGGCGAAGAGGTAGTTTTTGCGCCCGATGGCGACCGTCCGCAGCGCCCGTTCGGCGGCATTGTTGTCGATCTCGATGCGCCCATCGGTGCTGTAGCGGACGAGCGCCTCCCAGCGCGCCAGCGCATAGCGGATGGCTTCGGCCAGGGCTGACTTCTGGGACAGACCACGTAAGGTCGCGTCCAGCCACTCACGCAGCGCCAGCAGGACCGGTCCCGCCCGTGCCTGCCGCTCGGTCTGGCGTAACGCCGTCGGTTTGCCGCGGATGTCCGCCTCGATGGCATACAGCGTGCCGATGCGCTGAAGGGCTTCGGCGGCCAACGGCGAGGCCTGTGCCTTGTGCAGATCGTAGAACTTGCGCCGCACGTGGGCCCAGCAGGCGGCTTCCCGAACCGTGCCGTTTGCGTAGAGCGGGCCGAAACCGGCATAGGCATCGGCCTGCAGAATGCCCGTGAAGGCTTTGAGGTGGCCCTGGGGATGTTCGCCGCGCCGATTCGGTGAGTAGGCAAACCAGACCGCCGGCGCCGCCGTGTCACCCGCCGGGCGGTCGTCCCGCACATAGGTCCACAGTCGTCCGGTCCGGGTTTGTCCTTCGCCGGGGGCGAGTACCGGTACGGGGGTGTCGTCGGCGTGCAGCTTGCCGGCCGATAGCACGTAGGCCTGGAGTGCCGCCACCAGGGGGCGTAGCAGCGCGTGGCATTGGCCGACCCAGTCGGCCAGCGTCGAGCGCTCCAGTTCCACCCCTTCCCGTGCGTAGATGCCGCTCTGCCGATACAGGGGCAAATGATCGGCGTACTTGGCCACCAGCACATGGGCCAGCAAGCCGGCCCCGGCCAGCCCCCGGGCAATCGGACGCGACGGTGCCGCCTGCTGGACGATGACATCGCAGCGGGTGCAGGCCAGCTTGGGCCGGACATGGCGGATCACCCGGAAGCTGGCCGGCACGTAGTCGAGCACTTCGCTGACGTCTTCCCCGAGGGGCCGCAGGGCACCACCACAGTCCGGGCAGGCGCAGGCGGATGGCCGGTGTTCAAGGGTTTCCCGCGGCAGATGAGCCGGCAGCGGTTTGCGGCTCGGTCGGGCCGGGGCGCCGGGGATCGCGGCAGTCCCCGCCATGCTGCGTTCGGCGCGAACGCTCTCGAGCTCTTCCAGAGAGAGCTCGAGCTGCCCAAGCATCTGTTCGCGCTGCTCCGAGCGGCGGCCGAACTGCATCCGGCGCAGCTTGGCGATCAGGAGGGTGAGCCGTTCGATCTCGGTGTCCCGATGCGCCAGCTGTGCCTGCTGGGCGAGCACCAGCGCCTGGAGGGCGGCGATGTCGGTGGGCAGGGAGACGGGCGAGCTGGGCATGGGCGCAGTTTACGCGACCTGACCCGCTGTGAACAGCAGGGGCGCGAGGCTCAGGCGCTGCGTTCCGGTCGGGCCGTACGCCGGGGCCGCCGCCAGTCGATCCCTTCGAGCAACATCGAGAGCTGCGCCGCCGTCAGATGCACGGCCCCTTCGCTCGCCTGCGGCCACACGAAACGTCCCCCTTCAAGCCGCTTGGCGAGCAGACACAGGCCATCGCCATCCCACCACAAGAGCTTGATCCGGTCGCCCTTGCGCCCCCGGAAGACGAACACTTGGCCCGAGAAGGGATCGGCACGCAGGCTCTCCTGGACCAGCGCGGCCAGACCGTCAAAGCCCCGGCGCATGTCGGTCGCCCCTGCTGCGAGCCATACCTGCAGGCCGCCGGGCCAGCCGATCATCGACGCAGACCCGCGATGAGGGCAGACACGACGGCCGGATCCACCCGGCCACGGAGCGTAATGCGCGCGCCGGCCAGTTCGATATCGATCAAGCCGTCGTGCTCACCCGGGGAGGCGGATACCGTGCGGGCGGGAGGCGAGACCTGGACAGGGAGGAAGGCGGTGCGAGGCTGGGGGCCCTGGCGGGCACGCTCAATCCATTTGCGCAGGAGGTTGGCGTTGACCCCGTGTGCGAGGGCGACGGCGGCCACCGACGTGCCGGGCTCTGCGCAGCGCGCCACGATCCGGGCCTTCTCTTCAAGGCTGCGGCGCTGATAGCGGCCTCGCCGTTGAATGCCGTCCTCAGCGAGTTGAGAACCTTGAGTCTCCTGCATGGTGTCCACCTTTCAAATGGTGGACACCTTCTCAATTCACATGAGCTCAAACAAGACGGGGCTGACCGGACGATTACATTCATGCGCACATTTCAAGCGAAATGATTTGTGCGCAAGGGATGCGGTAAACCCCGGAAAAAAGCGGCGCTGCGCTGCTTCGGCGGGTGGCATGTTTTCTGCGCGAAACAGGCATTCCGCCGCGCCCCCCTGCCGCTCCCCGACAAGGACCTGGACTACTGGACTGATCTTGCCCGCATCCTGGAGCGCGGCTTTTTCGACGCCATCTTCATCGCCGACGTGGTTGGCTACTATGACGTCTACAAAGGCGAGAATTACTACGCGCTGCACCAGGGCGTGCAGATCCCGGTGAATGCCCCGCTCCAGCTCGCCGCGCCCATCGCGCTCGCCACCGAGCACCTGGGCATCGGCATCAAGGCCTCGACCTCCTTCGAGCACCCCCTATACCTTCGCCCGCCGGCTCTCCACGGCCGATCACCACACCAAGGGCCGGGGGGGCGGCTGGAACATCGTCACCCTCCTACCCCAGCGGCGCCAAGAACGTTGGCGAGGGTGGCCTGCGGCGCCACGACAACCACTACGAGGTGGCGGCGGAATATGTTGAGGTGCTCTACAAGCTGTTCGAGGGCAGCTGGGAGGCGGGCTCGGTGCTACGCGACAAGGAACGCGGCGTTTTCATCGACCCGGACAAGGTCCACGAGATCGGTCACAAGGGCAAGTACTTCGAGGTGCCCGGCTACCACTTGTGCGAACCCTCGCCGCAGCGCACGCCGGTGCTCTTCCAGGCCGGTGCGTCCGGCGCCGGCAAGGCCTTCGCGGCGGGTCGCGATCCGTCCAAGGTGCTTGTCTATGCGCTGGTCACGGTGATCGTCGATGAGACCGACGAGAAGGCCCAGGCCAAGTTCGAGGAGTACAAGCAGCACGTCTCCTACGATGGCGCGCTGCTGCTGTCGGGCTGGAGCGGTATCGACTTTGGCCAGTACGCCCCGCAGAATCCGCTGATTGCGGTGAAGCGGGACGAACACCATCCGGCGCCTCAGGATCGCTTTACCGAGCCGGCGGCCTTGGCCGAGGAGGCTACGCCCGCTCAGGCGATGGCGCACAAGCTGAAAACCCGAGCCGGCCGGGCGCTTTACGCGCTGCGCAAACAAACGGTCGAACCCGTGTTCGGCATCATCAAGTCCGTGCTGGGCTTTCGTCAGTTCTCCTTGCGTGGCCTGAAAAAAGTCACGGGCGAGTGGACGCTGGTTTGCCTTGCCTGGAATTTAAAGCGCATGGACGTATTGCGCCTTGCGTAGGTGAAACCAGGAGGAATCATGCGTTTTGCACTCAAAAACACCGATTTCGAGCACTTTCCGCTCTTCTTTCCCGCCGCCGATGACTCAAGTCCGACAGGCTGCTAGGGCGCAGCCTCACAACTGAGGCGCCAGATAAGATGCGAGCGCGACGACGTTTGAAATTTCACGCTCGACATCGACGATCGACTGATTGTCGATGTCGTACTTGCTGTAAAGGAAGCGATTGACGTTGAAGACTTTCAGGTTGGTAGCCCGTCCAGGGCGATTCGATGGCATAACCGCCCCGCCTCTGTAACCGACAGGCGTGCTCCCAAACACCTGTGCGCTAAACCACTTTGACAGTAACCACGGGTGCGTCGCAATCCAGGACTCCAGCCCGCTCCAAACTGCGTTGACATTGACGAACAAACGGAACTCACAATTTTGAATCTGAACGCCAATTCGCAGTCCGACAGGGCCAGCGCTTGGCGTTAGAAACTTGTCATTGACGAGTTCGAGACCCAGGCCCGGCACGCCATTAGAGTAGTGGACGTAGCCATTCAAGGCCCAGCCCATGGGTACGCTTACTGCCGCGGTATTGAGAACATAAGCGTTCAGCCAATGGTCGAACAGCGTCTTTCCTAACAGGTCGTTGATGCGCAAGGATTTGAACTGGGGGGCAAGAGGCTGGAGCCTCATGGCTCCGTAGGTCGGAATGCGCCCCGGCTTAGAATGCGCGTCATCGCACAACTGGTGTACCCGATCAATCAGTGCAACCAGCGCACCTAGTACATCGGTGTAGTCACTCAAAGTTGGACCCATTGGCGATCCAGACAGTGCGCCTATGCATCCGCTCATCGCGCTCTGCAGCGTCTTCCATGACACCCCGACCCACTGGCCAGGGGGCCGTGTCGCCGTTGCGGGCGTAATCATCGAAACGCCAGTTACCGACAAAAGCCTCCGTTCAATTGAGATCGTACTATTTACTCCGACGCAAAGGCTCCAATCCGGTACAGCGGCATCTTCGGGAAACTCCAGCCAGATACCACGACCGGCGAGTTGGTTGTCGTACTCGATCCACTGGTCCAGATGCGTGATGCTTTTGAGCTTCGCTTCGACTACGAGTACTCTTTTTGTAGGAATATAGAGAGAGGCCCTTGCGGCAATGGCGGAACTCGGGACGCTCGTCCCATTGCACGCTGACTGCGTCCACTGATCATTTTGATTCCAGTCCCAGTCCCCGCTCTCTCCCCTGGTTTGATCGACTGTGTCCTCCTCCTCGTCAGCCGTTGGGACTCCTTGTGCTGCAGACGAAGAAGGTGCCGGCCGAAGTTCAACTACCACCAGATCTAGGTTGTTTTTCTCTCGCCACACTGCACATTTCGGCACAGCTCCTGGAATGGGAGTGAATCCGAGAGCTTTGCGTATAGCGAGCTGGATCGGAACAAGAGCGGGATCATCTGACTCCAGCAAAAATGCCAAGAAGTTCGTGTGGAAAAGTTCCTTCGCGCCGAGCGACATGGCGAATGCCGCAGACGTGTTGAGCAACTGAATTTCACTTCCCGACAACGACGCCAAGGACATAGCAACCTCTTTCTTCTAGGGGTCGCTTCAGACTTGAAACCGCCCACGCTAAGCGTGCGAGCGGCACAGCGTCGGATGGATATGCCGAGGTTCTTGGTCACCTCCTTGGCAGGCACGCCACCGGCCTCAGAGAGTTTCGATGCAAAAATAAATCTGACGTCATTTATGGCATGGTGATAAGATCAGACCGGATACATAGATTTCGGGCTCACGGGGAGGAAATAATGATCGGTTCTGTTGGTTCGTATTCCGCAGCCCAAACAGGGGGCACGTCGGGCCTCAAGGCGGCTTCGGCGACCGGTCAGGTTTCTGAGGCATCGGAAAATCAGGGGGCATCAGGTTCCCAAGGTGGCGGTACGCTGACCATTTCCACTCTGGCCCAACAGCTGGCCGCGAGCGCCAGTCGTGCCGAAGAGCGGGATAAGACACTCACCCGTTCGGAATTGGCAGACAAGGCAAAGACTGCTTTGAGTCAGATTCAGGGCGATACTTACTTCGCCAACAAAGCCAAGCACGATAGTGAAGTGCCCAAAACGAACGACCCAGAATTATTGGCTAGAGCCAAGCAGGCGACGGCGTACGTTAATAGTGCGGCCAGAGGCGGAAATTCTGAGAAAAATCCCTTTGCCGGTTTATCACGAGAGCAATTGGCAAACATCGTTTATGACGATAGCGGGACCTACACAGTCAATGAACGAAGAGCAGCTTCTTATGAAGCCGATCGTCAAGAAGAAGAATGGCGTGTAAAGGTTACAACCCAAGCCATGAACGAATACAACAGCACGGGGAAACTGACCAATTTCTTCAAATCCGTACTCGATCACTTCAAGGAACTACCAGCGATCGAGCAAGCGCAATATCCAAAAGATTATGCCGCCGATCTACAGTCCAAGATCGATCTGGACTTTAACTATCGAACCCACCAAGCAGAGGGTAAAGACAAAGACCCCATGAGCCTGATCGAAATGCTATTCGAGCAAAGCCCACAACAAACCAATGAATTGCCCCAAGAGCCGAAAAACACCACTGACTCACCAACCGTAAGGAGTAATCCATGAAATTGTTGCCAAAACTGCTCGCCGCCACCTCTATTTTTGCCGCCACAGCCAGCGATTGCTGGTCCGCCAGTAACAGTTACTTTTAAGAATCAAGCCACTGCGGATGCAACCTACACCATTGTTACCAGCAACGAGTCCAGCACGTATGCGAATGCTTCGCCCAAGCCTGCGGCAACGGTTAAGGCTGGGATCAATAATTCTTACACCGTCACCAGTACGCTCAGCCCGGATGTCAACTATGCAAACGTCCGCTACAAAATCGGCTCCAAGACGTGCGTGTTCGGCACAACCTTCGTCAATGCGCTGCAACCCGGCGGCTACAAAATCCCGCAATGGAACAAGACCGCGACGGCTAGCGGCGGAGCGATTTGCACCGCCACCATTACCTCGACCAATTTGACCACCTATGCATGGACGGTCGATTTCGTAATGAAATAGGCGAGTTGATCATCGCCCCGAAAGCCCGGTGATTTTTGCCGGGCTTTTCTTTTCCACATCATTCATGGCCGGATCGTTTTCCGCACGTAACCGGACTTCAGACCGAAAAACAGCCCGATCAGCAATGAGCTGCCACATCCCAATACTAGGGATTCAGGGGCGAATGAAAATTGCCATCCCGAGACGCGGGTAAAACTGTAGGCGACAACAAGTCCCAGTAGTGCGCCCAGTAGCGCCCCGGCAACAGACAGGGTTCCTGCTTCCAGCAAAAACAAGTTACGAATATCGCGTGGACGTGCGCCCAACGCCATGCGAACACCGATCTCTCGCCGCCGCTCCGAGACGTTCATCAGCATGACATTCATCACACCCACACCGCCAACCAACAGGGAAATTCCCCCTAGGCCAGCGAGCAGATAGGAAAACGTACTGGCCTGGCGCTTGAGACCATCAAGCAGGTGTTGTGGTATTTGCACCTCCACCTCGCGGCCATTCAGCCAACCGGTCAAGTAATTGCGCAAACCCTTCGCTGTAGCGGGTAGTTCGGCCGTGGCCGCCACCTTGCCAACCACGCTGCTAATCTCCGGAGATGGCCGCAAGCGGCGCATGCCCTCAATCGGCAGTATCACCGATTCGTCAACTGCTACTGGCATCAGCGAACTGGCCGGCAAACTCTGGGCAATACCGATTACTTGGAACAAATAGTTCTCGATACGCAACAGGTCGCCTACCTTTAGAGGATTACCTTTTGCGCCAAGATCGCGAGCAACTCGTGCGCCGACCACGGCGAAGGTTTCTCGATGATCGAATTCGGACAGGAAGCGGCCTTCAGAAATTTTCAGACCCAAGGCTGGGGCCAAGCCAGCGGTGGTGCCGACAAGCGCTGCCTCGGCAATTTGGCCATTGAGGCTTACACGCGCCGAATGAATTGTGATCGGTGCGATGTGCACGATGGCTGGCACAGCTTGTTTTAGCGTATCAGTGTCCAGTGTTAACGGAACGGGACGCTTGTTTTGTGAAGAATGAGGGAAGCTGACAACCAAAGTGTCGGTACCTAAGTCATTGAAGGCGCGGATCGACTCATCGGCCGCATTGCGGCCGATATTAAGCAGCGCGATGATTGACGCGCTACCTACGACAATACCCAGTAGCGCCAGTAGGGATCGTCGCCCCAGCAGGCGTAGGCTGTGAATGGATTCGGTGAGCAATTGAGATGGCGAAGGGCCATGACGATGAACAAAGTGCTTACGCATGGCCACCCGCTTCCGGGATGGATGCCTCGTGCACTTTCCCATCGAAGACTTCAATCTGTCGATTCAGTTGCTTTGCCACCGAAGGGTCGTGCGTCACCACTACCAGCGTAACGCCCTGCTCGCGGTTTAGTGCCAATAGCAAATCCATGACATCAGTGGCGGTTGTGCTGTCGAGGTTGCCGGTAGGCTCATCGGCCAGGATGACAGAGGGGTCACCGATCAGAGCGCGCGCTATCGCTACACGCTGGCACTGTCCGCCAGACAATTCGGCCGGTCGGTGCATAGCATGGTCGGCCAGACCTACCCGCTGCATTTGGTCTAGAGCATGCGCATGTGCTTCGGAGCGCGACGCGCCGCGATAAGTTAATGGCAAGGCCACGTTATCCAATGCGCTGAGCTGTGGCAAGAGATTGAATGCCTGGAAAACAAAACCGATCTCGCGGTTACGAATCGCCGCCAATTCATCCATGCTTGCATTCAGCATATCCTGGCCGGCGAAGTGGAATCGACCTGATGTCGGGCGATCAAGTAGCCCGAGAATATTCAGCAACGTACTCTTGCCAGATCCTGAGGCACCGAGAAGGGCGCATGTCCCGCCCCGCCAGAGACTTAGGGAGATGTTTCTCAATACGGGAATGACCCGATCCCCAATACGATAAGACTGGCTCACGCCCTCCAAGGTCATCAAGGCTTGTGCGCTATTTTCTGGTGGACTGCTCATATGGGTGCTAAACGCGTCCCGAGGCTGGAATCCAGCGATACAGGGTCGGAACGGATATACCGAGGTTGGTGGCCACGTCACGCGGCGGGATACCGCTGGCCAGTAGTTTCTTCGCCGACTCGATCTTGCTGTCCGTCATCTGGCGCTTACGCCCCCCTTTTCGGCCAAGCTGGCGGGCAACTTCCAGCCCCGCGCGAGTGCGTTCTACCGTCAGCTCCCGCTCCATCTCGGCCAAGCTGGCCATGACGTGAAAGAAGAAACGACCGGATGGCGTGCCAGTGTCGATGGCATCGGTCAAACTATTGAACTGGATGCCGTGTTTGTGCAATTCGCCAACCAGATCGACCAGATTCTTGACGCTGCGGCCCAGACGATCCAGCTTCCAAACGATCAGGGTATCGCCCTCGCGCAGCATTTCCAGTGCCTTGGTGAGACCGGGGCGCTCGGCTCGACTACCGCTGATTTTGTCGGTAAAAATCTTTTTGCAGCCCGCTTTGGTCAAGGCTTCGGTTTGAAGGTCAAGGTTCTGGTCCTGCGTCGAGACGCGGGCGTATCCGATCAACACGGTTTGCTCTCCGTCTTGTCGTTGCTCACGGCTCCATCCCATAGTCGTTGTGGTCTTCGTCGCCAGCGTCCGGACGCACGGCGGACAGTTGTTTCAACAACTCCGGCAGTGCTGTCTGCACTGTCTCCCACACGATATCGAGGTTGATGTCGAAGTATCCGTGAGCGATGCGGTTGCGCATGCCACGCATGCTGCGCCACGGCACCTGCGCGTGGGCCAGCGTGAACTCGGCGTAGCTGTCCATCACCTTCGTTGCCGCCTCACCGATGATGATGAGGCTCATGATGACGGCTTGCTGGGAACGCTTGTCCTCAAGGAAGTCGGCTTTACCCAGCCCCTCCACGAAGGCGCACGCATCCGTCGCGGCCTGCTGCATGTGGTCGAGGTAGTCAGGAAGCCGGTTCTCATTCATACCGGCTGTGCCTCCGCGAGAACCTTGGCCCGGAACTTCGGCGGCAGGTCGGCCGGGGTCAACAGATCGACATGGACGCCGAGTAGCGATTCCAGTTCAACTTGCAGGCCGCCCAGATCGAACAGTGTGGCGCCGGGCAGCGCATCGACCAGTAGATCAAGGTCACTGCCCTCTTGGTCAGTGCCATGAAGCACCGAACCAAAGATGCGCGGGTTCGCCGTACGAAAGCGGCCGGCTGCTTCGCGGATGGCGCTTCGCTTGAGGTCAAGCACGATTGACGGTCGCATGGACACCTTTCCTATCAAAACTCATTGTCATGATAATTGTTTAAGAATATAGTTTCAAGAACTATTTGTGAGAATAGCAAAGCCTTGATTTTGTGTGTCGTTGTCATTTTCAGAAGACGACCGCACCAAACATCAGAAGTCGATTGCACTGTGCCGGTGAAAGAAAAAAACTGACTAAATTCAGTACGCGCTAAACCTGCCTGTAGGGGCCAACCGACAAGCTGGGTACCTTGGCTCGGGGTCGAACTTGGCGTTGAGTTCATTGGGCGCTGTCAGATAGGGTCTTGCTCTCATCACACAACCTGCTAAGATAGTAATAGATTACTTTCTTTTGGATTGGCGATGAGCGAACACCCTAAGCACCTTCCGGCTGATGAACGGAGAGCGGCCACCGTAGAGGCGGTGATCAATCTGGCGGCTGAGCAGAATCCCAGCGACATCACCACCACGGCGATCGCGCAGCGCATGGGCCTGACCCAAGGCGCGCTGTTCCGGCACTTCCCCACCAAGGATGCCATTCTCGAAGCAGTGATGACATGGGTGGCGGAACGTCTTCTTTCCCGAGTAGACAGGGCGGCACAGAACGTGACTTCTCCTCTTGCCGCGCTGGAAGCGGTCTTCATGGCTCATATCGACTTCGTTTCCGAGCATCCGGGTGTGCCACGGATGCTCTTCGGAGAATTGCAGCGGCCCGGAGAAACACTCCCTAAAAGGATGGTTCAGACCTTAATTCAACGGTACGGAGAACGCTTGCGCCATCTACTGGAGCGGGGCAAGGCGATAGGCGAGCTTGATGCCAACCTCGATATCGAGGCTGCCTCGGTATCGTTCATCGGCTCCATCCAGGGCTTGGTGATGCAGTCACTCATCGCGGGTGACGCCGCTCGCATCCGTCGCGATGCCTCTGGTGTTTTTGCAATCTATCGTCGTGGCATTGGGAGTGAGTCATGAAATTTCCACCCTTACAACGCCGCACACTGGCACTTGTCGTAATCATCATTCCGCTTCTACTACTTTTCATCTATGTTGCTTTGCGTTCAGGGCCATTGGCTCCTATTGCAGCTACTGTCAGCACGGTAGAGTCCCGCTCCGTTGCCCCAGCATTAGCTGGTATAGGGACAGTACAAGCGCGCTTTACTTACAAAATCGGCCCCACCGTTGCCGGGCGCGTCAAGCGGTTGGATGTGCATGTCGGCGATATCGTTAAGGCAGGGCAAGTGCTCGGTGAAATGGATGCGGTGGACCTGGACGATCGCGTTAGCGCTCAGCAGGCTGCAATCAAGAGTTCCGAAGCTGCACTTCGACAGGCTGCGGCCAAAGAAACTTTCGCGCAGACACAGGCCACACGCTATGAGCAGCTTTTATCGGTGCGTGGCACCAGCGAAGAAACGGTAGTCACCAAACGGCAAGAACTGGCTGTGGCGAGCGCGGCATTGGTCGCCTCGCGAGAAGATATCGCGCGTCTGCGCGCAGAGTTGGAAGCGCTCCGCGCTCAACGCGGAAACTTGCGGTTGGTGGCACCGGTTGCCGGACTGGTCGCAGCACGCGATGCAGACCCTGGCACCACGGTGGTGGCGGGGCAAGCGGTAATCGAAGTAATTGACACCGCAAGCCTGTGGGTTGATACACGCTTTGATCAAATCAGTGCCGAGGGACTGGCTATAGGGCTTCCAGCCAAGATTGTTCTGAGATCACGGCGATCTCAGGCAGTGGCGGGACACGTATTGCGAATCGAGCCTCGTGCCGATGCCGTGACTGAGGAAACCCTGGCAAAAATCGTTTTCAACGCGCCTCCAGTACCTCTTCCACCATTGGGTGAGTTGGCGGAGGTGACTGTGCAACTGGGCGAATTGCCTGCCGCGCCGACCATCTCCAATGCCGCAATTCGGACAGTCGATGGAAAACGCGGTGTATGGAAGCTGGTTGAAGGAGGTTTGACTTTCACTCCGGTCGTGCTGGGCCGCTCCAGTCTTGATGGCCTGGTTCAGGTGCTCGAGGGCTTGAGCGTTGGCGACCAGATCGTGCTCTACAGCGAAAAGACACTCAGCGCCAAGAGTCGGATTAACATCGTCGATCGTCTGCCAGGAGTCTCACCGTGATAAGCCTGGCCGGACGTGACATCCTTCATGCCTGGGGGAAATTCATCTTTACGGGCATCGGCCTGGGCCTGTTGATTGGCGTCACGCTGACCATGGCGGGTGTGTATCGCGGCATGGTCGATGACGGTAAGGTGTTGCTGGACAACAGCGGTGCCAACTTGTGGGTGGTACAGAAAGATACCCTGGGCCCTTATGCCGAGTCTTCCAGCATCCCTGATGACCTGTGGCGCAGCATCCGCACCCTGCCGGGCGTCGCAGAGGCCGCCAATGTGACCTACCTGACCATGCAGGTCGGAAGAGGTGAAAAGGATGTGCGCGCCATGGTCGTGGGCATTGCGGCAGGCGAACCGGGAACATCGGGTTGGCCACCTCAATTGGTCGCGGGGCGCCAGATTACACGTGGCCACTATGAGGCGGTCGCGGACATCGCCACCGGGTTTCGGCTGGGCGATGAGGTGAAAATTCGCCGCAACCATTACACAGTAGTTGGCCTGACCCGCCGCATGGTGTCCTCCAGTGGCGACCCAATGGTGTTCATCCCACTCAAGGATGCGCAAGAAGCGCAATTCCTCAAAGACAACGACGCCATTCTGATGCAGCGTCGCCGCACCGAAGCCAATCCGGCTTTTAACCGCCCCGGCGTGCCTGGTCTGCTCGATGCTGTGATTGCCTCACAAACCAGTAACAACTCGGTAAATGCCGTGCTGGTGCGTATCCAATCTGAATACTCCCCGCAGGAGGTGGCTGAACCGATACGGCGCTGGAAACGGCTCACGGTTTATGACCGCGCGCAGATGGAAGAGATTTTAGTGGGAAAACTCATTGCCACATCCGCCAAGCAAATCGCCATGTTCCTGGTGATTCTGGCTGTGGTCAGCGCCGCCATCGTGGCGTTCATCATCTACACCCTGACGATGGACAAAATTCGCGAAATCGCAGTGCTCAAGCTCATCGGCACACGCAACCGCACGATTTCGGGAATGATCTTGCAGCAGGCGTTGGTACTTGGGGTCATCGGTTTTGTCGTTGGCAAGATCACGGCTACCTTCGCTGCACCCTTGTTTCCCAAATACGTATTGCTGATGCCCATTGATTCAATCTTGGGTTTCTTCGCGGTGATGGTTATTTGTGTGCTGGCCAGCGTTGTCGCCATCCGTATGGCGCTGAAGGTCGATCCGGCCGAAGCGATTGGAGGCTGAACATGACGGCAAAAGGCATTCACATCGAAGGCTTGAGCAAGCGTTACGGAGAGGGAGACACTGCGGTTCTCGCCTTGAAGAACGTGAACATGCAGGTTGCGCCGGGCGAGGTGGTTGGCCTGATCGGCCCATCCGGTTCCGGCAAGAGCACGTTGCTCAAGTGCCTGGGAGCCGTGATTGACCCCACCGCCGGTCGCATGGTGCTGGGAAACGAGGTGATTTTCGACGATGAATGGAAAGTGCGCGACCTGCGGGCTTTGCGCCGCGACAAGATCGGTTTCGTGTTTCAAGCGCCGTACCTGATCCCGTTTCTCGATGTCACCGATAACGTGGCGCTCTTGCCGATGCTCGCGGGTGTCGGCAATGACGATGCGCGAAAACGCGCGCTCGAACTGCTCACCGCGCTGGATGTGCAGCACCGCGCCAAGGCCATGCCGTCACAACTCTCAGGCGGAGAACAGCAACGCGTGGCTATTGCTCGCGGCTTGGTCAATCGACCACCAGTGATCCTGGCTGATGAACCAACAGCACCGCTGGATTCGGTGCGTGCGATGTCTGTCATCCGCATCCTCAACGACATGGCTCGGCGTTTTGAAACCGCCGTCATCGTCGTCACGCACGACGAAAAAATCATCCCGACGTTCAAGCGCATTTACCACATCCGCGATGGCGTCACTCACGAGGAAGCGGGTGAAGGGCGCAGTTTTGAATGACTGCACCACTCGTTATCGATGTCGCTGAGAAAAGAAGAGGTCTCATGAACAGCACTAAAAAACCGTTCCTGGTCATTGCCACCGTGCTTTTCACGGTGATGACCATATCAGTCAACCCTGCTGGCGCGCAGGCAGAATCCGCAAAGCCGATGGCGCTACGTGGTGTGATGGACAAATTAGGCCGCGACATGCAAGCCATTACAGGCGCAATTTCCAAGGAAGAGTGGGCGGTGGTTGCCGAGTTGGCGCCGAAGATTGCCAACCACGCAGAGCCTCTCGTCGCGGAAAAAATGCGCATTCTTGCTTGGCTCGGAACCGATGCTGGGAAGTTTCGCAGCCACGATGGGCAGACGCACGAATCTGCTACAGCTATGGGCGACGCAGCCAAGCGTGGTGATGGTCTAGCCGTTATCTCTGCTTTTTCGAAGGTGCAACAAAGCTGTCTCATTTGTCATCAGAGCTTCCGTAAGCCGTTCCTGGAGCATTTCTATGAAAACCGATGACCTGACTTGCACGGGCCAATGCACGAAACCCAGTCAAAGTCCAGCCAAAGCCCTGACATCTCTCGCACTTGTTGGTTTGTTGGCTGGTTGTGCGGTCGGGCCTGACTTCAAACGCCCCGAAGCGCCGACTACATCCAAATACACCGTTGCCACCATGCCAGCGCAAACCGCCTTGTCCACAATCCCCTTGGGGGAAGTGCAAACCCTCCGGGTCGGTCGGGAGGTCAGTTCGGAATGGTGGCACAGCCTGGGGTCATACAGACTCGATGCACTGATTGCATTGGCTTTACAAAACAGTCCCACGTTAGCCTCCGCAAAATCGACACTGCGGCAGGCGCAGGAGCTTCATGCTGCGCAAGCGGGATCAACGCGCTACCCCCAAGTCGATGCGAGTATCGGTGCGCAACGCCAACGCATGAGCTCCAGCGGTCTCGGATTGGCCGGCGAGGCACGTGAGTTCAGTCTTTACAACACCAGTGTTGGCGTAAATTACCGCCTCGACTTGGCCGGAGGGAATCGTCGTGCGCTGGAAGCGCTGGCCGCTCGTGTGGACTACCGGAGCCATGAACTGGCGGGCGCGCAACTGACCCTTGCGGCAAATATCACCACCACCGCCATTGTCCGAGCAAAACTCGCGGGTCAGCTTGCGGCCACCAAAGCGATGGTCGAAGCACAGGACGAGCAGATCAATGTCACCCGCGAGCGGGTGCGTTTTGGTCAAGCAGCACCGGACGAACTGCTTGCACAGCAAACGCAGACCGAACAGACTCGTTCTGGACTACCCCTGTTGCTCAAGCAACTGCAACAAAGTGAGCATCTTCTGGCTACGCTTTCCGGCCAGGCCCCTGGTGACGCGAAGGTGCCGGATTTCACTTTGGCCGAGTTCAAACTGCCCACCGAATTGCCTCTTGTGATGCCTTCTGATCTGGTGCGCAGACGGCCTGATATTCAGGCGGCAGAAGCATTGCTTCACGCGGCGAATGCCGAATATGGGGTGGCGATCGCCAAGCTGTATCCACAAATCAACCTCAGTGCAAACCTTGGCTCACAAGCACTCACAACCGGGGCTCTTTTTGGCGGCAACTCTGCTGTTTGGAGTGTGCTGGGGCAGTTGACCCAGCCACTATTCAATCCGGGACTACCCGCAGAAAAACGGGCATCGCTGGCGGCATTGGATGCCGCAGCGGAAAATTATCAGGGCGTTGTGCTCGACGCTCTGCGCAACGTGGCGGACACATTGAGCGCACTGGAGCACGATGCACAGGCATTGAGTTCACTCGCGTTTGCAGACTCAACTGCACAGTCTTCCCTTGAATCCACGGGGCGTCAGTATGCGCTTGGCGCAGCCAGCTACACGCAATTGCTGATTGCAAGGCAGCAGGCTCAACAAAATAGCATTGCCTTGGTCGCAGCGCAGGCGCAACGACTTGCCGATAGTGCCGCTCTATTTCAGGCGATGGGTGGTGGTTATGATGGATTGAAGGTCAAGCCTTACTGAGCAACTTCGTTCCGTCGGAACGCAACTGACCGGAGGGTGAAATATGCCGATACAAGGTCTGCCGGGTAATCCCGAGTTCCTGGCACAAATCGCTGACCTTGGTTTCCGG
>ERZ724523.1019-NODE-1019-length-16386-cov-3.801543_pt1 | contig 16386 bp, 11 predicted proteins | sample MGYA00376056_ERZ724523 | MGnify/ENA primary metagenome ERZ724523 (study PRJEB28724, sample SAMN07190888) | wastewater metagenome | isolation source: influent of sewage treatment plant in Hong Hong | place: USA: Christiansburg, Virginia | collected 2016-03-01 ... | reverse complement strand
GGAGTACGCGCTAGCCTTCCGCGACAAACTACGTGCTCGAAGGAGTACGGTGCGGCCTCCCATTCTGGCGATAAGTCTGAACATGAATGCAGCGCTCCGCTTCGCATCGCTGTGGGAATCCGATACAGAGACTCCTGATCTGTGGCACATCGATCTGCGAGAGTTTGCCAAGGAGCGTCGTGCGGAACCAGAGCAGCTTGTGGCCGCGCAGTCTGAGGCCCGGCGTCGGCTCTACCAACAACACATCTCCGCTGCCGCAGGGCCGGTCGAGCTGGTCTGCAAAGCGCAGCTTCCCCTGCTCACTTGGATCGGTTGGGAGCTGCGTTACGTCCGCGAAGTCACTGCTTGGAATGACCACGGCAGTGGCTTCACGTCGTTCCAGAGTCCGCAAGCAGCCATTACACCAGCGCCAGGCCGTGTCTACGAACGGCTCCGGCGCGAGGAAGTCCCCCGAAAAGTCGACTCCCTACGGGCAAGTAGGAGTCGCAGCAATGAAGCGTGTGTCATCGTCGATACCCGCTCGCGCAGTCAGAGCGACCAGCTAGACCGCTTCTTCCGCACGGATGACGGCGAGCCGATTCGCTGCACTCATCGCTACCGACTCCTCCGCCCCGGAACCGAGGCCATCAAACCGAGCGACCTCATTCCCCTCCTCACCGACATCCTCCAATTCCTCTACGAGCTACGCCAGCAAGGAATCGCCCGCATCCACCTCGGCCTCTCTTGCCCCGAAGTCGTCGCCTTCTTCCTCGGCCAACAACTAAACTCCCAAGTCATCAGCCTCTACGAATACTACGCCGGAAGCCAGGACCGGTATCGGTATGTGTTTGATTTGGAGTAGGGGGTTGCGCTGTCTTGGGCTCTGCGTTAGGCGCACAATCGCCTTCCATGGGAGATCCCCCTTGGAACTCGCTTGTGAAGTCCGAAGAAAGCTATGCTACGCTCGGATTCGAGGTGCCCAGGGTGCCCAGACGTGATGACGTGGATAACTTAATGATGTCCCGGCAGAGTGAACTTCCAGAAGAGCTGTTAGAATGGTCAAGGGGTTCGGGTCGTGCTCAGCTCCGCGAGCTACTCCGATTTTTACTCCATCGCCGATTTCCGGTGGCCGCCGATCTCAAGGCGTTTCTTGGGGATAACGGATATGAAGATTTTGTTCGTCGCTTCAGCGAGACGGATCTGCGGCAATTAGAGAATGCTCTTCTAAACGAAAACGACCTCGTTGAACTACTCGGGAGTATTCATTCTGCTGACCCTGATGGTACCATTAAGTGTTTTCGTCTTTACAAGCAGGATTTCTCATCTGTTTCATCATATAGAATATCAACAAAATCTACACAGAAGCAGTTTGTTCAATATTTAGCAGAAAGTGATCCGCTTACGAGATCGGCATTGCGACTGGACCAAGATAATGGCCCACTTTCCAGGAACAGAGTTGAGGAGATTATTGAGAGAATTCGGGCAAAATATGATGGCAATGAAATGCAGGCAATCCCCCTATTTTATCGTGAACTTGCTCGGAATTTTGTTGTTGTGATTTCTGGGCATATGGGCTACGGAAAATCATTAATCACACGGCGCGTTGCCGCTGAATTTGCAACCGAATGGATTCAGTGTTTAAGTAGAAATCAGGAATCCTTGGTGTTTATGCCAATATACATTAAATGTGCAAATGTGTTAAGAAGCGACAACTTCTCTGATATATCTTCATTTACGAGACGAGCCTTGCATGAATACAGTCTAAAGCTTCGACTCGGATTGTCTGTTGATGATTCTGCATTTGACGCACCAGGGGAAGAGCATCTGGTGTTGTACATTCTCGATGGCTTAGATGAATCGATATTTACCAAGGCTCAGATTGAGCAATTCATTTTCAACGTAATGGGATGGTCATCAAATCATCGCAAATTTCTTATTACTTCACGACCGGCGGTACTGCCAGAGGAACATCTTACAAAGTACAAGATCCCGGTGCTTAAACTCCAGCCCTTCTTTGCTGAAGAAGAGTCAAGTTATGCAGAGAAATGGTTATCTGTTTGGCCTTCTGGAACCCCTAGTCCGCGCAGCAGTGATCATGATTTTTGGATAGTTGAATTATACGAGCATATTTGCGCTGCGTTTGCACGAGGAAAGCACCCATCTGATTCAGACAGAGTTCATAAGCTAATAGATGAATCTAGTCGACACTTATTAAATGCATATAGGAAGACAGGTGACCTGAGTAACAGAGAGAAAGAGTCAGACGCCATGCTGTTTTTCATGAGCTGCTTGGCGTGGAATGCACATTGTTCTTCACAGCAAGTCACACAAGAACAATTGATTTATGATTCGTACTCCGATGAGAATATTCGCTCTGCCATTCCAGAATCGATTCAGGGTGAACATGCAGAGTTCGTGCTTCTTGGCGTCAAATTAGCAATGCAAGCCTACGCTGTTAATGGAGAAATAAGGGTATTTCCTGGAGATCCAAAGATACATGAGTATCTGTTTGCATCTTACTGGAATAGTCAGATTTGTAGATTGATTAACCAGAGATCATCACATGATCGTAAGTCACTTGAACAGACTTTGCTGAAGGGAAGGATTTTGCGAGATGGGGATGGTGCCATCCGCAGTTTGTGCATTATGTTATGTAAATCTACCAACGCTGAATTCAGAAGACAATTAGAGAAATGGACTGAGGAATGTTTTCACGATGAGGCTCAGATTTCCCAGTCCACGACAATGATGGAACATTCGGAGACCCTCTGTATCTCGACTCGCAACGATCGGCGCGCTCCATTGCGCGAAGCGGCTTTGGCGCTTAGAAGTCTGATTGCTTGCAGATTATCTCGTCCTGGATTGGAGGTGACCAGACCAGATAGTCTACGTAGTGTACTCGCCTGGTTTTGGCTTCATAATGAAATACCGGTCATTCGTGCGATGAAGGTTGAACATCGAAATGCTCGTCTTGCAGGAGCAAACTTGTTCGCCGCCGATTTTCGGAACTCAAACCTGACCGGGGCGGACCTAAGCGATGTAAACCTAACTCAAGCGAATCTTTCTGAGTCGAAATTGACCAGCGCAACTTTGACAAATGCAAATTTACGTAATGCAAATCTTTCTAAGGCAGATCTGACTGCGGCCGTGCTTGTGGGGGCAATCCTGGCGGATGCCAACCTCACGGACTGTGATTTGACAGATGCGGATCTTACCGGTGCAGATTTGACGAACTCCGTACTGGCAGGTGCAATCCTGGCGGGTGCCAAGCTAGGTCGGGCCAATTTGACGGGAGCCGATCTGCGACAGGCCGATCTGGCGGATGCGATAGGGTTGGGGGATGCTATTTTGAAGGGCGCGAAGCTACCTGAGACTTGGCTGGTCAGGTGAGCCGCTGCAGCAATGTTGCTACCCAGCGCTGATGGCCGTTCTTGATTAACTTCCTGGCCGCCCGCTGACCTTCAGGTACTCGTCCACTAGTGTCGACAGTTCTGACAGCCACTGTGCAAGTTCCTTGTGTAACTCCGTGCGCTTTGCTGCGTCGTATCGGAAGCCCCAGTGAAGATGATCGTTCCGCCGATCCGCGAACTGGGCGTAGAATTTTTCAATATTCTCGCGAACCTGCTCGCCCCAACCGTCAGCAGGGGGCGGAAATTCCAGCTTTGGCCTTTTGGCTGAGGGCCTCCACCGGGACGAACTCCTTCCGCAAAAGTCGTCCAGACCTCTCCTCCAATCGCTAAACCCCGCAGCGGTGATCGATGGTGCCGTTGTGGATTCCTTGCTGGACAAACTCCACAGAGAGACCAGCGTCTCTCGAATCAAGCCTGCCAACTCTGCGTAGCGATGTGTTGCAAGCAGTTGCGAAGCGAGATGGACGGCAGCCGTGACACCATCACGGCTGACTGGCTCGACCGAGCGAGACGTGTGAGAGGCCGCTTTTGCAAGGCGTTGAGCTAACTTCTCCAAATCATCAGAGATGGGAGGATAGGTAGCGGCTACTTCGTTCCGGTGTGAAAGCGCGTTGGTCAGTTCCACCGTGCTGGACTGTAAGAGACTCTGGATTCGCATCAGGGCAAGGTCATCAGACCAGTTCTTGATTGCAGAACCTAGACCCACCGCTGCCGGAAGCTTGGTGTCGGAGAGTACCTCTGCGAGCTGATCACCACGCCCGTAGCGCGCAAAGCCATCGAAGCCTGCCGACAGCTCCGTGGCCGTCACCAGGGAAGTCAAGTCCCAGATTGGAGCAACCCGACCGTCATCGCTTCCAACGGACGCATCCGCTACGGCACAGAGCACGCGATAGCGAGGGACCGGTGCCGGTCCGTGGCGGCGACGCAACTCATTCAGTTTGAGGCTCAGTGCGTGACTCGCGATGACTGGATAGGTTCGATACCCACCACTCACATCAAGAATCACTTGGGTGGCTGGGACGGCGAAATCTTCAGGCTTTCCTTGAAGTATCCAGCGACCGTCGTTCTGCGGAGATGACTTCGGAAACGGCTTTGTGATGTGCTCGATCGTCGGGTCGAGCATATCGCCGATGGTCTTAAACAGACTCCAAAACCCACCAGTAGGGTCGTCAATAGCGCTCCAGTTGTGAGGTGCAGAATGCTGGATGAGAGCGACAGGGACAGTGCGTCCTTTGCCGACGATTTCTTCCAACTTCAATGGAAGCTGTCTGGCCCACTCCTGACAGGTCACAGGAGTACCAATGACGACAATTGATAGCCCTTGCGTGTCGATCGTATTCCCTGGCCCCCAACCAGCAAGACGTAACCAGATCTCATGATGCAGCGTATCTTGCCGAGAGGTACGTACTTCCCGATCGTTGAACCCGAGTAATGGCGGCAGCACGTAGGAGTAGCGCTCCCGCTTTGTGGCATTCCCCAGAAAGGCCACCACTCGAATGTGGGGGGTCATTGAGAGACTCCTAGTCGCCTTAGGATGTCTTTGAGACGCTCACCGCGACGCTTCTTTAGACCGACATGTTTACCAAGTAGTGCAAGCTCGATCGCCGCACTAGCCTCAGCGCCAACCAGCGGCTCGAGTAGTTCATCACCGGCGAACTTGAGATCGAAGCGCTCAGAGATCGTCCCATCCCCGTTGTTGAGCACATACTCTACAGCCTCGCGGAGCGCTATAAGCTCTTCCGCTTCCAGGACTTGAGGACGTACCGGACGCTGGGGCCTTTCCGCCTTCGGCTCCTTCTCAAATTGTCCATACCCAGCCCTGGTTTTTCCTCCGACGCCACAGTTCGCGAGCACATCCATGAGATGCCTTTTGGCTAGTTCCGCTGCGCGCATGGAACTGCTAGTGACCGCGAACAGAAACTCAGCGCCAGGTCGAACGGTCAGAAACTGTATCGGCACGGGAGAATCCCAATCATTGGGGCCATTCCCGTTCTGACCATACTTCGAATAGTAGCGAAACTGGTGAGGGGTTAGGACATCAACCGCCAGCGGTTGATCATTCCGAGCGGTGCCTGGGATGTACCAAGCGTCTTCAAAAACCACGGCCCCGCGCAGACCCCAGCGTTCATTGGGATCGGTGATAGATGCCATCTCCGGGGCTCCAAAGATGCGGCCATGGTAAGCTCCGGGCGGCTCGCTTGGAGCACCTGTGGCCTCATCGTAGCCAACCCCTTTCCACTTCACGGCATCTTCTGCGCCCGATGCTGTTCCCCATTCTGATAGGTAGTGACTCAGTAATCCCTTGAGCGAACTCCCTGGAATATACGGAACGCCATAGGCACGATGGAGGGTCATCCCAACCTCTACTACTGAGGGATTTCCATGCCCGACTATTACTCGATTCCTTGCGCGCATACGGAAGAGATGGCTGCCAGACGCCTCTAGCGCACTCTTCCAGCGCTCAAAGGCTGCTGAGTACACTCTCGGCGGGGTCAACTTTACGACCGACCGAAGTAGCGCTTCCTTTTGAACTGGTGAGAGCTTACCGACGTTGTCTTGGTCAGGATCTGTCTCGAAATCGCCGCATCGTTCAAGCAAGAGCCCTGCGTTGGAAGTCGCGTCGGAAAATGCCGATCCGAGTCGCTGTTGAATGATGTTGCGCATAGCTTAGTTCACATCAGCGGGTTGAGCGTCAGTAGGCGCTTCAGCAGCATCCTGAGCCTGCGTTGCACGTCGGAGCCACAGTGACAAGGCCAGCACCTCACGGGTTGCCATCATGTACTCGTCAGTTGAGACACTACGCAGGATTGTTAGCAACGGCTTCCTCGGCTCCCGCAGTTCGAGTATCCGAACTTGGATGAGGTGATCGCGAACGCACTCGGTCAAACGCAGCGCAACGCCTTTGTCTTGGCCTCTATGCAAGAAAGCAACAGCCTGAAGCAGTCCACAGCGCTGAACTTCTGACCCGAAGCTCATCGCAGCGGTCTTCCACGCTTTAGACTGCGCTGCGGCAACGGCTTCTTCAACAGTAGTGAATGCTCGATGCATACGTCGATGTTCGAGCGTCATGGCTGTACCTCTGGTGCATGGATGGCGGCTACACGTACCGGAAGAACTTGAGCCCGACCACGTCCCACCGTTGCTTTGCCCCCAAACTGAAGATCCTTCCGGCCTTCACCGATGACATGGTCAAGCAGCATGTCGGCAGTGATTGGTTGATGGCCTGGCTTGCGTGGCCGATCTGCGGCTAGGAGGCCAACCAAAATGCTCTCTGCGGGAAGACTCTCTTCGTACCAGAGCGCACCTTCTTGGACAACGTGGGTCTTGTCATTGATGCGAATGCGAGCATCAACCTGCGTGGCCGTTTCCCACAAAAAGGTCATGGTTTCATCGTCTACAACCACGAACCGCTCAGAAAATAGGTCGCGCTCGCCCTCCTTGAAGAGCTGTTCGGCCAACCATGTCCCCCACTTCTTAACGGATTCGATCAGTGCTGCCTCTGCCTCCTGGGCAACCTTGCAGTCGATGTCTTCGAGATAGACATACTCTCTATGGAGCAGAGCAGAGCCAGGCAGGACTACCGCTCGCGCCTCTGCCGGTTGGCCGTCCTGACCTTGTGGGATTCGGCGTAGCTTAGGAATGGGAAGCGTGACGGCTAGGTCCGCTTGGGCGAGTCGCAGCAGGAGCGGGGATGTAACGTAGGCGAACGTCCCTCGCAAGCTCCGTACCGGAAGCAGGAGCAGCCGTGCGTCATTGAACACCACAGCACCCGCGAAGCGCTTCTTTTCCTTCTCCTCCTGCTGTTCCTCGCTCTCCTGTAAGTCTGGTTTGGGTCCGAAACAGATTAGGTTGAGTGGACTCTCCCTGGTGTCAGGTACTCGCTCTTCCAGTACATCTCGGAGAACTCCCTTGATGCTGCTACCAGGAAGAAAGGGAATCCCCGTTGAGCGGTATCGGGCAATGGGTAGGTCGACAACGCTGTTGACTGCTTGGCCTGTTCCCGCATGCAGCGGAGAGAGCGCCTGAATTAATACCGCACGCTGAATCATGATCGAAGTCCTTGCCTTGGTCGTTGCTGGTCTTGGTTTCAGCCAATGTTTCGTTACGGATGTCGGTCAGAAGGAGCCCGCCACGACGAGCCCGAACCCATCTCGGCTGTCCTGGGAGTCCTGCGTCTGGATACTCTGAAGCCAGAGCCGCTCCATATCTGCGTGCTTAAATGGCCGCCCTGGGTCAGCGGATTCCAGGAAGTACACGGAGCCGCGAGGGACCAGCCGACGTGATGGCTTTGGCTCACGCCGCTCAAAGTCCCAGCCGCTTGCTGCAATGGCGCGGCTTACGATAGCGCCTCTGAGGACAACCTTGAAATCCGTACCTGGGATGATGCCCCGAAACTCAGGTGGACCCTCTTTGGTGAGTTCGAGCCAGTCCGGCCGCCATCCAGACTGAAAGTATGCCGGAGAAATCAGCACCAATCGAATGCGCGGAGAATCAACCCATCCTTTATACAAGTCTCCCACATCGAACAGTTGGGGCTCGGTCCGGTCCGCGCTTGCGATGCGACTCTCACCGCCGATACGCCAAAGCGGAGGAACCGCTTGTGGTGGATCAACGGATACGGCGATCCCTAGCTCAAACAGACGAGCGTGTGACCCACGGCCCGCCATGACCCGTAGTTCATACACATCAAGGCCAAAGAGCTTTTCATCAATGGCCGTCTGTGTTGAGGGGTCAATTGCGACATGCATGTCGAAACGCGGCTTGATCTCCACCGTTCTTTCAATGGGGAGCCAACTCTCCGCAAGCAGCCAGCTTCTGAAGTCCGCGTTGGTCCACCATTCTGGAATCGCAGGGAGCTTCCCTTCCTCCGTAAAGGTTACGGGCCAGAGTGCATCCATGGCCTGCGCTTCCTTGGATTCAACGAAGCAGCTCCGAACGGTCCCCCGTGATTCGGTTGGTTGGCTGGGTCTGAGCCGATTCGTCTCTACTGAGCCGCCTTCATTGGTTTGTACCATGCGAGGGATGGCATCTGCCGGCGCAGGCCAGAGCAGCTCCCAGCTACCGACCGCTTGCCCAGCCTGTATCTCGCGATTGGCAGCGAGTGGTCCTTTGACCGAAATCTCGGTCTTGAGAATCGGCCAGGGATTGCTCGCACCCTCCGAAATTCCGGCAGGAAAGCCCCGATGCAGACCAATCGCGGTACGAGCTGCTCCGGCGGTGGTTGAGGGCAACGGCCAGGATAGACTCCGTGCAAGATCCCCACCACCAACATTGAAGCCCCGTGCATCCTTGATGGATAGGCCATCTCGTGGTTGCAATATGATCGGCATGTCTCAGATTCCTCCGTCAGCCAAGGCCGCTGGTGTCGCTGCCGCTTCGTGCGTGTTTCTGCTGCTACCTACAGCACCGGCACGCTGAGCGGCTGCCACATCCTGGGCAATGCGCGCCAGGTCAACCCAATGACTGACTTGCTTGTGGACTTCCCCAAGCGAGCCGTATTCCGACAGGGTCAAACCCACGTCATCAGGCGTTACCGACTTCGCAGAGTCTGGCCGCTTGCGAACGAAAACCTCAAGGACGGCCTTCCTGAGTATCCGACCCCACTCGATGTCGTGCTTATGTTCCGGATCTTGCGCATCTGGGAATCTTTCAAGAAGACTCAACAGATTGTACGGCAGTCGACTAGGAATCCGGCCCGATGCAAAGCCCTCAATAAGCTGTTGCAACGACTTCGCAGGCTCTTGTGACCACTGCTGACGTACGCGGAGCGTTCCCCCGCTTCGCTTGTCCAGAATGATGCAAAGCGCGTTTCTCTGCGCGTTGCGGGGAAGTCGATCTCCTGTTTTCGCAAAGCCTTCAGCTTCCCTTGCCAGATCCAAAATCTTGCCGAGAGGATCGAGTACATGCGCGATGGCAATCCCAACCGACATCGTTGACTGTGGCTTCTTAGGCAAGTGCTGAAATAGTGCCGCGAACGCGCTGCGTAATGCATCTGCGCAAGCCAAGGCATGCTCCACGGGAAGAAACGCTAGCACGTCATCTCCGCCGGAATAGATGAGCAGACCACAGTGTGCTTCAACAGTTGTGCGTGCCTGCGCCGAGAACTTTGCGAGCAGAGCGGAACACTCTCTATGCTCCGCAGAGGTGGTGAAGTTCTCATCAAGCAACTGACCAATTCGGTCGCCATCGGCAACCAGACAAGCGACGTAGGGAAAGGGCAGAGACACTTTCTTAAGCAGCGGAGCAACGTACTTGAAGCCAAACTGTATAGGGGGGACATGAGTTTCTTCGGCTTCCGGCTTGTCGTATTCGATCCGTGGCCACTGACCCTCTAGGAAGATCTGCGCATCGAAGGGAAAACCCTCCTTCATCCACTTGGCGGCACCCCGGTCCAGCTCCTCGAAGCAAGCACGACATGCTTTCATCAGCGTCTCTAACGACGATGAGCCGCCTGCCGCGTCCCGTGCCAGACCTTGAGTGATTCGCTGGAGCCACGGCTCAAAGGCAACTCGAGTGACTGGGATGAACTGATTCGGCATTCCTCCCATCCGCTTCACGACACCGATGCCATCAAGCTGTTCGTTGGGAGTCAGACGATAGCGGGTCGATCCCGCCTTGGGCTTGTTACGAACCAGAATGGTCTCGCGGAAGCCGTCGAGACTCGACTTGGGTAGGCTGCTTCCCTGCCAGGAACCGAAGTCTCGCAACAGTTTCCGTGAAGCGATGGAGTCGTCTGCCATGCGTCGAGCGGAGCGATACTCAGACTCTTCATCGAAACGTGACCAAGCCGCATAGAACTCTAGAAAGTCCTCAATGACGGCGTCCGGGGTTGCGTGGGAAGGGACGTTGGTGCGGAGCAAACCATAGCGTTCAGCATGGCGGCTTGCTCTTGTGGCCAGATGCCTCCATTCGGCGACTACGGCGGCGCGAGCCGCTTTCGCGGCATCGTCGGGGACTAGGTCATCACCACAGCCACGATGGACCGCGACGAGCTTGTTGCTGACTTCAAGGAGTGGTCGACCGTCCTTGCGATATGTATCCTCGCAGCGGTCCAGATCACGCCGATCGATGACAGCGGGGAAAATGAGTTCCCAGCCTCCATCTTGAAGGGATCGCGCCGCAGCACGAGAGAGCTCAGACAATATACGAGAGCCGAACCAAAGATCTCGCATCCGGCGCGCTCGGACGATGAACTCTTGAACCGGGCCCAGTGCCAGGACGAGCACAATGTTGCTCACAGCACACCTCCCACTTTGACGCCCGGTCGGCTCCCCACCCACGTCATGAATGCATCACGGACGCTGTTGTGCCCTGACATCGGTAGGAATAGATCTTTGTCGTTGGGTGCACGTACAGCCTGAAGCGGTGCTGCGCTGCCAGCCTTCAGCGATATCTTGTCCGTACTCTTGCTCTGAATCCCTACCTTCGCTTCATTCGGTAAATCTCGATGAAGCCAGAGCGCCAGCGGCACGAACTCGCCACTGCGCAGTGCTACGGGTTTCACTATCAATGCACTTGCGAGCCGATCTGAACCCTTTTGGGGGTCGCCATCGGGCGACCAGACCAGCATGACGTTGGGCGGCGGTTCCTTCGGATACGGTGGGCTGCCTGGGCGTTCCCTCCTTTGAAATTGAAACTGAATGGGAAGTCCAAACTGCGCTCGTGGCCAAACCGCCTGCGGTCCGTGTCCTGCGAGTGGCTGATGGTCGAAGCTCTGCGGACCATAGTGCTGACGAATCTTGTCGGCTTCGGGCCAGCGGCTACGACCTGGGCGACCGGCTGCTCCGGTTCCGACTACGGGACGCATTCGAGCTAAGGAGCCAACATCGGCAACATCGCGAGCGCTTCTGTTACAGCCCTGCCGAAACTCACGAAGCCATTCTAGTGCGGAATACCAAGCCGCTTGTGCTTCCACCTGTCTCGTTCCGATCTGATAGCGTGCATCATGAACCGATGACACATTTCCATAGTGACGAGGCTCAGGGCCGAGAAACTCAGCCAGCGTCTCGCGAGTCATCGACTCTGGGAGCCATGCTTGACGGTCAGCCTCAGTGGCTGGAGCCACGGCACCGCAGCCACGGCGAGTTCTGCCTCCGAGGCCTCCGAACAAAATGAAGGCACGAACCGTACGCTGAACCTGCCCCTTGAGCGAGAAAGGAAGCTCTATGCACAGCTTAAACTGCAACCCAGCCGCTCGTCGCGGCGCAGGATCCTCGTCCTTTGTTCCCCGAGCTGGCCAGAGCGCATAGGCATCTGGCTGACCAAGCTCAATGTTGGCGGATTCTACCTCCGTTTGGGCGGCTACAATCCGATCTATCTCAACCGACACTCGGACTTGCGAAGCTGCGACCTCATCGGGCTTGCCCCCAATGCCCCCCCAAATCTCACGCTCTCGTCGGTACAGATCCTCTGAATCCGTGGCTTGACCCGCGTAAAGAGCCCGCCACCAAAACCGAAGCTGTCCTCGAATCGAAGGCGCACGAACAAAGTCCACGTCGTCTATCCGACGGGCATTGGGGCTGCCCCCCATGATCGGGGTCAGCGTGACCAGAGAAATCACCCACTTGATACGATCAGCCGGACGTTCCAGAGGGTGGTGAGAAGGAAGCTCTTCTAGCGTAGCATAGCGCATAAGGTCACCTGTACGATTCTTCAATCCGACTCAACGGGAGACGGCGCACCATACGATCCATGCAAATCCGTGTGCAAGTCTTCACGCCAGGCCTTGGTTGTTGAGCGTGTCGGCATCTGCCGGAATGTCGAGTTTGCGATGATTTCTGACATGGTTACCCCCAAAGACGCCAAAAAGAACCAGTCATCACGCGAGTTTTGGGCTTTTTTTAAATTTCTTGCGCGGTATGTTTCACCCGCTATGGCAGCCGACGAAAAGCCTGATGAACTCGCCTTGCTGGTGACCGCTGCTCGCCAGGGAGATCGGGGCTCCCTCGATCGACTCCTCCGTCAGCTCTGGCCATGGCTGCGGAGGAAAGCTGGGTTCTTGGTTTCGCGCTCTGCGCCGCTTGGGGTGTCCTCGCTTACGCAGGAGACCGCGCTGCGGTTTTCGCGTTCAATCGTGAAGGCGCGGGCCGCCGACTCTCCTGCTGTGAAGGCGCTGCTTCACCGGATCATGCGAAATACCGCCGTGAGTGCGCAGCGTACGGCGTTGCGAGTGAAGCGCGATCCGGCACAACAGCTCCTTGCTGAAGTCGATGACTCGATGCGGATTGATGTCGAGCAGCAACTTGACCAGAGCGCTCGGCTGGTCCGTCTTCACTCTGCCGGGTTGCAGTTACCCGATAGACAGAGACGGGCCATCACCCTCCTGATTCAGGATCTGTCACCGGATGAGATCGCGCAGCAGATGGGCTGTTCCACCGGGGCCCTGAGCATGCTCCTCTTGCGCGCAAAAGAGAGGCTGGCAGAGCTACTTCGAGAGCCTGAGATGGCATTAGGCAATGACGGCTGCTAGTCGATAGTCGTGGGTGACTTTGACCTCATCGTAGAAGTGCAGCGGACCACACGTTCGCAGGTGGTAGCTGATGAGCGGAGCCAGCGCGAGCGGATAGCCTGAGATGATTTCCAGGACTCCGGCACGGGGGTAGCTCTGGCGAATGAATCGGAGCGCACCCACGCATTCGCGCACGATCTGCTGAGCATGCTCGGGACTCGTGATGATGCTGGGTAGCTTCGCCACATGAACCAGCGATGGTTGTTCCCTCGCTTCATTCCAGTCATGCACTCGCGGAAGAAAGTCCTTCACGCGAGTCTCAGGAAGCATCGCAAGGAGTAGCTTGTCTTCGCGGATCGCAACTGGTCGATCCATCTTCACATAGTGGGAGTGCTCCGGTTTCCAGTTGTCAGACAGGTCATAGTCTTGCGAGTCCGTTGTCCATATCTGTTCTCCCTTCACGTTGAAGGTTCGCAGTTGGATCGGCGCTCTCTGTCCAGCGCTGCGGTCCCAGACTTTGCCAATCAGCGTCCCAACGCCAAGCGGAGCCTGCCCGCACACATTGATCCGCTCCAGTTGCCCGGTCAGCCTGCGAATTCGCTGGAGTCCCGCCTCGATCTCTCGCCATTCCTCCTCCGTTGGCGACAGCTCCTGATGGCCATCCACGTCAAGACGCAGATCAATGGCAGGCTGGGATTCCCACGCCTTCGGTAGCACCGCATCCCATTGCTCGCTGCGGTGTCCCAGATACAGCGTCAGTTCCTGCGTCTCCTTATCGATCCCTGCCGTAGCCAGGACACTGGCCGTATACTTTTCGAGGAAGCGAGGATCACTCTGCGGCTCAAGCCACAACACCTTGCGCCGTTCCAGAATGTCCCTATAGACAGGCGGCAGATCGATGGAGCCGGGCGGATCGATCCAAATCGGTAGAACGCGGAACCCAACCTCCAATTGATCCAGTGCCCACGCTACTTCCTGATCGATCCATTTTCGCGTAGCTGCGGTCTTGGTCAAGAAGACCGACAAGGAGCTGCACTGCCCCTTGAAAATTGCGTCTTGTAGCTGTTTGTCAAGATGCAGTCCGACGCGATCACATAGATCGCGCTTGTCGATCCAGGGACGCACTCCCAGCGGAGCTACTTGACGCAGAATCGGTGCGACATGCTTGACGTAGTCGCCTCCGTGATGGCTAATGAACGTCTTCACAACCGGCATCTGAGGACTCCTTTGCTTCTGAAGAAGCCACCCGGTGTCATTTCTCACGCACCCAGGCGCGCTTTCCATCTTTGGATGTGAACGTCGCCTTGCCACTGCCCCCGCTGCTGCATCTCGCGGAGGACTTCACGGGCCCTGATCGATAGCTGTGCTTGGTTCGGTTCACGTTCGATTCCCTCCATCAGCAGCTCCAGATAATCGTGTGCCACGATGCCGCGCTGCTTGTCTTGCGACCACATCGTTTGGAGCTCCTCATATAGATCCCTCGCCTCCTTGGGATGGAGCATCCGATGCCGGAACTGTACCCGTACATAGACCGCCTGCGCCCGCTTGCTATTCGGCTCTTCGTGGACTGCCTGCTCCGCATGCGCTAGCGCGGACTCCGCTAGAGGAAGTGCATCCTGTTGAGCAGGGAGGGATGCCAATCGCTCCTCTGTTCGCGCCAGCCACAGTGGCTTCACGGGCAGTCGCTTGGCCTCCATTAGCTTGCTACGAGCAAGCACCCAATCTTTCTGCTCGATCGCGAGCAGGCCCAATCGGTACGGAGTGTAATAAAACTCATCAGGAGACGGGTTTTCCTTCCACGCCGCGCGCTCCATTCGGAGCCGTTCCGACTGAGAATAGAGCCTCTGTGCCGCAGCCGTATCTCCTTGGTGAAGCTGCATATCTGCCAGCCGGTTGAGACAGTCCGCCTCGCCTTTGCGTTCACCCAGCGAGTGGAATTGCGCACAGGAATCCGCATACAGTCGGGAGGCATCCGCAAGTTGTCCCTGCTCACGTTCTATGTCAGCTCGCTTCTGCACAATCTGCGCTTGCTCCAGCGGAGACTGCGGAAACTGCGCAGCCTGCCAAAGAAAGGCATGGGCATCGGAGAGGGACTGTTCATCAAGAATCCGGTCCAGCTCACCAATGGGAAGCCTGCACTGCGGCAGGCTCAGCAGCACTGGTAGCATCAGCAGTACGGCGTATCTTCGCCAGGTCGCAGTGGTATGGAGAGTCTGCGGGATCGATGCAAGCAATGACGCCACTTCTTTGGCGGCGGGTCGATTCTGCGGATTGCGCTCCAGCATTCGAGCCACCAGCGAGACAAGCAGCGGTGACAGATCGACCAGGGGCGAAGACAGTCGAGGCGCTCGCTGGGTCAAGCGCAGTCGTGCCAACTCCTCGGTATTCTCCGTTCCAAACGGTCGATGACCAGCAAGCGCCTCAAACAGAATCAACCCCACCGCATAGACATCGGCGCGACCGTCGACCGTCTTCGAGTTGAGGAACTGCTCTGGCGCGGCATACTCTCGGGTTCCCAGGAACGCGCCTGTCTGGGTGCTGTGAGGAATGACCGCGAGCTGCTCCATCGGTAATTTCGAGTGGCTAAAGTCCGCCAGTCGCACCGAACCATCTGACGTAAGTAGAACGTTGCTCGGCTTGATATCCCGGTGAACAAAGCCGCACTCATGCAGCGCAGATAAGATACGGACGAGAGTCCTAATAATCGGTACGATCTGCGACGGCCACAATGGTCCTGTAAGCCGCGCTGCGAGCGATGATGGCAGGTACTCCATCACGTAGAAGGGTCGCCCGGCGAAGTCTCCCTCGTCGTAGACCCGCACCACGCCCTCCACATGGAGCTGTCGCAAACTCACCGCTTCATTGATGAACCGCGTTTGCAACACCTCGCTTGGCCTCTCGTCCTCCTTTAGGATCTTGAGCGCAAACGACTCCGACTCCCGCCGCACCAAGTACACCTCGCTGGTTCCTCCTTCGCCGAGGTACTCCGCGATGACATACGAACCGATGCGCTGACCGACCGGAAGCGTCACACCCAGACGCTACCACACAACCCCAAGCACAATCACCAACTCGGTTCCGCCCTGCGAACCCCCCCGACACATTCCAACAGACAGCCGAACGAGGCATACAACCCGACCGGCGTGGACGATAACTTCTGGAAGTCTCAATGCCCATTAAGACGGGCTTGGGTACTGCGGGGCGAACGGCGCCGGCAACTTTGGCACCTACGCTGAGATGTTTCAATGCCCATTAAGACGGGCTTGGGTACTGCGGGTCGACGAAGTCATGAATGCCACGAATACCAACCTTGTTTCAATGCCCATTAAGACGGGCTTGGGTACTGCGGGCGTTCCTGGGAAGAGGTCCGCATCGTGGGCGATATCGTGTTTCAATGCCCTTTAAGACGGGCTTGCGTTCTGCGGGCAGACAGATGTGTGTGGTCAGGTAAATACGAGACTATGTTTCAATGCCCTTTAAGACGGGCTTGGGTTCTGCGGGCAACCTGTACCGCACCTGCGCCGCAAGCGAGCCGACCGTGTTTCAATG
>ERZ724523.1017-NODE-1017-length-16398-cov-7.710212_pt1 | contig 16398 bp, 16 predicted proteins | sample MGYA00376056_ERZ724523 | MGnify/ENA primary metagenome ERZ724523 (study PRJEB28724, sample SAMN07190888) | wastewater metagenome | isolation source: influent of sewage treatment plant in Hong Hong | place: USA: Christiansburg, Virginia | collected 2016-03-01 ... | reverse complement strand
CGAATCAAAGCCGATGTACTGCGCTAGTCTGACAGAAAATAAGGCTGTGCCTTATTTTTCGGCAGTCCAACCTTCAGCTTTTTCGACAGACTCATCATTGCTAAAGAATTTTTCACGTTGTTCTTCTAAAAACTTCTTCGCATCGGCTTCAAACACATTTAAACGCTTTTCATTAATTAAAGTCGTTTGGTGTTTTAGCCATTCTTGCCAAGCTTGTTTAGATACAGTTTCAAAAAATTCTTGACCTTTTGCACCCGGAAAAGGTGCAAAGTCTAAGCCTTCCATTTCTGTTTGATATTTACGGCAAAAAACCTGTCGAGACATCTCTCATTCTTCCTTAAGCGTAAAGTTTTTCTAAGCGAGTATAAGCACGTGCAATCGCAGCTTCTACTTGAGCAGGTGCAGTCCCGCCAATATGATTACGTGCATTTACAGAAGCTTCAAGAGTCAGTGCTTTTTCGAAAACATCGGCTTGAATCAAATCTGAAAATTGCTGAAGCTGTTCAAGTGTAAGCTCTGACAAGTCTTTAGACTCTTGAACACCCAGTGCGACCGCTTTACCCACGATTTCATGTGCATCACGGAATGCCACGCCATTTTTAACCAAATAGTCGGCAAGATCGGTTGCAGTTGAGAAACCACGCAGTGCAGCTTCACGCATAATTTCAATATTCGGTACAAGTGCAGGAATCATGTCTGCAAATGCCATCAGTGAACCACGAACAGTATCAATGGCATCAAACAATGGCTCTTTATCTTCTTGGTTGTCTTTGTTATACGCCAAAGGCTGACCTTTCATGAGCGTTAAAAGACTCATTAAGTCGCCATAGACGCGACCTGTTTTACCACGAATGAGTTCTGGAACATCAGGGTTTTTCTTCTGCGGCATAATGGAAGAGCCCGTGCAGAAACGGTCAGGAATATTCACAAACTTAAACTGTGCTGAAGTCCAAAGAATCATTTCTTCCGACATACGCGACAAGTGCATCATGATCAGCGATGCAGCGGCATTGAATTCAATGCCAAAATCACGATCAGATACCGCATCGAGCGAGTTTTCACATACCGCTTCAAAACCTAAAAGTTCTGCGGTGTATTCACGTTCAATCGGATAGGTTGTACCTGCAAGCGCAGCAGAACCTAAAGGTAAGCGATTGACACGTTTACGACAGTCAATCAAACGCTCGCTGTCACGCACTAACATTTCAAACCATGCCATTAAGTGATGACCAAAAGTCACAGGCTGTGCCGTTTGTAAATGGGTGAAGCCCGGCATAATAGTTTGGGTATTTTTAGCCGCTAAGCCCAAAATGCCTTTTTGTAATTTTTCCAGTAAGGTTAAAATCGCGTCAATTTCGTCACGCACGTATAAACGAATATCGGTTGCGACTTGGTCGTTACGGCTACGACCAGTATGTAATTTTTTACCTGTGATTCCAATACGTTGAGTCAGGCGAGACTCAATGTTCATATGTACATCTTCTAAATCAATGCGCCATTCAAAGTTACCTGCTTCAATGTCTGCCTGAATTGCCGTTAAGCCGGTGATGATGTCGTCACGTTCTTGCTCAGTCAGCACGCCCACTTTTGCGAGCATAGTTGCATGTGCAATAGAACCTGCAATATCTTGTTTATAAAAGCGTTGGTCAAATTGTACAGATGCTGTAAATTCAGCAACAAAGGCATCAGTAGCTTCAGAGAAACGACCGCCCCACATACCCGAAGTTTGGGCTTGTGACGGATTTGAGGAATTAGAAGATGTGGTCATGTCGGCTCAATAAGATAAAAAGCATTAGAACTAAGAACAGTATAACAAATTCAGGTTCACTTGCCGAAGGACAAGATGACCAAACTTTTGCTCATACAAAGGGAAATAAGACATACGCCTATTTTTTTACGAAAATCGGGCGTTGGCAACATTTAATCGAATTATTTATTGCCAGTAATATTTTGGCGATGATTTTAGCTTTAGCAGAAGCGCAATCATGGGGCGCTTTAAGTGTAGACCGATTGCTGCAATATATGTTGTTTATCAATTGGATTTTACTGTGTTTTGTCGCATTGATTGAGCGATTTCAGCAAAAATTCCAGCATTTAAGTTTTGCACAGGCGTTATGTGTTGGCTTTATTCTTTTGCAAGCCATTTTGTTGCTGACCACTGTTGCACTGAACGGCTTGATTTATTTCGGACAAAATTTTCACTTCCATCATTTAACAGCAGATATTTTACTGGATGGTGTGATGTTGCATCTGGGCTATGGGGTGCTGATTGGGACATTTTGTTTTCGCTATTTGTATTTGCGCGAGCAATGGGCACGGCAACAAAATAGTGAACTCAATGCACGTGTTCAAGCCATGCAAGCGCGTATTCATCCACATTTTTTGTTTAACAGTTTAAACAGTGCCATTAGTTTAATTAGCATCGATCCCGATAAAGCTGAACAAATGTTACTGAATTTATCGCGGTTATTTCGTGCAAGCTTTCAAGAGCTTAAGTTGGTCAGATTAAGAGATGAGATTGAACTGTGTCAGCGTTATTTAGCCATTGAACAGATTCGATTAGGTGATCGGTTGCAAGTAGAATGGAAATATGATGAGGAAGTTCTCTTTTCTCATATACAAATTCCGTTATTAACTTTACAACCTTTAATTGAAAATAGTATTTTTCATGGAGTTGAAAAATTTTTAACAAAGAGTACGATAAGCATATTGGTCGAAATATTGCAAAATCAAGTCAATATAGTCATTACTAACCCTTACACACAGGATAAAATAACATTACGACAAGGAAATGGAATTGCGGTTGATAATGTAAAACAGCGTTTACAAGCTTATTATGGACGCGGTGTGGTTTTTCAGACCTATGCAGGGAAGGGCATATTTACCACAGTTGTGCAATATCGATATAAATAAGAAATCATAGTTAACCTATAAAAAAAATGATGTTGACTGGGAAAGGAGGAGAAATGGACATCCTAATTTGTGATGATGAACCTCTCGCAGTAGAGCGCTTATCACGTTTAGTCACTCAACTAGGGCATCAAGTCGTTGCAACAGCCACACATGGTCAGCAGGCGCTTGATCTGGCTCAATTTCACGAGCCAGATGTGGTACTTTTAGATATTCAAATGCCTGAAATGGATGGTTTGAGTTGCGCACAGTATTTGCGTCAGCTTGATTTTATGCCCGCCATTATTTTTTGTACTGCCTATGACGAATATGCTTTAGATGCATTTAAGTCACATGCAGAGGGCTATTTATTAAAACCCGTGATGCAGCAGGAATTGCAACAGGTTTTAGATCATTTAACAAAACTGACTCAAGCACAAATGAGCATGTTAAAACAAAAAGAAGATATGGACGAATTAAACATAAAACGCCATCAAATCGTGGCGAAAACCTACCGAGGTGTAGAGTTGGTGCCTGTGGAAAATATTTATTATTTTTTAGCAGATCAAAAATATGTCACGGTACGCCATAAAAATGGCAATTTACTGATTGATGAAACATTAAAAGACTTAGAAAATGAATTTGGCGATCAATTTATTCGTATTCATCGAAATGCCTTGGTTTCAGTACATTTTTTGGATGGTCTTGAAGTGATCAGTTCAGGACAGTATCAAGTTCGTTGTCGTGAATTGGAGGAGCGTTTGGCCGTCAGCAGGCGTCATTTACCGCATTTAAGAGAGCGAATACAGAAAATGTAAATCTGATGTTCATCATTTTACTGACAACAAGTGCGCAAATTTACTTGCATTTTTAAGTCAGCACGTTAAGTTTAGAACAACGCACTTATTGACTGTTTCTAAAATTTATGAAAATTTTGAAGATTGCAACTCGACAAAGCCCGCTTGCCTTATGGCAAGCCGAACATATTCGTGCCCGTTTAGAGGCAATGCATGCTGATCTTAAAGTTGAGTTGGTGACCTTCGTGACGCAAGGTGACAAAATCTTAGATACGCCTTTGGCCAAAATTGGCGGCAAAGGTTTGTTTGTGAAAGAGTTAGAAGAAGCATTACTTGATGGTCGTGCTGACTTAGCCGTGCATTCCATGAAAGATGTGCCTATGGCATTGCCTGAAGGATTAACGCTTGCGGTGATTTGTGAACGAGAAGATCCGTTGGATGCTTTTGTTTCAAATACATATAACAGCTTTGCTGAATTACCTCATGGGGCAAAAGTCGGTACTTCAAGTCTGCGTCGTAAATGCCAGATTTTAAAACAGCGCCCAGATCTTGAAATTATTGACTTGCGCGGTAATGTTGGCACACGTTTATCTAAATTAGATGCAGGTTTGTACGATGCCATTATTTTGGCCAGTGCGGGTTTAAAGCGCCTCGGTTTAGCAGATCGTATTCGCCATACCTTGCAACTTGAGATTAGTTTACCTGCCGTTGGACAAGGTGCATTGGGCTTGGAATGTCGTGCCGCAGATCAAGCGGTATTGGATCTTATTTTACCGCTGTTACATGATGAGACCGATATTTGTGTGCGTGCAGAACGTGCTTTCAATGCGTATTTGGAAGGCGGTTGCCAAGTACCGATTGCAGGTTATGCTTCTTTAAGTCAAGGTCAACTACACATTGAAGGCCGTGTCGGCAGTGTCGATGGGGCAACCTTATTGAAAGTTGAACTTAAGGGCACTCCTGAGCAAGCTGAACAGTTGGGTGAAACGCTGGCTCAGAAGTTACTTGAACAAGGCGCAGGCGATTTGCTTAAAGCGTTTTATTAAAATGTTGTTTATTAATACGCGTCCCCAAGATCGTGCCGAAAATTTGAGTCATGCATTACGCATGGCTCAAATTGAAGTGTTGGATTTACCCTTGTTGGAATTGGTTGCTCAACCTTGGTCGGACAGCCTATCCGAGCTCTATCAACGCTTGCCTTCTACTCAGGTGATTGTGGTGGTGAGTCCAACAGCGGTTGAAATTGGGATGGATTATTTAACCAAAGCTTCTTTATCACTTGAGGCTATTCGGCATATCCAGTGGATTGCCGTCGGGGAAACCACAGCGCAAGCTTTAGCTCAATATGGAATTACTGCTGAAGTTCCTTTGGTGGAAACATCAGAGGGAATGTTGCAGTTGCCTATTTTACAAACCTTGAGTGCGGGAACCTGTATTGCTTTTTGGCGCGGTGAAGGCGGTCGTCTGTTTATGATGGATCGCTTGAAACAGCAGGGCTTAGAGATTCTCAATTTTGTTTTATATCAGCGTCGTTGCCCAGTGTTGACTGAGCAGAATCTTCGCAAGTTATTGCCTAAATTAGCACAAGAAAAACAATATTATATGGTGGTGAGTAGTGAGGCGAGCTGGATCAATTGGATTGATCTTGTGCAAGCTGAAGATGAGCTGATTGCCAAAGGGCATTACTTGGTTTTGGGGCAGCGCTTGTATCAAGTTGTTTCAGATTATAAAAAAAATCAACAGGCATGTTTTAATATCACGCGATTATCTGATTTAAAAACAGATTCAATTTTGCAGCAGATTGCAGTTGTGTAAGGGAACACATGAAGAAAATTTTCATTTTATTACTCGTTTTAGCTCTGCTTTGGATTTTAAAATTAAGTTATGACATCTTTGAAATCACTGCACAACAGACAGAACTCACCAACAGTCTGCACCGTATTGAACAAAGCAATGCAAATTTAAATGATCAGCTAGTGGCTTTACAGCGTCATGTCAGTGTGAAAGATGAATCAGTCAGTCCCAAAGAACATGATTTAAAAACAATAGAATCTTCGAGTATCGATCCGATTTTTGTTGTGAAGCAGCAACTGGATTTAATTGAATTTATGTTGCAACAGCAAAAATTTAATGATGCTTTAGATAAACTCATGCATCTCGATCGTAATCTAGAGCAATATGCTTTGGCACCGTCATTGAAGCAAAGTTTGCATCAGGTGATTCAGAAAGATCAACAAGCGATTCAGCAATTTGTTCGTGCTCGAGTTGCGCAGCAAGAAAAACTAGATGTGCTGATGCGTCAGCTTGATCAAGCATTAACGCAAGAAATCAATACGCCACAATTAAATGCCAGCCAACCACAAAATAAATACTTTTGGCAGCGTTGGATTGTGATTGAGCCTGCGAAACAACCTGCCGTGGCTTTAATGCAAAGACCCTTAATATTAAAAGAAGTGCAACTGCGCTTATTACTTGCACAGCAAGCGTTGCAGCAAGGTCAGTATGTGGAATATCAAAAATCGCTAGTGGAAATGATTGAACTACTGAATCAAATACCCGATCAGAAATCACGACAACTGATTCAAAATATCCAAAAAATAAAAGGATTTACGGTTATTCCTACGCCAATTTTAAATACACGTGCATTATTGGGGTAAGAAATTAATGAAACAGATTCTACTTGCCTATGCTTTTATTAGTTTAATTATAATCGCTGTACTGAGTGTTTTAAGTTACGGTTATGGTGCAGGTTATGTGTATTTATATTGGCGTGAATGGCAAATTCAAACCAATATTTGGATCATTTTTATCTCTCTTGCTGTGTTGTCTTTAATGACGCAATTATTTTGGTTATTTATTAAACGTTATTTAACCAGAGAGCAACGCAAACTAGAAACCGTTTTTAATTTTAAAAATTTACATCCTTATGAGCAATTAGCTGTGGTTTGGTTATTAGAAGCTGCTCAAGACCAACATGCGTTTATTCAAGGTATTTTTTCTCAATCGGGTTTATTAAAAGGGATTATTGATTCACGACTCTATTGGATGGAGCAACAATATCCACAAGCCCTTGCACAATTAAATCAAACCAATGCCATGGCATTTGAATTGGCTGAAATTCAACGGATTGAAATTTACCTTGCGCAAAATGACAGTGAACAAGCTCTCACTCATCTTGAGTTTTTAAATCAGCATGAGCTTTCACCTTGGTTAAACGATGTAAAAGGTGCTTATGATGTACGTATCACCTCGTTATGGGAAAAGTTTGCCGTGCAGTTTCCGTGGGTCTATTTGCGCTCAACCAAATATGGACATTTAGGCACCGAAACCAAACAAGCATGGTTACAACAGTTATTACTTGATTTTGATCAAGCAGATACGGAAATTTTACAAAATTTACAACAGCGTTATTTAGACTTAGAAGATCAAATTTATAATCGAAATTATGAGATAAAGACCTTATGGTTGAAAGTATTATCTCGTATGCCAGAAATGAGTGAGCAACATGAAGATTTGGCATTGCATTTATTAGATGAGCAATTTAACCAAGACGTTTTTTATTTATGGTTCCAACAACAATTATTAAAGCAAAACCCTGATTATTTAAAAGTTGAGCAGCGGATTGAATATTGGGAAAATAAATACCCTTCTTTACCTGTATTTTCCTTTGCAAAATGGCATATATATACGGCGACAGCGCGAGACGAAGAAGCGAATAAAATGCTTGAATTATATCCAGATAACGTAATGATGAATTATTTACGGGTTAAATCTACTTTAAAAGGTCAGGATGATTTGATCAAACAGTTAAATTTAATATTTGAAAATAATGCAAATTTTGTAGAAATTAAAATATAGCGAGTATATTAATGTTAATGCTGTCAGATTATCCCATTATTCATATACAACCAGTCGCATGGGGGGATATGGATGCTTTTGGTCATGTAAATAATGTGCTGTATTATCGTTATATGGAAAGTGCTCGCATTCGTTATATGGATGAACTTAATATTTTTCAACATGATGTTTATACAGTGGTTGCATCAAATCAGTGCAAATATATTCGTCCGGTATTTTATCCGGATCAACTTAAAATTGGTGCACGTGTAGAAGAAATGCGTAATAGTGCGCTTCGAATGAGTTATTTATTATGGAGTGAGCAGCAGCAGGCTATTGTTGCATTAGGCGAAGCGGTTATGGTTTGTGTGGACAAAGAGAATATGCTTAAACTGCCCATTCCTGAAATAATTCGGCAGAAAGTGACAAAAATTGAATTAATGGTTAATCATCAAATTTAAAAATATTTAGAAATGTAGTAATTAAAATATAGAAGTATGGAATCTGTTTAAATATTGTTGATAATTTAAATTTTTATATTGTATATCTTAGGCAATAAAAATATTATGTCGGCGTTGTATAAATAAATATAAAATCTAGTTGGAGTTAATATGATGCCAGACATTAGTAATTTATCTGTTGAAGAGTTAAAACATTTACAGGTTGAAGCGGAAGCATTAATTGCTTCTAAAAAAGATCAAGCGATTGAAGATGCTTATCAGCAAATTCTAGCCATTGCAGATAAAGTCGGTTTGACGATTGAACAGCTTTTAGAGTTTGGCGCAACTAAACGTAAGAAAAGTACCCGTAAGTCTGTAGAGCCACGTTACCGTAGCAAACAGAATCCTGTTGATACTTGGACAGGTCGTGGTAAACAACCGCGTTGGTTGGTTGCTGAATTAGAAAATGGTGCGAAACTGGAAGACTTCCTCATCTAATTGCAAAATTCATGAGAATGTCATCCAAGCGGATTAGACTGAAAAAACCAAGCATTTATGCTTGGTTTTTTTATATCTTAGAATTGGCGTTGTGGAAAAAGTATGCATAATGTGTGTAGAAAGATAATATAGTGACTCAAGGAAGAATAATCGATATGTTGGTCGTGCTGGGATGATAAAAAAACCCAAATATATGGCGTGGTGGATCTTTGCTATCCTCGTTTTTTTTATTTTTGTATTACTCCAAATACCAGCGGCTTGGCTCATTTCAAAATTTTATAAAAATAACCAAGTCTTGCAAAATGTAAGCGGTAATATTTGGCAAGGGCAAGCAGATTGGCATAAAGGCAATTTACGAGGATCGTTGAGTTGGAAAACACGACCATTGGATCTGTTTTTGTTACGTTTAGGGGCGCAGCTAGAAGTCCATAGTGGGCATACACAACTGGATGGCGTGGTGGGTTATGGTTTTGGCAAAAAAATAACCATTCATGATCTGAATGGACAAATTGCACCTGAAACTTTGAAAAATATGGTGGATTGGCAGTGGCCGACCAATACCATTCAACTGCAAAATATTGAATTTAATTTTAACAAAGAACAAGGCTTTGCACAGGCTGACGGTCAATTGCAATGGGCGGGCGGCGAGCTAATTTATAGCTATGCTCAGCGCCAAGATCGCATGAATATACCGTCATTGAAAGGAAAGCTGTCAGATGAAAACAATAAACTGATGTTTGATATTCGTGATCAGCGCGATCAAAAGCTGATGGCATTGGCGGTTGATCAAAACTTGATGTTGGATGTGCAATTGACGCAGCGTTTATTGATGAATATTCCTTCCTATGAGGGGAAAGCAGGTTTAGACACTTATGTGATTAGTTCTCGGCAACCTTTATTTAAAGGTGATTTCTAATGAATGAGTGGATTGAAAAGATTCAACAACTGAATTGGAAGCAGGCTGATCGGGCAGCCCCGATACTGTTGGTTTTGCTGATTCTATATTTGTGCTGGAAATTGGCGAGTATTTTTTGGTTGCTGGTCGCACCGCCTCAGGTGATGCAAGTTGAACCTATTGCCTTGGGTTCGCAACAAGCTCAGGTCCCGAATATTGCTGCATTTGCATTATTTCAAGAAGTCGGTGGGGCGGCGGCTGCCGATGAAAGTGCCAATCTGCTCTTACAAGGTGTGATGGTGGGTTACCCAAGTCAGTTTTCATCTGCGGTGATTAAGATGAATGAAGTCGCGGATCGCTATCGGGTGGGGGAAAACATCGCCAACACATCTTACCAGCTTGCGGAAGTGTATTGGGATCGAGTGCTGTTACGCCAAAGTAATGGTACAACCCGAGAGCTCAAGTTCAAAGGCATTGAAAATGGCTTGGATCAATCGATCGTTCAGCCTGTAGCAAATGCATCGTCTTCTTTTAATAATCAAGTGACGCAAATGCCGCAGAGTCAGGAACAGAATGCCTTAGGACAAGCAGTACAAAAAATACAGCAAGATCGGGAACAATATTTAAAAGATATGGGGGTGAATGCTGGGGGTGAGGGTTATGAAGTGACTTCAAGAACACCTACAGCATTACGCAGCAAACTGGGTTTGCAACCTGGTGATCGGATTATGTCTTTAAATGGGCAGGCGGTTGGTCAGGGGCAAAGTGATGCCCAATTGTTGGAACAAGCTCGACGTGAAGGTCAAGTTAAAATAGAAATAAAGCGTGGTGATCAGGTGATGACCATACAACAGGATTTTTAAGTGATGCATCGTCACATTATAGGATTAGGAAGCACGAAATTTTATGGCTTTATTTAATCATCATCGTCCCGTTTGGGCTTTATTCGCCGCTGCACCGCTTATGGCTATGGTGAGCACGGCAAGCTATGCACAAACATGGAAAATTAATTTACGTGACGCTGATCTAACAGCATTTATTAATGAAGTTGCCGATATTACAGGGAAAAACTTTGCTGTTGATCCGCGTGTACGTGGCAATGTGACGGTCATTTCCAATAAGCCCTTAAATAAAGCTGAAGTGTATGACTTATTTTTAGGGGTCTTGAATGTCAATGGTGTAGTGGCCGTTCCTTCAGGCAATACCATTAAGCTTGTTCCCGATAGTAATGTGAAAGGCTCAGGTATTCCGTATGATGCCAAGCAACGTGCAACGGGTGATCAAATTGTCACTCGGGTGATCTGGCTTGAAAATACCAATCCCAACGATTTAATTCCTGCATTGCGTCCTTTAATGCCGCAGTTTGCGCATATGTCTGCGGTGGCGGGAACCAACGCCCTGATTGTTTCCGACCGTGCCAGTAATATTTATCAGATTGAAACCATTATCCGTAATTTGGATGGAACGGGGCAAAACGATATTGAAGCCGTCACCCTGCAATCGAGTCAGGCGGAAGAGATGATTGGTTTGCTGGAGTCCATGAGTTCTACGGGTGCCGCTCGGGACTTAAAAGGCTCACGTGTCCGAATTGTTGCCGATACACGCACCAACCGTATTGTATTAAAAGGTGATACGGCAACGCGTAAGCGCATTCGTCAAATGATTGAAATGTTGGATGTGCCTACAGCAGATCGTTTGGGTGGCTTAAAAGTCTTCCGTTTAAAATATGCTAGTGCAAAAAATCTGGCTGAAATTTTACAAGGCTTAGTTACAGGTCAGTCGGTTGCCAGTTCATCCAATTCCAATACTTCATCGTCTTCGAACAATAATAATGCGATGAATTATTCAAGTGGTAGCAGTTCAAATAATTCAAGCGGTGGTTCATCCAGTATTGCCACGCCAAGCATTAATTTGGGTGGTGGATCGAACGGTAATAATCAAAATTCAATCACCAGTTTTAATGCCAATGGGGTCAGTATTATTGCTGACGATAGTCAAAATGCGTTGGTGGTGAAAGCAGATCCACAACTGATGCGTGAAATCGAATCGGCCATTCAACAACTGGATATACGTCGTCAACAGGTTCTGATTGAAGCTGCGATTATTGAGGTAGAAGGAAACGATGCCGATCAACTGGGTGTACAGTGGGCATTGGGTGACTTAAATAGTGGCATTGGTTTAATCAATTTCAGTAATGTAGGGGCGAGTATTGCTCAGCTTGCTGCGGGCTATGTTACTAGCGGGGCAGCCGGTGCTGCATCAAAGTTGGGTACAGGAACGTCGCTGATTCTGGGTGATTATAAAGAAGGTGCTGACGGCTCACGTAAATTATACGGTGCACTTATTCAGGCATTAAAGAGTAAAACCAAATCTAATTTACTTTCTACGCCTTCTATTGTAACGATGGACAATGAAGAAGCTTATATCGTGGTGGGGCAGAATGTGCCTTTTGTCACCGGATCAGTCAGTACGACGGGCGGTACAGCCAATCCTTATACATCAATTGAACGTAAAGATGTCGGGGTTACGCTAAAAGTTGTGCCGCATATTGGGGCCGATGGTACGGTGCGTTTAGAGGTGGAACAAGAAGTTTCAGCTGTACAGCCAAAAGGTGAAGCTCAGGATTTAATTACCAGTAAACGTGCCATTAAAACTTCTATTTTAGCTGAACATGGTCAAACCATTGTATTGGGTGGTCTGATTTCGGATAACTCGATTTATAGTCGCCAGTCGGTGCCAGGATTGGGTGCTCTTCCCGGTATTGGACGTTTATTCCGTGCCGATGCAAAGTCCAATGAGAAACGTAATCTGTTGGTGTTTATCCATCCGACGATTGTTGGCGATAGTCAAGATGTGAGTCGTTTGTCGCAGCAGCGCTATAGCCAATTATATAGTTTGCAGTTGGCAATGGATCAGGATGGTACTTTTGCCAAGTTACCAGAAAATATGGATGATATTTATCAACAACGGCTTCCTGTGACGCCTTCAGCACCGAAAGTACCAGATTATCAAACCGTACCTTCTGCTGCTCAGAATCACTCGAAGGCGGCTGTTGTAACGACACCTGTTGCCATTGAACCGGTGGTGCAGAGACAAATTATTCAGGCACCGAGTTCAACGGTTACAAAAAGCAAAAATACAGTGACTACAACCACGGTGCGATCGGGTTCTTAACAGAGTTTGTAAAGAATCGAAGATTTGCCGTGATATGATGAGAAAAAATCGCAAAGAGAAGTGCATTTCATGACTTGGAAAATACAAGCAATTACCAGTGAATTGACCGGACAAGAAATTGGCATCGACCGTGATATGGTGGTCGGTCGTCATCAGAGCGCAGACATTGTATTGCAAGCCGCAGAAATTTCACGCAAGCATGCAGCGTTTTTGCTGAAAGACCAAGCGTTATGGGTGCAAGATTTAAACTCATCAAATGGCTCATTTGTGAATGATTTGCGTATTGAGCATGAAACCTTGTTGAAAGAAGGTGACATTGTACAATTTGCCAGTTTGAAATTCTCAGTACTTGCACCTGCACAAGAGATTGTCGCTGAACCTGTACCTGCGCAACCCGAAGTGATTCCTGCGACTGAACAACCTTCAGAAGCAGTTGCTGTATCTGAAACTGAAGCAGCACAGGTTGATGAGGCATCTAAAACAGCGGCTCAGCAAATGAATGAGCAAGGTATGCCAAGCTTAACCGAGCGTGATCGTGAAGTTCAAGTCAGCCGAGATGGCATGCCACAACAGGTTGCTATACCTAAGCCTGCACCGATTCCAGCAGGCGTTGATGTTCAGGCTGTGCCTGAGCCGCAACCGATTGCAATTGAACAGCCGGTTTCACGGGTTGAGCAAGTTAAAGAAGAGCAAAAAAATGCATCGATTGGTTTAATATCTATTATTGCATTGATTATTCTTGCAATTATTGCATGGTTATTCTTTAAATAAGCCTGTGCAAAAAAGAATGAAGGCATGCAATCGCATGCCTTCATTCTTTGGGTTGATGTTTCTGTGTGAAATCAATGATGAGAGGGATAAAATGTCGGTAGCACAATTGGCAAGTCGTGAGCTTATTTTATTTGACCTAGATGGCACTTTGGTGGACTCCGCCTTCGATTTGTATCGGGCCATGAATATGAGCCTCAATGCTTTGCAACTGCCTAACGTCACTGAAGCGCAAGTGCGAACTTGGATTGGTAAGGGAACCGCGCTGTTTTGTCACAGCACTTTGCAGTATTTAACTGGTCAGGTCGATCCTGCCCAGCATCAGCAATTGTTAGAGACTTTTTTAAGAATTTATAATGCCGAACCTTGCATTGATACTAAGCCTTTTAATGGGGTGATTGATTTTTTAGAATGGGGTTTAAATCACAACAAGCAAATGATCTGTGTGACCAATAAACCAGAACAACCAGCACGAATGATTGTTGAAAGCTTGGGCTTAACGCAGTATTTTGTTGATGTGATTGGTGGTGATCGTTTTGAGGAGCGTAAACCACATCCACGTCAGCTGCTGTTTTGTGTGGATCAATATGGCGTCACTGCGGCAGAAACATTAATGATTGGTGATTCAAGCAATGATGTAGAAGCAGCACGACGTGCAGGGGTTGATTGTATTGTGGTGAGCTATGGCTATAATCATGGTGAAGATATTCGTGATTGCCAGCCACAGCAAGTGGTCGATGATTTAACAGAATTGTTCGCGAAATAATTTAAAATAAGGATATTGGAATGAGAAATTGTATGGTTTTTCGATGGCGAGACTAAGTCAGATAACACGAAAACGAACTTAAATACGCCCATATCGAAAACATAGAGAATACTCATGACAACGCAAATTCAATTCGATCAGTTAAAATCAGCTGGCTATAACCTTATTCCTGTTTACCGTCAGCGTTTAGCGGATACCGAAACCCCACTTTCAGTTTTTGCACGTTTTAAAGATCATCAACAGGCTTATCTGTTTGAATCGGTTGAGGGTGGGGAAAATTGGGCGCGCTATTCCATTATTGGCTTGGGTGAATCGACGGTTTTTTCCTGTAATGAAGGGATGCTTAGCATTCAGCAGGCGGATGGTTCGCTTGAAATGCAACCATGCAGCGACCCATTCCAGTATATTCGTGATTTCCAAGCGCAGTTTCATGTGCCTACACAGCAAGATTTACCTGCCTTGCCGAGTTTTACCGGTGGGCTTGTCGGTTACTTTGGTTATGATGCGGTACGTTATATTGAACCACGTTTAACCAATGTTCCCGCAGCTGACCCCGTCGGATTGCCCGATATTTGGATGATGTTGTCGAAAACCGTGATCGTGTTTGACAACTTAAAAGACACTTTATTCTTAATTGTGCATGCGGATGTCACCGATCCAGAGGCTTATGCTAAAGCACAACAACAATTGGATGTATTGGAAGCGTTGTTGGCGACACCGATTAGCCTGCAAGCCAAAAAGCATAGCGCACCGCATTTCGAGTCATTGACAGGTAAAGCCAAGTATTTAGAATCGATTGAAACAGTCAAAGAATACATCCGTGCCGGTGATGTGATGCAAGTAGTTCCGGGGCATCGTATGGTGTCCAACTTTGATGGTGAAGCTTTACAGGTTTATCGTGCGCTACGTCATCTCAATCCATCACCTTATTTATTCTTGGTGCAAGGGCAAACCTTAGACAATAAAAAACCCTTTCATATTGTTGGATCTTCTCCAGAGATTTTATCGCGTTTGGAAAATGGTATTGCAACGGTACGTCCATTGGCTGGGACGCGTCCACGCGGCAAGACCAAAGAAGAAGACTTGGCGTTGGAAAAAGATTTACTTTCCGATGAAAAAGAAATTGCAGAGCATTTAATGTTGATTGATCTGGGTCGCAATGATGTCGGTCGGGTATCAAAAATTGGCAAAGTACAAGTCACAGATCAAATGGTGATCGAGCGTTATTCACATGTGATGCATATTGTCTCCAATGTGCAAGGTGAAGTGCGCGATGATGTCGATGCACTTGATGTTTTTAAGGCGACTTTTCCTGCGGGAACATTGTCTGGTGCACCCAAAATTCGGGCGATGGAAATTATTGACCAAGTTGAACCGGTAAAACGCGGCGTTTTTGGTGGTGCAGTGGGATATTTGGGTTGGCATGGTGAAATGGATATGTCGATTGCCATTCGTACCTGCGTGATTCGTGAAAATAAGGTTTATGTGCAGGCGGGAGCGGGGCTAGTTGTCGATTCAAATCCTGAATCTGAATGGAATGAAACGCAAATAAAAGCCCGTGCAGTGATCAAAGCGGTTGAATTATCATCAAATGGTTTGATTTTATGAGTTTTTGAGGTTTTTTTTGAAAAAAACACTTGCAAGGATTCAGAGTTTTGCTAAACTGCACACCGTTCCGATACGAAACGTACGAAACACTAAGAAACGCCGGCATAGCTCAGTTGGTAGAGCAACTGACTTGTAATCAGTAGGTCCACAGTTCGAATCCGTGTGCCGGCACCATCTTAGAGAGTTGAGTGGGTTAAGTAAAGAACGACACTGAAGTAAGTGTAAAATGGTGAGGTTCCCGAGCGGTCAAAGGGGGCGGACTGTAACTCCGCTACGAAAGTTTCGAAGGTTCGAATCCTTCCCTCACCACCAATTTTAAGACTTCAAAAAGTGGATGTACCAACATCGTGCGGGAGTAGCTCAGTTGGTAGAGCGGCAGCCTTCCAAGCTGCATGTCGCGAGTTCGACCCTCGTCTCCCGCTCCATTGAAGCGAAAATTTGCTCTTATAGCTCAGTGGTAGAGCACTCCCTTGGTAAGGGAGAGGTCTCCAGTTCAAATCTGGATAAGAGCTCCAAATATACAGTTTAGTGACTTGTTCACACAGTTTTCCAAAAGCAGGCTTATTAGTCTGCTTTTTAAGTATTAGGTGTCTAGTTTTTTAGACGATAGGTCGATGCTGAGTTGTTTAAAACCGTGTTCGACGTAAACGAGGAAGATCATCATGGCTAAAGCTAAGTTTGAACGTAATAAGCCACACGTAAACGTGGGCACAATTGGTCACGTTG